>ERZ1694966.80-NODE-80-length-85621-cov-21.712269_pt1 | contig 85621 bp, 69 predicted proteins | sample MGYA00581611_ERZ1694966 | MGnify/ENA primary metagenome ERZ1694966 (study PRJEB42213, sample SAMN07424282) | human gut metagenome | biome: ENVO:00009003; feature: ENVO:2100002; material: ENVO:00002003 | host: Homo sapiens | place: USA | collected 2014 ...
CCTCCGGCCCCACGCTTAGGAGGCGTGTGCTCTATCCAACTGAGCTACTGAGACATGGCTGGTTTTATGACTAAGCCCGAAGAAACTCGAACTTGAATCCTATATGAAGTTTTTCCAAGGTGGCCGTTGTAACGCAACCTTAGGAGGCGGACGCTCTATCCAGCTGAGCTACGGAGACACAGTTCTGCATCCTTGGGGCAGAAAACCCAAAAAATACAGTACCATATTATAATACCGCAACCGGGCTGTAAAATCAAGTTGAACCTGCGGGCAAAATGGTGTATGCTATAAAGGAATGCAAAGCGGCTGCGTGCTGCGCAGGGAGGATGCTATGGAAAAGATAAAAAATATCCGCAAAAGGCTGCGGCACCAGAGGTCGGTTCGGCGGAGAAAGCTGGGACTGAGCACCCCGACCCAGATCATCTGCGTCAGCTTTATTGCTGTCATCGCGCTGGGCACGCTCCTGCTCACCCTGCCCATTGCCAGCAGGCACGGGCGGCTGGATGTGCTCAACGCCATGTTCACAGCCACCAGCGCCACCTGCGTCACCGGTCTGGTGGTGCGGGATACGTGGACGCAGTTCACATGGTTCGGGCAGGCAGTGGTGCTGCTGCTCATTCAGGTGGGCGGCCTTGGTCTTGTTACCCTTACCAGCTTTTTTGCGCTGGCCATGCGCCGGCGCATGGGCTTCCGGGATCTGCGGTTGCTGGGCGAAAGCGTTTCGGCGGACGGCTACGATCAGGCCAAAAGCGTGCTGAAGATCGTGGTGGGGCTGGCAGCGATGTTTGAAGGCATCGGCATTCTGCTGCTGCTGTTCGCCTTTGTGCCGCAGTTCGGGCTGGAGGGCGTCTGGATCAGCGTATTCACCGCCATTTCGGCCTTCTGCAATGCGGGCTTTGACCTGTTCGGACGGTTCGGGGCGTACTCCTCGCTGGTGCCCTATGTCAACAACTACTATGTGCAGGCGGTGATCATTTTCATGATCATCTCCGGCGGTCTGGGCTTTATGGTCTGGGTGGAGCTGTGCCAGTGGTACCAGAAACGCCGCCTGTCCCTGCACGCCAAGGTGGTGCTGTCCTTCTCGGTGATCCTGTGGCTGGGCGGCGCGCTGGGGCTGGGACTGATGGAGTGGAACAACCCCGCCACGCTGGGCGGACTGTCGGTGCCCGGCAAGATGATGGCTTCACTGTTCCAGTCGGTATCCACCCGTACCGCCGGCATGAACACCGTGGATCTGGCCTCCTGCGGCACCCTGAGCAAGCTGCTCATGAGCGTGCTGCAATTCATCGGCGCAGCGCCCGGCTCTACCGGCGGCGGTGTGAAGGTGACCACCTTCGCTGTCATCATCCTGACCATCCGCAGCGTGGCGCAGGGACGCGATGACTGTGTGATCGCTGACCATCATATCGAGTCCAAGACCGTCTACCGCGCCCTGACCATTATCGTGCTGGGCGCTGTGGCGGTCATCGGCTCGGCCATTGTGGTGTACTACAACACCTCGGACGCCGTGTCCGTGGTGGATGCCATCTTCGAGTCCTGCTCGGCCTTTGGTACGGTGGGCCTTTCCGTAGGCGTAACCAGCCAGCTGAACAACGGGGCAAAGATCCTGTATATGCTGGTCATGTTCATGGGCCGTGTAGGCCCGGTGGCCTTTGCCATGAGCCTGACCGCCAAACCGGACGACAATAAGCGCAAGATCATGCCAGTGGGGCATATCAACGTAGGTTAAATGAAAACAGGCGGCTGCACAAAGCACTGTGCAGCCGCCGCTTTTATGTTGAACGATAGGGACAGACCGTTTTCACGCTGAAAGTTTTTTCGCAGAAAAAGCAGATCACTCTGCGTACAGGGAGATGATATTCAGCACGATCTCGGTGCAGCGGTCCATCCGCTCCACGGTGGTGCACTCGCATACGCCGTGGAAGTTGAAGCCGCCGGTGCCCAGATTGGGGCAGGGCAGACCCATCCAGCTCAGGGTGGCGCCATCGGTGCCGCCGCGCACGGGCACCTCCACCGGCTCCAGACCGGCCATGCGCACAGCCTTGCGGGCGGTCTCGATGAGGTGGAAGTGGGGCTTGATCTTTTCCAGCATATTGCGGTAGCTGTCCTTGATCTCCACTTCCACGGTGCCTGCGCCGTACTTGCCGTTCAGGTAATCGGCAATGTCCTGCATATTGTCCTTTTTGAACTGCAGCTTGGCGGCATCGTGGTCGCGCAGGATGTAGCCCAGCTTTGCGGTGGTGACATCGCCGTACATCTGGCACAGGTGGTAGAAGCCCTGACGACCCTCGGTGGTCTCGGGACGTGCCATCACGGGCAGAGCGCCGTGGAACTCCATGGCAACGTTGGAGGCATTGATCATGGTGTCCTTGGCAGAGCCGGGGTGCACCGAGAAGCCGTGGATGGTCACGGTGGCGGCAGCGGCGTTGAAGTTCTCGTACTCGATGTCGCCGGCATCACCGCCATCCACCGTGTAGGCAAAGTCTGCGCCAAAGCCGGGGATATCGAACAGGTCGGCACCCTCACCGATCTCCTCGTCCGGGGTAAAGCCGATGCACAGCTTGCCGTGGGGGCGGCCCTCGCGGATGACGGTCTCCACAGCGGTCATAATCTCAGCCACACCGGCCTTATCGTCTGCACCCAGCAGGGTGGTGCCGTCGGTGGTGATCAGGGTCTCGCCCTTCATGGAGGCAAGGAAGGGGAAGGCGGAGACCTTCATCACCTTGCCGGTGGCGGGCAGCACCACGTCGCCGCCGTCGTAGTTCTCGTGCAGGATGGGGTTCACGTTCTCGCCGCTGGCATCCGGGGCGGTGTCCATGTGGGCGATCAGACCCAGCGCGGGCTTTTCCTCGCAGCCGGAGGTGGCGGGCAGGGAACCGTAGACGTAGCAGTGCTCGTCCACACGGGCATCCTCCACGCCCAGAGCCTTCAGCTCCTCCACCAGCTTGTGAGCCAGATCAAACTCCCGCGCAGCGGAAGGATGGGTGCCGGACTCCGGGTCCGAGGTGGTGTAGACCTTGACGTAATCAAGCAGTCGTTCATAGGCGCGCATAACAAAGCACACTCCTTTAACAATATTGAAGGACCGCAGCTTTGCGATCCAGCTCTTATCATACCCTGTTTTTCCTGTTTTGACAACCTTTTTTGCGCACTTGGGACAGAAAGCGCAGCTTCAACGGCAAAATTTACCGTAAAAAGCCGCTCGCCAACCCTTTTGCGCTGCCCATAACATAAAAAGAGACACCGGAAAGTCAGCAGACTTTCCGGTGTCTCGCTTTTCTCAGTGTTTCCTCTTGCGGGCAGGGGTCAGCCCAGACAGACGCCCATGCGGCGGGCCACGCTCAACAGCTCGCAGTTTTCGGGCACATTGCGGGTCTTACCGGCAATGTCTGCCAGACGGTTCTCGGTCACCCGGCGGTTCACCATGGCCACGGTCACGCCGTAGCGCTCCACCTCCACCAGCTGTGCAGCATAGCTGCCGAACTGGGTGGCCAGCACACGGTCGTAGGCGCTGGGGCTGCCGCCGCGCTGCATATGACCCGGGATGCACACGCGGGTCTCCATGCCGGTCTTTTTCTGCACGGCCTGTGCAATGCGGTTGGTGGCGGTGGTGCCAAGGCCTGCCTCGGCACGCTTGGCCATCCAGTCCTTGCGCTTCATGCGGGCTTCCTCGGTGTTGATGGCACCCTCGGCCACGGCAAGGATGGAGAAGTTGGAACCCTTCTTGGCGCGGCGCTCCACAGCCTCGCATACGCGGTCGATATCGTAGGGCAGCTCAGGCAGCAGGATGATGTCCGCACCACCGGCAATGCCGGAGTACAGGGTAAGCCAGCCGGCCTTGTTGCCCATGATCTCGATGCACATCACGCGGCTGTGGCTGCCGGCGGTGGTGTGGATGCGGTCGATGACGTCCGTGGCAATGTCCACAGCGGTGTGGAAGCCGAAAGTCACATCGGTGCCGTAGATATCGTTGTCAATGGTCTTGGGCAGGCCGATGATGTTCAGCCCCTCCTGCGAGAGCAGGTTGGCGGTCTTGTGGGTGCCGTTGCCGCCCAGACACAGCAGGCAGTCCAGCTTTGCCGCCTTGTAGGTCTTTTTCATGGCGGCGACCTTATCAATGTTGTCGTCCTCCACCACACGCATCAGCTTGAAGGGGGTGCGCTTGGTGCCCAGAATGGTGCCGCCTAAGGTCAGGATGCCGCGGAAGTCGTCCTCGTTCATCTCACGGTAGTCGCCGTTGATCAGACCGCTGTAACCGTTTGCGATGCCCACGATCTCCACGTTATCTCCCATGCGGGCGTACAGTGCTTTTGCAACGCCGCGGATGGTGGCGTTCAGGCCCGGGCAATCGCCGCCGGAAGTCAGGATACCAACACGTTTTTTCATTCAAATACCCTCTTTCATTATCATTCAGGCAAAGCCGAACGGTCCGGCAAAGGGTGCCGGGCTGACCGGGGTCCTACCTTTTTATAGTATTAGAGTATTCCGAAAGGGAAGTGCTGTCAAGAGAAAAACCAAAAATTTACAAGCCTGTGTGCATCGGAAAGCCGCTGCGAAAACTTTTGCAGAAAAACTGAAAAAATGGTTGACAAGCAGCCCGTCGGCGTGTATAATATCCCTTGTCAGCAACGCACGGCGCGGCTGACACAACCGAATATTGGGGATTTGCATAGTGGTAGTGCGGTAGACTCTGACTCTACTTGTGGGAGTTCGATTCTCTCATCCCCAACCAGAAAACCGCAGTCGCCTTCCGGCTGCGGTATTTTCGGGGCATAGCGCAGTTGGTAGCGCGCCTCGTTCGGGACGAGGAGGCCGTGGGTTCAAATCCCGCTGCTCCGACCAAAAAGACCAGTACACATTTGTGTACTGGTCTTTTTTTGCTTTTGCGCGAACAGGCTGTAAAAACAAGTGGCTCGGAAACACCGACAGGTGTTTCTGAGCCACTAATATCATATCGTTTCCAGCAGTGCGGGCAGCTGGGCAAGGTCGTCGATGACGTAGGGACTGGCCTTTTCCAGCCGGGCGCGGGACTGATGCCCGCCGGTGTACAGCACACAAGTTGCACCGATGGCCGCAGCCACTGCGGCATCGTGGTCGGTGTCGCCGACCATCACACAGGCCGCCGGGTCGATGCCGGTGCGGCGCAGATAGTCGGTGCCAAGCTGTACCTTGCTTACGCCGTAAATGTCCGCAAGGCCGAGCAACTCGGTAAAAAAGCCTTGCAGACCCCGGGCGGATACCTGCTCGATCAGGTAATCACGGCGGGAGGCGGAAAGCACAGCCTGCTGCCAGCCCATGCGGGCCAGCGTTTGCAGGGTGTCAACGGCGTGTGCCGTTACAGCGCAGCCGGGCACACCGGCGTTGTAGTGCTCCATAAAGCGTGCGGCAAGTTCCGGGTAGGGGTGCCGCGCAAAATCGAACCCGGCGCAGCGGTAGTAGTCCTCGATGGGAAAGCCGAACAGCTCCCGGTAGGCTGCCAGATCGTACCGCTGGGGGTAGCCGTGGGTCTCCAGCATCCAGTTCAGGCAGCTGTGGGTAAAATCCACATCGTCCATCAGGGTACCGTTCCAGTCCCAGAAGATCATACTGTTTGGCTGCATGGAAACCTCCTTGCGTTATTCCGTCACAAACACCTTGCGCAGCGCGGCGTTGCTCTCGATCAGCTTTACCAGCACAACGCCCAGCACGGTGCAGCTGATCAGCTCACCGATGCCCACCGAGATGCCGTTGGTGATGCAGGCCAGCCAGATGGGGGCGCTGGACGTGGGGTCCGGGAACATCACGGCGATCTCAATACCGATGATCACCGCGTTGAAAAGCACCGGGGGCAGGCTGGCGGCAATGGCCAGACCCTTGAAGCGCACATTGCGCAGCTTGTAGGTGACAAGGCAGGCCAGCAGGGTAGCCAGTGTGCCAAAGATCACATCCACGATGGTGGAGCCCAGCAGGTTTGCCAGGAAGCAGCCCAGCACCACGCCTACGATGTACTCGGCACCGAACACGGGCAGCAGGCACAGAGCCTCGGCCACACGCACCTGCACAGCACCATAGGAAAGGGGCTGCAGTGCCAGACACAGCACCACATAGATGGCTGCCACTACACCGCAGTGCACCAGCTTACGGACGGAAGAATTCTGATTCATGATAATACTCCAGCGGTTTGATTTTGACCGCACAGGAACCGCCAGCTCCTGTGGGTTTTGCCCAGCGCCGCTCGAGTGGCACCGGGGAGCCTAAAATCCTAAGTTGCTCTTTGAGGATACTGCACAAAAAAGCACAGCAGTAGGGAGTATATCACAAAATCGGACGGAATGCAACGGGAATTGGACGATTGAAAATGCCTGCCGCGCTGCTCTGGGCAGATTCGGCAGAAAGAAAGCTTTTATTATAGAGCCGAAGCTGCTGCCTGCGAAAATGGAAAAAGCTGAGCACCTGACTTTCTCGGATGCTCAGCCTTGCTGTACTTGTTTTTGCGGAGTTGCTTTTACTGTTTCTTGCGTTTTGCGGGCTTTTTCTTCCGCACGCTGTAACCGAAGGTGCCCAGCTTTTTGCCAAGGGCCAGATAGTCGCCGTGGCTGTACACGATGAGGTTTGCCTTGTCCAAGCACAGCTTGCCTTTTTCGTCCAGCAGGCTCTCGTCCACATCGCAGGCCACCACCTCGGCCAAAAACAGGTCGTGGCTGCCCAGCGGGATGCGCTGGGTGATGCGGCACTCCAGATTGACCGGGCTTTCCTCCAGCACCGGGCAGTCGGTCAGCACGCTGCCGGGGGCGGCGTGCAGGCCGCAGGCGGCAAACTTGTCCACCTCGCGGCCGCTCTTCACGCCGCACCAGTCGATGGCACGCACCAGCTTTTCAGTGGGCAGATTGATGGCGAACTGCCCGCTCTCGCACAGCAGCTGATGGCTGTACCGCTCCGGGCGCACGCTGATGGATACCATGCTGGGCTGGGTGCAGATGGTGCCTGTCCAGCCGATGGTGATAAGGTTGGGCTTATCCAGCCCGCCGCAGGATACCAGTACCGGCGGCTCCGGGTTCAAAAGGGTGCTGCCCTTCCAACTTTGCTTGCTCATCCGTGATATTTCCTTTCGTAGGGAGCCCATGTGCGCTCCGAGATGATATAGCGCGGGCGGGCCTTTGTTTCCATATAGATCTTGCCGATATACTCACCGATCACGCCCAGACACACCAGCTGCACGCCGCCCATAAAGCAGACGATGCAGACGGTGGAGGCCCAGCCTGCCACGCTGCTGCCCATGGCAGCGCACACGATGGCCCAGATGACCCCGATAAAGCTGACAAGGCTCACCACGATGCCCGCTCCGGTGATGATGCGGATAGGCTTGTTGGAAAGGCTGGTAATGCCGTCAAAAGCCAGCGCCAGCATCTTGCTCAGGGGGTAGTGGCTCTCGCCGGCCAGACGCTCGTGGCGCTCGTAGGTGACCACATCGTGGGCAAAGCCCACCAGCGGCACCATGCCGCGTAAAAAGATGTTGACCTCTTTGTAATCCGCAAAGCTTTCCAGCACGCGGGTGCTGATCAGGCGGTAGTCTGCGTGATTGAACACGATATCCGCGCCCAAGGCGTTCATCACATGATAAAAGCCCTCGGCGGTGAACCGCTTGAAGAAGGTGTCGGTGTCCCGGCGGCTGCGCACACCGTACACCACCTCGGCACCGTCCAGATACTTTTTCACCATCTCATCCATGGCGTTGATATCGTCCTGACCGTCGCAGTCGATGGAGATGGTGATATCGCAGCTGTCGCTGTGCAGCGCCTCCATCAGCCCCGCCAGCACGGCGTTCTGGTGGCCGCGGTTGCGGCTCTGGGAAATGCCGATATAGTGCTCATCCTGCGCGGCAAAGCCCTGGATCAGCTCCCACGTTTTGTCGCGGGAGCCATCGTTGACAAAGAGCACCCGGCTTTTATCGCTGACCAGCCCCTGTGCGGTCAGACTGTGGATCTTTTCCAGAAACATGGGTGCTGTAATGGGCAGCACCTGCTCCTCGTTGTAGCAGGGAATCACGATCCAGAGTACGGGCTTAGACATTGTTTTATCGCTCCTTATTGATAAAAGTAGTCAGAGGGTCACTGCACCATCTGCTGCAAGGCATCCGGCTCCAGCAGCTTGAAGCTGCTGCGGTAGGTGTCGATGAGACCTTCCTTCTGCATGGTGCTCAACTCCCGGGAAAGGGCGCTGCGGTCGCAGTTGAGGTAATCCGCCAGCTGGATGCGGGAGAAGGGGATGCTGAAGGTCAGGCTGTGGGCGCGGGCGGCCTCGCTGAGCAGATAGGCCGCCACCTTGGCGCGTAGGCTTTTCATTACCAGCAGGTCGATGCGGCGGGAGAGGGAAAAATATTTATCGCTGATGGTGCGCACAAGGTTCTGCACCACCCGCTGGTGGGCGGGGCTGCCGTCCGAGAGCAGCAGCCGCTCGTAGGGCAGCAGCAGCACCTCACAGGGGGCGGCAGCCAGCACGGTGACCGGGCTGGACAGGCTGGAGCCTCCCAGCACGTCCCCGAACACCCCGCCCGGCTCTACCTGGGCGATGGGGATGCGCACCCCGCCCGGTGCCGGGCGGTAGGCCTCCAGTTCGCCGGACAGCACGATGCCCACCCGGCGGCTGGGCTCCCCCGCCAGCACAAGGGCTTCGCCCTTGCCGTAGCTGCGCACACTGCCCCCCAGCCTGGACAGCAGCGTGCTGAGCTCCGCAGCGGAAAGCCCCGCGAACAGCGTGGTGGTTTGTAACAGCGGCAGATAATTATTCATCGCAACTCCGCAGAGAAAATAGTGTTCTCCGCAGCCTCCTGCAATTACGTTGCGCACGCAACGGTATTTTTACCCCTATTATAGTAAACTGGAACGCGCAAAGCAAATGATTTTGCAAAATTTTTCAAAAAAAGACCGGTTTCCGCTTCCCGTACCGGGGCGTGCCGGGTGTGAAAAGGAGTATTTCATGAAAAAGATCCTGTCCTTACTGCTGGCGTTCAGCCTTGCACTGAGCCTTGCAGCCTGCGGCGGCAGCGCGAGCTCTGCCGCTTCCAGCGCAGCGGTGTCCGAAGTTGCTTCCTCAGCGGCTGCTTCCGAGGAAGAAGAGACCGCAGCGCCGCTGTCTGTTACCGAGCCGCTGCGCATCGCCGGGTTGAAGGGCCCCACCACCATGGGGCTTGTCAACCTGCTCTCGATGGAGCAGGCCGGTACCGCCGCCATGGACTACGATCTGCAGCTTTACGGCGCTGCGGATGAGATCGTGCCGCTGCTCATCAAGGGCGAGCTGGACATGGCTGCCATCCCGGCCAATCTGGCGGCGACCCTGTACCAGAAAACAAATGGCGGCATTCAGGCCGTGGCAGTGAACACTTTGGGCGTTTTGTATGTGGTGGAGCAGGGCGACACCGTCCACAGCATGGCCGACCTCAAGGGCCGCACCATCCTGTCCACCGGCAAGGGCACTACCCCGGAGTATGTGCTGCGCTATCTGCTTACCGCCAACGGCCTTGACCCGGACAAGGATGTGGACATCCAGTATTACAGCGAGGCTACCGAAGTAACCGCCCAGATGGCCAGCACGCAGGACGCCATTGCGGTGCTGCCCCAGCCCTATGTGACCGCTGCCGGGCTGAAGGACGACACCCTGCGGGTAGCCCTTGACCTGACCGCCGAGTGGGACAAGGTGGCAGACACCCAGCTGATCACCGGTGTGACCGTGGTGCGCAAGGCCTACGCCGAGGAGCACCCGGACGTGGTAGCCGCCTTTCTGGCAGACTACGCCCAGAGCGTGAACACCGCCAACACTGATCTGGACGGCACCGCCGCCCTGTGCGAGGAGCAGGGCGTGGTGGCAAAAGCCGCCATTGCCAAAAAGGCACTGCCCAACTGCAACATCGTCTGCCTGACCGGCGAGGAACTGAAAGCAGACGTCTCCGGTTACCTGCAGGTGCTCTACGATGCCGACCCTGCCGCCGTGGGCGGCACGTTGCCCGGCGAGGACTTCTACTGGACAGCCCAGTAACAGCCTGAAAAAAGCATTCCATCTCCCGCCGCTCTGCCGTGGTACGCAGCGCGGCGGTTTTTGTTTCCCGGTTGCAATTCCGCTGCAAAAGTTCTACAATAGAGACACATTATAGAATATGGAGGGAAAACCTATGGCTTGCACTACCATTCTGGTCGGCAAAGCAGCATCGTACGATGGCTCTACCATGATCGCCCGCAACGATGACTCCGGCTCCGGCCATTTCACCGCTAAAAAATTTACCGTGATCCACCCGGAGGATCTGCCCAAGACCTACCGCAGCGTCCTCTCCCATGTGGAGATCCCCCTGCCGGAAGGCGCACTGCGGTTTACCGCCATGCCCAACGCCGTGGAGGGCAAGGGCATCTGGGCGGCTTCCGGTGTCAACGCCGCCAATGTGGGCATGACCGCCACCGAGACCATCACCTCCAACCCCCGCGTGCTGGGCGCAGACCCGCTGGTGGAGTATCAGCCTGCCAAGGGCGAAAAGCCCGAGGTGCCCGGCGGCATCGGCGAGGAAGATATCGTCTATCTGGTGCTGCCCTACATCCACTCTGCCCGCGAGGGCGTGCTGCGTCTGGGCAGCCTGCTGGAGCAGTACGGTACTTACGAGATGAACGGCATTGCTTTTCAGGATGTAAACGAGATCTGGTGGCTGGAGACCATCGGCGGTCACCACTGGATCGCCCGCCGCGTGCCGGACGATGTGTATGTGGTCATGCCCAACCAGCTGGGCATCGACACCTTTGATCTGGAAGATGCCTTCGGCGCACAGGAAAACTACCTCTGCTCTGCCGACCTGCGGGAGTTCATTGCCAAGAATCACCTCGACCTCTCTTTGGACGGCGCACTGAACCCCCGGGACGCCTTTGGCAGTCATGATGACGCCGACCACGTTTACAACACCCCCCGCGCATGGTATATGCTGCGTTACCTCAACCCCCGCACATGGGTGTGGGAGGGTGCTGACGCCGACTACACTCCCATGTCCGACGACCTGCCGTGGTGCATGGTGCCGGAGCGCAAGGTGACCCCGGAGGACATCAAGTATATGCTGTCCAGCCACTATCAGGGCACCCCCTACGACCCCTACCTGAGCTACGGCGACAAGTCCGCAAAGGGCGCATACCGCTCCATCGGCATCAACCGCAACGACTTTATGGCGCTTTTGCAGATGCGCCCCGACCAGCCGGAGGAATCCCGCGCTGTGGAGTGGGTGGCCTATGCCTCCAACGCCTTCAACACCATGGTGCCCTTCTACGCCAACGTGGAGCGTACCCCGGAGTATCTGGCCAACACCACCGGCACCGTGTCCACCGATAACTTCTACTGGACCAGCCGTCTGATTGCCGCCATGGCAGACGCCTCCTATAACAAATCCCTCTTCCACCTCGAGCGCTACGAGGAGGCCGTGCTCTCCGCAGCCCGCGCACTGGTGAACGGGTACGATGCAAAGCTTGCCGCCGAGCCGGACGCCGCAAGCCGCGCCGCCCTGCGGGAGGAAGCCAACACCGCCATTGCCGCCATGCTGCAGGAGAAGGCCGCCGATACGCTGGATAAAGTTCTGTTTGAACTGAGCAGCCAGATGAAGAACGCCTACTCCCGCTCGGATGCCTGATGTAAACCAGCCGGAGCACCAAAACTGGTCACGACCGGTCACATAAACGCAGAAAAGACCACCGCATACACAAGTGCGGTGGTCTTTTTGCGTGCAAAAAGCTCTTGTATCCAAGGCGTTGGAAATTCTGCACAAAAATGGTGAAAATTCTTTGTGATCGAAAATGACTGAATCTGATTGATTTTGACAAGATTTTTGCTATAATAAAGATGCAAACAACCAAAACACGCCAAGACCGTGCGGAAATGGTCAGGCGTGGGAAGGAAAGAAGGGAAAAGACACCATGCTGGCGGAGGAACGTTTTGCGCTGATCCTAGAGCAGCTGAACGAGCAGCGCACCGTGACGGTGCAGCAACTGTGTGAGGCGCTGCACACCAGCGAATCCACGATCCGGCGTGACCTGACCGAGTTGGACCGGCAGGGCAGGCTGACCAAGGTACACGGAGGGGCCACCCTGCCGGACAGCCGCTTTCTGGCAGACGAGCCTACCATGGAGGCTAAGGAGACGCTGGCGGTAGCCGAAAAGCGCAGCATTGCCGCAGCCGCCGCAGCGCTCATTGCTGCCGAGGATTTTGTATTCATTGATGCAGGCACCACCACGCTGGAGCTGGTGCGGGCGTTGACGGGTGTGGCGCTCAAAGCCACCTATGTGACCAATGGCGTGGCGCACGCCCGGCTGCTGGCGCAGAAGGGCTGCCGGGTGTATCTGCCCGGCGGGCTGCTGCGTCCCCAGACCGAGGCCATCGTGGGTACGGCGACGGTCAGCAGCATCCAGCAGTATAACTTCACCAAAGCATTCATGGGTGCCAACGGTGTGGCGCTGGAAGCGGGCTTTACCACCCCGGACCCCGAGGAAGCAGCGGTAAAGGCCGCTGCCGTCCGCCGCGCCCGGGAAAGCTGGTTCCTTGTGGATGACGCCAAATTTTCTAAAATTTATCCGGCGGTCATCACAGAACTGCACGGCGGTGCCATCCTGACCAACCGCTGCCCGAACCCGAAATATAAGCAGTATACGTTCGTAAAGGAGGCAGAAGCATGATCTACACCGTTACTTTTAACCCGGCTATTGATTACGTTGTGCGTCTGGACGCACCGCTGGAGGTGGGTGAAGTGAACCGCGCCCAAGGCGAGGATTGCGTGCTGGGCGGCAAGGGCATCAACGTGTCCGGCGTGCTGGCGCAGCTGGGCTGCGAGAGCGTGGCACTGGGCTTTGTGGCCGGTGAGACTGGCGCATGGCTGGAGCGCGGTCTGGCGGCACAGGGGCTCAAGACCGACTTTGTGCATCTGGAAAACGGCATGACCCGCATCAACGTCAAGATCAAGGCCGGGCAGGAGACTGAGCTGAACGGCGCAGGCCCTGCCATCCCGGAAAGCGCTTTGCAGCAGCTGGAAGCCCAGCTGGATAAGCTGACCGAGGGGGATATCCTTATTCTGGCAGGCAGCATCCCGGCAAGCCTGCCGCAGAGCGTCTACGAGCGGCTGCTGGCACGGCTGCAGGGCAGGGGCGTGCGCGCGGTGGTGGACGCCACTCGCGACCTGCTGGTGAATGTGCTGCCCTACCATCCCTTCCTCATCAAGCCCAACAACCATGAGCTGGGCGAGATCGTAGGCAAGGTGCTGACCACTGACGCAGAGATCGTGGCAGCTGCCCGTACTTTGCAGGAAAAGGGTGCACGCAATGTGCTGGTGAGCATGGCCGGAGACGGAGCGCTGCTGCTGGACGAGCAGGGACAGGTGCACCGCATCGGTTGCCCCAAGGGCAAGGTGGTCAACAGCGTGGGCGCAGGCGACAGCATGGTGGCCGGTTTTGTGGCCGGGTATCTGCAAAGCCGCAGCTACGCGCAGGCGCTGCGTCTGGGCACGGCCTGCGGCAGCGCAACGGCTTTCAGCCTTGGGCTTGCCACAAAGGAAAAGATCGACGAGCTGCTGGCGCAGCTTTGATAGGATAAAAGGAACAAAGGAGGAACGTTTATGCGCATTACCGAGTTATTTACCGCACAGTCCATTGCGCTGGACGAAGCGCTGCAGACGCAGGAGCAGATCCTGAGCCGTCTGGTGGAGCTGCAGGCTACCCATGGCAACATCACCGACAAAGAGGCTTACAAAAAGGCGCTCTACGCCCGCGAGGCCGAGGGCTCTACCTATGTGGACAACGGTATTACCGTGCCCCACGCCAAGACCAATGTGGTCACCCGTCCCAGTCTGGCCGCCCTGCGGCTGAGCACCCCGGTGCAGTACAACGCTGAGGATGACGGCACCACCGACCTGTTGTTTGCCATTGCCGCACCGGAAAACGGTAGCCTGCATGTGGATATGCTGGCCCGCATGATGCAGATGCTGATGAACGAGGACTTTGTGGAAAAGCTTAAGGCCGCCAAGACCCCCAAGGAGTTCTTGGAGTGCATCGACGCGCAGGAAGAAGCACAGTTTGGTGCAGAGAGCTTTACCCAGCAGGCTATCCCGCAGGACGGCTACCGCATTCTGGCTGTGACCGCCTGCGTCAACGGCATTGCCCACACCTACATGGCCGCCGAGGCACTGACCAAGGCCGGTGACAAGCTGGGTCTGCCCACCAAGGTGGAGACCAACGGCTCGGACGGCGCAAAGAACATCCTGACACGCGCCGAGATCGCCGCCTGTGACGGCATCATCGTGGCAGCGGAGAAAAAGGTGGAAACCGCCCGCTTCGACGGCAAACCGGTGCTGTTCACCCGCGTAGACGACGGCATCCATAAGCCGGAGGAACTCATCAAAAAGATCGCCCACGGCGAGGTGCCTGTGTTCCACGCCGAGGGCGGCGCAGCAGCCGAGGACGACACCGCCGGTAAGGACAGCTTTGGCCGCAGCCTGTACAAGAACCTGATGAACGGCGTTTCCCACATGCTGCCCTTCGTGGTAGGCGGCGGCATCATGATCGCGCTGGCCTTCCTGCTGGATGATTACAGCATCGATCCCGCAAACTTCGGCATGAACACCCCCGTTGCCGCCTTCTTCAAGACGGTGGGCGGCGCAGCCTTCGGCTATATGCTGCCCATTCTGGCAGGCTTCATTGCCATGTCCATCGCCGACCGTCCGGGCCTTGCCGTAGGCTTTGCAGGCGGCGTGCTGGCCATGAACGGCACCAACTTTACCGACCTTGCCGCAGGCAGCACCACCGGCATCTCCGGCGGCTTCCTTGCAGCGCTGCTGGCCGGTTTTGCAGCGGGCTACATCGTGCAGTTCCTTAAAAAGATCACCGAAAAGCTGCCCGCCAGCCTGAACGGTATCCGCCCCATGCTCATCTACCCGCTGGGCGGCATTCTCATCGTAGGTGCGATGATGTGCGCCGTGAACCCGGTAATGGGCATGATCAACACCGCCATGACCGACTGGCTGAACGCACTGGGCGGCAGCTCCAAGGTGCTGCTGGGTGCTATCGTGGCCGGTATGATGAGCGTGGATATGGGCGGCCCGGTCAACAAGGCAGCCTACGTCTTTGGCACCGCAGCTCTTGCCTCCGGTAACTACGAGGTGATGGCCGCCGTCATGGTGGGCGGCATGGTTCCTCCCATCGCTATTGCCCTGTCCACCACCTTCTGCCCCCGCAAGTGGACGTTGGACGAACGCCGCAACGGCATTGTGAACTACGTCATGGGCCTGTGCTTCGTGTCTGAGGGCGCTATCCCCTATGCAGCAGCCGACCCGCTGCGCGTCCTGCCCAGCTGCGTTGTCGGCTCTGCGGTCGCCGGTGCGCTCTCCATGACCTTCGGCTGCGCACTGCGCGCACCCCACGGCGGCATCTTCGTGTTCCCGGTGGTGGATCACGCTGCGCTGTACTGCGTGGCGCTGGCTGTGGGCAGTGTGCTGGGTGCAGTGATCCTGAGCCTTGTCAAAAAGACCCAGTCTGCCGAGGCAAAGTAATAAGCCATTCTCTTCTCCATACGGATAGTTCTTCATAAGAGCAAAGGGGACTGCCGCACACCGCGGCAGTCCCCTTTGCGTTTTGCGCAAGCACCATTTTCACAAAAAACAGGACAATATACCGCCCAAAACGGCCTATCCTGCCGGAATTGCGTTCGGCGCTTTGTTTTGCATTGCACCCCACCCCGGGCTGTGGTATACTTATATTCGTGATTTTAAAGCCCGGGTATGGTGTGCCGGGCCACCAGAGAGGAAACGAACGATGAAAATAGGATTTGACAACGACAAATATCTTGCGATGCAGTCTGAGCATATCCGCGAGCGCATCAAGAAGTTTGACAATAAGCTGTATCTGGAATTCGGCGGCAAGCTGTTCGACGATTACCACGCCTCCCGCGTGCTGCCCGGCTTTCAGCCGGACTCCAAGCTGCAAATGCTTTTGCAGCTCAAGGAGCAGGCCGAGATCGTCATCGTCATCAGCGCCGAGGACATCATCAGCAGCAAGGTGCGCGGCGACTACGGCATCACCTACGATCTGGACGTGCTGCGTCTCATCGATGCTTTTCAGGAGATGGGGCTGTATGTGGGCAGTGTGTGCGTGACCAAGTACACCGCCGCCGCCGAGGTGGAAGCCTTTGAAAAGCGGCTGAGCAGTCTGGGCATCCGCACCTTCCGCCACTACAAGATCCCCGGCTACCCCAACGATGTGGCCCGCATTGTCAGCGATGAGGGCTACGGCCGCAACGAGTACATTGAGACCGAGCGCCCGCTGGTGGTCATCACTGCGCCCGGCCCCGGCAGCGGAAAGATGGCCGTCTGCCTGTCCCAGCTGTATCATGAATATAAGCGGGGCGTCAAGGCTGGCTACGCCAAGTTCGAGACCTTCCCCATCTGGAACATTCCCCTGAAGCACCCGGTCAATTTGGCCTACGAGGCTGCTACCGCCGACCTGAACGATGTGAACATGATCGACCCCTTCCATCTGGAAGCCTACGGCGTTACCACCGTGAACTACAACCGCGACATCGAGATCTTCCCGGTGGTGAATGCGATGTTCGAGTTGATCGCAGGCCAGAGCCCCTATAAGTCCCCCACGGACATGGGTGTGAACATGGCCGGCAACTGCATCGTGGACGACGCAGTCTGCTGCGAGGCCTCCCGCAAGGAGATCGTGCGCCGGTACTACAAGTGCCTGTGCGAGCAGAAGATCACCGGCACCGCCAAGGAGAGCGAGCGCTACAAGCTGGAGCTGCTGATGAATCAGGCCGGACTGACCATGGGGGCCCGGGAAGTGGAAAAGCAGGCACACGCCCGCAGCGAGGCTACCGGCGGCGCACCGGCTGCTGCCATTGAGCTGAGCGACGGCACTGTCATCACCGGCAAGACCGGCCCGCTGCTGGGTGCTACCGCAAGCGCCCTGATCAATGCGCTCAAGTATCTGGCGGGCATCCCGCAGGAGACGGATCTGGTCAGCGCCGCTGCCATCGAGCCCATCCAGACCCTCAAGACCAACTATTTGGGCGGCAAGAACCCCCGTCTGCATACCGACGAGATCCTGATCGCCCTGTCCAGCTCTGCTGCCTCCAGCGAGCTTGCCGCAGCAGCCATGCACCAGCTGCCCAACCTCAAGGGCTGCGATGTGCACTCCACCGTTCTGCTTTCCAGCGTGGACAGCAGCACCCTGAACCGTCTGGGCATGTACCTGACCTGCGACCCCGTCTACGAGGAAGAGGATCGCAAGTACCATAAGCTGTAAAAATAAAAAGAAACTGGTAAACACCCCGGTCAGCGCCGTCAGGAGCTGACCGGGGTGTTATTGCTTGCCAGTTGTACGCAGTTGTGGTACACTTGTTCTGCTTAATTTTTATAGCAGATAGGAAAAGAGGAACAACAACATGGAACAACAACACAAGCGCAGCGCATTCTCCGGTAAGATCGGGTTCGTGCTGTCTGCCGCAGGCGCTTCGGTGGGTCTGGGCAACATCTGGCGCTTCCCGTATCTGGCAGCCAAATACGGCGGCGGCATTTTTCTGCTGGTATACATTCTGCTGGCAGTCACCTTTGGCTATACCATGATCGTGGCCGAGACCGCGCTGGGCCGTATGACCCACAAAAGCCCGGTCAGCGCCTACGCCCACTTCGGTAAGGGCAAGGGAATCCGGTTCGGTGGTTGGATCAACGCCATCATCCCCATTTTGATCGTGCCGTATTATTCGGTCATCGGCGGCTGGGTCATCCACTATCTGGCCGAGTATCTGTGCGGCCGCGGCAGCAATCTGGCAGTGGACGGCTACTTCTCCGCCTTTATCACCAACGGCTTGCAGGCCGAACTGGCCTTTTTGCTGTTCAGCCTGTTCACGCTGGGCATTATCTTTGCCGGTGTGCGCAACGGCGTAGAGCGCGTCTCCAAGGTGATGATGCCGGTGCTGGTGGTGCTGTCGCTGGTCATTGCGGGCTACTCTGTCACCCGTCCCGGTGCACTGGCGGGTGTGAAGTATTTTCTGGTGCCCAACCCCAAAAACTTCTCCTGGATGACCGTGGTCACCGCCATGGGGCAGATGTTCTACTCTCTGTCCATCGCCATGGGCATTCTGGTCACCTTCGGCTCCTATATGAAGAAGGATGTCTCTATCGAGGAGTCCACCGAGAACGTGGAGGTGTTTGATACCGCCATTGCCATCATGGCTGGCCTGATGATCATCCCGGCGGTGTTCGCCTTCTCCGGCGGCGACCCGGACACCCTGCAGGCCGGTCCTGCGCTGATGTTCATCACCATCCCCAAGGTGTTTGCCAGCATGGGTCTGGGCACCGCGGTGGGTGTGCTGTTCTTTGTGCTGGTGCTGTTTGCAGCGATTACCAGCTCCATCGCCCTGACCGAGAGCGCTGTCTCCACCTTTGAGGACGAGCTGGGCTGGGACCGCACCCGCTCCACTGTGCTCATCGGCGCCATCATGGTGGCGCTGGGCAGCCTGTCGGCGCTGGGCTACGGCCCGCTGGCCGGGGTGACCGTGTTTGGGATGCAGTTTTTGGACTTCTTCGACTTTTTGACCAACTCGGTCATGATGCCTATTGCCGCCATTGCCACCTGCCTGCTGGTGTCCCGCGTCATCGGCGTGGAGCAGATCGCGCAGGAGGTGGAGCAGGACGGTCAGCGCTTCCGCCGCAAGCCGGTGTTCAATTTTATGATCCGCTGGCTGTGCCCCATTTTTGCAGCCATCATTCTGGCAAGCTCGGTGGCAAACGCCTTTGGCTGGATCGCCATGTAAACTCAAAACAGTATTTCCGGCAGCAGAACGCAAGTTTTTAACAGTAAAAGCAGGACAAGGGGGCCCTTATGAAAATGGAAACCTTGAAGCAGCAGATCCTGACAGCAAAGGGTGACGTGCGGGCAGAGCTGGTGCTGAAAAACGCCCGGGTCATCAACGTGTTCACAAACGAGATCGAGCAGGCCGATGTAGCCATCCGTCAGGGGGTCATCCTTGGCGTGGGACACTATACCGGCGAGACTGAGCTGGACTTGCAGGGCAAGTATGTCTGCCCGGGGCTTGTGGATGGGCACATCCACATTGAAAGCTCCATGCTCTGCGGCCCGGCCTTTGAACAGGCGGTGCTGCCCCACGGCACCACGGCGGTGGTCACCGACCCGCACGAGATCTCCAATGTAGCCGGTACGGCAGGGCTGGACTTTATGCTGGAGACTACAAAAGATCTGGCGCTTTCGGTCTACTTCATGCTGCCCTCCTGCGTGCCTGCCACCGGGCTGGACGAGTCCGGCGCGGTGCTGGAAGCGGAGCAGCTGCGCCCCTACTATCAGCAGCCCCGGGTACTGGGGCTGGCTGAACTGATGAACTCCTACGGCACAGTGCGCGCGGACGAAAAGATCCTGCAAAAGATCTGTGACTGCACCGCTGCGGGTAAACGCATCGACGGGCACGCCCCCTTCCTCAGCGGGGAGGAGCTGAACGCCTATATCGCCGCCGGGGTGCAGTCCGACCATGAGTGCTCGGACATCCATGAAGCCATGGAAAAGCTGCGGCGCGGGCAATACATCATGGTGCGGGAGGGTACCGCAGCCCAGAACATGGAAAGCCTGCTGCCCCTGTTCCGGGAGCCCTATTGCAGCCGCTGTATGCTGGTGACCGACGATAAGCACCCCGGAGACCTGTTGCAGGGCGGGCATATCGACTATATCATCCGCAAGGCCATTGCCGCCGGGGTAGACCCGGTGGTGGCAGTGCGGATGGGCACCCTTGTCCCGTGTCAGTACTTCGGTCTTGCGCACAGCGGCGCGGTAGCCCCGGGCTATACCGCCGATTTGATCGTGCTGTCGGATCTGGAACAGTTCACGGTGGAGCAGGTGTATAAAAAGGGCAAACTGGTGGCGCAGCAGGGCAGAATGCTGCACCCCGCCGCCCTTACTGTGGACAAGGCACGCTTTGCGCGGGTGTTCGATTCCTTCAACATGGATGAGATCACCCCGGAGCAATTGCAGCTGAAGCAGACCGGCACCCGGCAGCGAGTGATCTGTCTGACCCCGCACGCCCTGCTGACCACTGAAAAAATCGTTCCGTTCTGCCAGCATCCGGGCACAGCGCCCGGCGTGGACGTGGCGCAGAAAATCGTCAAGCTGGCGGTGTTCGAGCGGCATCACCGTTCCGGCCATGTGGGCTTGGGCTTTTTGGGCAACTACGGCCTGCAATGCGGCGCGGTGGCTTCCAGCATTGCCCACGACTCCCACAACCTCATCGTGGCGGGCACCAACGATGCCGACATGGTGCTGGCGGGCAACACGGTGCGCAAAAATAAGGGCGGCCTTGCCTTTGCACTGAACGGACAGGTGGTAGGGGAGCTGCCGCTGCCGGTGGCAGGGCTTATGAGCACCGAGAGCGCCGAATCCGTGGAGGAAAAGCTGCAGGCGCTCAAGGCGGCACTGAAAGCCCACGGCATCTCGGAGGACATCGACGCTTTTATGACCCTTGCTTTTGTAAGCCTGCCGGTCATCCCGAAGCTGCGGCTGAACACCTACGGTATCGTGGATGTGGATGCCCCGCGGATCGTCCCGGCGGTGTTCTGAGAGCGATGCCTGAGAGGGCAAACTGTAAATCTGACGTTTTGATCGCAATGCCGGACAGTCTGCGGGCTGTCCGGCGTTGTGTTTTTACGGCAAGATAGCTCTTGACTTTTTGACACAGAACCGGTATGTTGATACTGTCCGTCTGACACACAGCATTGCATTTATAATATAAGGAAACTTTATGGAAAAACGCAGTACACCCTCTTTGCAGATCACCGACCGCTTTGGCGCGCAGACGGCCTTTGCCAGCCTGCGCCTGCCGGACGGCACCGAAGCCACCATACCGGCAGAGCACGCCGCCGCCATTTATGTCAACGAGCAGCCCGCCTTCCGGGTGGTATGCACCCCGGCGCTGCTGCCGCAGCTGGCCTTGGGGCGGCTGCTCACCGAAGGATGGATCGCGTCTGCGGACGAGGTGGAGCAAATCGCCGTCTGTGCCGAGGGCGCAAAGGTGCAGGTATATCTGCGCCACCCGCTGCCTACCCGCCGCGCCGCCGCGCAGGAGGTGGCCAGCTGCTGCACCGATAATATCGCGCTGGGCAGTCCGGTGGAGCTGTTGCCCCTGCGTTCTGTGCCGGGGCTGGATTTGCAGCCGGAATGGGTGGAGCGCCTGACCGCCGCCATGCACGCCGGACTGCCGCTGTACCGCGCCACCCGGGCGGTGCACAGCTGCTTTGTGCTGCACAAAGGGGAAATTGTTTTTGCCTGTGAGGATCTGGGGCGGCACAACGCGCTGGATAAGGCGGTGGGCTGCGCGGTGCTGGCAGGGCTGCCGCTGGCAGAATGCGTGCTGTACACCAGCGGCCGGGTGCCGCTGGATATGGTGCGCAAGGCCATCCGCGCCGGGGTGCCGGTGCTGGTAAGCAAAAGTATGCCCACCGTGCAATCCGCAGAACTTGCTGCGGAATACGGCCTGCAGCTGGTGTGCGGACGCAAAATCCCTAAAGTTTAAGCAAATATTACAAAAACAATAGTTACAAAACAGAAAAGCCTGTCTGTTTCTGTTGACATACTCCGCGCACGCATGTTAATATATTATCGAAGAGACCGCTCCGCTGTTGCAGCAGCCAGAGCGGCCTCAATTGTTGTCCGGGGTTACCCGGCAAAATAAAAAACAGGCAGGTGATAACATGAAGCAGGCAACCAACCCGTTTGCGCCCGTACCGCTGTGGCGTAAGCGGCTGCCGGGCTATGCAGCCATGGGCGTTGCGACCATCGCCTTGGCGGTCGGTCTGACCACCTTGCAAAGCGCACGCACCACGGTTGCCGGTACCCTGCTGCCGGTGTCGGAGGCGGATGCAGCCGCCTACGGCATCAGCGCAGTGTACCAGCTCGACGATGGCAGCTACCGCGTGGAGGGCTCTCAGAAGGGCTTCCAGAGCGATGTGCAGGCTGCCGTGACCATTGACGCCGAGGGCAATGTTTCCGCAGTAGAGATCCTCTCTCAGGACGAAACGGAAAGCCTTGGCGGCCAGTGCGTCAACCCGGAGTTCACGTCCCAGTATCAAGGCGCAGCTCCCTTCACGCTGGCAGGCAAAAGCTACACCGTAACGGACCCCGTTACCGGTGCCGCCTATGCCGCTGCCGGTGCGGCGGAGGAGCAGCCCGCTGCTGCCGGGGATTTTGACCCCGCACAGTGGCGCACCTTCGATACCTCTCCCGAGGCCGAGGCTACCCGCAAGATGTATGCTGCGGGGCTTACCTTCTCGGCTTTGAAGGGCGAGGCACTGGGCGATGAGCTGGCTCCGCCGCTGGATTCCAGCGCAGAGGCCGTAGCACGGCGCAAGCTGTACGCAGCCATGCTCAGCAAGAGCGCACTGGACGGCGAGCCGATGGCGATCCCCTTTGCGGATCTCTCGGCAGAGGAGCAGTCCAAGGAGCGTCTGGAGCAGGCCAGCCTGACCACTACCGGCAATGCGTCCGGTGCCGTCAGCGCAGACCTGACTGAGGTGGACGCCCTTTCCGGCGCGACCATCACCTCTTCGGCTGTGACGACCATCGTCAACAACTCGTATTTCTATGTGACCGGGGTACTCTGCGCAGAGTGACCTCAACGGAGGAATGGAACCTATGGCAAAAACTGATTTCCTGACGGCTGACATGACCCGCCGTCAATTCATGAAGATCTCGGGCAAGAGCCTTGCAGGGCTCACCCTGTCCGCTTCCATGCTGTCCCTGTTCGGCTGCTCTCAGCAGCAGGTGGATTCCGGCGCAGTGGCCACCTGGGCACTGCCGCAGGGTCTGCTGGTGGTCAACGCAGACCTGTGCACCGGCTGCCAGCGCTGCGAGATCAACTGCACCCTGACCAACGACGGCGTGTGCTCCTCTTACATCAGCCGCGTCAAGATCCAGCGCCGTCTGAATCTGGACGGCGCAGGCAACGGCCTGCTGTCCGGCACCGATAACTGCTTTGTCTACTTCCCGGATACCTGCCGCCAGTGCGAGGACCCCGCCTGCGGCAACGCCTGCCCGCAGAAGGCTATTACCACCGACAGCCGCGGCATCCGCGTAGTGGATACCGACAAGTGCATCGGCTGCGGTGCCTGCCATGATGCCTGCCCGTGGCATATGCCCACCGTCAACCCCGAGACCGGCAAGTCCTCCAAGTGCATCGCCTGCGGTGCCTGCGTGGCAGGCTGCCCGTCCGGCGCTCTGTCCATCGTGGACTGGGATGCCGTTACCAGCGCAGCACAGGCTGCATACTTGGATCTGTAAGGAGGAACTACAATGGCTGAAAGTTATGGCTGGGCAGGCAAGATCCTGCGCGTCAACCTGACCACCGGCGAGATCACCACGCAGGATGACGAAAAGTACCATAAGTATATCGGCGGTATGGGCATGGCCTACCGCATTATGTATGAAGAAGCGCCCATGGAGCTGGACCCCTATGACGAGAAGGCTCTGGTCATCTTCGGTGTCGGCCCCCTGACCGGCGCAGGCGTGCCCTGCTCCGGCCGTATGAACGTGACCTTCCGCTCCACCTGGTCCAAAGGTCACTCCATCATCGACGCTCACATGGGCGGCCACATCGGCTCCATGCTGAAGTATGCCGGTTACGACGGCATCGTTGTCAGCGGCATCTCCGAAAAGCCCGTTTACCTGCGCATCGAGGACGGCGAGGTCTCTCTGGAGGACGCAACCGAGATCTGGGGCAAGGGCACCTTTGCTGCCAACAAGTGGATGGTAGAGCAGAACGGCCGCGAGTTCGAGACCGCTTCCATCGGCCCCGCCGGTGAGAATCTGGTGGACTACTCCACCCTGAACACCAGCTTCGGCAACTCCGGCGGTGCCGGTCTGGGCGCTGCCATGGGCAACAAGAAGCTGAAGGGTCTGGCTATCCGCGGCACCGGCAGCGTCAAGGTGGCTGACCCCAAGAAGGTGCTGGAGCTGTCCAACTACATGATGGGCAACCTGATCGGCGGCAACAACAACCACAACGTGCCCGCACAGCCCCAGAGCTGGGCAGAGTACAGCGCCACTTCCGGCAAGAACCGCTGGTCCGGCGCTCCCGGCCGTATGTGGAAGAAGGCTCCCGGCGGCCCCGTGGATACCGGCGAGCAGCCCTACAACGATATCAACAAGGTGGCTCTGCGCTGCTTCAAGGGCTACTTTGACTTCGGCGCTCCCGCTGCCGAGTACACCGTGAAGAACGGCGGCTGCTCCTCCTGCCCCATCCGCTGCTACACCGAATATGATGTGGATCCGCTGGCAGATTACGATCTGCCCACCCACAACTCCAACACCTGTATGCCCGTGCTGTACGGCACCCGCGTCTACCCGGACGGCGTGCACGACTTCAAGTACGAGGGCGACGGCACCATGGTCATCAATCTGGCATGGTCTCATGCTGTGGACGACATGGGTCTGTGGGACAACTACGGCAACCTGAACCGCGACCTGCTGTGGATCCTGCGGATGCCCCGCGAGGAAGCCACCAAGTACATCAGCGAAGCCGAGTACGACTCTCTGCCTTGGGAGTGGGAGAAGGCCGGCGATCCCCGCTGGGAGGTCGAGCTGATCCGCCGCATGGCTTACGGCGAGGGCGACCTGTCCGTTATCGCCAAGGGCACGCTGGCTATGATGGAAAAGTTCGGCCTGCCCAAGAGCTGGCTGGACCGCGACGACGGCGCTACCAACTCCAACCTGATCTACAACGGCTTCCCCAACCACCACGGCCCTGCTGAGGCATGGCAGGTCGGTATGCTGTACAACCTCGTCTACAACCGTGACTGCATGATCCACGAGATCGTCTGCGAGACCGGTTCCGGCGCTCCCTATGAAGTGACCAAGAAGGTCATGGAGGACTTCTTCGGCGAGGGCTGCTACGATAAGGCCAAGGCCTACACTCCCATCAACGAGAACAAGGCAAAGCTGGCTGCATACTGCGTCAACGATAAGAACTTCCACGATTCCGCTACCCTGTGCAACTGGATGTGGCCCATGACCCAGTCTCCCTCCAAGGAGCGCGACTACCACGGCGATCTGGACCTGCAGGCAGACTTTATGACTGCTGTTACCGGCGAGACCTATACCCAGGCCGGTCTGCAGGAGGACGGTGCCCGCATCACCCAGATGCTGCGCGCGATGACCGCCATCAGCTTCCAGCAGAATTGCGGCAGCGCAAACCTGCGTCAGGAGCATGATGCCATCTGCGATTGGGTGTTTGATAAGGACCCCGACTTCAAGGCATTTGAGGAAGGCACCACCAAGCTGGACCGCGCCGACATGGAGAAGGCTAAGGATCTGTTCTACGACATCTTCGGCTGGGACCGCACCACCGGTGTGCCCACCCGCGAGACGCTGGAGAAGTATGATCTGGCTGACATGGCCGATGATCTGGAGAAGCGCGGCATCTACGCCCAGAACACCGCAGCAGCTGAATAAATCCCATAGAAAGAGGAAAGACCGTCATGTTGTTTGGCAGACGTAAACCCGGCTACACCACCACGGTGGATGGCAGCGTAGACCCGGAACAGGCCGTTCTGGAGCTGCAAAAGGCAGAACTGGCCGCCAAGAAAAAGCCCAAGGCAGAGGTGTTCGACATCGACGCCGCAAGCGAGACTGCCCGCCGCCTGAAGGAGACCGGCAGCACCTTTGACGGCAGCGCCGCCAAGACTGGCGAGGACGTGATCGCCGCAGTGGAGCGGGAGACCGCCGAGCTTGCCGCAAAGCAGGCCGCCGAAACCGCACCCGAAGCCGCCGAAGCTGCGCAGCCCGATGCTGCGAAGCCGGAACTGCTGGATTTTCTGGCAAGTGAGCCGGAGGCGGAAAACGATCCCTTTGCGGATCAGCCCACCAAGACCGCCCCGGAGCTGCCGGAGCTGACCCCTGCACAGGAGCTGGCCGGTTACATCCGTGCCCGCTCTGCGGCTGCGCTGATTACCCCCCACGCTTTGCTGCTGGAGGAAGTGGAAAACGCCGACGAGCTGCTGGCGCAGATGCCCGCAGACCCCCAGTGCACCGATATCGTCACCCGCGCGGGTGCAAAGGACACCTACTACTATTCCAACGCCAACATGAGCGATAACTACGCCATGATCGCGCAGCTCATCGAGGACAAGGATCTGTGCGTGATGTTCGCCGAGATGGTGCGGTTCAACGCCCGCATCTACCCCAGCGCCACTCCGCTCAAGTACTTCCAGCGCTCCCCCTACGGCCTTGCGCCGGAGGTCATCGAGCAGACTTGGAAGGCCATGCAGGAGAACCCGGAGTATGCCGATATCGAGGAGCTGACCAACAACCAGAACGAGCGGTTCCTCTTTTCCACCAAGCACCTCACCCGCCGCTACGCTAAGGCCATCAGCGACGTGGACGATTTCTGCGATTAAACCATAAACTACAATTGAATCAGGGTATAAGAGCTTCTTTGAGCAAAGGTGTCTAAACCACACAGGCACTGACACCGCGCCGCAATGCTAAGGGCTGCATAAGCCGGCATTCAAGGGTGGCGGGGGAAACCCCACCGCCTTCCCGCAGAAGAAACGCTGCAATTTGAAAAAAAGAACTCCTCCCATCTTCACAGGTGCTTTTTGGCTGTGTGCTGCCGCTGCAAGGGCGGCGCATAGCCAAAGGCTGCCACCGGCGCAGCAGACTGCAAACTGCCGCAGCCGGTTTTGTGGGGATATTCTGCGGAGGCGTTTTGATTTTCCGGTCAAGACGTCTCCGCTTCTTTTTCACCTGCCTTTTTTGAAAAAAGAATCCCCCCGCCGGTGTCCCCGTCTGAGCCATAGCAGAAGGGGAGAGCGGCGGGTCTATGGAGGAAGTTATAATGAATCAGCCTTTCTGCTCCCCCGTTCAGGCGCTGCGCAGCGTGCTGGACGCGGCAGCGCTTCTGCCTTCTCCGTCCCCGCAGACCATCCCGCTGGAAGCCGCCTGCGGGCGCATTGCCGCCAGTGACATTTGCGCCCGGATGGACCAGCCCCCCTTTGACCGCAGCCCGCTGGACGGCTACGCCCTGCACAGCGCGGATACCGCCGGAGCAAGCCGGGAAACCCCGGTCACCCTGCCGGTGGTGATGAAGCTTTACGCGGGCGATGCCCCGGCTGCGGCGCTGCCCGCAGGGTGCGCTGCCCGCATCATGACCGGAGCCCCCCTGCCGGAGGGCGCGGACTGCGTCCTGATGCAGGAGCTGACCGACAGCGGCGAAGAGACCGTGCAGCTTTATACCGCCGTAAAGCCGCTGCAAAACGTGGTATTTCGCGGCGAGGATGTGGCCGCAGGCGCGGTCATTGCGCCCGCCGGGACGGTGCTCACCCCCGCCCATCTGGGTGTGCTGGCCGGGCAGGGCTACGCCGAAGTAGCCGTCTGCTGTCCGCTGACCGTGGGCATCCTTTCCACCGGCAGCGAGCTGCTGGAACCCGGCGCACCGTGGGCACCCGGTAAAATTTACGATGCCAACGGCATCCAGAACGCCGCCCGGCTGCGTCAGCTGGGCTTTGCCGTGGAGCGGCAGCAGTGCTCCGATGACCCGGAGGTCATCACCGGCAAAATGCAGGAGCTGCTGACCCGTTGCGATGCCGTCATCACCAGCGGTGGCGTCTCCGTAGGGCAGAAGGATTATCTGCCCCTTGTGCTGGAAAAGCTGGGTGCACAGCTGCTGGTGGAGGGCGTAGCCCAGAAGCCCGGCAGCCCTATGCTGGCGGCTACACTTAACGGCAAGCTGGTGTTCTGCCTGTCCGGCAACCCCTTTGCCGCCGCTGCCACGCTGGAGCAGTACGCCATCCCTGCGCTGCTGCGCGCTGCCGGACGCCGGGAGGAGAGCTGCCTTCCCGCCCGCACCGTCTGCACCCTGACCAATGGCTTTTCTAAACCCAGCAAGGGCAACCGCTATCTGCGGGCGACTGCCTGCGGCGGCAAGGTGACACTGCCCGGTGCGGGCAGCACCGAGGTGCACTCCTCCGGTGCGCTGTCCGCCATGATGGGCTGCAACTGTCTGGTGGAGATCCCTGCCGGAAGCGGGCCGGTCGAACCCGGTATGGAAGTGGAGGTGCTTTGCTTTGTACAGTGAACAAAAACAGGCGCTGGCCGAAACACAGGCGCTCAAGCGCCCGGCGGTGCTGGCGGTCAGCGGGGTGCACAACAGCGGTAAGACCACCCTGCTGGAAAAGCTGCTGCCCGTGCTGCGCAGCCGTGGACTGAAGGTGGGCGTTATCAAGCACGACGGCCACGATTTTACCCCGGATGTGCCCGGCACCGACAGCTACCGTCTGCGGGAAGCAGGTGCCGAGGGCGTGGCGGTCTACTCCGGCACACGCTACCTGCTGACCGAGGAATTCCGCCTGACCGAGCAGGATCTGCTTGCCCTGTTCGAGCGTCACGGCTATGACCTTGTGCTGCTGGAAGGGTTCAAGTCCAGCGGCTGGCCGAAGATCGAGGTGGTGCGCAGCGCCATTTCGGATGCGCCCGTCTCCTTCCAGCCGCTGGCGGTGGTGGGGGATATTCCCGGCGCAGATTTTGACCTGAACGATATTCCGGCACTGGTAGACTGGATCGAAGCCCAGATGCCCGCGCTGTAAGGAGAATGCCATCATGAAACTGATCCGTACTGTTGACGCCGCAGGGCAGGTGCTCTGCCATGATATCACCCAGATCATCCCGGGCGAGTACAAGGATGCCCGCTTCCGCAAGGGGCACGTCATCCAGCCCGAGGATATCCCTGTGCTGCTTTCCATCGGCAAGGAGAACCTCTACGTCTGGGAAAAGCACCCCGGCATCCTCCACGAGGACGAAGCAGCCGCCCTGCTGTACAAGGCCGCTGCGGGCAAAAATATCCACGGCACTGCGCCGAAAGAAGGCAAGATCGAGCTGATCGCCGACTGCGACGGGCTGCTAAAGATCAACCGCAGGGCGCTAATGGCTGTGAACAGCACCCCGCAGATGATGATCGCCACCATCCACGGCGACCTGCCGGTGAAAAAAGGCCAGAAGCTTGCCGGTACCCGCATCATCCCGCTGGTCATTGAGCAGGAGAAGATGGACGCCATGCAGGCCGCTGCCGGGGCAGAGCCTATCCTGAACGTGCTGCCCATGCAGGCTAAGAAGGTGGGCATCATCACCACCGGCAGCGAGGTGTTCAAGGGACGCATCGAGGATAAATTCACTCCCATCCTGCAAAGCAAGCTGGCCGTCTACGGCTGCGAGATGGTTTTCCACAAGGTCTGCGATGACGACCCCGCCGGGATCACCGCCGCCATTCTGGAAGCCAAGGCCGCAGGGTGTGAGCTGATCTTTACCACCGGCGGCATGAGCGTGGACCCCGACGACCGCACCCCGCTGGCCATCAAGAACACCGGGGCGGATATCATCACCTACGGTGCACCGGTGCTGCCGGGCGCGATGTTCCTTGTCAGCTATCTGGACGGTGTGCCGGTGTGCGGTCTGCCCGGCTGCGTGATGTACGCCAAGCGCACCATCTTTGACCTGCTGCTGCCCCGTCTGCTGGCCGATGACCCCATCACCGCCGAGGATATCGCCCGTCTGGGCGAGGGCGGCCTGTGCCTGAACTGCGAAGTGTGCCACTGGCCGAACTGCGGCTTTGGGCATTGCTAAGGGCAGCTTGCTCGCCCTCTCCGTCACGGCTTACGCCGTGCCACCTCTCCCAAAGGGAGAGGCCTTGGCAAAGAGATGAAGTTTGCGTGGACTGCCAAGGGCTCCCACTTTGGGGGAGCTGGCGAATGAAATGAGCCTGAGAGGGCGAGGACGTTTGCAAATTTGATTCATTTTAAAATAAGAAAGATACGATCTTTATGAATGATAATAATCTGACACATTTTGATGCCGCCGGGAATGCCGTGATGGTGGATGTGAGCGCAAAGCCCGTCACCACCCGGGAAGCCATTGCCCACGGCATTATTACCATGAACGCCGAAGCCTTTGCCGCAGTGCAGAGCGGCACTGTGAAAAAAGGCGATGTGCTGGGCGTGGCGCGCATTGCGGGCATTATGGCCACCAAGCGCACCAGCGAGCTGATCCCCCTGTGCCATCCGCTGCCGCTGACCAAGGTAGGCATCGAGTTCCGTCTGCTGCCCGAGCGGCAGGCCGTGGAAGCCCTTTGCACCGTAAAAACCAGCGGCGTGACCGGCGTGGAGATGGAAGCGCTGACCGGCGTTTCCACCGCGCTGCTGACCATCTACGATATGTGCAAGGCCGTGGATAAGGGCATGGAGCTGGGCGAGATCCATCTGGTGGAAAAGACCGGCGGCAAGAGCGGCCACTATATCCGGGCGGAGGGCGGCTATGTTTGATCGTTACCAGCGCGAGATCCATTATCTGCGCTTGTCGGTGACCGACCTGTGCAACCTGCGCTGCCGCTACTGTATGCCGGACGGCGTGGAAAAGCTGGAGCGGGAAGCCGTGCTGACCTACGAGGAATTTCTGCGCTTGGCCGCGCTGTTTGCCCGGTGCGGCATCGACACCGTGCGGGTGACCGGCGGCGAGCCGCTGGTGCGCAAGAACGTGGCGCAGCTGGTGGCCGGGCTTAAAGAGACTCCGGGCATCCGCCGGGTCACCCTGACCACCAACGCGGTGCTGCTGGCAGAGCAGCTGCCCGCCCTGCTGGACGCCGGGCTGGACAGCGTGAACATCAGTCTGGACACTCTGCGCCCGGAGGTGTTCCGGCAGATCACCGCCCGGGACGATTTTGCCGCCGTGCAGGCGGGCTTGCAGGCGGCGCTGGAAAGCGGCCTGCCCGTCAAGCTGAACTGCGTGCCGCAGGCGGGCGTCAACGAGGGCGAGCTGGAACAGCTCGCTGCTCTGGCAAAGGACAACGCCATGCAGGTGCGGTTCATTGAGATGATGCCCATCGGCTACGGCGCTGCCATGCCCTGCATCTCCGGCCCGGAACTGCGGGCGCGGTTTGCCCGGCGCTGGCCGGAGCTTGCGCCCCTTTCCCCGGCGCAGGAGCACGCCTTGGGCGACGGCCCGGCGGTGTACTACACCGTGCCGGGCTGGCAGGGCAGCATCGGCTTTATTGCAGCGGTGCACGGCAAGTTCTGCGCTTCCTGTAACCGTGTGCGGCTGACCAGTCAGGGCTTTTTGCGCCCCTGCCTTGCCAGCGAGACCGGGTGCGACCTGCGCGCCCTGCTGCGCAGCGGCGCGGACGATGCGCAGCTGCTGGCCGCCATCCGGGAGACCATCTGGGCAAAGCCCCGGGAACACCATTTTAACGACAGTTCCATGCCCGCTACCCGCGGGATGTATCGCATTGGAGGATAAATAACTATGGGTAAGCTTCTGGCAATCTGCACCAGCCCCAAGCGGGGCACCGTAAAAACCGAGGTGCCCAGCGCCGTCCTGACCCCGGAATGGGGCATCGTGGAGGACGCCCACGGCGGCAACTGGCACCGTCAGGTCAGTATGCTCAGCGCCGAAAAAATCGAGGCGTTCCGTAAGAAGATCTGGGTGGACTACGGTGCCTTCGGCGAAAATCTGGTCATCGAGGGCTTCGACTTCCGCAATCTGCCGGTGACCAGCCGGTTTGCCATTGGGGATGTGGTGCTGGAAATGACCCAGATCGGCAAGGAGTGCCACAACGACTGCGTCATCAAGCAGCAGACCGGCGAGTGCATCATGCCCCACGAGGGCGTGTTTGCTCGGGTACTCACCGGCGGCGAGATCCATGTAGGGGACGAGGTGACCCTGTTGCCTGCACTGGAAAACCCGCCCCTGCGCGCTGCCGTCATCACCCTTTCCGATAAGGGCAGCCGTGGTGAGCGGGAGGATAAAAGCGGGCCGCTGATTGTGGAAATGCTCACCGCCGCAGGCTATGTGGTGGAGGAGACCATGATTTTGCCGGACGAGGCCAAGGCGCTGAAGGCGCAGCTCATCCGCATGGCAGACGGCCGTCAGGTGAACCTTGTGCTTACCACCGGCGGCACCGGCTTCTCCCCCCGTGACATCACCCCGGAAGCCACCTGCGCTGTGGCCGACCGCAACGCCCCCGGCATTGCCGAAGCTATGCGCTACCACAGCCTGAGCATCACCCCGCGCGGGATGCTGAGCCGCGGCGTCAGCGTGCTGCGCGGCAAGACTTTGATCGTCAACCTGCCGGGCAGCCCTAAGGCAGTGCAAGAGAACCTCGAGTACATCCTGCCCAGCTTGGAGCACGGAGTACGCATCGCCGCGGGTCTGGACGGCGAGTGCGCCCGTAAGTAAGGTTTCTTGCCCTGTTTTCCTTGACTGGGCGTATAAATATACTATTTTTTTACTTAAAGTAAGGAGAAACAGAGATGAACGACCATCGCATTTCCCGCCGGAGTTTTCTGGCCGCTGCCGGTATGGCCGGTGCAGCCGCTGCCCTCACCGCCTGCGGCGGTGCTGCTTCCAGCGCAGCATCGTCCGTGGCTTCCTCTGCCGCCGCTTCCTCGGAAGCAGCACAGAGCGTGGAGCTGATCGTGTTTGCCGCCGCCTCCCTCACCGAGACGCTGAACGCCATCGGCGAAAGCTACATGGCAGAGCACCCGGAGGTGACCTTCCGCTTCAACTTCGACTCTTCCGGCACCCTCAAGACCCAGATTCAGGAGGGCGCGGATTGCGATCTGTTCATCTCTGCTGGTCAGAAGCAGATGAACCAGCTGGACATCACCGCTTCTGCCGATGTGAACAAGGATGGTCTTGACTTTGTGGATGCCGACAGCCGCGTAAACCTGCTGGAGAACAAGGTGGTGCTCTGCGTGCCGGAGGGCAGCGACAAGGGCATTGACAGCTTTGACGCACTGGCCGAGCACCTGAAGGCACAGGATATCCTGTTCTGCATGGGCAACAGCGATGTGCCCGTGGGGCAGTACACTCAGAAGATCCTTACCTGCTACCAGCTGGACGAAGCTGCACTGGCCGCTGCGGGCGTGATCACCTACGGTTCCAATGTCAAGGAGGTGACCACGCAGGTCACCGAAGGCAGCGTGGATGCCGGTGTCGTTTACTGCACCGATGCATACAGCGCCGGTCTGACCCCTGTGGACGAGGCCACCAAGGAGATGTGCGGTCAGGTCATCTACCCCGCCGCCGTACTGAAGGCCGCCCCCAACGCCGAGACTGCCAAGGAGTTTTTGGCTTACTTACAGACCGACAAGGCCATGACCGTGTTCGAGGGCGTGGGCTTCAGCGCCGTATAAAGGAGCAGACATGGACTGGTATCCGTTGTGGAACAGCCTGCGCATTGCTTTGATCAGCTGCGCGGCGGTGTTCTTTCTTGGCATTTTTGCAGCCTACTATATCGCCCGTCTGCCTCGGGCGGTCAAGGGTGTGCTGGATGTGCTGCTCACCCTGCCCATGGTGCTGCCGCCCACGGTGGTGGGCTACTTTCTGCTGCTGCTCTTCGGCGCAAAGCGGCCGCTGGGCATCTTTTTCATGCAGCATTTTGGGGTAAAGCTGGTCATGAACTGGTACAGCGCCATCTTTGCCTCCATCGTGGTGGCATTTCCGCTGATGTACCGCACCGCGCGCGGCGCATTTGAAAGTTTTGACGAAACGCTGGCGTGGTCGGCGCAGACGCTGGGACAGTCCGATCCATGGATCTTCTGGCGGGTGCGGATGCCCGCCTGCCGTCAGGGCATTCTGGCGGGCACAGTGCTGGCCTTTGCCCGGGCACTGGGCGAATACGGCGCTACCAGCATGATCGCGGGCTACACCCCCGGCAAGACTGCCACCATTGCCACCACGGTGTACCAGCTGTGGCGCACCAACGATGAACTGGGTGCCATGCGGTGGGTGCTGGTGGATATCGCTATCTCGGCGGTGGTGCTGCTGGCGGTGAACCTGCTGGAGAAAAAACAGAAAGCGGGTGGCCGGAAATGAGCCTTGAAGTCAACATTGAAAAAAAGCTGGACGGCTTCACCCTCCGTGCTGCCTTTACCGCCGGCAACACCTCCACCGCCCTGCTGGGCGCTTCCGGCTGCGGCAAAAGCATGACATTGCGGTGCATTGCAGGCATTGTAAAGCCGGATCGCGGACGCATCGTGCTGGACGGGCGGGTGCTGTTTGACAGTGCGCAGCACATCGACCTGCCGCCGCAGCAGCGGGGCGTGGGACTGCTGTTCCAGAACTATGCGTTGTTCCCCAATATGACCGTAGAACAGAATATCCTTTGCGGCCTGAAGACGGAAAAAGACCCCGCTGCCCGCCGCGCTGCCTGCGCCGAGATGCTGCGCGCCATGCGGCTGGAGACACTTGCCAAACGCTACCCCGCCCAGCTTTCCGGCGGGCAGCAGCAGCGCGCCGCGCTGGCACGCATTCTGGTGGGCAAGCCCCGCATCCTGATGCTGGACGAGCCCTTCAGTGCACTGGACAGCTACCTGCGGGAGGAGGTAGAGGGCGAGGTAGGCAGCCTGCTGGCAAACTTTGCGGGCACCGCTCTGCTGGTGACCCACAACCGGGACGAGGCCTACCGCCTGTGCAAAGAGATGATCGTGCTGAACGAGGGGCAGGTGCTGTGTGCCGGTACCACCAAGGCCGTTTTTGCCGACCCGCAGAGCATCGCTGCCGCGCGGCTGACCGGCTGCAAGAACATTTTGCCCTGCACCCCGCTGGACAGCCGCACCGTCCGGCTGGACGGCTGGGGCACCACCTTGCGGCTGACGCTGCCCGTCCCGGCGGGCTGCACCGCCGTGGGCATCCGCGCCCACGACTTTACGCCCTGCGCTGCGGATGCGCCCAACGCCATCCCGGTAAAAGCCGTTTCCACCAGTGAAAACCCCTTTGACTGGAACCTCATCTGCACCTCGCCGGAGGGTACGGCGCAGCTGTGGTGGAAGGTGGGCAAAACCAGCCTTTCTGCCGCCGCCCCGGAGCCGCCCCAGTATCTGTGTGCCGCCCCGGAGAGCATCATGCCGCTGAAAGGTTGAGAAAACGAATGGCCTGCACTGCGTTCCGGCTATATTCAGCGGAAACAATCATTTGAAAATAGGGGATTTCCCCACACGCAAAGCAGCCGCTGCACGGTAAGATGCAGCGGCTGCTTTGCTTATTTGTGTAAAAAGGGGAGTACTTATGCCATATCACGGCAGGTCACAATGTCTGCCCCGGTGCCGCAGACGTCGGTCAGCACCACATCGCCCACATGGATGGGAGCGTGCAGCACCACGCTGTCCAGCGCTGCGACTACCTCGGCCATCTGTCCCTTGGGCACAGGCTTGGAAGTCTTGACCGGGCAGCGGGAGTGCAGGCAGCCCTCGGCGCGCACGGTGCTGGTGATGATGCGGGTGGGGTGGGTCAGCTCTTCCTTGCCGTAGGCGATGCCGTTGGGGCAGCCGTTGCCGGTCACTTTATAGTCGTTGGCTTCATCCACCTGCAGATGGCAGCCCTGCGGGCAGCAGGTGCAAATTACTTCTTTCATCTCGCTTATGCCTCCTCGATCTCAATGGTCACTTCGTCCATGGGGGCTCTGTCCAGCAGCACTCTGGGCAGGGCAATGTGTTCCATCTCGCCGGGGGCAAGGCGGTCACGCTTGAAGCGTGCGATCACCGTATCACCGCTCTTGACAAGGATGGTGCTCTTGCCGCAGATGCGGCGGACGCGGAAGGACACGTTGGTGCTCTTTCCCACGCCTTCCAGACGGATGCGCTGCGGCAGGGTGTAGCCAAGGTCTGCGCCGGGCTTCACGGTCAGCACACGCCCCACGGCCACAGGGCCGTTCTGGATATAGTTGGCAGCGGCTGCGCCGGCCAGCTCGCTCTCGCCGGAAACAAAGTCCACCAGATCATGCACCTGCACCACGTTGCCGCAGGCAAACACGCCGGGGATGCTGGTCTCCATGTTTTCGTACACGATGGCGCCCTTGGTGCGGGGGTCCATCTCGATACCGGCCTGTTTGGTCAACTCGTTTTCGGGGATCAGACCCACGCTCAGCAGAATGGTGTCCACATCAAACTCCATCTCGGTGCCGGGGATGGGCTTGCGGTCGGGGCCAATCTCAGCCACGATGGCCTTTTCCACGCGGTCCTTGCCCTGAATATCCACGATGGTGTGGGAGAGGTACAGGGGGATGTCGAAGTCGTTCAGGCACTGCACGATATTGCGGGTCAAGCCGCCGGAGTAGGGCATCACTTCTACGCAGGCCAGCACCTTTGCACCCTCAAGGGTCATGCGGCGGGCCATGATCAGGCCGATATCGCCGCTGCCGAGGATCAGCACCCGCTTGCCCACCAGATAGCCTTCCATGTTCACATAGCGCTGTGCGGCACCGGCGGTGTACACACCGGCAGGGCGGGTGCCCGGGGTACCAATGGCACCGCGGGTGCGCTCGCGGCAGCCCATGCCCAGCACGATGCTTTTTGCCTCGATGATCTGGTAGCCGTGCTCCTTGGAGACGCAGTGCACCTTTTTGTCCGGGGTCACTTCCAGCACCATGGTGTCCAGCTGCACCTTTACGCCGGTGTCCTTGAGCATCTCAATAAAGCGCCCGGCATACTCCGGGCCGGTGAGTTGCTCGCCAAAGCGGTGCAAACCAAAGCCGTTATGGATGCACTGGTTCAGAATGCCGCCCAGTTCCTTGTCGCGCTCCAGAATAAGGATGTCGCGCAGACCGCTTTCCCATGCCTTGCAGGCAGCAGCAAGGCCCGCAGGGCCGCCGCCAATAATGACCAGATCAACCATTGTTCTTTCCTCCTACCTTCGTTTCGCTGAGCAGAACGTTCGAGCCGTTCTTGTCCTGCAGGATGTCCAAGGGGTCTATGCCCAGCTCGCGGCTGATCAGTTCCAGCACGCGGGGGCCGCAGAAGCCGCCCTGGCACCGCCCCATGCCTGCACCGGCGCGGCGCTTGACGCCGTCGATGGTGTTGGCGGGCACCTCGCTGTGGAGGGCTGCCAGGATCTCGCCCTCAGTGATGGTCTCGCAGCGGCAGATCACGCGGCCGTAGGCGGGCTGCTCCTTGACCAGTGCTGCCTTTTCCTCTGCGGAAAGCTCCTTGAAGCGGATGTGGCGGCGGCCGTCCTTGTAGTCGGCCTTTTCTGCGCCCAGCACACCGCGCTGCTGCAGGATGGCAACAGCTTCCTCCGCAACCGCCGGGGCGGCGGACAGGCCGGGGCTCTTCATGCCGGCCAGATCGATCCAGCCGGGTGCCTCCGGCTCCTCGCCAATGATAAAATCGTCCACGTCCAGATTGGCGCGTACACCCGCAAAGCTGCGGATGGACTCGCCGAAGTTGATACTGGGCACACTGCGCTGGGCAGTGGCCTTGACAAATTCCAGACCGCTGCTGGTGCAGGAGGTGTCGTTGCCCTCCACAGGCTCTGCGTTGGGGCCGACGAGCAGGTTGCCGTGCACGGTGGGGGCCACCAGCACGCCCTTGCCCAGCTCGTTGGGGCACTGGAAGATGACGTGGCTCACACGGGTGCCCTCGCTCTTGTCCAGCAGATAGTACTCGCCCCGGGTTGGAATGATGTGGAAGTTGGCGGGCTCCACCATGGAGTGTACTTTGTCTGCCCAGATACCGGCAGCGTTGATGACGCAGCGGGTCTCCACCGTGCCGCCGGGCACGGTCAGGCGGTAGCCGCCCTCGATGGACTCGGCGTCGGTCACCTTGCAGTTGCGGCGCAGCTCCACGCCGTTGCGTACCGCCACCTCGGTCATGGCCAGTGCATACTCCCACGGGTTCACGATGGCGGCGCTGGGTGCCCACAGTGCACCGCAGACCTTCTCGGAGAGGTTGGGCTCCATGGCAAGGGTCTCTTCCCGGGAAAGAATCTTCATGTCGGGCACGCCGTTGACGGTGCCGTTCTCAAACAGATGCTGCAAATGGGGCAGTTCCTTCTCGTCCAGTGCCAGCACCAGCGAGCCGCACTGCTTATAGGAGACATCCAGCTTTGCGCAGATCTCCTTTGCCAGAGCCACGCCGCGCACGTTCAGCCGTGCCATGCGGGTGCCGGGGGCGGGGTCGTAGCCTGCGTGGAGAATGGCGCTGTTGGCCTTGGTGGTGCAGTCTGCCACATCGTTCTCGGCCTCAAGAATGACCACCTTGTTGTCGTAGCGCGACAGTGCGTAGGCGGCAGCGGCACCGATGACGCCACAGCCGATGATTGCTACATCATACATTGTTCTTTTCCTCCTGTCCATTCTGCCTTGGCCCGTCGGGAGCTGGGCAGCTGTTGATGGTACAAAAAAAGAGCGAACCGAAACAAAGGCAACTGCCCTTGTCCGTTTCGCTCATATCTCCTGAAACAAACAGCACTTGTTTACTCTTATGATACCCTGTCCCTGCACAAAAAGCAAGGTGTTTTGCACTTTTTGTGAAACCCTTACAAAAAACACCGGTTGCTTTTGCGCAGAATGCGGGTCACATATTCCATACCGCCTGATTGGTGGTGGAAATGGCAGTGATTCCGGCTTCCAGCGCGGCCATCACGTCCTCTTTATCAGCAATAAGGCCGCCGGCGAGCACCGGCACTTTGGCGGTAGCGCACACCCGGCGCAGGATCTTGGGCATGGTGCCGGGCAGCAGGTCCAGACAGTCCGGCAGATTTGGAGGAATCTTATCCAAGCTTTCCAGTGCGATGGAATCCAGCAGGAATACCCGCAGAATGGCGGCCAGACCAAGCTCCTTGGCACGGCGGATGAAGGACTGCCGGGTGGAGATGATGCCGTCGGCCTCGGTGGTGCTGCGGATAAAGTCCACCGCCACCTCCTTACCAGCAAGCCCTGCGATAAGGTCTACATGCACCGCGGCAAAACGCCCGGCTTCGTGGATGCGGCGTACAATGGAGGCAATATTGCAGATATCTCCGTATAATACGAATACCACCCGGATGTTCTCGTTGGTCAGTGCATTGCAAAGCCCGGCATCGTCCTTGACGGCCGCAATGACCGGCGTTTCCTGAATGGCATCCATCAGCTCCTGCTTCATAGCTTTCCTCCTGCCCGGCGTTCTGTGGGGCAATTTTACTGGTGCTCTGCCAGCCAGCGCAGCGCCATATAGGTGTAGGCTGCCGTGCCGCGGTACAGGATGCTGTCATCAAAGCGCACCTTGGGGTGGTGCTGGCCGTAGGTGTAGCCCTCCTTGGCGTTGCCAGCAGCTAAGAACATGCTCACGGTGGGCACCTCGTGGCTGACAAAGGCGAAGTCCTCGCTGCCGCCGCCGGGCTTGCCGCCGGTGAGCGGGGTCATATCCATAGCGCCCTTGCCCAGCAACTCGGTCATATAGGTCAGGGCGTTACCCGCCAGCGGGGTGTCCACCACCATGCAGGGGCAGTAATCGCTGAACTCCACCTCGGCGGTGCAGCGGTAGGCGGTGGCCACGCCCTGCGCAATTTCGGTCATGCGCTGATGGATAAGGGCACTGACCTTCTGCTCCGGGTCCACGGTGCGGATGGTGCCCCACATATCGGCAGTATCCGGGATGACGTTGGAAGCCTTGCCTGCCTCGAACCGGCCGGTGGTGAACACGCCAAAGCCTGCGGGGTCCAGCTCGCGGCTGTTGATCTCCTGCAGGGCAATGTGGATGTGCGCCGCTGCGGTGATGGGGTCGATGCAGGCGTTGGGCATGGAGCCGTGGCCGCCTTTGCCGTGCACAACGATGTGATACTGCTCGCAGCTGGCCATGGTGATGCCGCCGCCCGGCACCAGCACCATACCGGCGGGCAGGGGCATGCCGGCCAGCACATGGAACATGACGGCTGCGTCTACCTTGGGGTTCTCCAGCAGGCCGCTGTTTATCATATCCAGCGAGCCCTGAAAGATCTCCTCTGCGGGCTGGAACTCCAGCTTTACCGTGCCCTCGATCTCGTCCTCGTGTTCCTTGAGCAGCTTGGCTGCACCAAGAACCATGGCAGTGTGCATATCGTGGCCGCAGCCGTGCATCTTACCGGGCAGCTCAGAGGAAAACTCCTCGCCGGATTCCTCCTGCAAGGGCAGCGCGTCCATATCGCCCCGCAGCAGGATCACCTTGCCGGGGCGCTTGCCGCCTGCAAGCGCAATGACGCCGCACTTGCCGCAGTCCTGGGGGGTGTAGCCCATCTCGGTCAGCGCTTTTTTGACCAGTGCCTTGGTCTGGGGCAGGTCAAAGCCCACCTCCGGGTGACGGTGCAGTGTGCGTCGCCATTCCTGCAGCTGGGGCTCCAGCGCCTTGGCGGCTTCCAACAGTTTTTCCGGTGCGATCATTGTAAAATCAACTCCCTCTGAATTTATGCGGAAAGCCCTCTCGGCCACAGCAGAACCATGACGGGAGGGCTTCGCCTTACGGTTATTCTTCCCCGCCGTTATTGCCAGTCGGGTGGTACTGGGCGCAGGTGCACTTTTTGAACTTCAGGCCGCTGCCGCAGGGGCAGGGGTCGTTGCGGCCAATTTTGACCACACGCACCGGCTGACCCTTGGGGCTGCCCTTGACGCCGGGTGCGCCGTTGCCGGGCACAAAGCCCTCGCCGGTGGGCTTTGCCACCTGCTCCCGCTTGGGTGCGGAACCGGCGGCGCGCAGCTCGATGGTAAGCAGCATCTTGACGCTGGACTCCCGGATGGAATCCACCATCTGGTCGAACATATCAAAGCCCTCGATGCGGTATTCCACCACCGGGTCCTTCTGGCCGTAGCCGCGCAGCGCGATGCCCTGCCGCAGCTGGTCCATGTTGTCGATGTGGTCCATCCACTGGCGGTCTACGCACTTGAGCAGGCAGATGCGCTCCAGCTCGCGCATGACGGGTGCACCGTAGCGCACCTCCTTGGCCTGCAAGATCTGCATCCCGCGGTCGTAGAGCATATCGGCAATGCCCTGCTGGGAAAGGTTATCAAAGTCGGCTACGGTATAGTGGAAGTCGGCATCGGTAGTCAGCCAGCCCTGATAGTGGCGGCGCAGGGCGCCAAAATCCCACTCGTCCTTCACATCGCCGGAAAGGAACTGGGCGCAGCTGGAATCGATGTTCTCCCGCAGCATCTTGTGCATCTCGGTGCTGATGTCCTCGCCGTCCAGCACCTTGCGGCGCTGCCCGTAGATGATCTCGCGCTGCTGGTTCATCACATCGTCGTACTTCAGCACGTTCTTGCGGATCTCAAAGTTGCGGCCTTCCAGCTTTTTCTGGGCGCTTTCCAGCGTATTGGTGATCATGCGGTTCTCGATGGGGGTGTCCTCGTCGATCTTCAGGGTGTTCATCAGGCTGGATACCCGGTCGCCGCCAAACAGACGCATCAGGTCGTCCTCAAGGCTCAGGTAGAAGCGGGAAGCGCCCGGGTCACCCTGACGGCCGGCACGGCCGCGCAGCTGGTTGTCGATACGGCGGCTCTCGTGGCGCTCGGTGCCAATGATGAACAGGCCGCCTGCGGCGCGCACCTCGTCGGCCTCGGCGTCAATGGCAGGCTTGTACTGGGCGTACAGCTGGTCAAAGCGCTGACGTGCGGCCAGAATGTTGGCATCGGTGGTCTCGCCGTGGCCGTTGGCCTCGGTCAGCAGCAGCTCCACGGCTGCCGGGTCGGCATCCTGCGGGGTGTCGGGGTTGAGCAGGTTCTCGCAGAAGTGCTCCTTGCGCATCTGGGCTTTCGCCATGAACTCGGCGTTGCCGCCCAGCATGATATCGGTACCACGGCCTGCCATGTTGGTGGCGATGGTGATGGCACCCTTTTTACCGGCCTGCGCTACGATCTCGGCCTCGCGCTCGTGGTTCTTGGCGTTCAGCACGTTGAAATCCCGGGTATGGCGCTGTAACATTTTGGCGAGAATCTCGCTCTTTTCCACGCTGACAGTACCCACCAGCACAGGCTGACCGTTCTTGTGGCACTCCATTACCTGCTCGATGACGGCGCGGTACTTGCCCTCCACGGTCTTGTAGATGGCGTCCGGGTAGTCCTTGCGCTGCACCGGGCGGTTGGTGGGCACGCTGACGATGTTCAGGCCGTAGATCTCGGTGAACTCGGTGGCTTCGGTGCGGGCAGTACCGGTCATACCAGACAGCTTTTTGTACATACGGAAGTAGTTCTGGAAGGTGATAGTGGCCAGCGTCTTGCTCTCGGCGGCGATCTTCACGCCCTCCTTGGCCTCGATGGCCTGATGCAGACCCTCGTTGTACCGGCGGCCGATCATCAGACGGCCGGTGAACTCGTCCACGATGATGACCTGACCATCCTTGACCACATAGTCGATATCCCGCTGCATCACGCCGTAGGCTTTGATGGCCTGATCGATGTGGTGGGCAAGGGTCATGTTCTCGGCGGCGGCAAGGTTCTCCACCTTGAAATAGGCTTCAGCCTTTTTGATACCGGCGGCGGTCAGGGTACAGGTCTTGTGCTTTTCGTCCACAACGTAATCGCCATCGGCCTGCTCGTCGGTGGAGACCTTATCTTCCAGTTCCACCACCACGCTCTTGCGCAGGGTGCGCACAAAGCGGTCCACCTGCGTATACAGGCTGGAGGAGTCCTCGCCGCGGCCGGAGATGATCAAAGGCGTGCGGGCCTCATCGATCAGAATGGAGTCCACCTCGTCCACAATGGCGTAGGCGTGGCCGCGCTGCACCATGTTGGCCTTGTAGGTCACCATGTTGTCGCGCAGGTAGTCAAAGCCGAACTCGTTGTTGGTGCCGTAGGTGATATCGGCATTGTAGGCGGCCCGGCGGGCGTCGCCGTCCATGCCCTGTACGATCAGGCCAACGGTCAGCCCCAGCCAGCGGTAGAGCTTGCCCATCCACTCGCTGTCGCGCTTTGCCAGATAGTCGTTGACGGTAACGATGTGCACCCCTTCACCGGTCAGGGCGTTCAGATAGGCGGGCAGGGTAGCCACAAGGGTCTTGCCTTCACCGGTCTGCATCTCGGCAATATCGCCGCGGTGCAGGGCAATACCGCCGGTCACCTGTACCGGGAAGTGCTTCATGCCCAGCACGCGCCATGCAGCCTCGCGGCAGACGGCAAAGGCATCCGGCAGGATGTCGTCCAGCGTTTTGCCCTCGGCCAGCTGCTGCTTGAACATGGCAGTCTGCACCTGTAAGTCGGCATCGGACATGGCCTGATACTTGGGCTCCAGCGCCAGCACCTGTTTGGTGATGGGGTTCACCTTTTTCAGCTCCCGGTCAGAGAAGCTGCCAAAAAGTTTTTCAACAAGGGACATAGGTCACACCTCATAAATCTTAAAAATCGGGCTGTGATGCGCCCGGAATCGCGCATGACAATACAAGTATATGATACACCAAAGCGGCAGACACGTCAAATCTGCAAGGCTATTTTAGCCTGTTTTTACATGAACTTTCTGTAAAAAGATGCTGCAAGCCGTTCACAGATCCCCGATCTCCCGGCAGCACACTTGATTTTCGCCCTATCGCTTTTGGGGAAATCGTGGTAGAATAGGGCTATCATTGATAGGGAGGGCTGTACTTATGCTCAAACGGCTGCGCACTGCGCACCCCATTCTTTATTGTATCCTGTCTGAGGTGCTGTTCCTTGGCAGCATGGTCTTGTTCAGCCTGCTGGCTACCATCGGGCTGGCAGCGGCAGGCGCGGATTTTGACACCATGGATGGCTATCTGCTGGGTTCTGTGCAGGAGGCTGTGGGGCTGGCGGTGGCGCTTTTGCTGCTGGCCCGCACCGGCAGACTTGATCTGTTGCACCGGCGCGGCTGCGGCTTTCTGAACGGAATGCTGGTGGGCATGTACCCGCTGTTCTTCATCGGGTATACGACCGTTGGGACGCTGGCCTTTGACCGCCCGGACACGCCGCTGCTGCCGCTGCCCCGCATCCTGACCTTTATGCTGAACATGATCCTTGTGGGCGTGGCTGAGGAGCTGGTGTTCCGGGGCATCATTGCTCAGACCCTGCTGGAGCGCTACGGCACCGCCCGCGCCGGGGTGTGGAAGGCCTGCCTTGTGTCCGGCGTGCTGTTTGGCGCGGCGCACCTGAGCAACCTGCTCGGCTCGGCACCCTTTGGCGTGCTGATGCAGTGTGTATTTGCGGCTTCGCTGGGCGTGATGTTGGCCGCCATCTACTTCCGCACCGGCAATCTGTGGGTGACGGTGTTCCTGCACAGCGCCATGGACATTGCCGCCATGCTTATCGGCGGGCTGTACGGCACCACCAGCGTGGCCGAGAGCGTGAGCGGCTACGATGCCTCGCGGCTGCTGTCGGTGGCGGTGTACCTGATCCCCACCGTGTTTCTGCTACGCAAAAAGAAGCTGCCGGAGGTGCAGCTGTACTGGGGCGGCATTGTAAAAAATTAAGGCTTGCGGACAAAAATCTTCTTGCAATCTGCCGGGCAATCTGGTATACTGTATCTGTTACCGTGGCACGGGGCTGGGAGTATGCCCGCTTTTGGGAGAACCGTTTCCCGCCGCTGTGCCATAGGCAGATAAATTACTTGAAAGAGGTACTGTATTATGAATAAGCAGGAAGTTATGGCCAAAGTCGCTCTGACCGAGAAGGACACTGGCTCCCCCGAGGTTCAGGTCGCTCTGCTGACCGCTCACATCAACGAGCTGAACGAGCACCTGAAGAAGAACCCTAACGATCACCACAGCCGCCGCGGTCTGCTGAAGATGGTTGGCCGTCGCCGCAATCTGCTGGCTTATCTCCAGAAGAAGGACATCGAGCGTTACCGTGCTCTGATCGCAACTCTGGGTCTGCGTAAGTAATTTTAACGGAGGGCAGGTACCGCAAAGGTACCTGCCCTTTGCTTTATGTATAACTCCATGTATCCCATGCGCACAAAATAGCGGTGGCAGCGTATTGCAGCAGTAAATCGAACGCCTGTGCCTGCGGGCAGGGACGCTGGATTTATTGCTATAATGCGCACGCCACGGCTTTTTGGATAGAACGATCCGAAAAACAAGGAGGCAGAAACAATGGCAATCGAATTTGGTTCCCGCAAAGAGACCTTTGACAACTTCAAGGTCTACGAAACCATGTTGGCCGGCCGCCCGTTCAAGGTTGAAATGGGCAAGATGTGTGGCCTGTCCAATGCCAGCGCACTGATCCGCTACGGCGAGACCTGCGTGATGTGCAACGTGGTCATGAGCCCCAAGCCCCGCGAGGGCGTGGATTTCTTCCCGCTGAACGTGGAGTACGAGGAAAAGCTCTACGCCGCAGGCCGCATTCCCGGCAGCTTTATGCGCCGTGAGGGCCGCCCCGGTGAGCGCGCTATCCTGACCAGCCGCGTGGTGGACCGCCCCATGCGCCCGCTGTTCCCCAAGGAGATGCGCAACGACGTGTGCATCACCATGACCGTCATGAGCCTTGACCCGGACTGCAGCCCCGAGATCGCCGGCATGATCGGCGCTTCTCTGGTGACCGCCGTGTCCGACATCCCCTGGAACGGCCCCATCGGCGGCGTGCAGGTGGGTCTGGTTGACGGCGAGATCGTGCTGAACCCCACCCAGGAGCAGCGCAAGGTGAGCGACCTTGCTCTGACCGTTGCCGCCACTATGGATAAGATCGTGATGATCGAGGCCGGCGCCAACGAGGTGGACGAGGACACCATGCTGACCGCCATCAAGACCGCACACGTTGAGATCAAGAAGATCATCGAGTTCATCAACAAGATCGTGGCCGAGCGCGGCAAGCCGAAGATCGACTTCCAGGTGGTGGGTCTGGACATGGACGTGTTCCACGCCATCCAGAACAAGTACCTGGACGATTTCAAGGCCGCTATGGACACCGACGACAAGAACGTGCGTGACGCAGCCCTGCTGCCCATCATGGACAAGATCGCCGAGGAATACCCCGACCTGTCTGCCGCCGATCTGGATCTGGTAAGCTACAAGATGCAGAAGTTCGTGGTGCGCCGCTGGCTGCTGGATGAGGGCAAGCGCGTGGACGGCCGCGGCATCAACGAGATCCGCCCGCTGGCCGCAGAGGTGGGCATCCTGCCCCGCGTGCACGGCTCCGGTATGTTCACCCGTGGCCAGACGCAGGTGCTTACCACCTGCACGCTGGGCGGCACCAAGGACAACCAGTTGATGGACGACCTGACCGATGAGCAGACCAAGCGCTATATCCACCACTATAACTTCCCGCCGTACTCTGTGGGCGAGGCACGCGCACCGCGCAGCCCCGGCCGCCGCGAGATCGGCCACGGCGCACTGGCCGAGCGTGCTTTGGTGCCGGTGCTGCCCTCCTTGGAGGAGTTCCCCTACACCATCCGCTGCGTGTCCGAGGTGCTCAGCTCTAACGGTTCTACCTCTCAGGCTTCCATCTGCGGCTCTACGCTGGCACTGATGGACGCTGGCGTGCCCATCAAGGCTCCGGTTGCCGGTATCTCCTGCGGTCTGATCACCGAGGGCGAGCGCTGGATGACCATGCTGGACATTCAGGGCGTGGAGGACTTCCACGGCGATATGGACTTCAAGGTGGGCGGCACCCGCAAGGGCATCACTGCCATCCAGATGGACATCAAGATCGACGGCCTGACCTACGACATCATTGCCGAGGCTTTCGAGAAGTGCCGCAAGGGCCGCCTGTATATTCTGGACGAGATCATCAAGCCGGTGATCGCAGAGCCCCGCCACGAGCTGAGCCGCTACGCACCCAAGATGTTCAGCATGATGATCCCCACCGATAAGATCAAGGACGTGATCGGTAAGGGCGGCAAGGTCATTCAGGACATCTGCGCTACCTGCAACTGCAAGATCGACGTGCAGGAGGACGGCCATGTGTTCGTCTCTGCCGTGGATCAGGAGGACGCAAAGCGCGCCATCTTTACCATCAAGACCATTGTGGAGGACCCCGAGATCGGTGCCATCTACAAGGGCAAGGTCACCCGCCTGATGAACTTTGGTGCCTTTGTGGAGATCGCACCGGGCAAGGAAGGTCTGGTGCACATCTCCAAGCTGGACACCAAGCGTGTGGAGCGCGTGGAGGATGTGGTGGCCGTTGGTGACGCCATCGTGGTCAAGGTGACCGACATCGACCAGCAGGGCCGCATCAACCTGAGCCGCCGCGACGCCATTCTGGCTCTGGAAGCCAAAAGGGCCGCCCAGCAGCAGTAAAAACCTAATACAGATTGCATAAAATAAGAGCCGCTGTACTTTTTGTACAGCGGCTCTTTTGCGTGTACCCCCTCAGGCTCACTGCGTTCGCCAACTCCACCCAAAAAGCTCCCCCTTCGGGGGAGCTGGCATCGAGCAAAGCGAGATGCCTGAGAGGGTTCGTGCCTAAACCCCACCCGTGAAAAGGCAATTCTGGAAAATCCGCAGATTTTCCAGAATTGCAAATTTAAAAATATATTTTCCGCTGATTATGCGCAGAGCAACGCGGAGCGCATTCAAAATCGTGCTGCGCCCGGCAGGGGAAAGGACACAAAAAATGCTCCCCCTTGCGGGGGAGCAAATTCGGCAACGCCACGCCAAGCTGTGCCGAAAAGAAAGGAGTGCAAAGTCAGTTTTCCTTTTTGCCCTGACGGTTCAATACCCAGCCTGCGGCAAACAGCAGCACGCCGCTGCAGGCCAGCACCGGCACGGGCCAGTTCAACTGGCCGGTCTGGGGCAGAACAGGCTTATCGGGGTTGGAAGGGGAGACCGGGTTATCCGGATTTTCGGGGCTTACGGGGTTGTCCGGGTTGCCGGGACTTACCGGGTTATCAGGGCTGTCCGGGCTTACCGGGGTGTCGGGATTATCCGGCTGCTCCGGAGTATCGGGGGTGTCCGGTGTGTCGGGCGTATCCGGCACATCCGGGGTGTCGGGGGTGTCCGGCGTTTCCGGGATGGTAGCGCCTACCTTGGGGGTGGCGTCCACATCGTAGATCCAGTTGTCGCCATCGGGCAGCGGAATGGACACAAGGAAGGGTTTGATGGCCTCGTAGCCGTGGGAGGCCTCGGTCTGCACGACCAAGTACAGACCCTGCGGCAGCTTGGTAATGTTGGCATAGCCCTCTTCGTTCACGTCCTGCTGGGCGGCAATGGCGGGCACAGCGGGCAGATACTTTACCAGCTGGTCAGCCAGCGTGCTGTCGGAAAGATCGCCCAGCACGACACCGCAGCCCGTAAAATCGCCGGTATAGTCAAAGTACAGGTTGCCGTTGGTGCGCTTGACGGAGGCCACCTGATACAGGGTCAGCTCGCCGCCGCGCAGGGGCACATCGTTGTGGGTGTCGTACAGACGGACATGGAGCGAGCCCAGACGCCCCAGCACAATGTTGGCACTGGTGGCAAACGCCGGCAGGGCGCAGCATACCACAAGGCACATAGCCAGCAGCACAGCCGCCAGACGATGACGCAGATCAATGCTTTTCATGTTCTTCACCTCTCGTTTTCTTGGGTTTGCGTGTAGAAATCAGCATACCGATCAGCAAGATCAGCAGCATGGGCAGCGCCATAATGGGCGCAACAATAATGGGTTCAATTTTAAGCGCTTCGGCGGTAACGCGGAGGTGCTTGTACTGATCCGGGGTCTCTACGCGGCGGCCGCGCACCAGCAGGCGGTGGGTGTTGATGCCGTAGGGGGTGCAGGTCATCAGGGTGACGTAGTCCTTGCCTTCGGCGATCTTCAGCTCATCGGTCTCGGTGGGCAGCACGATGGAAATTTTGTCCACCTCGTAGGTGAGCACCCGGTCCAGCACGGTGATGGTAAAGGTATCGCCCACTTCCAGCTGGTCGAGGTTGGTAAACAGCTTTGCGCTGGGCAGGCCGCGGTGCGCCGAGATGACCGCGTGGGTGGACGCGCCGCCCACCGGCAGGCTGGTGCCCTCCAAGTGGCCTGCGGCGATCTGCAATACGCCGTCGCTGGTGCCGTGGTAGATGGGCAGCTCCACGCCGATTTTGGAAATGGTGATGTAACCCATAATGCCGGTGCCGGTAATATCCAGCGTGTCGTTGTAGCCGGTAAGCTGATCCGGGCGGTAAAGGGCGTTTTCGTTGGCGGCCACCTGTGCGTTAAAGGCATCGGCGGCGTCAAAGTAGGCGCTGTAATCCGCATCGGTCATTTTGTCCACGTCCTGCGCGTAGCTTGCCACCGCGCGGGACTGGTTGCGCTGGTTGACGTAATCGCTGATAGTGGGGTATAACATCACGGATAGACCCACGAAAAAGACGAGGATCAATATAATAGTGCTTTTGTTCTTTTTCATGGGCTACTCCCTAATGTTATAAGGATAGGAGCGGGGGCCTTGCGGCCCCTTTGCTCCGGGTTCTTGGGGGAAATGGAGCTTACTTGTTCTCCATGCGCTTCTTGGTGACCAGCAGAACGATGGCCGCAACCATCAGGCCGCCGCCGACCACATAGAAGATGGTAGTGCCGATGCCGCCGGTGGAGGGCAGGGTAATGCCGCCGGCTTTTTTGTTGATGATTTTATTATTCAGGTTACCGGACAGAGAAACATGGTCTACGTCGTGCGTTGCAGAAATGACGATTGTAGTATCGGGACAGGCACTGTAATCTTTAGGAGTGGTGGTCTCCCTCAGGTAGTAAGTACCGGCGTCCAGACCCTTAACGTTAAACTGGCCCTTGTCGTCAGAGAACATTTCTTCGCCATCTTCAGTTCCAAAGTAGCGAGAGTAAGTGCCGTCAGCATTCTTTTTGAGCTTGATTTCCTCTGTATCATTGCAAGTTTTAGCGCTGTACAGACGGAAGCCAGCGCCCGCCAACTCGTTGCCCGGGGTATCATCATCGTGATACTTGGTGTTGTTCAGCTGGTAGGTGTACACACGGACTTTGCTTTCGGGAGTCTGATCAAGGGATGTGTTGATTCTGGGATTGTTGGAATACTGGAGATAAACACTATTCTTGTTTTCACCATTAGAAGCACCGTCTGCAGTATTGACAGCGGCTTTGTCGTTCAGGTGTGCAGTGTAGGTGACCGTAATAGTCGCGCCTTTATTCAAATTTGGTACATAGTTCTTGACATTATCAATGCTCAGTTTGAAGGACTGAGAACCGTCCTTTTCAAGTGTATAGTTACCTTCAGTAATCTCTTGTGGAGTACTGCCATCGCCATTTGTGATTTCCACCGTATCCAATTTGTCAAAGGTAATGCCGTCAGACAGAGTATCATTGAAGCAAACAGTGTACTTATCATAGTAATCGTAAGCACGGTAATCGTAAGCAGGGTCGGGGCTTGCGGGCAACTTAGCAATCAGCTGGAACTGGAACTTTTCGTTGATTGCATGGTCAGCGGAACTGCCCCAGCCGTTATCGTCGTTGTCGTAGACTTTCTTCTCAACAGTGGGTTTTACAAACTTAGGCTTAATTTGAAGGTTAAAGTTATCTTTGGTAACATTCAGCAGGAAGGAATTGTAGGCATGATAGGAATCGCCAGGTTTAAAGTCGGTAATATCAACGATCAGATAATAACCTGCCTTGTTAATGGGGATGGTGACCATATCGCCGGCACCTGGAATGGAGACTCCCCGGTCTACAGCACCCGAGTAGAGATAGTGGCATACAAAGCGCGCAAAAGCGATGCTGTTATTATCGGAATCATGCCATTTGCTGATAACCGCAACAGCTTCCTGAGCAGTGAAATTAGTTTCAAACTCACCGCCGATGGTAGGATCTTTCGTCAATTTCTCCAGAAAATCCTTATAATTAGTGATGTTGCTGCCCCACTCAACGTTGGAAATCTCAGAGGCATCATTAACATTACCCTTGAAGATCTGGAAAGCTTCGAAAGAGTGGTGGGCTCTGACCTCCTCAGTGTCGTATGCAAACGCCGGGATCGCCATGGCGCACACCATGGCAACTGCCAGCAGAGCAGCCATGAGTTTCTTCATTGCTTTTTTCATGGAAAAGCCCCTTTCTTTTTTTTGCCCCTTGCCGCCCCCCCCCTGCGTTTTGCACAGGGGGGAAAGGGGTGTAGTTTTGTTCGGTCTATCGCGTAAACTTTGCGCTGGGCAGGCCGCGGTGCGCCGAGATGACCGCGTGGGTGGACGCGCCGCCCACCGGCAGGCTGGTGCCCTCCAAGTGGCCTGCGGCGATCTGCAATACGCCGTCGCTGGTGCCGTGGTAGATGGGCAGCTCCACGCCGATTTTGGAAATGGTGATGTAACCCATAATGCCGGTGCCGGTAATATCCAGCGTGTCGTTGTAGCCGGTAAGCTGATCCGGGCGGTAAAGGGCGTTTTCGTTGGCGGCCACCTGTGCGTTAAAGGCATCGGCGGCGTCAAAGTAGGCGCTGTAATCCGCATCGGTCATTTTGTCCACGTCCTGCGCGTAGCTTGCCACCGCGCGGGACTGGTTGCGCTGGTTGACGTAATCGCTGATAGTGGGGTATAACATCACGGATAGACCCACGAAAAAGATGTGGATCAATATAATGGTGCTTTTGTTCTTTTTCGTGGGCTACTCCCTAACGTTATAGTTTCAGGATCAGAGCAGGGGGCCTTGCGGCCCCGCTCTGTGCCGGGGAAAAGGAGAGCTTAGCGGTTCTCCATGCGCTTTTTGGTAATGAGCAGGATGGCTGCTGCAACCATCAGGCCGCCGCCGATGACATAGAACAGGGTGGTGCCGATGCCGCCGGTGCTGGGCAGGGTAGTGCCGGCGTTGTTCTCAACTGCGACACCGCCGATGGAACTGGCGTTTGCCTTGTCATATGTGCTATCGGTGCCATTGGTGAGATACCCGGGAGTTACAGTCTTAGAACCGGTGCTCAGATCAACCTTAACACGCTGGGTCAGGCCGTTGTAACCGGCAGGAGGAACAGTCTCTTGCAGATAGTAGACCTTTTTGTCCAGACCGGAGATCTTAACAGTCTTACCAGCAACCGTTTCAATATAGTCAACAGGGTTTTCATTTGCGGTTGCCACGCGGTAAATGCCATCCGTAATCTTTACCAGCGGGATCACGTTGCCGTTAGTCTCTGCATCGTACAGCTTGAACTGAGCGCCGCCCAGCAGCTTGCCAGAAGTGCCGCAGTACTTGACCAGATCGAACTGGTACAGATAAGTCTTGGTTTCACTGTGCGTGCTCTCGGCCTCATGCTTGTTGCCGTAAACCAGATGTGCTTCGTTCTTATTCTCGTCAGAATCGACCTTAGCCTTCTCGTTCACAACTGCGCTGTAGGTAACTACAATTTCAGTGCCTGCGTCCAGAGTAGCAATGTATTCGTCCTTAAACCTGACATTAAGGGTCTCTTTGCCAATGCCAGCAGTAACCACTTCATAGTTGGTAGCAGCAACTTCTTCAGTGCCAACGGTAACCTTGACGGAGTTCTTGTTAAAGGTCAGACCCTCGCTCATGGTATCGTGCAGGACGTAGCGGTTGTTTGCAGTCTGCACGGTAATGGTGACCTTATAGTTGACAGTATCGCCGATCTTAGCGGTGTTGCTGTCAGCCCAGTTGCCCTCGGAGTTCGTTACCTCTTTCTTAATGTCGGGCACTTGGTTCTTCTCAATGATGGTAACATTGGGTTTGGTGGTATCCAGACCGCAGAGAGCACCGAGAGAAGTATCTACCAGATAGTAGCCGAGGTCAAGATTGTCAAACTTAACAGTATTGCTGTTCGCTTTCGCGGTTCTCGTAGCGGTAATGTGGTTTTCGGTTGCATAAGCAAGCGCTGCCTTGGCAAACTGTTTGTAAGTTTCAGCATCCTTGAGGCCTACCCAAGTGGGATGACCATTCTCAAGCGTAATGTAGCTGTTACCAGTTGCGCCGTCCTTGAAGAAATCTTCCCAGGCGGAGACTACAGTGTAGGAGTAGGTCTCAGCTTTGGTGTCAAAGCTGTCCAGGTTGAACATCTTATAAATCGTGTAGGTCTCACCAGCAACTGCTTTTTCGATGGTAATGCTACCAGTACCGGCAGTAGTACCACCCTCAGCTGCAAACGCCGGAATGGCCATGGCGCAAACCATAGCAACTGCCAGCAGCGCAGCCATGAGTTTCTTCATTGCTTTTTTCATGGAAAAGCCCCTTTCTTTTCTGCCCCCTGCCGCCCCCTGTGTTTTTGTACAGGGGGGGGGGTAGGGGTGTAGTTTTGTTCGGACTATCGCGTAAACTTTGCGCTGGGCGGGCGGGGGCTCAGCCCCGGCACGCCAGCAGAAAAGTGCAGTTTAGTCATCTGCTCTTCCTTCGCGTCTGCGCTTGCGGTGGATAAAACTATATGCCAGCGCAGACAGCATCATGGTGCCGCCCACGGCTGTGTACGGGAGTGTACCGGTGCCACCGGTAGAGGGGAGGACGTAGTCAGAGTTGTCATTGGGGGTGTTTTCGCAGTAGTAGTAGAAGCTGCCAAACTTCTGCCCTTCAGCCAACTTGTACTCGCTAAAGGTGTCTGTACTCTTAAAGTCGGGAACGCCAGAGGCCGTGTAGCTGTGACTATTGTCAGAAATTACAAAATAATGGTAATTATTCGGTGTCCGATAACCATCAGGCGCTTGTGTTTCCTTCAAGCGATAGAAGGTGTTAACGTCCAGACTGCCAAGCGTTACGTTGCCGCTGGTGTTGGTCACTATATCAGTTTTTTCGCCTTTCCATCCAGTGGTAGCGTTATACTTTTCCAGACTGAACTCTGCACCGGGCAGAACCTTGTCTGGCGTGCCGGAGTACTTGACGATGGTCAAGCGGTTGGAGTTGAAGTCGATACCGGCAGAAGCTCCCGAACTGGAAGTAAAGCTGGTGCTGCATTGCTCGTTCTTCCACTTGCCATTCAGTTCTGCAGTGTTCTCAAAGGTGAAGGTATTGCCTTTAACCAGACCTTCCGTATTAACTCGGTAATGGAAAACCAGCACAAGCGGGGTGCTATCGGGTACCATTGTCCATGCCTTAAGCTGGTGGCTGCTATTGCTGCTGTACTTGGAATAGTAGGTGGACGTGTCAACGTTATTTCCGGCGGCATCGTCATCAAACTTTCCGGCTACACAGGTAAGGTCTGCACGCCATGTGGTTGCTTCCAGCGTACCATCTGCCTGCAGATTGGCATCAAAAACAGAGATGCCTTCCAGCGTTACACGCTTGGTGCCAGACCCATCAGCCCACAAATCAGAGGGCACGGTCATGACGTCTTGCAGGACCATAGGCTCGCCGCCATTCAGCGTTGCACCGTAGGGGTTCAGCTTGACCTGATAGGTCAAAAGACCGGTGGTTTCGTCAAAAGTACCGCTCTTGCCAACAACTTTGCGCTCGACTGTTTCGGTAAAGGAGGTATCACCTATCGTATTGCCGTTGCGCTCGAACTTGGCAACGTTCTTAAACGATGCGGTATTGTCATTCCAGATGTCGGTACATTTAGGATCCAGCGTAGTGTCGTAGGTGATATTGATTTGCTTGCGGATCTCAGTCACACCGTTATTTGTATAACTGAACGACTCCGGCAACATGGTGATTACCAGCGTGGTGGTTCCGTCTGCGTTTTTGGTGACTGTAGATGTAGCGGGCAGGGCAACGCCATGGTTCTTGATTTGAACGCTGCTTTCGTCCAGAACCAGACCGCGGGGAATGGTATCGGTAATGACCCATTTGGTGTCATTTTCCCATTTCAGCACTCCATCCGCGTTGAGCTCGATCGTCCAAGGCAGCTTTTGGCCGGGCTGCAGGGTAGTACTGCCGCTGCCGCTCTGAATGTTCGTCCAATTCCAACCACAAGCATACTTATAGAAGTAACTTATCGTGTCAGAGCCTTTTGTAATTTTCTGCTCAGCGGTTGCCACAGTGCCATTATTGATGCGGCAGTGGTTCTTGACCGTTGCACCGTAGCCTGGCAGCTGCTGGACGATAGAGCATTTTGTTGTGTAGGTAATGGTCATTGGACCGGATGCAGTAATGCCTTTAAAGTCTATCATAAACAGACCCAGATCCTTGTCGTAATCATCTGTTTCACCGGAGTTCCATGCGACGGGCGTAACGGAAACAGAATTCCCATCCTTGTCCTTTACCACAATAGAGGCAAGGTCGATCTCCTGCGCCTTGCGGTTTTTACCGTCTGCATCCTGCACTGCGTTACTGTAATCGTAGTAAATATAGCTGCTGACATCTGTCGGTTTGATGGTGCTCTTCCACTGCATGGTGGCCTCTGTACCATTATTAGTCGGCTCACCAACTGCCTCTTTGGTAAGAACATCCGAGTCGATGTGGACAGTGCCTTCAGAGCTGCTGTCCAGCCCATCGCCCTCCAGATTGCCGGTGTTTTTGACATCCAGACCGGTCAGAGGGATAGCTTTTGTGACCCTTGTCTGGTAGGTGATCTCATACTTGTTGAAGCCTTCCGCAAGCTGGTAGGTGAGGGTCTTGTTTGTGCTGTCGTAGACATCTGATGCTGTGGGCTTGGTCTTGTTGCCGTCTGCATCGGTCTTTGTGACCTTGAAAGAACCGGCAACAAATTCCTGATCTGTGTCGATCGTATCGGTAAATTTAGCGTTGCTAGGCAGATAACGCATGACGTCACCGTTGTTGATCTTGACAGTCCATGTGATGATCTCGCCGTCTTTGCTGAGCTTGCCCGATTTTTCAATATCCTTTGTTTTGATAGAGGTGGAAGTACCTTCTACATCATCACCAAATTTGATAAAGTTTTTTAAATAGTCCCCGTTGTAACTTGTGCTGCCAAAATTATCAGCCTTGACGCGGTAAGTGATGGTATAGGTGCCCTTTTGCAGGGTATGACCACTAGTGCCCAAGGTGATCATTTTGCCCGTACTACCTGTGGTATCTGCCCAAGAAATGTCGGGCGCAGAACCATCCGGGCCAGTAACTTGGAGGAAGGTGTCAACATAGTCGAAGGTGACCCCGGACGGATTTGTGAGTGTATCGGTCAGCGTCAGGGGGGCTGCTCTGTCCTCCTTCAGGGTAAGTTTTACAGTGTAATCAACGTAAGCATTCTTGCCGTCGTACTTAAGCCCGGCAGATTGTTTATCCAGACTGAATTTCTTTTCCTCGCCGGGCGTGGTGCTTTCTTCGCGCTTAATATAAATGGTGACCTTTGCTTTTTCGTTGACCTTAAACTCATTGCTCCCGCCGGTCGTGACCTTGGTTTGGTCCCACCGGAAATCAAAGTTGACTGTACTTCTGACCTTGGTGGTATTCGACACCTGATCCTGATGAATAAAATCACGGTCATAGGTGAACAGGACGTACCACTTACCGTTTTCCTTTACAAACTGGTAGGCGCCACAAACGCTGCCCTTTGGACCGGTATAGTTCGGATCGATCAAGTCGCCAGTTTCCGAAGCAACGCTCTGCAAGTCAAAAGCCTCCGGCAAAGCTACTTTAACCTTGTAGTCATGGCTTGCAATGTCCTGAGCCGGAATATCCTTCAGTTCAAGGTAGCCGTGCATTTGGTCAGTGACAACGCTGGTGGCAACATCAACGTATTGGCTGCCCTGCTGCTTCTGAATCTTGAAATCAGTAACATAATTAGTACCGTCCAAGGCAGAGCCAACGGTCGTGGTGCTTGCAGTCATGGGCTCACCCGCCAGCGTAAGCATATCGGGGGCTTTCAGGGCGCCGTCAACGGCAGAGGAGAGCATCTCGTCGGCGTACTGGGCGGCGGCAACATCCACCACGGCCAGTACCTCGGCGCTGGAAATGGTGACCTCGGCAACCTTGCCGTCCACGTCGCCGGAAATAACGGTCAGGGTGTCATCGTCCGTCTCGCTCACGATGCCCACGGTCTCCACGGGCTGAGCGTCAGTCACGGTAGTGGTCTGCGGCTCGGCAGCGGGGGACACCACGCTGGGGATAAGGGTGTCCGCGCCGGATGCAGAGGTGCCGGTGCTGTCCACCGGCTTTGCGGCGGGCTGCTCCGGGTTGGTGGTGCCGGGGAGATCGGGGGTGATCACGCTGTCGGCAGCGGGGGCTGCATCCAGCGCAGAAGCGCCGGAAGTTTCAAGCTCTGCGCCGTTCTCACCCTCAGTGTCCATGCTGAACTGGTCGTCCAGATCGTCCGCTGCACCATCGGCGCTGCTGTCCACAGCCACGGTGCGGGTGACGTACTTATTATAAATAACGATGTCGCCCACATTGGCGGCGCTGCCATCCTCGCCGTCCAGCAGCCAGTCCATGTCGCTCATGGAGCTGCGCAGGGAAAGCACGCTTGCCTCCTGCGGGATGGCGCTCTGGGGGATACCGGCGTACTTCAGGCAGTAGGAGAGGAACATCACGTCCCACTCGCCGTAGGGGTTGCCGTAAGACTGGCCGTAGCGGGAGTAGTAGTGCAGGGTCACGCCGTCCGCGGGGTCGATCTCGAAGTTTTTCTCGCTCTGCTCGTAGCCCAGCTGGGTCTTTGCCACGCTGAGCAGGTCCTCGTCCCAGTTGCCGGTCATCACGGCCTCGGCGTTAGCGGCCTGCCACTCCTCGGGGGTCTCAACGTCGGCGGAGGTGTCGCTCAGGCAGGCTACGGTGTGGTGATGCTCCGGCAGGGGGCAGGTAAGCACTTCCTCGTAGCAGGCGTCAGTGTGGTGGTGGTAGATGGGCTCCACGGTGTCCACCGTCGGCTCCAGTGCCACAGGCTCGGCCACAGCCATAGCCGCCAGCTCGGCGCTCTGGGTGGGCTCCACCACCTGCTCCACAAGCTCGCCCTCTTCCAGTCCACAGGTCAGCTCGTACTCGGTGGTATAGCAGCTTTCGTCGTGGGTATGCTCAAATTTATCGCAGATCAGGCTGCCGTCCTCAGGGTCGAAGCAGTCGTCACCGTGGACGTGCTCTTCCTCCATGCAGGTCAGGGTCTGCACCTCGGTGTAGCAGTCCTCGGTGTGCTCGTGGGGCACAAACTCGATCTGCGGCTCCAGCGACAGCGGCGCGGGCTCAGCCTCAACGGTGGGCTGGCTGGTGGCAGCAGCGGCGGCCACCTCGTCCGCATTTTCAAGCTCGCCTTCCTCGTAACCGCAGGTGAGCACCTTGGTGTAGCAATCCGCGGTGTGGATGTGCTCCTCCTCGCCGCACTGGTACTGCGCGGTCATCGAGATGCCCACGCCATGCAGCTGCCAGTTGACGAACAGGGTGGTGATCATGGCAAGTGCCAGCACAAATGCGGTGTAGCGCCGCAGGGTGTGCCGGTTCTCACGGAACCGCTCCATGTACGTTTTAAGAATGTCGTTCATAACGAAATACCTCCTCCCGGGGTCAATGGATCAACGAGAAACTGGACAAGGGCCATATCCGCAGGAAAACCCTGCCCACGATCTGGCTTTTTTCAACGCAGCCTATCACGCTGCTGCGGCTGTCGATGGAGGTGGCACGGTGGTCGCCCAGCACGAAGTAGCGGTTTTCCGGCACCTGATAGGGGAACCGGATGTCGCATTCGCCCACGGTCAGCGCGTCCACATAGGGTTCGTCCAGCGCCACGCCGTTTACCGAGACTACGCCGTTCACGTCCATATCGATCACATCACCGGGCTGCCCGATGATGCGTTTGAGCAGCAGCTTGTTCTGCCAGTAAAACCCGCACAGCTCGCCGTTTTCAATGTGGTTGGATTTTACCAGCAGGATAATGTCTTTATCATTTAATGTAGGGTACATGCTGTCGCCGGAGACCTGAAGCACCGGCAGAAACAGCGTAGCCAGCAGCACAGCTACTGCGGCTACCACCACCAGAATATAGATCGTACTGCGCAGCACCCGCTGGTAGCGGCTCTGGTACGCAAGACGCTCACGTTCTGCGGCCACTTCCTCGGTGGAAGGGATGGAAGCGAACCGGATATCGCGTTTTTTCATGTTTCCTCCGAAGGCAGGCCGTCTGTGCTGCGATACTGGTCCAGCAGCTCGTTGGCCTTGTGGTCAAATGCCTGCCAGCGCTGCTGCACCTCCTGCTCGGCGCGCTCTACCATGGCCTTGCAGTCGGCCTCGGTCTGGGTGCGTTTTTGCGCGGCGGCGGCGGTCATGGCGTCGCATTCCTGCTGCGCCTGCGCTTTCAGGCTGTCGGCGTCTGCCTGTGCCTGCTCCAGAATGCGCTTGGCCTCGCTGCGCGCCTGCGAAAGGGTATTGGCGGCGGTGGCGTTGGTGTCCGCAAGACTGGCCTGCACCGAGTGCAGATAGTCATCGGCGGCGGCCTGCGCGGCGGCGAACACGTTGTTCAGCTCCAGCGCGGCCTGCGCGATGGAACCGGCGCTTTCCAGCCGCAGCTGCCGGTCCTGCAGCTGCGCGGTAAGCGCGGCGTTCTGCGCCTTGAGCTGGTCCTCGCTCTGCTTCAGCGCATAGATGATCTCTATCAGTTCAGCGCGGTGCATCCGCCGCAGTTCACGATCTGCCATTTGCGTACAAACTCCCGAATGTAAAGATAACGAAATTTTTTTCGAAAATACCGAAAAAACTTAAAGAAAATGCCTGAAAACTCACTTGTTGCCACGCAACTTGCGCAGCTGGAGAGACCTTTTATAAACTATCTTATTTTAGCACATTCCATGTAACAACAATATAACAAATCAGACACAAAATCAAGAGATAAAGCCCAAAAAATATCGCATTTTTTTTGCTTTTTATATAGAAAAAGCCCAAAAAACGGCCACTGACCCCCAAAAAACTTAAAAAGGCTGTTCACAATTCTGGAACGCGAAGTTCTGCGCAGTAATGCACTGAATTACAGCGTGTACGAAAAACGGGAGCCGCACTTTTCGAAAAAAGCGCGGCTCCCGGATCTGAACTTTGGGGTGATGCTTTTACTTGCCGAAGCTGCCCAGCAGGCTGTTCAGCGATACAAAGGACTGGTAGATGACGTTAACGTTGTTGATGATGGAGCTTGCACCGGAGAAGATGCGGGCAATGTAGTTGAACACCTTGCCGATGTCCAGGAAGGACTGATAAGCGTTGCTGGCGCCGCCGTCCAGATAGGTCATCTCCTCGGCTTCGATGGTGGAATAGCTGGCGGGCATTTTCATGGTAGAAGTAGTCATGGTAAGATCCCTTTCTTCAATGGTGTCATTGTGTTTACAGCAGTGTTCAGAACATGGTGGCGACCAGCAGGGTAGTAAGCAGGGCACCGGCCACAAGGGCAGGGCCTACATACTTTTGCCACTGGGTGGCGGCAGGCTGGGTGGTGGGCTGCGGCACGGTAGAAGTACCGGCCTTGGCAGTCCAGTGGGCGTAGATGGTGGCGTCGGAGGTGAACACGGTGGAGGTGGTCACCTTGCTGCCGCCCACCGGCTCGGTGTACCAGCCATCAAAGGTGTAGCCCGTCATGGTAGGCTGCTCGGGCGTGCTCTCCAGTTTGCCGGACAGGTTCGTGTAGGTTACCACGGTGGAGCAGATGCCGCCTTGGGCATCCATACCAATGGCGTACACGTTCTCTTCCTTTTTGCTCCCTGAAGTTTTGTCGGCGGCAAATGCAGCCGGCAGTGCGCAGCACAGCAGCGTGAACAGGCAAAGCCCGACCACCAGCGTTTTCAGGAATTTTTTCATGAGATCCCTCGCTTTCCTTCACAAAGATGGAGACACTGCCCCGCCCGGGGACAGCCCGGACATCGGCGTAGTTTCTTCAACTTATTTTTATCACATCCAGTGTACCAGAATCGCAACAAAAAATACAGTCTTTTGAGAAAATAATAAGAAAAATCAGGAAAAAAATAAATTTCACCTTTGCAATATGAATCTTGTGCCCCCTGCGGACTGTGTTTTTTGAAAAACGCATCCCGCAAAACTTGCCTTTCGTAAAAACATGGAAGGATATGGAAAACGCAGGGTCCCGGCCGCAAAGCCCAAAAACCGACCCAAACCGCCGCAAGTGCGGCAGACAGCGCACAGAAAAAGCTGCAAAAATGCGGCGCACCTCTTGTGGAACAGCGGAAAATATGCTATACTGTTTTGCATGATGCGCCATCGCCAAGCGGTAAGGCAGGGGACTTTGACTCCCCCATCGTAGGTTCGACTCCTGCTGGCGCAACCAGAAGAAGGCCGCTGCACAGGGAACTGTGCAGCGGCCTTCTTTATTTTTTGTTCTCCGGCAGCTTGAAGTAGCCGCGGTATTCGTCCGAGTAGATCTTGCTGCCCATACGGCTCACACCGCCGTACAGGTGGGTGCGCATCAGCGGCTCAATGGCGTCCAGATCCTTCTCACGCAGGATGCGCAGCATTTCGGCGTGCTCGCTGACGACGCTGGACACGTTGCGTGCACCCACGATGTCCAGACGGATAAAGCGGGAGTAGTCTGCCTGCGGGCGGGTCATCTGCTCCCAGAGGTACTCCTTGCTGGTCTTGTGGAACCAGTACTCGTGCATGGCAAGGTCGCAGCTGAGGAAGTGGTTGAAATCAAAGTTCTCCGGGTCGCTGCGCCCTGCAGCGGCTTCCAGCAGCATATTATAAAGGTGTTCTACCGCAAGGATCTCCATGGGCGAGCAGCTCTGCACAAAGTCCCGGAACACCATGCCCTCCACCGCAACACGCTGGAAGATGAGCTGGTCCACCACGCCGGTGTCGATGGCGGTAACAATGGTGCCCTTGCAGGGAATGATCTGCACAAAGCGGTTCTGCTCCAGCCGCTGCAAAACGCTGCGGATAGGAGTGCGGGAAACGCCGAACCGCTTGCACAGCTGGTTTTCGCTCAGCGCTTCCCCGGGCAGGATCTTCAACGCGCAGATCTCGTCCTCGAGAATATGATAGAGCTCATCAGTGTGCTGTAATGTAGCCATAGTTGTTCTCCATTTATCCGGTAAATGTAATCTTAGTATCATTGTACCGTTACAGCAACTGAATGTCAATGCTGGAATGGAACTTGATTTGAATACTTGTATACAAGAATGCGCACTCGCGCACGGAACTGTTCCTGAAACTGAAAAACTGATATACCACTTTGCAATGCGGGAAAAGTGCTGATAAAATGCTGCAATCAAGTGACTGTTGTACCAAATGCACAAAGAAAACAGGAAACAACTGTCAAATTGCTATAATTGCAAGGCGCTGTGCTTGTTTCGCGGTAACGCTGCGAGATGATATGCTGTATACAGGATTTTACTAAAAAAGCTGCAAGGGCACACACCCCGCAGATACCGGCTCGTCTCCGGCAAATACAACAGGGTGTTTGCCTTTTTTGCGTGCGTGCTTGCTTTGCCGCACAAAAGGCGGTAAACTGGGTACAGACAAAATGCCCGAAAAGGAGAAACGACATGGCATACACAAAGGCTGACCTCAAGCACGACCTTGTAGCAATGGGGCTGACAGGCAACGAGACCATCCTGATCCATTCCTCCATGAAGTCCATCGGCCCGGTGGAGGGCGGCGCAGACACGGTTCTGGACGCATGGATGGAGTTTTTTGCGGAGGGCTTGCTGCTGCTGCCCACCCACACATGGCGGTTCATCAACGAGGAAAACCGGGTGTTCGATGTGCGCCGCAGCCCGTGCTGTGTGGGCATTCTGCCGGAGCTGTTCCGGCAGCGCCCCGGGGTGGTGCGCTCGCTGCACCCCACCCACAGCATGGCGGCTTACGGCAAGGGGGCGGCTGCGTATCTGGAAGGAGAGCTGGACGCCAACACCCCCTGCACTCCCGGCGGCTGCTACGATCGGCTGCGGGCAGCCCACGGCAAAGTGCTGCTGCTGGGGGTCACCCACGCCCGCAACACCTTTATCCATAGCGTGGAGGAGGTACTGAACGTGCCGAACCGCCTGACCGACAAGCCCATGCAGATGACCGTGGTGGACGAAGCCGGGGCGCAGCACACCGTCTATATGCGCCGCCACTACAACGCGCAGCAGCCGCATATCTCGGAGGATTTCGTCAAGCTGGAACAGGCATATCTGGACTGCGGCGCAGCCCGGAATACAAAATTTGGCGATGCAAAGTGTATCCTGTGCGACGCCGAGGGGCTTTTCCGGGTCACCCGCCATGTTCTTGCCCCGAACCCCGAAGCCTTTGTCACCGAGCCGGTCATCCCGCCGGAGCGCTGGCAGGGGAAAATTTTATAATGCAATGCCGGGCAGCCTGCAGCTGCCCGGCATTTTTTACTTTTTGCTCAGCAGAAGCGGATACGGTACTCCCGAGGGGTGCAGTGCTTGATCTCCCGAAAAGTCTTGATAAAGTAGCTGGCATCCGAAAAGCCGCATTCCAGCCCCACCTCGCCGGTCTTGAGCCGGGTGGAGCGCAGCAGCTCTGCGGCCTTTTCCACCCGGAACTGCTTGACGTACTGGATGGGCGTGATGCCCAGAAACTGCCGGAAGCTGCGCAGACAGGCACTTTCGCTCAGGGCGACGCAACCGGCCAGCTTTTCCACGGTCAGCTCTTCGGCGTAGTGCTCCTCTACATAGCGGAGCATCTGCTTCATCCGCTCCGAGGCGATCTGCTCCTGCTCCGATACCTTTACTTTGCCGCTGACGCATTGGGTAATGAGCAGCCGCAGGGCAGCGGTAAGGTGGTAGCGCACCCGGTTCTCGTAGTCAAAGGGCTCGTCCGCCACGCCCTTCCACGCCTCCCGCAGGCAGAGCAGCACCTGCCGCTGCCATGGCACGGCCTCGTCCAGCAAAAAGAAGGGCGGTGTGCCGGGCTGCAAGAGCGGGCGGATGAGTTTTTGCCAGAATACGGTGTCCATGCCGCCGACAAGCCGGGGCTGGAACACGCCGGAGTGCAGCAGCGCCCTGCCCTCGGCAGGCTCTACCGCGTGCAGCGCCCCGGAGTTGATGAACACCCCCTGCCCGGTCTGCAGGGTCAGCCGGGTCTTGTTCACATCCACATGAATGGGCCCCAACGCCGCCAGAATGAACTCAAATTCCTCGTGCCAGTGCCACGCCACCGAAAAACAGGAAAGATCCTCGGCATAGCAGGCGATAGGGAACAGCGGGCTGCCGTGCTGGGTCTGCTCCCGCCCGGCGGCATCGGCCACCACGGCAGTAGCGCTGGACAGCCCCACCCGGCCGCTGGTATAAGAGGCACAGCTTGTCTGATATGCCATATTCACCAAATCCTTTCCGCAATACTTTGAATGTTTTTTGTCAATGCCGGTTTTGTTGCATATACTATGCGGTTCTGTTCTATAATTTGCGATTGTTTTGTGGTATTATCCTATCAGAGCTTCCAAGCTCAGTATAGCACCAAGGCAGCCGGGACGCAAGCTGTGCAAGCGTTCCCTGCCGGGCAAAACCGCTATTCTCCCGCCGTCTATCCAAAGAGGACCGGACGGCAAGTGTAACATAAACCATTTCATCAAGGAGGTATTCCTATGCTTCGTATCGAGTATTTTGATAAGAAACGTTTCATGCGCCAGCTTTCTGCCAGCCACGGCAGCGTGCTGCTGCATCTGGACAACGGCAAGACCTGCGACCTGAAAAAGGACACTACTGCACGCTCCATGCTGCAGATGATGGACACTGCCCCCCAAAAGGGCTTTGACCTCACCGTGACCGACCCTGCCGACGTGACCGGCTTCCTGCGCTATATGCTGGAGGCAGGCCGCACCGAGCGCGTGGCCGGCTGAGTAATGCCAATCTCTTATCCCAATAAGTGTCACAGCAAATGCAAAGCGCCCGCCCCGGTCATGCCGGGGCGGGCGTTTTGCTCATTTTACCGGAACGCTTGCGCGGGCGGGCAGTCTGTGGTAAGCTGAAAGCAGAAAAAACAAGATGGAGGGAACGACTATGAACCTGAAGGAAGCATTCCGCTACCAGAACAAGCTCCAGTCTCTGCTGGACGAGGCGCAGGGCATTCTGGATTGCGATGCCAACGTGACCAAGGTGGCCAACACCTATCTGCGCCATAAGGTGATGCCCGAGGCCGAGGACGAGACCGTTATGGACGTGGCACAGACCGAATATGCAGAGCAGATCACCGACGTTGCCCGGTTCATGCTCTATCTGCTGGAGGAAAAAAGCCGCCTGTTTGCCGCCATCCGCAAGGCAAAGGATGCGCTGGACATGGATATGGACAGCGAGGTCAGCCTGAATGCTGCGCGGCAGAGCATTGCCCGCACCTTCAAACGGATGAACGACCTGCGCAGTTCTGAGCAGCTGCTCTCCGGCGGGGGCACCGGCTACCGCTTCAACGCTGAGGGCAACCAGATCTCCTACTGCTGCGATGTGAAGCGAGTGACCACCATCAACTACGACCGCAAGGTCATCCATGCCGCGCTGAGCAAGCTGAACCGGCAGGCAGACGAAACCTCCAACCGGCTGGACATCTGCCTTGTGACCTCCAAGGTAGACTACACTGTCCCCTTTGATGTGAACGCCAGCTTTGCCGAAGCCTTTGAGATCTATCTGGAAAACGCCAAAAACTAAATGATCGTTCCACCGGCTATTTTGGGTGCGGCAAGCGCCGGGTGCACAGCTGCCGGTTCGGGTGCAGATGAACTATAACGCTGCACATTTCCGCAAGGAAGTTTTGGTACGGCTCACCTTACGAGCCAGCTAGTATGAAAAAATCTTGCGTTCGGCTTTTCCGCCACCGCCAGACGCTTTTTCGCCGAAACCGTCCCTTGCTTTTTCCCGCATTCCTGCTTTTGCGCTTACGTCTCCATGGGCAGGCAGGCAAGCCACCCTTCATGAATTTTGCCCGCAGATTTTGCGGGCGCACACCTTCTGTGTGCCGGGCGGGCGCTTTGCGCCCCTGTGCACACAAAAAATGGCAGCCGTCCCTGCGCTTGCCGTATCCAAAATAGCCGGTGGAAAACCAAAACCGGAGGTATGAGCTATGAAAAGGTGTAAGCTGTTTTATCTCATCGGGCTGCTGTTTTTTCTTGCTGCGGCGCTGAACTTTGTTACCGGAGGGGATCACGCTACGGCAGTGGTATGGCGCTGCCTTGGCGCTACCTTTTTGTTGCTAGGGTGTTCGCAGCAGAAAAAATAAAGCAGCAAGCCGGCCCCGGCGGGAAAAGAACTACCGGGGCTGCAATTCTTTGCGGGGCTCGTTCGTATTCCAGATAAAGGAACTGAATTTCGACAAAAGACGAGGTGCGAGTATGTCAACGAAACCAATCAGCCCCACTGCCGCGACCCGCTTTGACCTGAGCGCAGCGGCCCTTCATATCCTTGCCATGGCGCTGATGCTGATGGACCACCTGTGGGCGACGTTACTGCCCGCGCAGGAATGGCTGACCTGCGCCGGGCGCTTGGCCTTTCCCATCTTTGCCTTTATGGCGGTGGAGGGCTACTTCCACACCCACGATTTGAAAAAATACACCCTGCGTCTGCTGCTGTTTGCCCTGCTTTCGGAAGTGCCCTTCGACCTGATGTACGGCGGCACATGGTTCTACCCGGTGCACCAGAACGTTATCTGGACGCTGCTTTTGGGCATTCTGGGCATCCATCTGATGGAAACCGTGCGCAAAAAGCAAAAAACAGGACTATACCTGCTGGTATCCGCCCTTGTGGTGGTGGCGGGCGCGGTGCTGGGCACGCTGGGCATGGTGGACTACTACGGCGCAGGGGTGCTGACTGTGTTCATCTTCTACTTTTTTCACGGGCACGGGCGCAAGTGGTGGTGTCTGCTGGGGCAGCTGGCTGCGCTGTACTGGGTCAACGTGGAGCTGCTGGGCGGGCTTATGTACCCCATTCAGCTCTTCGGCATGGACTTTGAGCTTTGCCAGCAGGGGCTGGCGCTGCTGGCACTGGTGCCCATCTGGCTGTACCGCGGTCGGCAGGGCTATCACAGCAAGCCTTTCCAGTATGCCTGCTACGCCTTTTACCCCGTGCACATGCTGCTGCTGGTTCTGGTGCTGAATTTCGTGAACCGGTAAGGAGAATGGAGCGCTCCAAAAACATTTTTACGCGTGGGGCGTAGAGAGGAACTTCCGCTGAAAATAGCCAAAGCGCATGCGGAGCCATTTGAAATCGTCCAGCCGGTACAAGGCCGCTGCACAAAGCGCTGTGCGGCGGCTTTTTTGCAGGAAAACCGACACATGTTCACAAAAAGTTCAGCCTTTTGAGCAAAAAATACTATTTTTTTCGTGTAAAATAGACAACATGGATTGAATGCCGCCCGCGATTGGATTATAATAATAGTGTATGCAAAAACGCATCTGCTGCTTTTTTATGATTTTTTATCGCTTGAAAACAGCGTAGCTGCGCGATGCGGGCTACTGAAAAGAGAGAGCTGCCGTTGCGTGTCTTTGCCGCATAACGGCTGTTTGCCATGGCAGCCGGGACGTTATGTTCCGGTTATTTGTCCTTAGGAGGGAAAACAAGGTGAGAGTAGGTCTTGACATCGGTAGCACCACCATCAAGTGCGTGGTGCTGGGCGAGCATGATGAACTGCTGTATTCTACATACGAACGACATTATAGTCATATTCTGGAAAAGGCGCAGGAGCTGCTGCGGCGCATTGATGCCGAGCATCTGCATGGCCGCAAGGCGCTGCTCAGCATCTCCGGCTCTGCCGGTATGGGCTTAGCCGACAGCTGCGGTGTGCCCTTTGTGCAGGAGGTATTCTCCACCCGCGTGGCGGTCAAGCGCTTTATGCCAAAGACTGATTGTGTCATTGAGCTGGGCGGCGAGGATGCCAAGATCCTGTTTTTGACCAACGGCACCGAGGTGCGCATGAACGGCAGCTGTGCCGGCGGCACCGGTGCCTTCATCGACCAGATGGCTACCCTGCTGAAGATGAGCGCCGAGGAAATGAACAAGGCTGCCGAGCAGGCGCAGCGTACCTATACCATCGCTTCCCGCTGCGGCGTGTTTGCAAAAAGTGACGTGCAGCCGCTGATCAATCAGGGTGCCCGCACCGAAGATATCGCCGCCAGCATCTATAAGGCCGTGGTCAACCAGACCATCGCCGGTCTGGCACAGGGACGTCCCATCAAGGGCAATATCCTTTATCTGGGCGGCCCGCTCACCTTCAGCACCGTGCTGCGCAAGAGCTTTGACGAAGCGCTGAACGTGACCGGCACCTGCCCGGAAAACAGCCTGCTGTATGTGGCGCTGGGCGCGGCTCTGTATGCCGACAAGGAGTTTGTGCTCACCGAGGTGGCCGCTGCGCTGGACAAGTACGCCGCCACTGCTACCTATGCCAGCGAGCCGCCGCTGTTCGCCAGCAAGGAGGAGTACGAGGCTTTCCACGCACGGCACATGTCCCACAGTGTGCCCCGCGTGGCTTTTAGTGCCCACTGCGGGCCGGTGCATATCGGCATCGACTCCGGTTCTACCACCGTCAAGCTGGTGGTGGTGGACGAAAAGAGCCAGATTTTGTACACCAACTATCAGCCCAACCTTGGCAACCCGCTGCCCCTCATCCGGGAGCAGCTGCTCAAGATCTATAAGGAGCATCCGGGGCTGCAGGTGGCCAGTGTTACCACCACTGGCTACGGCGAGGAGCTGGTAAAGAACGCTTTCCGCTGTGATTACGGTCTGGTGGAAACGGTGGCACATTTTACCGCTGCCAAGTACTTTATGCCGGACGTGGACTTCATCATTGATATCGGCGGGCAGGACATGAAGTGCTTCAAGATCGAGGACGGCGCCATCAGCAACATCTTCCTGAACGAGGCCTGCTCCTCCGGCTGCGGCAGCTTTTTGCAGACCTTTGCGCAGGCGCTGGGCTACGACGTCAAGAAGTTTGCCGCACTGGGTCTGTTCGCAGACCGCCCGGTGGACTTGGGCAGCCGCTGCACCGTGTTCATGAACAGCTCGGTCAAGCAGGCGCAGAAGGACGGTGCCAGCATCGAGAATATCTCCGCAGGCCTGTCCATCAGCGTGGTCAAGAACGCGCTGTACAAGGTGATCCGCGCTTCCAGCCCGGAAGAGCTGGGCCGCAAGATCGTGGTACAGGGCGGTACCTTCTATAATGAAGCCGTGCTCCGCGCCTTTGAAAAAGAGATGGGCGTGGAGGTCATTCGGCCGGACATTGCCGGTCTGATGGGCGCTTACGGCGCTGCTTTGTACGGCCTGCGCCAGAGTCATAAAAACAACCAGACCACCTCTGCCATGATGGACGAGCAGGAGCTGGAAAAGTTTGCACAGCAGGTGGTCAGCGTCAAGTGCGGCGGCTGCGGCAACCATTGCCAGCTGACCGTCAATACCTTTGCCGATGGCCGCAAGTTCATCTCCGGCAACCGCTGCGATAAGCCCGTTACCGGCAAGAGCGAGGACAACAGCCTGAACCTGTACGCCTACAAGCAGCAGCTGCTGGCCAGCTACAAGCCTGTGCCCGGCAAGCGCGGCTCCATCGGCATCCCGCTGTGTCTAGGCTTCTACGAGCTGCTGCCCTTCTGGTACGCCTTCTGGACGAGCCTTGGCTTTGCGGTGCACACCAGCCCGGTGTCCACCCGCGGGCTGTATCTGGCCGGACAGGCTACCATCCCCAGCGATACCGCCTGCTTCCCGGCAAAGCTGAGCCACGGCCACATCAAGGCCCTGAGCCAGATGCAGCTGGACGCTATTTTCTACCCATGCCTGACCTACAATGTGGACGAGGGACTGGGCGACAACCACTATAACTGCCCGGTGGTGGCCTACTACCCCGAGGTTCTGGCAGGCAACTGCCCGGAGCTGGAGGGCACCAAGTTCATCTATGACTATGTGGGCATCCACCGCCCTAAGGACTTTGTGCACAAGATGGCAAAGAACATCCTGCCCAAGTACTTTGGCGGCATCTCTGAAAAAGAGGTGCAGGCCGCAGCGGATGCCGCCTATGCGGAATACGAGTCCCACATGGCAAAGATCCGCGTGAAGGGCAGCGAGATCATCGATGAAGCCCGCCGTCAGGGCAAGCGCATCATCGTGCTGGCAGGCCGCCCCTACCATGTGGACCCCGAGGTGAACCACGGCATCGACCGCCTCATCACCCGCCACGGTGCTGCCGTTGTTACCGAGGACAGCATCTCCAACCGGGTGCAGAAGTTCCCCACCAGTGTACTGAACCAGTGGACCTACCACAGCCGCCTGTATGCCGCCGCCAAGTACTGCACCACCCAGAAGGATATGGATCTGGTGCAGCTGGTGTCCTTCGGCTGCGGCGTGGATGCCATTACCACCGATGAGACCCGCGAGATTTTGCAGCGGGGCAATAAGCTGTATACCCAGCTGAAGATCGACGAGATCACGAACCTCGGTGCCGTGAACATCCGTCTGCGCAGCCTGTTTGCTGCACTGGACGAGCGGGACGAGGCCGCCGCAGAAAAGGCAGAGGAAAAGTAACCCTGAGATAGGCTGCCACCGCATGTGACTGGTGAGGGCGCTGGCAGAGCATCATGCCAATTACCCCTCATCCGCTTCACTTCGTTCAGCGCCTTCCCCCCAAGGGGGGAAGGCTTTTACAGGAGCTATCTTGTTTAGAGCAACATAGGAGGAACCTATGGAATATCATTATCCCAAATTTACCCCGGAGATGAAAAAGACCCACACCATCCTTATCCCCAACATGGCCGTTACCCAGTTCCGGCTCATGGAGTACGCACTGCGCTGCGAGGGCTACAAGTGTGAGCTGCTGGGCAACTGCGGCAGTGCCGTGGCACAGCTGGGGCTGAAGTATGTCCACAACGATACCTGCTACCCGGCGCTGCTGGTCATTGGCCAGTTTCTGGATGCGCTGAACAGCGGCAAGTATGATCTGGAACATACCGCGCTGCTGATCACCCAGACCGGCGGCGGCTGCCGTGCCTCCAACTACATCCATCTGCTGCGCAAGGCGCTGGTCAAGGCCGGTTACCCGCAGATCCCGGTGGCAAGCCTGAACTTTTCCGGTCTGGAAAAGGACAGCGGCTTCCAGATGACCCTCCCGCTGGCACGCAAGTGCATCGCCTGCATCTTCTACGGCGATATGCTGTGTGCGCTGCGCAATCAGGTGGCCCCCTACGAGAACGAAAAGGGGGCTGCTGACCGCATGGTGGATCGCTGGATCGCCCGTCTGGGCCGTGCCTTGCTGGCCGGAAAAGGCTTTACTTCCCGGGAAATGAAGCACACCTTCCCGCTCATCGCAAAGGAATTTGCCACTATCCCGGTCACCCGGGTGCCCAAGGTCAAGGTGGGTGTTGTGGGCGAGATCTACGTCAAGTACAGCCCGCTGGGCAACAATGACCTGCAAAAATTCCTGGAAAGTCAGGACTGCGAGGTGAACTTCCCCGGTCTGATGGGCTTTGTGCAGTATTGCGCCTTCAATATGGGCGAGGATCATGTGCTGTACGGCGGCAAGCTGGCTGTAAAGGTAGGCACCGACCAGTTCCTCAACTGGTTGGACAGCGTGGAACGCGTCATGCTCAAGGCAGAGACGGACGCCGGGTTCTATGCGCCGGGCCCCTTCAAGGAGCTGGTGGAAAAGCCCAAGGGGGTTATCTCGCTGGGCGCAAAAATGGGCGAAGGCTGGCTGCTGACCGCCGAAATGATCGAGCTGGTGCAGGGCGGCTACGGCAACATCGTGTGTGCGCAGCCCTTTGGCTGCCTGCCCAACCATATCGTGGGCAAGGGCATGGTGAACAAGATCCGTGCGCTGTACCCCAGCGCCAACATCACCCCCATCGACTACGACCCCAGCGCCACCCGGGTCAATCAGGAAAACCGCATCAAGCTGATGCTGGCTGTGGCCAAGGAGCGGCTGAACGCCCCCGCAGAAGCCCAGCCGCTTACGGCAGAGCAGCTTGCCGGTGGTGCCCCTCAGGTCGGCGCTACCGTGTAACAGCGGCAAAATACAACGCAAAAGGCTGCTGTACAGTTTTGTGCAGCAGCCTTTTTGGCAAGTAGACGATTTGAAATGGCCTCCGCGCTGCTATGGCCATCTTCAGCGGAAAGCTTATTTATATGCGGCCTGTGGGCCGCTCCAAACGCATCTTCACGAGAAGGGTCGCAATGGAAAGCGGCATCTGAAAACCGCAGAAGTGCCCATTTGAAGGAAAGGAACCGCTATGGAAAAGCCCGCAGCTGCCTGTTATCATCTGCCCGGCCTGTTCGAGTTTTACGAGCTGTACCGCCGTTTTTTGCCGCTGTACCGGGAGCACCGGGAATATTTTTACGATTGGTGCACCATCGGCTCTATCTACGGCGCACCGGCGGGCTGTATCTGGGGCGGGGGACGCATCTCCTGCGGCGGGGCAGCGGCGCGCGAGGTGCTGGCGCTGCTGCGGGAATACGGCATCTCCGGGCGGCTGACCTTCAGCAACTCCCTGCTGCGGGCTGAGCACCTTGCCGACCCGCAGTGCAACGCCCTGTGTGAGCAGTTTGCCAAAGCTGGCAGTGTGCCAAACGGCGTTATCGTCCATTCCGATTTGCTGGCGGATTATCTGCGGCAGCGCTGGCCGGAGCTGTATCTGGTGTCCTCCACCACCAAGGTGCTCACCGAGTTTGCGGAGCTGCGGCAGGAATTGGCAAAGCCGCAGTTCCGGTATGTGGTGCCAGATTTCCGGCTGAACCCGGCATTGGAGCAGCTGCGCACCCTGCCGCCGGAGCAAAAGGCGAAGGTAGAGTTTTTGTGCAACGAGTGCTGCTGGTTCGGCTGCACCGAGCGCAAGCGCTGCTACGAGACGGTCAGCCGCCAGAATCTGGGCGAGGACTGCCCGGACCACCGCTGCGCCGCCCCGGATGCCGCCGAGGGCTACCGCTTTTCCAAGGCGATGCGCAGCCCCGGATTTATTGGGGTGGAGGACATCCGGCAGCGGTACCTGCCCGCAGGCTTTTCCCAGTTTAAGATAGAGGGCAGGGGGCTTGGCAGCGCACTGGTGCTGGAATTTCTGCTTTACTATATGACAAAGCCGGAATACCAGCTGCAGGTGCGGGAGGCAATCTATCTGGACAATATGCTGGATCTTTTTTAAGAAAAACGCACCGGGCAGACCACTTTCTGTCCGGTGCTGCTTTTTGCCTGCGGGATTTGCGCCCGAAAACTTTCTTTTCCCCGCAAAGCGTGTTACAATAAACAGGAAATTATTTTTAGAAGCCGTTTTATAAGCGGGTGCGATGCTTATAAAACGGCTTATAGGAGCAGTGCATGGAAACAACGCAAAAACAGATCGTACTGGGCATTCTGGCCCATGTGGACTCCGGCAAGACCACCCTCTCCGAGGCCATGCTCTACCGCGCCGGTGCTATCCGCAAGCTGGGGCGGGTAGACCACGGAGATGCCTTTCTGGACACCGACAGCTTGGAAAAAGCGCGCGGCATCACCATCTTTTCCAAGCAGGCGCTGCTTACGGCGGGCAATACCGCTATCACCCTGCTGGATACCCCCGGCCATGTGGATTTTTCCACCGAGACCGAGCGCACCTTGCAGGTGCTGGATTACGCCGTGCTGGTGGTCAGCGGAACGGACGGCGTGCAAAGCCACACCGAAACGCTGTGGCGGCTGCTGCGGCGCTACCATGTGCCTACCTTTGTATTCGTGAACAAAATGGACCTGCCCGGCATGACCCGGGAACAGTTACTCAGCCAGCTGAACCACCGCCTTGGCGAGGGTTTTGTGGATTTTGGCGCAGAACCTGCCGCCCGTAACGAGGCACTGGCGCTGTGCGATGAGCAGCTGATGGAAAAAATGCTGGACGCGGGAACCCTGACCGATGCAGACATTATCCCCGCAGTTGCACGGCGGCACGTTTTTCCGTGCTGGTTCGGGGCGGCGCTGCGGCTGGACGGGGTGGATGCACTTCTGGAGGGGCTGGACCGCTACACCCGCCCCGCTCCGGCGCTGCACGCCTTTGGTGCAAGGGTGTTCAAGGTATCGCAGGACGAGCAGGGCACCCGCCTGACATGGCTGCGGGTCACCGGCGGGGAGTTGAAGGTAAAGGCTCTGCTTACCGGCGAAGCGGATGGCGAGCCGTGGGCAGAAAAGGCGAACCAGCTGCGGCTGTATTCCGGCGCAAAATATACCCTGACCGAGGCCATCGGCCCGGGACAGGTGTGCGCCGTGACCGGCCTGACCCATGCAAAGCCCGGTGCCGGGCTTGGGGCAGAGCGGGACAGCGATGTGCCGGTGCTGGAACCGGTGCTCAGCTATCAGGTGCTGCTGCCGGAGGACGCAGACGTACACGCTGCGCTGGGTAAGCTGCACCGGCTGGAGGAGGAAGAACCGCAGCTCCATGTGGTGTGGAACGAAAGCTTGGGCGAGATCCATGTGCAGCTGATGGGTGAGGTACAGCTGGAAGTGCTGCGCAGCCTGTTGGCAGAGCGGTTCGGGCTGGAAGTATCCTTTGGCCCGGGCGGTATTTTGTATAAGGAGACCATCACCGAGCCCATGGAAGGTGTGGGACATTACGAGCCGCTGCGCCACTATGCCGAGGTGCATCTGCTGCTGGAACCGCTGCCCCGGGGCAGCGGGATGCAGTTTGCCGCCGATTGCCGGGAAGAGGTTCTGGACAAAAACTGGCAGCGTCTGGTGCTGACCCATCTGGAAGAAAAGCAGCACCTTGGCGTTTTGACCGGCGCACCGCTGACCGATGTAAAAATTACCCTGCTCACCGGCAAAGCGCACCTCAAGCACACTGAGGGCGGTGATTTCCGGCAGGCTACCTACCGCGCCGTGCGGCAGGGGCTGATGCTGGCCAAAAGCCAGCTGTTAGAGCCGTGGTACGCCTTCCGGCTGGAAGTGCCGGTGGAGAACATCGGCCGCGCCATGAGCGATATCCAGCGCATGGAGGGCAGCTTTGACCCGCCGGAAAGCGGCGCGGAGACCGCCACCCTGACCGGCTTTGCGCCGGTATCCACCATGCGCAGCTACCCCATGGAGGTGGTCAGCTACACCCGGGGCAGGGGACACCTGAGTCTGACGCTGGACGGTTACCGCCCCTGTCACAATGCACAGGAGGTCATTGCAGAAAGCGGCTACCAGCCGGAGCATGATCTGGAAAACCCCGCAGATTCCGTGTTCTGCGCCCATGGTGCTGGCTTTGTGGTGCCGTGGAGCGAGGTGCGCAGCCATATGCACGTGGAAAGCGGCTGGGGCAAGGCAAAGCCCGCCCGCCCGGAGGTGCAGGCTGTGCCCCAGCGCCGCGCCATGGCCTACCGCGCTACGCTGGAAGAGGATGCCGAACTGCTCAAAATTTTTGAGCGCACCTACGGCCCCATCAAGCGGGACCCGCTGGCGGCGTTCCGTCCGGTGCAAAAGACCGAACGCCCGGATTTTGCCGCAGAGCAGTGGGAAATTGCCCCGGAGTATCTGCTGGTGGACGGCTACAACATCATCTTTGCGTGGGACGAGTTGAACGCACTGGCAAAGGAAAGCCTGGACGCTGCCCGCCGCAAGCTGATGGATATCCTGTGCAACTATCAGGGCTACCAGAAATGCGTGCTCATTCTGGTGTTCGATGCCTACCGCGTGCCCGGCAGCCCCGGCGCCATCGAGCAGTACCACAACATCCATGTGGTCTACACCAAGGAGGCCGAGACCGCCGATATGTTCATCGAGCGGGTCACCCATGAGATCGGCAAGAGCCGCCGTGTCCGCGTGGCGACCTCGGACGGCATGGAGCAGGTCATCATCCTTGGCCACGGCGCACTGCGCGTGTCTGCCCGGATGTTCCACGAGGAAGTACAGAACGTGGAAAAGCAGATCCGCGCCCTTGTGCAGGGGCAGGCGTAAATGCTATCCCTCCCAATTTCCTCTCTTGTGAAAAAGTCGGTTTGGAAAATCCGCAGATTTTCCAAACCGACAATCTTAAAATAATGATTCCGCTAGAAATGCCCACAGCAACGCGGAGGGCATTTGAAATCGTTCTCTGGAGGTGTACCCATGGCTGTGGAAATTACCGAAGAATTTGTCTGGCAGAACATCCCGCCCCGTGCCCGGGACAGCCATAAGGGCACCTTTGGCAGTGTGCTGGCAGTGGCGGGCAGCGCCTTTTACCGGGGCGCTGCGCTGCTGGCAGCCGAGGGTGCACTGCGCACCGGGGCGGGCATCGTCACCCTTGCCAGTGTGGAACCGGTGGTCGGCGCCGCCGTCACCCGCCTGCCGGAGTGCTGCCTGTGCCCCTGTAAAGAGGGCGCACAGGGCGGTATTGCACCGGAGAATGTGCCGCTGCTCCGGCGGCAGAAGGCCACCGTGCTGCTGCTGGGCCCCGGCCTTGGCGGCACGGCGCAAAGTGCCGCCCGGGCCACCGAGAGCCGCACGCTGGTGCAGCAACTTCTGCCCGGCTTTGCGGGGGCTGCGGTGTTGGATGCCGACGGCCTGAACGCCGCCGCCCAGCTGCTGGCCGAGGGCAAGCCCTTTCCGCACCCGGCGGGGGAGCTGGTGGTCACCCCGCACCCCGGCGAGATGGCACGCCTGACCGGCCTTTCGGCGGCAGCGCTTGCCGCCGACCGGGAGGGTATCGCCCTGCGGTATGCCAAGGCGTGGGACGCCGTGGTGGTGCTGAAGGGTGCACGTACCGTTGTGGCAAGCCCGGATGGGCGGGTGTGTGTGAACCCCACCGGCAATCCGGGACTTGCCCGGGGCGGCAGCGGGGATGTACTGGCTGGGATGCTGGCGGCGCTGCTGGCCTGCGGGCTGTCCGCCTACCAAGCTGCTGCCTGTGCGGTATATCTGCACGGTGCCGCCGCCGACCGCGCCGCCGCAAAGCGCGGCGAGTACGGAATGCTGCCGCATGATATCCTGCCGGAACTGGGCGCACTGTTTGCGGAAAACCAAAGATAAACGAGAAAAGCGGCAACTGCACAAAACACCGTGCAGCTGCCGCTTTTTTGGGTGAAACGATTGGAATGCCCTCCGCGTTGCTCTGGGCATAGTCAGAGGAATGATTATTACAACTTGTGGTTCAGAAACGTCTGCGGACGTTTCTAAACCACTTTTTCATGATAGGAATCGTGATGGGAAACGGCAGTTACAGCGCTCGTTTCCTGCGGAAACAGTTGCGCTGTAATAAAACTGCGCGGATTCAACCCGGTGAAAATGGGGTGCAGAATGCTCGCCGGATTTAGCGGAACTGGCCGAGATATTCCTCCACCGAGCGGGTCATCTCTTTGGAGAAATCGGAGTTATACTTGCGGTTGCAGAAGGCGGTGCACCACTGGTCAAAGGGGGCGTTTCCGGCTTTATAGCCGAAGGTGTCCCGCAGCTCTGCGCCGTCCATGGTGCGGTAGCCGTTTTCGTGCACGATATGCTCCATGGCGCAGCGCTGGGGTTTTACGCGGTCCTTCTGTTGCTGGGTGGGCCAGCCGAACACCAGCATCACCGCCGGGAACACATAGTCCGGCAGGTGCAGCAGACTGCGCTGGGTGTCGCAGTTTTCCATGATGTCTCCGATGTAGCACGAGCCGATGCCAAAGCTTTCGGCGGCGACCACGGCGTTCTGGGCAGCAATGGCGGCATCGGTGACTGCCAGCATCAAATCGCCCACACCCGGGGTGCGGGGCGTGCAGCCCGCTTCCAAGTAGGCGTCGTACCACTTTTTGCAGTCGGCGCAGAACACCAGCACCAGCGGTGCTTTGGCAATAAAGGGCTGGTGGTCACAGCTTTCGGCCAGCGCCTCCTTCAGCGCCGGGTCGGTGATGTCTAAAATGGTATACAGCTGCTGACAGCCCGCAGAGGGCGCCTGTGCGGCAGCTTCCAAAATGGCCTGCTTCATCTCGGCAGGGATGGGCTTTTCTTCATACACCCGCACCGACTTACGGTCGAACAGGCTTTGCAGGATAGGGTTGCGCTCGGTCATGGGAACACCTCCGGTGTTGTGTTTATTCGTAGTCGATGGGCAGGGTGGGCAGACCGTTCAGTTCCAGCCCGGCGGTGTGCCCGGCAATGTACTGGTAGTAGCCCTGCGCGGCGATCATCGCGCCGTTGTCGCCGCAGAACTTCAGTTCCGGCAGATAAACCTTGGCACCCAGCTTCTGGGCACCGTCATTTACCAGCTGGCGCAGACGGCCGTTGGCGGCTACACCACCGGCAAGGCACACCTGCTTTGCCCCGGTATCGGCAGCAGCCAGCAGCAGCTTTTCGGCCAGAATGCCCGCAATACGCTCCTGAAAGCTGGCAGCAAGGTCAGGTACGTTCACTTCCTCGCCCTTCATCTGCGCCTTGTTCACCTCGTTGAGCACAGCGGTCTTTAAACCGGAAAAGCTCACGTTGTACTTGCCCTCCACATGGGGCACCGGCAGGCGGTAGGCCTTGGGGTCGCCGGTCTTAGCGGCAGCGGCTACGCTGGGGCCGCCGGGGTAGGGCAGACCCAGTGTACGGGCCACCTTGTCAAAGGCTTCGCCCGCAGCATCGTCTACGGTATGACCCAGAATGTGGTAGTGGGTGTAGTCCTGCACCTCCACGATGTGGCTGTGCCCGCCGGAGGCCACCAGACACAAAAAGGGCGGCTTGAGCTCCGGGTGGGTCAGGTAGAGCGCGGCGATGTGTCCCCGCAGATGGTGCACCGGCACCAGCGGCTTGCCTGCCGAGTAGGCCAGACCCTTGGCAAAATTCACGCCCACCAGCACTGCGCCGATGAGCCCCGGCGCAAAGGTGACAGCCACGGCGTCCACGTCCTCCATGGTCTTGCCGGCGTCCAGCAGAGCCTTTTTGACCGTAGCACTGATAAACTCGCAGTGGCGGCGGCTGGCGATCTCCGGCACAACGCCGCCGTACAGCGCCTGCTCCTTGACGCTGGTGGAGATGACGTTGCTTAGCGGGTGCCGTCCGTCCTCCACCAGTGCAGCGGCAGTTTCGTCACAGGTAGACTCGATTCCAAGAATGATCATTTTAGTGTGCCTCCAGCCAGTTTTTGCCTGCGTGCACATCGGTGCTCAGGGGCACCGCGTACTGCACGCAGCCTTCCATTTCCTCCCGCAGGATGCGGGCAGCCTGCTCGGCCTCCGCCTCCGGGGCCTCCACGATCAGTTCGTCGTGGACGGTCAGGATCAGGCGGCTGGCCATTTTTTCGTCCCGCAGACGCTTCCACACCCGCACCATGGCCAGCTTGATCACGTCCGCAGCGGTGCCCTGAATGGGGGTGTTGCGGGCCATGCGCTCGCCGCTGGCGCGCACGTTGAAGTTGGTGCTGGCCAGCTCCGGCAGGGTGCGGCGGCGGCCGAACAGGGTGGACACATAGCCGTTTGCCTTGGCATCCGCAATGGTCTTGTCCATATAGCCGCTCACGCTGGGGAAGGCCGCCAGATAATTCTTGAGGAAGGCGTCTGCCTCCTTCACGGTCACGCCGATATCCTTGGAAAGGCTGTACGCGCCCTTGCCGTACATGATGCCGAAGTTGATGGCCTTGGCAGAGGAGCGCAGCCGGGGCGTCACCTCGCTCTGCGGGATGCCGTAGATCTTGGCAGCGGTGCTGCGGTGGATATCCTCGCCGTTCAAAAAGGCCTGTTGCATGTGCTCGTCCCCGGTGATGTGCGCCAAGATGCGCAGCTCGATCTGGCTGTAATCCGCATCTACCAGCACACAGCCCGGCTTTGCAACAAAGTAGGCGCGCAGCTGACTGCCCAGCTCGGTGCGGATGGGGATATTCTGCAGGTTGGGATTATCGGAGGAGAGCCGTCCGGTGCGGGCTTCGGTCTGGTTGAAGGTGGAGTGGATGCGCCCGTCCTCGCCGATGACCTTGAGCAGACCCTCCACATAGGTGGAGTTCAGCTTCTGGTAGGCACGGTACTGTAAAACATCCTCCACCAGCGGGTACTCACGCAGGCTTTCCAGCGTTTCGGCATCGGTGGACCAGCCGCGCTGGGTCTTTTTGCCGTGGGGCAGACCCATGGTGTCGAACAGCATCTCGCCCAGTTGTTTGGGGCTGTTGGGATTGAAGGTGGCGCTGCCGGTCTCCATGTGGATGCGGGTCAGCACCTGCTCCAGTTCCTCCCGCAGCTTTACGCCGAACTGCTCGATGCCGTCCTTGTCCACCAGCACGCCGGTGCGGGTCATATCAGCCAGCACCTGTGCCAGCGGGAACTCGATCTCGTTGTACAGTGCATCCTCGCCGCAGGCGGTGATCTCGGCCTTCATCCGGGCAAACAGATCGGCCAGCCGCCCGGCGTCCGGGTAATCGGTGCAGGTAAAGGCAGCAGCGGCCTTGTAGGCGGGGATCAGCTCGCTGATCTGGTACTTGGAGGCGGAGGCGTCCAGCAGATAGGCGGCCAGTTTGCCGTCCCAGACGATGCTGCTGCCCCAGCCGCCGGCAGCCATGGCCTTGGCGTACAGGGGCGCAGCGTTGAACACATCCAGCGTCACATCCGCATTGTCCAGCAGCCGCACCAGGTCGGCATCCTCCAGCGGATAGACGGTGGCGTCCTGCACGGCGTACCAGCTTTCCGGCTGCAATACCACGTTGCGGGTGCCCTGCTTGCCGGTAACGGCGGGGCGGGCAGCCACCAGATAATGCCCGGCGGGGGTCAGGGGCAGGGGAGTGAGCTCTGCTTCCGGCAGCTCCACAGCCTCTTCCTCAGCAGCGGCTTCCGGCGCTACGCCGTCCAGCCCGAACCGGGGAATCAGGGAGTGAATCTCCAGCTCCTGCAAAAGCCGCACGGCGGCGGGTTTGTTGCCCTCGCCCACGGTGTAGGAACCCTCGGCGGTGTCGATGGGGGCATCGGTGCGGATGGTGCCCAGCGTGTGGCTCAGCTCGGCCATGGGCTTGTCCTCCAACAAGTGCTCCCGCTGCTTGGGCTTGATGCGCTTGTCGTCAATGTTCTGGTACACGCCCTCCAGCGAGCCGAAGGTCTGCACCAGAGAAAGCGCGGTCTTTTCGCCGATGCCCTTCACGCCGGGGATGTTATCCGAGGTATCGCCCATCAGGCTCTTCACCTCAATGAGTTGCTTGGGTGCAAGGCCGTATTTTTCCTGAATGGCGTCCTCGTCCATCACCACGGTCTTGCTGCGCCCCATCACGGTGGCAGCCAGCAGTACGGTGGTGCTCTCGCTCACCAGCTGCAGACTGTCGCGGTCTCCGGTGGCAAGGAAACAGTCGTCCTTCCGGGCGGCGCAGGCAGCGGCCAGTGTGCCCAGAATATCGTCCGCTTCCCAGCCTTCGGCGGTAACGGTGCGGTAGCCAAGGTCTGCCAGCAGCTGTTTGAGCACCGGCATCTGCTGCGCCAGTTCCTCGGGCATGGCGTGGCGGGTGGCTTTGTAGCCATCGTACATTTTATGCCGGAAGGTGGGAGCTTTCAAATCAAAAGCCACGGCCACCTCGTCCGGCTGGCACTCCTTGAGCAGGGAGAGCAGAATGTTCAAAAAGCCATAGATGGCGTTGGTGTAACGTCCGTCCTTGGTGGTCAGCAGCTTGATGCCGTAAAAAGCGCGGTTGGCAATGCTGTTGCCGTCAATGACCAGTAAACGCATAATGCAGTTCCTCCGTTGCGTAATTTCACATCTTATAGTATAGCACAAAACCGCACCGCGCGGGAGCTTTTTGCGCAAAAAAGAGAAGTGGCTGCTTTTCGTGATGCCGTCTCTCGTAAAAATGCGATTGTCACGGCTCGTAAGCCGTGACAATCGCATTTTTTATAATGTTTTTCCGCTGCCTATGCCCAGAGCAGCGCGGAGGGCATTTCAAATCGTCCTGCGGCAAAAAAAGCTGCCGCACAAGCTGTGCAGCAGCCTTAGCGATGCCGGGCTTATTCCTCGATGCGGATGGCGCTTACCGGGCAGCTCTGGGCTGCGGTGACGGCCTGCGGCACCTCCTCCGGCGGGATGGGGCCGGGCTCTGCCACAGCCAGAACTCCCTCCATGCGGAACACTGCGGGGCACAGCCCGGCGCACTGGGTACAGCCGATGCACAGTTCAGGGTCTACGAATGCGTTCATGCAAACACCTCCTTTGCGGAAAGCATTGCCCGTTTTGCCGCAAATTATGCCTATGCAAGCGGTTTGCGGTGTGGTACAATAAGACCGCCGGGAACCAGCAGGAGGAGATAAGATGAATATCCAGATCTTTGGCACGAGCAAGTGCTTTGATACCAAAAAGGCGCAGCGCTATTTCAAGGAGCGCGGCATAAAATTCCAGATGATCGACCTGAAGGAAAAGGGTATGAGCCGGGGCGAGTTTGATAACGTGGCGCGCGCTTTGGGCGGCTGGGAAGCACTGGTAAATCCGGCAGCAAAGGACAAGCAGACCCTTGCGCTGCTGGATGCACTGGTGGACTGGCAGAAAGAAGATAAGCTGTTTGAAAATCAGCAGCTGTTCAAGACCCCCATCGTGCGTAACGGCCGCAAGGCCACTGTGGGCTATCAGCCCGAAATATGGAAGGACTGGGAATAAAAAACCTGCTTTCACAAAAAAACCACCGGTACAGGTTTTGCACTCTGCGGCCGGATGTGGTATACTGTTGGGTAGACAAAAAACTTTGGGAGACTCAGACCAATGAAAAATACGATCACCCCGGAAGAACACGCCCGGATCAAGCGCCGCCGCTGGCGGCAGACCTTGGGTCTGCTGATCACGGTGCTGGTGCTCATCGGGTTTATTACGGTGCTGCGGGCCGGTGTGGGCCTTGTGGCAAACCTGTTTGACGATACCGCACAAAAGCAGGAATACGAGGACAAGCTGGAAGGCCTGGTACTGTTCGACCCCATGCCCTTTGACGGCATTGAGAACATCGACGACCTGACCCTGCGGGAAGCAGCCGTGTGGGGCTGTGTGTACAGTATTCAGGAAACGCAGGGCGGCTTTGAGAACTACAATACTGACCCCGAGACCGAGCAGCTGCTGCTGCCCTCGGTGGAAGTGGATGCCTATCTGGCAAAGCTGTTGGGCCCCGGCTTCAAGCTGACCCACCGCAGCTTTGATATGGAGGATATGACCGTCGAGTTTGACGAGACCACCCAGTGCTACAAAATCCCCATCACCGGTACGGTGGGCTACTACCGCGCCACCGTGGTCAAGCTGTTCAAGCGCAGCGGCAAGCTGCATGTTACCGTTGGTTATATCCCCACCGCCAGCGCAGATGACAGCATCATCAATCCCTCCTCGGACACCCCCACCAAGTATATGGATTACCTGTTCGAGCGCCAGAGCGGCAGCTGGTATCTGACCGGCCTGACCGAGAGTGAGACCAAGCCCGAAAGCGCCGCAAGCTCTGCGGCCGCGCAGCCGGAGCCCATGGCGGAAAGCGATGTGCAGGACGCCATTCTGGCCACTGCCGGAGATTCCGCTGCGGCAGATTCGGCTGCTGCCTCGGCTGTCCAGCCGGAGGCGCAGGCAGAAACGGGCGCTGACAGCGCCGTGGCAGAAGCCCCCGCCGCTGAGGATGCCGCCAGTACCGCAGCGTAAAATGTAAATGAAAACACCCGACTGTGCGTTTGCTTTCACAGTCGGGTGTTTTTTGTGCGTTTTATTTTAAATCAAACCTGACCACCACCAGCCGATACCACAGGTATGGCACCATGTTCCAGATCATCCACAGTTCCATCAGGATGTAGTTGGGCAGATCGCGCCAGCGGAAGGGACGCTTGTTCAGTTTGCCCGCTTTGAGCAGGGCGAAGGCCTCGTGCATGCCCTTGTCCCAGGCCTCGCCAAAGCCCTGCTTGTGGAACTTGTAGCACTTGAGCAGATAGCCCAGCGCCAGCGGAATAAAGTTGAGTACCAGCATCAGCAGCGGCTCGTTTTTGAGCGGCAGCAGAATGCTGTTGCGGCCGCTCTGCTGGCTTTTAAAGGCGTTGTAGCGCACAGCGCCGGTGCTGGCACCGCAGATGTGGTAGCACTTGGCAGTGGGGCAGAGCACGTTTTTGTAACCGGCATTGTTGGCGCGCCAGCTCAGGTCTACGTCCTCAAAGTAGGCAAAAAAGTGCTCGTCAAAGCCGCCGATCTCGTCCAGAATGCTTTTGCGGTACAGTGCTGCGCCGCCGCAGGCCGAGAAGATACGCTTTTGCTTGGTGTAGCGGCTGACGCGGCGGCCATCGCCGGTCTTGCAGGCAAAGCCCATCCATGTCACATAGTCCCCGGCGTCATCGGCCAGTTCCCGCTCAAAGTGCCGGATCATCAAACTCTGCACCGCAAAGATCTTGGGGTCCGCATCGGCGGTGCGCAAAAGCTCGGCCAGCCACTGCGGCTCGGCAAAGGCGTCGTTGTTGAACAGCACCACATACTTGCTCTGCGCCCGGGCAATGCCCTGATTCACTGCGTAGGAAAAGCCGGTGTTGCGCCCGTTTTCGATCAGGGTAAAATTGGGGCGGGTGCAGTAGCTGCGGGCTTGTTCCAGACTTTCATCGGTGGAACCGTTGTCCACCACGATCAGGTCAAAATCCTGTTCGGTCTGGGCGTAGATGGACTCGATGGAGTCCTTCAGCCAGCCCTTGCCGTTGATGTTTGGGATAATGATGGTCGCTTTTATCATAAAAGTTACTCCTGTTTTCGTCAATTACAGAGAGAGTATATCATATTATCGCAAAAATGCAAACCTCTCGGATAACGCCTGCCCTCGTTTGCAAGGCAATGCCCGGGGAGCTGTGACAGAATTGGCTAAAAAAATTGTATGAACCCCTTGACACAATCTGAAAAATGAGTATTATTGTATTAGGCGCTTAACACAGAAACACAAAATGCAGGGAGGGCTACGATGAGTGAACAATTTGATTCCAGCCGTCCGATCTATGCGCAGCTGGTAGAGCGGTTGAAGGCGAAGATCCTTGCGGGGACATACCCGCCCAGAGGACATCTTGACTCGGTGCGGGATATGGCCGCAGCCGCAGGGGTGAACCCGAATACCATGCAGCGTGCGCTGGCACAGCTGGAAACGGAGGGGCTTGTCCGGACCGAACGGACGGCGGGCCGCTATGTGACGGAGGATACCATGTTGATCGAACAATTGCGTGCCGCGACCGCGGAAAAGTTCGCGGAAGAATTTCTGGAAAAGATGCGGGGCATCGGGTACAGCCCGGCGCAGGTCGCCGAATTGCTGGCCCGTCAGACGAAAGGAGAACCGAATCATGAGTGAACTTCTGACCTGTGAAGGGCTGACAAAACACTACGGCGCAAAAACCGCGCTGGACGGTGTGGATCTGCACATCGGCTTTGGGAAGATCGTTGGCCTGCTGGGGCCGAACGGCAGCGGCAAGACCACCCTGATCAAACTGGCAAACGGTCTGCTGCAGCCTGACAGCGGCAGCATCCGGATCGCCGGGATGAAGCCCGGCGTGGAGAGCAAGGCGATCGTATCCTACCTGCCCGATGCCGACTGGCTTCCCGGCTGGATGCGGGTAGAGCAGCTGGTGAAGATGTTTGGGGACTTCTATAAGGACTTCGATCCGGCCCGGGCGAATGAGATGCTGGCAAATCTGGAACTTTCCCCCAAAGACGTCCTCAAGACCCTTTCCAAGGGCAACCGGGAAAAGGTGCAGCTCATCCTTGCCATGAGCCGGAATGCCCGGCTCTATCTGCTGGATGAACCCATCGGCGGCGTGGACCCGGCGGCACGGGATTATATCCTGCACACCATCCTGTCCAATTACAGCAAGGACGCGACCGTCCTCATCTCGACCCACCTGATCGAGGATATCGAGCCGGTGCTGGATGAGGCCATCTTCCTGAAAGAGGGAACGGTCTTTGCTCACCGCAGTGTGGATGAGATCCGTGAGAATGAGGGAATGAGCGTGGACGCATATTTCCGGGAGGTATTCAAATGCTGAAAAATCTGTTGAAGTATGAATTCCGGGCGACCGGACGGACCTATGGCGGCCTGTATCTGGTCTGGCTGCTGGTTGCGCTGGCAATGGGGATCTCGATGCGGGACGAAGTCTGGGACAATGGCAGCAGCCAGATCTGGGCATACCTGATGTTTGCCTACTTTGCCATCGGGGTTGCCATCGGAGTGGTCTGTATTGTGACGATCATCCAGCGGTTCACCAAAAATCTGTTGGGGCGGGAGGGCTATCTCATGCACACCCTTCCGGTCCATCCAGAGCAGCTGGTTGCGTCCAAACTCATTTCCAGCATGGTCTGGGTGATCTGCAGCGGAGTGGTCGGGATCCTGTCCGTCCTTCTGATGCAGGATAGTGCGGTTGGGTGACTCAAGAGAAAGAAAAAAGAGACCTCATCT
>ERZ1694966.120-NODE-120-length-65452-cov-101.811444_pt1 | contig 65452 bp, 62 predicted proteins | sample MGYA00581611_ERZ1694966 | MGnify/ENA primary metagenome ERZ1694966 (study PRJEB42213, sample SAMN07424282) | human gut metagenome | biome: ENVO:00009003; feature: ENVO:2100002; material: ENVO:00002003 | host: Homo sapiens | place: USA | collected 2014 ...
AGCCCGTTTTTTTTGTAAAATTCGCCAATTAAAAAAATATGATTATCTTTGCATTGGATAATTAAAAAAGCTGTATCTGATTGATACACAGAATGGAATTGAAGAGTGTGAGATTTTAGGTAACGATTTAGCGACATTCAGAACGCTCTGACTTGCTGCGGTTTACCTCATAGATTCAAACAACTCTTTCGTATTTGCAAAGATACATTTTTTATCCCATAGCACCAAATCATTACCTATTTTTTAGGGATATTACTGTTACCCCGTTCTGAAAACGGCTTCCGGCTTGATGTGCGTAAGCCCATTTCAGAAACGGCACAAGCAAAGAAAAGCCCACGACGACCACAATGTCACAAGTGACACCGCCATCGTCGTGGGCACTTCTTTTATATGCTTGTGCAGAACGGACAAGTCCGTTTTATCCATTTTCTTTTTCTCGTCTTCTTTTAGCAGCCGAAATGCCGCTGGATGCAGGGCACGGCAAGCGTGAATCTGCACCTGCGACTATTTCCGGCTGTCATGTCTTCCCTGTCCTCAAACCGTCTTGCCATGCTTTTGCCAAACCGGGCATGGCAGACAAGACCGTTTGAAGACATGTGCCGCCGGCAGAAAACTTGCAACCGCAAGCCATGCACGCATGACAATGACGGTTGCAGGACTTCTGTCACGGCGGCAGGAAAGCGGGGCTTTCCCCTTGTCCGTTGCGCCGCCCTTTGAACTTCCCCGTGGCGCGTTGCGCCATCCTCTATGCTTCCCCCTTTTCCTTCCCGCCTCTCCAGCAAGTATGCCGATATTCCCATGCCGCCATTCCAGACGGCATCAGTGGGTCATTTTCGTTGCAGGGGCAAAGGTAAAGACGGGATTAGGAACACAAATTTTTTAGCCACAATCTCCACACTTCGCAGGCTCAGGTAGTATTCTGTCGAAAAAATTTGCTGAACCTACTCCCCTGACCTTTGCTTTTTCCCCTGAAACGAAAACGACCAGTGCGCGGTCGGAAGACGTCACAAGGAGACATCGGACATACGGAGAGGCGAAAAGAAAAAGGACTCGACCCGACCTCCCCATCCGAACAAGACAAGTAACAACAACTTAAAAATTGGAAGATATGAAAATGACATTGAACGACATCGGAAAGGCTTTACGGAAAGTATTGTCCGCAATAGTGAGAGCGGCATGGGGCATTACCCTTTGCGCAGGAGGTTTGGCGGTAGGCATCGCAGGGGAAATCCTATTGGGCGTGTTGAACTTCATGTTCGGCATCCTCACCGCCTTACTTTCAATAGTGGCAATTATTTGGACATTCATTTGGTTATTAACCCTTTAATTCATAAGGATATGGCGAAAAGAAACAGCAAGACGGCAGCGCAGCAATGCAGGTTTTACGAGGTGGACAACATCTTTGAGTATATGGTGGAAACGTATATCAACGGCAATTTCAGCACTTTCCGAGAACTGTACAAGGAGTTGTGCAAGGATGCAAGAAGGGACTTCATTGACTTCCTTTTAAGCAAGGTAGAGCCAGTCTATTGGAGAGAGATTTTGAAAGAAACCATTTGACAACCCATCAAAAGAGAACCTTATGAACAAGACAACGGAAAAGATACCCACATGGAGTTTGGGGTACATCATCAACGGTGACATGACGGGACTGACGGACGAGGAAATCCGCATGATTGACGAGTGGCAGAGCAAGTGGAACGTGCAGGTTGTCTCACCCCTCATGGACGAAGAAGGTAACGCACATCCCTATTTTTCGCCTTATCCCCTTTTCGGACTACCTTCCGAAGTGGAGGACTGCGACATACTTTACACGAATGACAACATCTAAAATTTGACGATATGAACAAGACAACAGACCATTTCAAGCGTACAATCCAAGCCTATCTGGAACAACGTGCAGCCGAGGACAAGCTGTTTGCGGCAAGTTACAGCAAACCGAACAAGAACATTGACGAGTGTGTAACCTATCTATTGCATTGGGCGAAAAGCCAATGTGACGAAGGCAACGCCATCGGCATGACAGGGGGTGAGGTCATATCCCAAGCGGTACACTATTTTGACGAGGACGACATCGAAGTCGGCAAGCCCCTGCAATGCCAAGTGATGGTATGCCACGACATGGAACTGACTGCCGAGGAAAAGGCGGAAGCACGGCAAAATGCCATCCGCCAATACCAAGCCGAGGAACTGCGCAAGTTACAGAGCCGGAACAAGCAGACAGCGAAAAAAGAAACCCAAGTACAACCTTCATTATTTGACTTTTGATTATGAAACCTAAGAATAAATTCCAACGTAATATCGTAGAAATGAGCAAGAGCCTGCAACCCCTTACAAGCAAGCAGATACAATGGGGATTGGAGCATAGCATCAATCATGTCGGGCATAAATCCGCCAAGAAGATTGTAACCTGCACCAAATGCGGTCATCAATGGAAGTCGGACACGAAGCGCAAGCATGAGAAATGTCCGTACTGCGGCACAAGGCTGACGATACACGAGGGCAGGAAAAGGATTTTCAATGACTGTGGATATTTCACGGTGATAACAGCCTGCAAAGATTACCAAGTCGTAAGGTCTGTCATGGTAAAATGCTCGTTGAGAGTCGGCAAGCCGGCAGAATATGAATGGGCAGAAGTCATGCAAAGGTGGATTGTCCCCAACGGGGAGCATGTAACTTTCACAAGGTTACGGCAAACGATGGGGACGTTGTATTATGACTTGTGGCTGTTCTATACACCGTTGGAATTGAGGAAAGAAAACTACATTTTCAATCTTGTCCATTCGGGGACGGTCTGTCCGTTCATGTCCGTTACCCATGAATTGAGAAAAAGGGGATTCAAAAAGTCCTTTTACGGTCAGTCACCTCTGAATTTCTTCCATGCGCTATTGACAGACAACAGAATGGAAACCCTGCTAAAGACAGGGCAGACCAAACTTTTGCGGCATTTCATGGAGCGTCCCAAAGAAAATGTGGAAGATTATTGGCAGTCTATCCGTATTTGCAATAGAAATGGATATAAGGTACATGACGCCGTGACATGGTGTGACTACATTGATGCGCTGAAGTATTTGGGAAAGGATGTCAGGAACATGAAATATGTATGCCCTCAAAACCTATCCCGTGAGCATGACAAAGCGTGCAGAAAGGTGGTTGAAAGGGAATTGGAAAAGGAAATGAACGGTAACACTCCAAAATTCCTTTCAAAAGAACATTGCTACCTGCTTAGCAAAGGGAGATTTTTCGGATTGTCCTTTTCAGACGGTGTAATCTGCGTCAAAGTGATTGAAAGTGTCAGAGATATGATTTTGGAGGGCAGGGCGATGCACCATTGCGTGGGGGAATACCACAAGAGGGAGAACTCTCTTATCCTTTCCGCCACGATTGACGGAGAACGCATCGAAACGGTGGAAGTGGACTTGCAGACGTTGAAAGTGGTGCAGAGCCGTGGCGTATGCAACTCCAACACCGAATACCACGACCGTATCATAAAATTGGTGGAGGACAATGCCGAGCAGATACGGCAGCGGATGAAGCAGGTGGCATAATCGTATAACAAACTAATAGTTAATGATATGGAAGTGAAAATAGAAAATATGGTTTTCGGATGGCACGAAGAACTGCCCGAAATGTTCATCGAACTGTTGAACACGCTTGTGCTGACAAAGAACGAGCAGGACGTAAGGGGTGTAATGGAGGTGTTCGCCCGAAAGGAACTTTTCAATGTCCTTTTCGCCTTTGGGTATGGCGCACACCATTTATGGGTGACGCAGAAGAAGGCATCCGACCCCGACCAATGTTTGGAGAACAGATTACTGATTGTTGAATTTTAATTGATAAGGCTATGACAACGAGAATGACCATTAACGGAGTAAGCACCTGCCAAACGGCAGGAACGGAGAAATACGAGAGTTTCCAAATGAGTATCGGCAGGAAAAGGCGCACTTTCGTGCAATACAACTACCGCCATACAGACGGAGAGTTGTTCTCCTGCGTGAAACCCACTTTGGACGAGTGCAGGCGGTTGCGTGACGGATGGTTGAACCGTAAGGACAAGGAGGATAAGCAATGAGCGCAGGATATGACACGCTGATAGTTACCTTCAGCGACCCCGTCAAGGTTTTGGACGGAATGTTTGCCGATGCGGACGCATGGGGAACTGACACCCTCAAAGGCTGGATAGACGGCTATGAAAGTACGAGGTTTACACAGACAGGCGACCATACGGCAGTCGTTACTTCCGAATACAATATGCCATCCGTCAAGGAGTGGCTTATGCGGTACACGGTTATCGCCGAAATGAGAGAATTTTGAGTGCGTGGCGGTGAACACCACCGCCCACACTTACCATTAAAAGAAAAAGCATCATGAAATACTATTTTATACTGACAGACGGCAAGGACGCATGGTTGCAGTTCGTTTACCTCCCTTCGGGAGATTATGTGTCCGGCTATATCCGTGACCTGCGGAGCGTGGGAATATCCGTGCATGACTATGACCTTTGGACAAAGGACACACGCCCCATTGCCGAGCGTACCCTTGAACGCATACAGAAGCGGATGACGGCAGGATGACCCTTTGGCGGGTGGCAGGAATTGCCGCCCGCTACTTTCTTTCATGAGCAGGACAGGCGGATAAGAAAGTAGCAAAGAAACCGTTACCCCCATCTCCGATTTAGATTTAGACTTTTTCTAAAAGCAACTTGTAGGTGAGAGTATGTTCAACACTACCTCCATTCGTTCTTATTTCATCCCTAACTTTATATAACGAAATATCTTCACTCAATATTTTTTCCACACACGCTGAAGATACTAATATCTCATAAGAAGGATTAAATGTATGTGTTCCAGCTTTCCAGTATTCATTAACAGCAGCAAGTCGCAAATCATTATCATCTGAAAATCTGAATATGTCTAATATATTATCCAACTTATTCATATCCCCTCTAAAATATGGAGGTTCTTTTACTGAAACTCCATAGATAATACCACCGTATTTGCTATAAAATCGTAAAGCACAAATTAAATCTTGGAAAAGAAACAAACATTGTTTCCTCTCTGGTACATTTTCTGGACGGCTTCTGTTTAATAAATCTTCCATTTCTTTCTTTTCATCTTGCATTGTTTCTTCAAATGAAGTTTTTGGCATGATGGTATCACCTACTTGGTATTTTCTTTTATCAACTCTAAAAATCATCATAATAACTATGTTGTAAAATAATATTTATTGAAAAGAAACTGGGAGTGTGCTTGCCCACTCCCAGAAGAATATACTCTTTTTCAAAATAAAGCTATGATAGCAACAATCAAAGATAGTATGCTAATCACAAGCTAAGCCTTTTCGTATGCCTAATTGGGCTTATTTGATTGAGTTTTCTTCTTTTTTGAAAACTCAATCTACAATTTAAATGAAAAATCTATTTTCATCATTTTGTAATTTGAGTTATAGGTCAAATTTTTATTGTCCCCGTGACCATTTTTGGACTTAACAATAACAACAAAATTCGTTCCATCTTTATAATCTGCCATATTGTCGCATTTTATTTTTCATACAGCAGCAGGAACTCCATTTTGCGCCGCCGCTCTATCGAGCGGACGGGCTTGCCCTTGTACCGGCAATAGGCTGTGTATTCACGGTAAATGTCCCTGTTCCCGGCTTCCAGCTTGCGGACAAGTCCGCTTTTCGGATGCCCTCCATGACCGAGCAGCACCCCTTGCCCCACGTTGTAACTGAGAACCGTAAGCAGGAGCGCGTCTTTTCCATACTTGCGGAACAGCCTGTAACGCACCGCCAAATCCTTGCGGAGCAGGGCTTCCGCTTCCGCCTCCGTCATGCCGTAGGACAGCTTCTCGTTTGGCAGCCTGCGGTGTCCGTAGCCGTAATACGGGTAGTCGGAACGGTCATGCAGCCCTTCGTATTTTTTCACCAGCTCGACGGCTATGTCCGCTTTCGGGTGGCTGTTGAACAGCGCCAGCAGCCGTGCCGTTTTCTCAGTATCCTGTGCCGGCAGGCTGCCGCAGAGGGCAGCCGCCAGCAGCAGGAGCAACGCCTTGCGCATCATCGGCTGACGCTCAAGGTGTCCGACACCGCCACATCCGTATCCGAGTCGTTGTTGAACTCGACTTCCCACTCGAAGGCATTGTCGAAATTGTCCTCCACCGTGATGGTCAGGCTCTGCGACTCGTCGCACTCCGAGGTGTAATACAGGCGGAACTTCTCGTTCTCCAACAGGTAGCGGTCGTTGGGCTGGAATACCAAGCCGTTATCCAGCTTCAGCGTGCCTTCGCCGTCATATTGGAAATAGCGGATGGTATAGACCGCCCCGTCAAACTCGCCCTCACGCACCAGCTCGCAGCGTATCTCCGCCGTTTCGCCCTGCGCCAGTTCCTTCGGCACGGGCATGGTCTCCACCGTGAACGGGTAGGCTTGCGTCACGTCCAAGTCATCATCGCAGGCGGTGAAGCCGAAGGAGAGCATACCCACACAGAGGGCAGCAAAGGTTCTTACTATGTTTCTTTTCGCTTTTTGGTTCAATTTATTCATGTTCATAATCTGTTATAATCTGATGGATTTGTTTTTCTTTTCGTTCTCGCTTTGAGCCTGCCTTTCGGCAAGCACCCTTTGCAGGTGCTCGTTCAAGTCCTTGCACCCGTCATAGATGCCGGAGCAGTTCGATACCCTTCCGCCGTAACGTGCAAGCAAAGCCCCCAGCGTCCGCCGTCCGGCTTCGTCATTGTCAAGGTAGCACTTTATCCGCCCGTAGCCGTCCAGATGGCGGTACGCCCTCGCCACGTTGGACACAGAGTTGAGCACGAGGTGGTCTTCCTTGCCGCCGATGCCCAGCGCACGGGCAGAAAGGTAGTCCATGAAGCCCTCGTACACGTTGCAGGACGTCGAGCCGACCGACAGCAGGGTCACGTCCTTCGGCGGCACGCAGCCCTTGAAGAACGGGTTGCGTATCTCGTAGCCGCCGCTTTCGTTGCCGAAAGCCACCGCGAAATACCGCTTGCCGTGCGTGGTGTAGCGCATCTCCTTGCAGTTCGCAATGGCTACGGCGGACGGTATGCCCCGTTCTTGCAGGTAATGGAGCAGCGCCCGGTTCTGCAAGGGAAGCACCTCCACATCCTCGAAGCTGTGCCCGTCGGAACGGTGCGTATCAACGGCTTTTTGCGCTCCATAGTCCTGTGCCGGCATACCCGCCACTTCCGCCACATACCTCACTTGCGTGAGGAAGTCGCCCGTCTTGATGAACTCGCCTGCCAATGCGAAGATGTTGCCGCCCTTGCCCTCGCCAAAGTCAAACCAGAGGTTCTTCTCCGGGTTCACCTTGAAGGAAGGCGTATGCTCCTCCCTGTAAGGCGACCTGTACCAAATTGCATTGGCACGCCTTTGCACGGGATGATGCCCCAGCCGGGCGAGGAAGTCCTCTATCGGAAACCGTTTCATCGCTTCTATGTCCATAGGCATCCGTCAGTTGATGATGAACTTGACACCTATCCCGTACTCCGTATGGCACACGCCCATGCTGCCGCCCCAGAGGAAACGCTCCCTGAGCGAAGCCGTCAGCGCGATGAAGTCCGCGAGGTACACCTCCATGTCCAGCGTGGCGGCGCAGCCATAGACGAAGGCATCCCCGTTGTCCAGCCTCGCCCCGTCGTACAACGTCTTCTTGCCCCAGTTCACCGTTTCGTATCCGGCAAGGGCTGACGCGCCCGCATAGAGGAACACCATCTTTTTCGCGTCCGACAGGAAGTTGTAGTAGAAGCCGCCCTCCGCCGTGAACTGCGCCGCAGGGATGGTCGTACTCCTATAATCATGGTTGGTTTGCAGATATTCCACCCCGTACACCCACTTGTTGCCGCCTTTTGCGTAGCTTGACAGCGTGGCTCCCAGCACATAGCCGTCCGCCCCGTTCAGCCCGGCTTTCAGTTCGATGCCCCGCATCTTCGGCAGGCACCGCTGGGCTTCCGCCCGTCCTGCCAGGAGGACGGACAGAAGCGTTACAATAAACAGTACCTTTCCTTTCATCGCACACGCAGCTCGTTGATGGTTTCAGCCTGTACCAAGTCCTCGTTCTCCACGGTAAACGTCTGGTGGCGTCCGCCGTCCTTCTCGTTCATCTCCACCACGAGCTGCTTGCCGTCGGGGATGGTGAACTTCGGAAGGCAGAACACCGTGCGTTCGGACCGCTTCCCGGCTACACGGACGGCGTAGTTGTAGGCGCGGAGCGGGAACAGCACCTGTTCCTGCATGGCGGTACGCTTCGCCACCTTCTTGTCCACAATCTTGAACGTGATGTAGTCCACGTCAAACGGCACATTGCTTTGGTTCTTTATCTCTGTGTGGAAATACAGCAGGTCATTGTGGACATAAATCCCTTTCAGCAGGTACTGGATGCCGAAACGCTTGCAGCCGATGTGCTTCACCTTGCGCTTGTCCTCCTTGTGCAGCGACTTCATGATGAGGTGTACCAGCATCGGGCTTTCGCTGCCCAGTTCCTTCAGGTAGATTTCCTGCGCGTTGTTCGGTCGGTTCACCGTGCTGCCGTCGTGGATAAAGTCCTTCATTTCCACGTTCAGGATAAGCGGCTCATCGGCGTATTTCACATTAAATGTGTAAAATGACCCGTCCTCCGTGATGACGCTCATGTTCGTCTCGTTGCGGAAATTCTTGACCGTCGCCTTCACACGGATGACGTTCTCCGCACCGTCCGCCTTGCCCGCTATCAGGTTGGGCGAACCCAAGTCCACGTAGCGCACCGCCGCCGGAAACAGGATGTGGACGGTCTTGTCATACGTGACTTCCAAGCCGTGCGGCGGTATCATGCGGTCGAACATCAGCTTTTTCGTCAGACCGTGGTACAGGTCGCCGTCCTCCTCCGTCTGCGGATAGACGTCCTTCACCAGTTCCAGCCCGTCCTCCTTGGCGGTGGCAGTGCTGTCGTTCGTCACTCCCTGCGCGTAGCTCGCACAGGCGATGCCCATCAGCAGGGCAAACATTGTCATTACTTTCTTGATACTCATTTTACGTTGGATTTAGTGGTAAATAAAAATTAGTTTGTTGATTATTTTTTCTTTTTTTGCCTTTATGTTTTTGGACTGTTCATTCCTTTTCTTGGTAGAGCAATACCCTGTACCCTGACTTCAGATGTACCTTGACCGTGCGCATCCTTTTCGAGATGTACTGCGAGATGCCCTGTATCGCCCCTCGCCCCAAGTCGGAGGCGAGCTGCGCCCCCGCGTCGGTCGATATGTTGATGCTGCTTCCGAGCGAGCTGCCCATGTTCGCCCCGATTTCCTTTGCCGCGTCTATCTCCATCGAGCCGGGTATGAAGATGCCCGCCTGCCCGTCGCTGTCGTACACCTCCAGTTCTACCGGGATGATGTTTCCCCCGTGTTCCAGCGAGGTGATGCCGATGCCGAGCCTTTCGCCCTGCAACCGTGCCGCGCCCACAAGGTGTGTATTCCGGGGAATGACGCGCCCCGACATGCGCATCGGCTCCAGCAGCCGGAGCTTCACCGTCTGCCCGTCCGTAACGGTCTGGTCGCCCTGCACGCAGGCGGCGATGGTGTTCTTTTCCGGGGCTTCCGCCGTGCCGATGGCGGTGTGGAAACCGTAGTTCCGTTCACCTGCGTAGTCCGCGATGAAAGCCGAGTCCGTCATGGGCTGCGGCAAGGCGGACACCACCGCCGGACGCACCCCGCTCACCGGTTCCGCCTTCATGCTCCTTTCGTCAGCCTTGGCGGATGTTTCCATCCCTTCGGGCTGTGCGGTCTGCCCGGCATTGCCCTTCCCGTTCTGGTACTTCGCCGCCAGTTCGTAGGACTTTTCCAAGAGCGCGACCTGTTCCTCCATCGAGGACGGCTTGCCCTCCTGCGCCATCAGCATGGCTTCCAGTTCGTCGATGCGTTCCCGAAGCTCCTCCTTTTCCCGGTCCTCCTTCGGCGGCTCGTAGAACGTGCCCAGCGAAGTGTTCAGCCGCTCGTAGGCGGCAGCGGAGGTGCGTATGCCCGCCTGTTGCTTATCGGCACTCTTTTCGGACGGTTCCGTCTGTGTCAGGCGGTAGTCGTCCGATACGGTATCGCTTTCATCCCTGTTGCCCTCATTCCAAAATGCAGACAGGTCGCCCACCATGCCCCGGCGTTCCTTCTGCCGGTTCTCCAACTGCAACTGTTCGTAGGCTTTCGCCTTGTCACCGATGATTTTCGAGTCTTCGGGCAGGGGCATGTCCGTGTTGAATCCCTGACCCTGCCGTGCCTTCTCCCTGTCCTCGGAGGACGGTGCGAAGATGAGCCATAGGCAGCCCAGGAACAACAGTCCCATCAGCGGATAGACCAGCATCTTCTTGCGCTGCTGCCGCTGCTGTTCGGTCAGCGGCTTCTTCTCTTTCGTTTCATTCTTCTTCTGTTCCTTTTCCATACACATTATTATATAGGTTCATATTCTCCTGCACAGGCAGGTCCAATTTCTCGATGTGCCGCATCTCCATTGCCCCGTTCCCCTTGCCGAAACCGCTGATGGCGGTGACGGTCATGTACAGGCAAAGGACGGCGAAGAGGGCAAATGCCGTGAGGACTATCCCCAGACGTGCTTTCGGCGGCAGGGCTTCCAGTTTTCCACGCAATTCCTTCTTGAAATTGGTGGTGTACTTTTCAATCAGAGTTTTCATCTTTCCCATACGCGCATCATCTTTCTATGGTTCGGATGTCCTTGTTCTCCAGCACCGTGAAGCCCTCGATGGTAAAGCCGTTGGGATTGTCATCCGAGCGGCTCGCGTTGAGCAGGCGGCAGGCGGTCACGAGCGTGCGTTCCGTCACGTTGCTCTCGCGGATAATCATCTGCCTTGCGTATGTCCTCGCCTCGTAGGGGTAGCGGTCAAAGTTGCACACCACGCTGTCCACTTGAAGCACTTGGTTGATGTTGCCGGCGATGATGCGGTTGTAGAAGCCCTTTTCGGCGAAGTCGGCGTAGTAGTTGTACGCGCTCTTGTCCGCCAAGAGCAGGGCACGTTTCACGTTGTGCTCTATCGCGCTTTTCTCCGGCGAGAGCGTGAAAAACAGCTCATGGAAACGGCGCACGTGTTCCCTCGCTTCCGCCGGACGGTTCTGCGACAGGTCCTGCGAGAGTGCGAGCATCAGGCTCTTGCCCCCGTCGAGGACGTATATCTTCTGCCGCTGTGCCTCGGCAAAGCGGAAGGCGCACACCACCGAGCAGACCACCACGAGGGCGCAGGCCGCCGTATAGACGATGCCGAACAGACGTATCTGCCGGAAACTCGTCTCGATGTTCTTGAGTGATTTGAATTCCATTTTCTTCTTTTCGTCTTTTAATTGTTCAATAATCCGTTTTTAAGGGTCGGGCAACTCACGGAAACGGATTGTCCGGAATGCCTATCTTCGGAACAGCTTTCCCGCCGTTCCCTTGATGAGCTTGCCCGCGCGGCCTGCCACGTTTCCTGCGGCGGCTCCCGCCACGCTGCCGCCCAAAGCCCCGGCGGTGTTGATGTTCTTGTTGTAGCTGCCTATGCCGCCACCTGCTTGGATGATCCAGCCTGCCACCGTCGGGATGGTGAAGTAGCCCACGATGCCGATGATGAGGAACACGATGTACACCCCGTTGCTCGCCTCCACCGAGAAGTTCGGGTCGGTCTGCATCGCTTGTATGTCGTTCTGCAACATCAGAATCTGTATCTTCGCCAGTATGGTGCTGAACAAATCCGACACGGGAAGCCACAGGTAAATCTGTATGTAGCGGCTGAACCACGCCGAGAGCGTCGAGTGGAAGCCGTCCCATACGGCAAAGGCGAAGGCTACCGGTCCCAGGATGCTCAGCACCACGAGGAAGAACGTCCTGAGCGTGTCGATGATGAGCGCGGCTGCGGCGAACATCAGTTCCAGCAGTTCCCGGAACCAGTCACGCACCGTCTTCTTGATGTTGTACGCCGCCCGGTCCATGTACATCCCCGTCATCGTCACCAAGTCCGAGGGCGACCAGCCCAGCTCGTCCAACTGGCGGTCAAATTCCTCATCACTGGCGAGGTAGGCGGTCTCCGGGTTGCGCATCATCGCCTCGTATTCCAGTTTGTCTTTCTGCTCCCGGTACTCGTTCATGTCGAAGGTCTGTTCTTCGAGGATGCCGTGTACGCCCTGCACGATGGGGCTTAACACGCTGTTCATCGTACCCAACACGATGGTCGGGAAGAACAGGATGCACAAACCGAGCGCAAACGGGCGGAGCAGCGGGTACACGTCTATCGCCTCGGCGCGGGCGAGCGACTGCCACACGCGCACCGCCACGTAGAACAACGCGCCCAGCCCGGCAAGCCCTTTCGCCACGCCCGTCATGTCCGCGCACAGCGGCATCATCTCGTCGTAGAGCGAAAGGAGTATCTGGTGAAGGTTGTCGAACTCTCCCATAACTTACCAGTATTTTTCGTTGGGGTTTCCGTAGAGTCCTATCACCCGGTCCATGTCGTTCTTCTTCCTTGCCCGGAGGTAGGACACCGATATGGTCTTGTTCGTGTAGTAGCGCACGAGGTTGCGGTAGTTCATCAGGCTGCGGTAGGCGTTGTCGATGATTGCCAGCCGTTCCGCGTCCGAGAGCGACATCCCCGTGACGTTCACCACGTTCTTCAAATCTTGCAGCACGTCCGAGCTTTCGTCTATCAGCATGGCGTAGCCCGACGAGATGGCGGCAAGTTCCCCCGGTGTATAGTTCTCGTCCGAAAGCATCTTCTGGTAGTTTTCCACATAGATTTCGGAGATTTCCATCACCAGCCCGATGCTCTTCGTCACCTTCACGCCGCCTCTTACCACGTCATGCACGGATTTCAAGGCGTCGTAATACTTCTTGCCCTGCTCAAAAACCTTCTTGGTTTCCAGAAAGCCGTTCAGGGTGTTCGCCTTCGTGCCCGCCGTCTCCACCATCTCCTTGGCGGAGTTGATGATGCTCTGGGCGAGGTTGCCGGGGTCGGACACCACCCATTGGGCGTTTGCCGTGCCCGCACCCGTGAGGCACAGGCAGACCGCTATCAGCGGCATTTTCAGTTTCTGTCTCATTCTCATTCACGTTGGATTTAGTGGTTCGTTTTCTTTTCATTGTTCTTCTTTCTTTTCGCCGTCCGAAGCGTCCTCCGTGTTTACCCGGATGTAGTCGCCGTTCGGCGAGAAGGTCAGCACGTCCGTTTCCTCGTTGTACGCCACGTCGATGCGGAAGCCCGTGTTCATGTAGAGGTTGCCGTTCTCCTCCCGCTGGAGCAGGTAGGTTTCCGGCTTCAGCCTGCGGCGCACGCCCGACCGCCGGAACAGCGTCACCTTGTAGTGTTCACCCTCCTTGTACACCAGCACATCGGGTCCCGCCTCCGCACTCTGCCAGTTGCCGCAAATCTTCTCGCGGATGTCTTCGTTTTCCTTCATTACCGTTTCGCAGGCTTGCAGCATCAGCGATGCCAAGCCAATCAGACCGCCGCAAAGCAGCAGCCGTTGTGTCTTTGTCAGTTCAATGTTCATTTTCTTCAATCTTGTTTTTTAGTTGGTAAAAATGTGTCCTTCCCTCATACGCCGTTTGAGATACCCTCATACGCCGTTTGAGATACCCTCATACGCCGTTGGAGGCAGGCTCATACGCCGTTTGAGGCAGGACGCTGTTTCATTACTGTTCCTCTTCTTTTCGCCTTTCCGCTATCTGCCGTATGGCGGCTTCCATGTCGCCACCCAGTTTCTCCGCCAGTTCGCGGACTTCCATCTTCTCCGTTTCCTCCGTCGTGTAGGCGAGGTACTCGTGCATGGACACCTCCGTGGCGTACACCGCCGACTGCGTGCCGCCCAGCCCTATCCACACCTCCTTGTACCGCCTTGACGGGTCGTTCGACTGGTTGATGGAGAGTATCTGCGACTTCTCCTTTTCCGTCAGCCCCAAGAGGGACTGTATCTGGTCAAAGCGGTTCATAAACTTCCGTTGGTCGAGCAGTATCTTGCAGTCCGAGTTGTTGATGATGCTCTCCTTCACGATGGGCGACGAGATGATGTCGTCCACCTCCTGCGTCACCACAATCGCCTCGCCGAAGTATTTTCTGACCGTCTTGTACATATAGCGCAGATAATCAGCCATGTTCGCCGAAGAAAGGGCCTTCCAAGCCTCCTCTACGATAAGTTGTTTCCTTACGCCTTTCAGCCGCCGCATCTTGTTGATGAAAGCCTCCATGATGATAATCGTAACCACAGGAAAAAGCTCGGCATTATCCTTCACCGAATCAATCTCGAATACCACGAACCGCTTGTGCAGCAGGTCGATGTTCTCCGTGGAGTTGAGCAGGAAGTCGTACCGTCCGCCCCGGTAATACTGCCGGAGCGTGGTCAGGAAGTTGTCGATGTTGAAGTCCGTCTTCGCCACCTTGATGTAGCGTTCCTCCATCTCCTTGCGGTACACGTCCCGCATGTACTCGTAGAACGAGTTGAACGACGGCACGATATTCTTGTCCTGACCGAGCAGGAGGATATAGGCGTTCACCGCGCTGCCCAGTTCCGCCGACTCCGTTTTCGTCGCGGGTTCGTTCTCGCTTTTCCACAGGGTAAGCAGCAGCGTCTTGATGCTGTCCTTCTTCTCCACGTCAAACACCCCGTCGTCCGTGTAGAACGGGTTGAACGAGATGGGCTTTTCCTCCGTGTAGGTGAAGTAGATGCCGTCCCTGCCCTTTGTCTTGCGGTGTATCATCTCGCACAGCCCTTGGTAGGAGTTGCCCGTATCGACAAGCACCACGTGCGTGCCCTGCTCATAATATTGTCTGACCAGATGGTTCATGAAGAACGACTTGCCGCTGCCCGAAGGACCCAGCACGAACTTGTTTCTGTTCGTCGTCACGCCCCGCTTCATCGGCAGGTCGGAGATGTCGATGTGCAGCGGCTTGCCGCTTATCCGGTCCGCCATGCGGATGCCGAAGGCGGAGGGCGAGTCCTTGTAGTTGGTCTCGCCGGCGAAGAGGCACACCGCCTGCCCGATGAACGTGTGGAACGCTTCTTCCGCCGGGAAGTCCGCCGCGTTGCCGGGGATGCCCGCCCAGAACAGCGTCGGGCAGTCCGTCGTGTTGTGGCGCGGCACACAGCCCATGCTTGCCATCTGGCTGCCCACGTCGTTCTTGATGCGTTTCAGCTCCTCCGCGTCGTCGCTCCACGCCATCACGTTGAAGTGGGCGCGGACGGACTTCAGCCCCTGCGAGTGCGCTTCGTTCAGGTATTCCTCCACCCACTCCCTGTTTATCGCGTTCTGGCGGCTGTACCGCGAGAGCGACTGCATGTTCCTCGCCGTCTTCTCGAAGCGGCGCAGTTCCTCGTCGCTGTTGCCGATGAACACGTACTGGTTGTAGATATGGTTGCAGGGAAGCAGCAGGCCCACGGGGGCGGCGAACGACAGGCGGCAGTCCGAGCGGTCGGTCGAGAGCCGTTCGTAACGGCTGTCCGTGGCCACCGCAGCGGGCAGGTCTTCCGTGTCCGACAGGGTGTGCAGGCACAGCCGGTTGTCGCCGATGCGCATCTCCCTCGCCGTCATTTCCATGTCCTCCAGACAGTCCGCATTGCCCGGCGAGAGCGCGAAGTACCTGCCTATGATGCCCGTTTCCTTTTCCGTGCCCGTAAGCTCGTCATCGGAGAGCCGGCGCAGCCGGATGTGCCCCGAATCGTTCAGGATACGCACGAACTGTTCCACCGCCTCGATGAACTTCACCGCCGTTTCCTTGTCCTGCATCTCCTTCGGCACGATGTGCCCCCGGCACAGGGTGTTCCAGTTGCTCTGCTGTCTCATGCGCTCCTTCGTCGTCTTCGTCAGGAACAGGTAGCACTTGTGATGGAGGAAAGGTCTTTCGTTGAAGTGCATCTCGTAACTGCGGGCGAGGAAGCCCATGCCCTCCCTGCCTGTGTCGGGGCGGTACCGCTCCTTCACGTACCAGTCCTGCTTGTGCAGCACCGAGTAGTCGGGCAGCACCTTTATCGCCTTGCACCACGTGGCATGGATGGCCTCGTACTCCTCCGCCGTGACGGTATAGACCTCCGGCAGTTCCACCTCGAAGGCGGCGGTAATGTCCGCGTCCTTCGAGACGATGCAGCCGTACTCCACCGAGAGCAACGGGAAGCGGCTTTCCAGCGTGGTGGCTTTCATTACATTTCTCATACGTTTCTTCCTTTCTTTTTTTGTCTTAACAGATTGGACACCCGTCTGCGGTGGAGCACATGGCGGGGGCGCATCCGTGCCGCGCCCAGCTTCATCAGCCCGTGTTCGCCGTACTTCGCGTTCAGGCGGAACGTGAGCCAGACGGTGGCGGAAGCCGACACCACACCGAAGCCGATGCAGAGCCACTGGCCCGCGCCTGCCATGTACAGGATGACAAAGAGGATGAAGGCGGCAAGCAGCCCGCCTGCGAAGATGAACAGGTATTGCGCCTTCAGTCCCTTGAACTCCACCGGACGGCCTATGCCCTTGTTGATAGGGTATTCAGCCATTGTCCTTATACCTTATTATATATGTATAGGGATGTCCGTTTATTAAAGGAAGAACGAACGGAGAATCGTCGCACTCACAATCAGGAAGATGCACGCGCCGAACCAGCTCGCGGCGGTCTTCGAGGTGTCGGGGTCGCCCGACGAGAACTTGCCGTACACCTTGATGCCCCCGATAAGCCCGACGACCGCGCCGATGGCATAGATGAGTTTCGTCGCTGGGTCAAAGTATGAAGTGACCATGCTGGTGGCTTCGGTGATGCCCGCCATGCCGTTGCCTTGTGCGGACGCTGAGATGTTTGCAGCCAGCAGAAGGGCTGCGAGAATGATTTGTTTTTTCTTCAATGTCTTTGTCATAATCGTTTCTTTTTGTGCCTCCGGGTTGGATAGTCCCTTCGGCGGTTGATACTTGTTTTACTTCTTGCGGCTTTGGATGAAGCCGGCTTGTGGATTTAGTGGTTCGGTGGCAAGCCGTGGTTTAGCCGTAGTCGATTTTCTTTTTTCGCATCATTGTTTCGTTTTACTTGTTATACATAGTCGCGGATGTTGAAGTTCTCGTATTCCTTCTGCGCAGCCGCTTTCATCCTTGGTTTCTTCTGCACGGGACGGATGCTTGCGAGATAGGCATCCACCATTTCCGACACTCTTGCCTCATAGCGGGCGTTGTTGCGCCGGAACATGTTGTAGAACTCCGTGCCTTCCAGTTCATGGAACACCTTGCCCGCTTGCAGGACATCGGTTTCCTCCGCCCTTGCGTCCTTCACCGTCTTTGCGGCACGGTCGATTTCGTCAAAGGTGCTTCCGCCTGCCTGCGGTGGCTCCTCGTCAAAGTCCTCGTCCGGGTCATAGGCGCGGTTGTCCTCGAATACCTTGTCCAAATCCTCGTCGGGCACTTGGCGTGATGCGTCCTTTTCTGTGGCATGGTTTCCGGTGTCCTTCAACTCGTCGGCAAAGGTAACGTCCTTTTCGTCCACTGCCTCGGCTTTCACGGAAGTGGCAGCTTCTGGCACTGTGGTGTCCTTTTCCGTCCTTATCCAGTCCGATATTCTGAACTTGCTCTTTCCCATGACATCGGGCAATGGTTCCTGCCGTGCAGGTTCAATGCCGTCCATGCCGTCAGCTTTTCGTGACTCCTTGCGCTCCCATGTCAGGTAGAAAAGCACCCACAGGTTGCACATCATCATCAGGATTATAAGGAACGTCACCATAGGCTTTCTGTCTTGTATCCGACAAATTCCCGGTACGTCTTCTCACGGGCCTTTTCCAACTCGTCCCCGTACCTGTCGAGGTGTTCGGTGAGTATGCGGTCGATGTAGCCGGAAATGGTTGTCTTGCGGTTTCCGAGCATGCCGACTATCCGTTTGACGGCCTCATGGTTCTCGCGGCTGATGTACACCGCTTTCTGTGCGCATCCCATCGGCTTCCGGGGGCGCAGGTACTTCTCTACATAGCCTTCCGGCTTTCTCTTTCTTTTGAAAATGTTGATGTTCAGTTTCATTTTTTAGATGTTTATGGTTTTAAGATGGTTGTTTACGGATTCCGAAATCTCGTCACGGTATTCTTCAAAATGACGTGCCAACACATTGTGGATGTAATCTGACATTGAAATCTCATTGTTTCCAATGGTCTGGACGATGCGGCGTATCCACTCGTGGTGTTCGACACTGATATATGCCTGTTTCCCGGCACGGGCGGTAATCCCCGTTCCTTTCAAGTAAACGGATAGATATTCCCGGCATTTGAATGCCTTGAAACTTGTCTGCTTCCGGCAAAAGGCACATGCCTTTTCCTGTCGGTCCCTTGATGTTTTTTTCATATTGGTCTTTGTTTTTAATGTCAATAAACGTCTTCATAATTCTTTTTATAGAGTCTGCGTATAACTCCCTCGTTTTCGATGAAATGCTGTTCCAATACGTGGTTCACATAAACCGAGAACGGAATCCTGTTTTTCCCGATAACCTGCACGATACGTTGGATGCGCTCGTGAAACTCCGGATGTATATAAGCGGTATTGGAGCTTCTTACTGGCTTTTCCCCCATGCGCATGAAACGCTCCAGATATTCCTTTTCCTGCCGCGCACACGCCTGCTCTTCCGTCCGATTATGGACTGGCTGTCTGTCCGCATGGTTTCCGAATCTTCCGCCCGTTTTCTTAATGTTCTTGTCTTGTCTCATGATTTTCTGTTTTTAATCGTTTTACAATGAATTTCTGTCTTTCAAATCAGGTTGTCCCTGTTACGGCGGTACAGGTTGTTGATTTCGTCCTTGTTCTCCTCGAAGTGGTGCATCAGCACCGTGTCGATGTATCCGCCTACGGTGATTTCCTTGTCTGCGATAATGTTCACTATCTTGGAAACGATGCTGTGTACTTCCTTGCTGATGTACACGCACTGGCGGCTTTTCAGCTCTCCACGTTTGAGGAAAGTCGAGCCATAGTCCTGCCTTTTCTTCCTGACGGGTTCGGGCTTCGCCTTTGTTTCCGCAGGCTGTGCGGCATTTTCGGACGGCCCGGCTGCGGCTGGTCTGACCGCGCTTTCAGTGTTTACGGCTTCTGCCTTTGCCGGGGTGTCACCCATCTGGCGTGATTTTCCTATGGAGGCGAGCAAAAGGCTCTCGTCTATGCCCTCCGTGTTCAACTTTCGGCTTGCCATGACGCTCACCCGTTGATGATGGAACATATTTCTTCCGACAACTCACGGATGCGGCTTCCGCGCAGCATGGCGGCGTCCGGCGGAAGGATGGTCGAGCGGAACACAGATTTGCGGTCGTCGGACGGTTCGCGGCGGAAACGCTTGCTGTCGGGCAGCCTCGTGTCAAGGACATGGAAGTTGTTTTCGGCGAACAGCTTGCCGTAGAGGTCGTACAGTTCCGTCTTCTCCCGTCCGTCCACCATTGTCCAGAACAGGGAGATGCCCTTTGTCTTGGCAAGCCCGGTGGTGACAAGGTTGTCGTTGAACATCATCACGAACTGCAACGCGCTTTCCACCACGAAGCGGTCGGCGCTGACGGGCGTGAAGATGTAGTCCATCTGCGAGAGTGTCTTGATTACCCCGTCGCTTTTCAACGTGCCGGGCAAGTCAAAGAACACGATGTCGGGCTTGTAGCCGTCTTCGGAAAGCAGCCTGTCCGCGTCGTCCAGCGCTTTCACGGCGTTGCTCCGGATGATGGGGAACGCCTTGCGCCCCGACTTGCGGAAATGTTCGCAAGCGACGGCCTTCAGGCTGTCGTTCTTTTCGATAAGCACGGTTTCCTTATCGCGAAGCCCGGCAATACTGTGTTGCGGCTCGTCGCAGTCTATCACGGCGACGTTGCGCCCCATGACGTTGTGGACGTAGTTGGCCACGAGCGCGGTGACGGTCGATTTACCGACTCCGCCTTTCTGTGTTGCAAAAGCAACGAATGTTTCCTTGTTCATTTCTTTGTTCATTTTTCTGTATGTTTTAATCGTTGTTGGTTTATTGTTATGGCGGTGCATTTCTCCGCCTGTCTGTTTCTCCGCTTTTGCATATATGCGCAAGCGCGCTTCTTCGCCGGAACGGGTCATTGATGCGTTATCGGTTCACGGCATCGTATGTCCGCATCCCTGCATATCCGTTTCTTTACGGAGGTCTTGATTTGATGCCCCACTGATAGGCTGTCGCACGACAGTACGCCATTGCATCAGCAAACCTGTGCGTCAATCCGTCAGCGGAGCGGTGTATCCGTGCGTCCGTGAAGACTTGCTTTTCCAGATGTCTGTTTCCGTTCATATCCATTTCTTCAAATCGTTGATTCGTCGTTTCTGTGTGCAAAGGAAAAGGTATTTCTTCAAACCTGTATCGTTTTGAAGTTTGGTGGCAGCTTGTGGCAGCAAGTGGTAGGGAGTGGCTTCGTTCTTATCACGTTTTCAAGGGCTTAAACGCCCTACCTTTGCACCCAAGCGGCAGGGCAATGCTCCCGGCGCGTACCGCAGGCCCCGGCTCCGTCCTTCTTTTGGGCAGCCAAAGGGTATCGGGCGACCGATACCTTTATGGGATTGTTATAACAGGTATATCCCCAATCCGTCTGCTACGGATTTTTGTGTCCTCAAAGACACAGCAAGGTATGTTTCGAGTTACCCGAAACCTTGCGGGTTACTCCCGCAAGCCTTGCCCCTGAAAGGGGAAGGGGCTTCCTCTCCGAAGTCGGGAAGCCTGTTTTCTACCTGCGGTATGTGTGTCGGAAGCTGCGCTTATGCCGTGAAACCACTAAATCCATAGTAATAATGAACAGAGAACGTAAGAAAGGGGGAAGACACCCCAAGTTGGAAAAGAAAACGCACCATGTGATGCTGCGTTTCAACGACGAGGAATGGCTCAGGTTCCTCGCCATGTACGAACAGACGGAGGTGAAGGCAAAGGCGGTGTTCGCCAAGGCACGCATCTTCGGCGGGGAGTTCCGTGTGTTTCGGGAGGACAGGACGCTGGTGGAATACTACGCCAAGCTGTCTTCATTCCATGCGCAGTACCGCATGATAGGCAACAACTACAACCAGACCGTCAAGGAGCTGCGCTGCCATTTCTCCGAGAAAAAGGCGATGGCATTGCTCTACCGGCTGGAGCAATGCACGAAGGAACTGGCGGCATTGACCCGCCAAATCGTGGAACTGACAAAGGATTTCGAGGAACGATGGTCGCAAAAATCAGTTTAGGAAAATCCTTGTTCGGGGCATTGGCGTATAACGGGGAGAAGATTAACAAGGAACAGGGCAAACTGCTCGGCACGAACAAAATTTTCGACGGCTGTTCCGGCAGGATGGACATCAGCCGCGCCATGCAGGACTTCTCGCGCTACCTCTCGCCCCACGTGAGGACGGAGAAGCCCGTCATGCACGTATCGCTCAATCCGCATCCCGATGACCGCCTGACGGACATGGAGCTGGAAAATATCGCACGTGAGTACATGGAACGGATGGGCTTCGGCGAGCAGCCGTACATCATCTATAAACACGAGGACATCGACCGCCACCACCTGCACATCGTGACCATCCGCGTGGATGATAACGGCAGGTGCATCAGCGACCGCTACAACTTCCGCAGGAGCAGGGAGATTACCCGTGAACTGGAACGCAAGTACGGTCTGCACCCCGCCGACCGCAGGCAGCACCGCCATGACAACCCCTTGCGGAAAGTGGACGTTTCGCAGGGCGACGTGAAGCGTCAGGTGGCGAACACCGCCAAGGCGGTCATGGCGGCTTACAAGTTCCAGACGATGGGCGAATACCGCGCCCTGCTCTCCCTTTATAATGTCACGGTGGAGGAAGCCCGTGGCAACGTGGACGGGCGTGAGTATCACGGGCTGGTCTATGCCGCCACCGACGATGCCGGGAACAGGGTGGGCAATCCTTTCAAGGCATCCCGCATCGGGAAGTCCGTCGGCTATGAAGCCGTGCGGCGCAGGTTTGAATTTTCCAAAGGGCAGATCCGCGACAAGCGTCTGGCGGACAGGACACGCAAGACCGTCGCCGCCGCGCTCGCCCGGACATACCGCAAGGAGGAGTTCATCGACCTGCTTCATGCAAAGGGCGTGGATGTGGTGTTCCGCCACACGGACGAGGGGCGCATCTACGGGGCGACCTTCATCGACCACCGCACGGGCTGCGTGCTGAACGGCTCACGCTTGGGCAGGGAGTTTTCCGCCAACGCCTTGCAGGAGCATTTCACCCTGCCGTATGCCGGCACTCCGCCGATACCGTTCACCATTACGGAGGACGAACCGCAGCAGGAAGCCCGTACCTATGTGGAACACGACGAGGGTTACTCCACCGGCTTGGGGCTGCTCGGTGGCGATGCGTCGGGCGCACAGGCTCAGGAAGCCGCCTTCGAGCGTGACCTTAAACGCAGGAAGAAGAAACGCCGGAAGGGTTTGGGACTGTGAATATCTCAGTCGTATACTTAGGTACCCTTGGTCGTATACTTAGGGTACCTTAGTCGTATACTTAGACTACCTCGTATTTTGAGGGTGTCAAACACGATTATTCATCAACTTAAAAACAGAAACAGATTTATGTCACAACAGGAAGACGATTTGAGGGCATTGGCGAAAATCATGGATTTTCTGCGTGCCGTAAGCATTTTGCTGGTGGTCATCCACCTCTATTGGTATTGTTACGAAGCCGTAAGGCTGTGGGGCATCGACATCGGCGTGGTGGACAGGGTACTGTTGAACTTCGACCGTACCGCAGGATTGTTCCGCTCCATCCTTTATACGAAACTTTTTGCGTTGGCGCTGCTGGCACTCTCGTGTCTGGGCACAAAAGGTGTCAAGGAGGAAAAAATCACGTGGGCAAGGATTTGGACGGTGCTTGCAGCAGGGCTGGTGCTGTTCTTTCTGAACTGGTGGATATTGTCCCTGCCGTTGCCCGTAGAAGCAAATGCGGCATTGTACACCGCCACCGTTGCGGCAGGCTATGTCTGCCTGCTGATGTCCGGCACATGGATGAGCCGCCTTCTGCGCACCAACCTCATGGAAGACGTGTTCAACGTGGAGAACGAGAGTTTCCAGCAGGAAACGCGGCTCATCGAGAACGAGTATTCGGTGAACCTGCCCACGCGCTTCTATTACAGGAAGAAGTGGAACGACGGGTACATCAACGTGGTAAACCCGTTCCGTGCGTCCATCGTGCTGGGCACGCCGGGCAGCGGCAAGTCGTATGCCGTGGTAAACAGTTTTATCAAGCAACAGATTGAGAAAGGTTTTTCAATGTATATCTATGATTTCAAATTCAGCGACTTATCGACAATCGCCTACAACCACCTGATGAACCACCCGGAGGGATATAAGGTCAAGCCGAAGTTCTTCGTGATAAACTTCGACGACCCGCGCCGCTCGCACCGCTGCAATCCCATACACCCCGATTTCATGGAGGACATCACCGATGCCTACGAGAGTGCTTACACGATAATGCTCAATTTGAACAAAACTTGGGTGCAAAAGCAGGGTGATTTCTTTGTGGAGTCTCCGATTATCCTGTTTGCCGCTGTGATTTGGTTCCTCCGCATCTATAAGGACGGCAAGTATTGCACCTTTCCCCATGCCATTGAACTCTTGAACCGCCGTTACGAGAACGTGTTTCCTATTCTCACCAGCTATCCCGAACTGGAGAACTACCTTTCCCCGTTCATGGACGCATGGCAGGGCGGTGCGATGGAACAGCTTGCCGGACAGATAGCGTCGGCGAAGATACCGCTGTCCCGTATGATTTCCCCGCAGCTCTATTGGGTCATGTCCGACAGCGAGTTTACCCTCGACATCAACAATCCCGACGAGCCGAAGATACTCTGTGTCGGCAACAACCCCGACCGCCAGAACATCTACGGCGCGGCATTGGGCTTGTACAATTCGCGCATCGTGAAGCTCATCAACAAGAAGGGCAAGCTGAAGTCGGCGGTAATCATAGACGAGCTGCCCACCATTTACTTCAAGGGGCTGGACAACCTTATCGCCACCGCCCGAAGCAACAAGGTGGCGGTCTGCCTCGGCTTTCAGGACTTTTCACAGTTGAAGCGCGACTACGGCGACAAGGAAGCCGCCGTAGTGATGAACACGGTGGGCAACATCTTCTCCGGTCAGGTGGTCGGCGAGACCGCCAAGACCCTTTCGGAGCGTTTCGGCAAAATCTTGCAGAAGAGGCAGAGCATCACCATCAACCGCGAGGACAAGTCCACCTCCATCAACACGCAGATGGAGAGCCTTATCCCGGCGAGCAAGATTTCCACGCTCACGCAGGGCATGTTCGTCGGCGCGGTGGCGGACAACTTCAATGAGCGCATCGAGCAGAAGATTTTTCATTGTGAGATAGTGGTGGATGCCGAGAAGGTGAAACGCGAGGAACAGGCTTACAAGCCTATCCCCGTCATCACGGACTTCACCGATGCCGACGGCAACGACCGTATGAAGGAGATGATTCAGGAGAACTACAACCGCATCCGTGCTGAGGTGCGGCAGATTGTCGCCGATGAGTTGCAGCGCATCCAGTCCGACCCGGAGCTGCAACACCTGTTGCAGAACAAGTAGGTACGCCATAGGCGAAAAGAGAAAATCCGTAGCTCGGTTCAGACCGGGTTACGGATTTTCCCTTTTTCAGTTTGCCCGTGCAAAGCAACAAATCAAATTTTATCTTCTTTGCCGCTCCCGTTCCTCGTCCAACAGCATCCGCTTGTTCACCTTCTCCGCAGCCCGGTCGAGGAAATAGGTGCGGCTCTCGCTCTTGCGCATCTTGATGTCATTATAGATATGGTAGCAGCCTTTCGCCTGTACGCCGAACACCTTGTAGCAGTAGGAAGCTATCTCTTTCAGCGATGCTTCACCGCCGTTTATACAGCCCATCTCGCTGATGCCATAGATAAGTTCCACGAGGTCGGACGCCTTGCCCGTCCACCGCATGGGCGGGGCATCGGCAGGCGTATCGTCTTTCTTTTCATCTTTGGAGGGGATGGGGGATAGTGGCGGCACTTGGTTATGTGGCATGGAAATGTGTTTCAGTATCTTGCGCACGAAGGCGAGGGCTTTGCGCACGTACATGCCGTGGTCAGTACCCATATCTTGCAGGGCTTTGTGGTATTGCAGTTCCGTTTCCGTATAACTCAATGTGAGGAAGGGATGGCAGGACGGTGATATTTCCGTGCATAAGGATATGACCGCCATGATGAAATCGTTGTACGCCGCATCCATTCCCGTGCGGTCGCCATCGTTATTTATCTGCCGGAAAAATTCGGTTCTTGTCAATATAAGATGTTCCATTGCTTTCTGTCTTTACGTTGTTACACTTAGGTTGAAGTGTGCGCACGTAAACAGTAACGGCAAATGGAAGTCCATTTTCCCGGAATGAATGTCTGAAATTTTTATAAACTGCTGATATGTAGCGATATAAAAATAAAAAATTTTTTCAAGGCAGAATGAATGATTTTCAAAAAACGTTCAGGAAGTGAACAACTGCTTATTTTCTGAACATTCTGCCCATAAAATTTGTGCTTTTCTGCCGGGCATCGGCATCGCACTTGCGATAGACGGCTTTCATCGAACCGTCTTTGTATGTTTTCACTTCACAAGTCCATTTGCTTTCTGGCAGGTCGGACAGGAACAGGCGGTAGCCGTTACCCGCAATGACCGGTATCGTGCATAGGATGATTTCATCCACTTGGCGGTATCGCATCATGCCGTTGATGATACCCGCCGTTGTAGCGTTGGCTTCTATGAAATAAACGGAATGGGACGGGCTATCCTTCACCCAGTCGGACAGCAGGGTAAGGGGCGTGTTCTCATCCAAGATATGGGCGGTTTCTTTCATTTCCGTGATTCCAAACCGGTCTGTCATGTCCGCATCGGCAAGCCATTGTTTGGCTTCCGCCGAACTGTCCGTAAGGCAGCCGTCCATCGTAAGGACGGCGAATAATACAACTTTTCCCATTCGGTCTTTCTTTAATTATGTTCTGTGACCGGAAGCCGTCAAACGAAAATAGCGTGCAAATCACGCTACTTCTGGTGATGGCTCTGGAAAGCCGGACAGGAATCACGTAAATGCACGCTATGCCGAGGCATAGCATAAGCATCACGCAATCGTATCCTGTCGTTCAAATTTTCCAGATTCTCACCAGATGCGCCTTGCGGTCTTATTCTATACTATATGTTCATCGGGGTACGGAACTTGCGCCCGTAACCCCGAAATTCTCCAATGTTGCTACAAAGGTAGCTTTTTTACCCGAATATCTCTCATTTTCCTTTCGTTTTTTATTCAATTCCGTATGCTTTCAGCTTGTTGTACAGCGTGGTGCGCCCGATGCCGAGCAGTTCAGCAGCCAGCGAACGGTTGCCGCCCGCCTGCTTCAGCGCACGGATTATCTGTTTCTTTTCCATTTCCACGTTCTTCAAGGACAAGGATGCTTCTCCCGACAACAGAGGTTCTTCAAAATTCAGTTTGTCAGCCGTTATCGTATCTCCGTCGGTGAACAGCACCGCCGAGCGTACCGTACCTTTCAGTTCCCTCACATTGCCGCTCCACGGATGGACGAGCATCCGCTTTCTTGCTTCTGCATCAAAGCCTTTCACCTGTTTGCCGAACTCCTTGTTTGCAAGTTCACGGAAGAAGTCCGCGAGCGGCATGATGTCCTCACGGCACTCACGCAATGGAGGTATGTTCAACGTGTATTCCTTAATCCTATGGAACAAGTCCTGACGGAAACGCTTTTCGGCTACTGCTGACTGCATATCCTCGTTGGTAGCGGCAATGATGCGCACGTCAGATGCCATATCTTTGTTGCTCCCTACGGGCCTGTACCGTTTGCTTTCCAATGCCCGGAGCATCATCTGTTGTACTTCGGGCGGCAGGTTTCCAATTTCGTCAAGGAACAGCGTGCCGCCGTCGGCTTCCTCCCAATACCCTTTCCGATTGTTTTCCGCACCTGTGAACGCCCCTTTCTCGTGCCCGAACAGTGCGGATGCGGCAAGTTCCTTCGACAACAGGCCGCAGTCCACCGCTACAAAAGGTTTGCCTGACCGTTTGCTCCTCGCGTGTATCTTCTCGGCAATGTGCTCCTTGCCCGTTCCGTTTTCGCCCAGCACCAATACGCTCATGTTGGTTGTTGCAACCAGTCTTATCTTGCGGTCTATCTCACGGAAAGCCGCGCTCTGCCGTTCGTGTATGGGCGTATCGTGCAGTTCCATCTTTTCCTGTAAGGTTTTCAGGAGCGGAGGCAGGCTCATTTCCAACAACTTTTTAGGGATATAGTCCTCTGCGCCCAGCTTCATCGACTTGACGGCGGTAGGCACTTCGTCATAGTCCGTCATAATGATGTAGGGGTTGTCCTTTCCTTGTTTCCTCAATTCCTTCAATAACAGGATGCCGTCACCGTCGTTCAGGCGCAGGTCGGCAAGCACGATGTCGTCCTCACATATTTTTGCGAATAGCTTGCGTGCCCCGTTACAGGTGGATGTGCAAGCTGTCTGGAAGCCTTTGCTTTCCAGCAGTCTGCATACATATCCGGAAAAAGTGAGGTTGTCCTCCACTATGATTATTCTTCCCATTGTTCCGCCTCCTTTCTTGCCAATTCCATAATCAGCCTTCCTTGTGCCAATACCTCACTGACAGCCGCGTTTACCTCACTTTCCGATATGTTTTCCTTATGGATTGCTTCGTACAGCACCATCAACGGCTGTTCGGCTTTCATCAGCATCCACGAACTTCTAAGGTGATGTACCCAGCCGTCAAGCGCTTCCATGTCCTTTGCTTCCGCCGCTTTCAGAACTTCATCCATTTCTTTCTCCGTTTCACTTGCCAGCCGTTCCAATGTCCGTTTCCCGTCACCGAAGGCGAGCAATGGCGAAAGGTCGGGTCGCCGTCGGGGATTCTTCCTGACACACATACCTATGATATCCAGCAGTTCGCCGATGGAGAACGGCTTGGGGAGCATCGCCGTGAACCCCTGCGATACAAGTTCCTCCTGCGTGATATAGCCTGCTGCCGTTGCCGCCACCACAGGGATGGTCCGGGAATTGCCAATCTCCGATGTGCGCAGGAGTTCCAATACCTCGTAACCGTTCATCTCCGGCATTTTCAAATCAGTTATCAGCAGGTCATAATCCTTGTCCCTCATTTTGTCTGTTAATTCTCCTACCGTTAAACAAGCATCACAGTTTGCACCGTTCTGTACGAGCATACCGCGCATCATGTCGAGTATCACCCGGTCATTGTCCAGCAGGATAATGGAACAGTCCGGTACAGACCGCCTTTCAATCCTTTCTGTACCGTCGGCAACTTGTTCCGCTTCAGGAAGTGGTAAGGTGACGGTAAAGCGGCTTCCTTTGCCTTGTACGCTCTCCAACAAAATGCTCCCCTTCATCAGTCCGACAAGCTGCTTGACGATGGAAAGCCCAAGACCGAAACCGTCCTGTGTGACAGCATTGCCGAGCCGCTCGAACGGCTTGAATATCTCATCCCGCTTTTCCTCGCTTATGCCGGTTCCGGTGTCTTCCACCACAAGGGAAAACTGTCCGTTCCTGTATGTCGTGGTAAGGACAACCGTTCCTTTCGGAGTGAACTTAATGGCATTGGACAGTAGGTTGCTGCCAATGTTCAGTATGCGGTTCTTGTCACCAGTGACCACTTCAACCGCATGGCTGTTTACATTCAACGTAAGTTTCTTTGCTTCAGCCAACGGAGTAAACTCCATTTCAAGCGTTTCGGCAATTGTATTCAATTTGAAAGGACGGGGATTTATGGTCACTTTTCCATTGTCCAGACGGAAATACTCCAACAGGTTGTTTATCATGAACGCCATGCGTCCGGCGGATTCGCGTATGGCTTCCGTGTGGTGTACTCTTTCCGCATCTTCCTTGCCCTGCAAGACCAGTTCCGCATTTCCGATGATGGCAGTCAGAGGTGTACGCAGTTCATGACTTACGTTCTGTATGAGGTTGCGCCGCAACCGTATCAGTTCTTTGTTTTTGTTGTCGCTTACTTGTAATTCTCCAATGAGCTTTTCTCGTTTCTTCTTCTCGTTTGCATTACGCTTTAACTCTCTGTGAATTGTGAGGTAAGACAGGAACAACAGAATGATGGCTGCCGATATGGTAGCCGTGTACAGACGCATGGAAAGGCTTTGTGCTTCCGCTATTTTCTGTTCCCGTTGCTGAAAAGCTGCTTGTGCCTGTCGGTCAAGGTCGCTGACAAGGCGGTTCATTTGGGCGTTCAATGTAAGGTTGCGTGTGCGCAGGCTGTCTGCGTATGCATCCATTTCTGCCGCCTGTTTCCGTTGCAGGGTGATCAGGCTGTCGCTGAACTCGTGCAGTTCCTTGGCTGACGGAAGTACCTGCACGTTTTTTTTGCCGCCGAAGAAGCCTGCGATACCTTTTTTCTTCTGCTGCACAGTGCGTACACGGGTCGCACGTTTCGCCACTTCGGGCAAATGGTTTACTAAGAGGCTGTCAGCTTCTTCCTGCCGTTCAAATACAGACATGACATGCCGCAGATGTTCCTCCTTGCTTTGTAACATAAAACGCAGGGTATCTATCTGTTCCGGGCGGACAAAATCCTTGCAATAAGATTTCAATGACTGTAACAGGCTGTCCGTTTGCAACCGTTGTGCGTGGTAGCGCAGATAGTCCGCCTCTTTCCAACCGATAACACTTTCACCCGACATGGCGAGTCCTGTAATATATAAATGGACCATATTTATGTCCTGACGTATCCTGCGTATCTCGACACTTTCCGATTCAATCTCCCGCATTCGTTTGCGCTCATGCATCAAGATAGCGGCCATGCTGCCAATGACTGCCATTAAGATGATGTACCCGAAAAGGATTCTTATTCGTAAATTCTGTCGCGTCATGCTTGCCTTCCGGTCAATAATAACATTCATGATACACCTCGAAGTACATGATGCCCCGTTCCGGCGAGAAACGGATTTTGTCCTCCCTCGCCAGCCAACCGATAGCGGCTGCCAGCTCCAGCGGGTTTAATTCTGTGACCTTTACAAGTTCTTCCCAAGAACACTTATTGTTATGTAGCGCACGCCAGACGATGCCGGCATTTTCTCCGATTTTATTCTTATTCATAATTGACAATTTATTATTTTCTACCTGTAACTTGCATGTACTCAACGGTTTTTATTCGATAAGCACAATAAGCATCTGTATATTTGTCAAGACTTTGTTGGTATAAGGATTGGGCTTCTAATAAATCATTGATCTTAACCGTACCTGCATGATAATAATCAGTATTCAAACGGAGGTTTTCTTTAGCCTGTTCTATTGAAGCATAATTTATGCTCAATTGTTTGTACGCATTTTCCAAATCATTCCATGCTTGTTGAATTCTAATTAGGAGTTTTTGAGATTGGTCTTGCATCTTGTATTCCGCATTTACCGCTTGAATCTTCTGTTTCCTTATTTCATGGCTTCCTCCCCACCAACTTGAAATAGGAACAGCCACAGATGCGAATACTATGCCGAAAGAACGGTCTGTGTCTAAAAAATTATGGTACATATATCCCGCGCCCACACTAATCTTCGGCAAATTCTTGCCAATCGCCATTCGCACTTTCAGTTTGTTTGCTTCAACATTTTTTTGAAGCAGAGTATATTCTGTTGTTTGAGGAAGTGCAGAAAGGGGAGGAAAATAGAGGCTATCCGGCATACGGGCAGGAAGGTTGTAGGCCATATTATAAGACAAATCAAAGTCATAATATTCAAGTCCGATATATTGAGCCAATAACATTTTTCCCAACTCTATGTCGTTTACTATGTTTATACTATCTACTGCAATGGAGCTTTTCTTTAACTGTACCTGCAACAAATCGTTTCTATTGACAATTCCAGCAGAAACAGCAGTTGTCACATCATGACATAAACTGTTTAACATTGTGTCCACAGACTGGATTGTTTTCAACTTTTCTTGTAATGCAACTACCTGCCAAAAATATTGCTCGACAGTCAAGGCTATTTCTTTCTCGGTCTGCTCCTTTTTCAAACGGTTCACTTCCACGCCGAGTTTTGCCAGACGGTTGCCATTAGCAATTTGCCCTCCTGTAAATACCGGTTGTACGGCAGTAATGCTGCCTGCCCGACCATTTTTTAACATGCTCAAACTCATATCCGGCGTTACGGAAAGTTCCGCCATACCTTTGTCCGCTTGAAAAGCTACTCCCGTAGCACTTACAACAGGAAAATAGTTGGTGAATGCTTGATGCTGTTCTTCTTTAGCGGCTATCACATTGTTTTGGGATATTTTAAGCGAATAATTGTTTGATAAGGCCAATTTATGGCAGTCATCAATGGTGAGTATATGTTGTGGAAACGCATTAAAAGCTATCATACACCACAAACCGATGAATATAATTGAATGTTTCATTGTTATGCTGATATAAAACTATTATTATTTTGTTTCTTGAATACAAGCCAATAGGCTATTGGCAGAATGGTAGAAATTAATATCATTGAAATTAATGTTCCGAAGAATATCACAGTTCCCATTGGCGCCCATAACGCACTCCGTTCCATAATCATCGGCAACACGCCTACAGACGCCGCAGCGGAAGTCAGAAAGATAGGACGCATCCGTCGGAGACCGGCATGGTAAGCCGCTTCACGGACAGTCATGTTTTCCTTGTTGCGCAATTCCTCGGCATAATCAAGCATGATAATGCCATTACGCACTAAAATACCCATCAGACTGACAATGCCTAAAACAGATGTCAAACTCACTTCAAAATCCATAATTTTCATTCCAATAGCTGCTCCAAAAATGCACAAGGCAATCGAAGACAAGTTGAGAACAGCCATCCCTATTTTCTTAAAGTGGTAAAGTAAAATAAAGAAAATTATCAAAATGGATGCCACCAGTCCTGCTGCAACCATTGGTAGTATTTCCGCATCCTTTTCTGCCATTCCTCCTAAACTCATGGTTACATCTTGTGGAAGTTCAGTCCTCTGTAGTTCGTCAAGCACTTCGTGGGTAAGTTGGGTAGCATTACATCCTTGTTTTGGCTCTGCCACAACAGATAGAGTGCGCACGCCGTTTCTTCTTACGATTGTCCCTTGAGTCCAATCCGGTTCGATATCAGCCAACTGCCGTAAAGGGACTGAGGTCGTACCACCCATTACCGGGATATATTCATTCTGCAAATCGCTAAAATTAATTTCTTTATCCCTGTCTGATTTTAGTATGACACCAACAGGATAATCTCCTTCCCACATGGTTGTCAAAGGGATGCCTTTATTGAAGTGAATGGCAAGATTCGTTTGTAACAAAGCCCTATTCATTCCCAAACGACTACATTCATCTTGCTTCGGACGTATGGTGACTCCCGGTAATGGCTCTTCATAATTTGTACGCACCAATTTGAGATTTGTATTCCTGTTCATATATTTCATCACCGTATCGGCGGCTTGACGCAGTGAATCCAGATTGTCTCCTGTCAAACGGATTTCTATCGGATACGCTGCATCGCTGTAATCCAACTGCTTAAACCGTACACGGGCATTGGTGAAGAAATCCGCATACTTGTCAGCATATTCGTCCAATATATCTTTTGTCTCGTCGTTGCCTTTCGTATTGACGATGAATTGGGCAAAATTTGTTCCTCCCAGCTGTGGTGCGTATGTGGCGTGAAAACGCGGAGAGCCTTGCCCTATGAAGGAAGTGACCGAAATAATGCGGTTGTCTTTGCGCAAAATATGTTCCAAACTGTCAGCAACAATCGCAGTCTGCTCTATGGATGTACCTTTAGGAAGATAGAACTCTACGGCAAACTGATTTCGATCGGCGATGGGCATCAGGCGTTGCGGAAGATTGAAAAACAATGCTCCGCCAACCAAGGCCAATAATCCTCCAGTGGATAAAGCAATATACGGATGCGCAAAACATTTGGCGAGCAACCAACCATATCCCTCTTGCAAAAAATCAAGTGGAGTTTTTCTTTTTTTATTCTCTGCTTTTACACTTTTATGTATAAAACTGTATTGCAGCCACGGAGTAAGAAGCAATGCCACTAATAGAGATATGCCTAAAATAATAGATATAGCCCACGGGAAAGATAAAATAAAATCTAATTGCATTCCATGCATGGTAAAGAGGAATGGAAAAAATGTAATACTTATGGCTAATGTTGCAGACAGTACGGACATGAAAAACTCTTTGGGCGCAGCTATAGTTGCTTGCCAACGTGTCATACCTTGACTTAACTTTTCCATGTAATTGTCTATAATGACTATGGAATCATCCACTACCATACCTAATGTTACTAAGAGAGCCGCCAATGTCACCGTATTCAACTCTATCCCGAAAAGGTAAAATAATGCGAGCGCACAGAAAATGGTAATGGGAATGGATATGGCTGATACACACGCAACACGGAAAGGCATCAGTAATACTACAACAATGATAACAGAAATGACCGCAATCAAAAGTTCACGCAAGAAATTGTTTACGGAATCATTTACAACCTCACTCTGGTCTGTGATACTGAACATCTGTACGTCCTTGGGCAATTCCTGCTTATAGTCTTCCAATACTTTATGAACGGATTTCCCCATTTCCACTATATTGCTTCCATCTTGCATTTCTATGGAAAGAAGGATACATTTCTTACCATTATTCTTAATATAACTATCCATGTCTGGATATTCACGGACAATACGGGCTATGTCTTTCAGTCTGATGATATGTCCTTCTGGATCAGAATATACAATTTGTTCACCGACCTCGTATTCACTATTATAAGAATCAGCTACATGGATAGGAACCACTAAACGACTGTTATCAATGTTGCCGCTCATGGTTGTAAAGCCTTGTGCAAACAGATTGGTCAACAAAGAAAATGTACCTATTCCATATTGGGCCATTTTGTTCTGATCCAAATACACTGTTATTTGCTCGTTTTGCAATCCGAAACTGCGAAGGTTTGCAACAGCATCAATCCGGCGTAATCTATTTTTTAATTCTTCGAGATATTTTTCTAATTCCCTGTATGTCTTTTGTTCACTTTCCAATGTTATCAATATAGAAGATGTATCACCCACATCGTCTTTTGCTTGCAAAGCGATGACTCCAGATGGTAACTGTGTCTTAAATGCGGCCAAACCATGCTTAAATTTTGACCAAAAAGCATCTTTATCTTTTATGTTATCATTCAATTCTATCAGAACAATTACAATACCATCTTGGCTTTGCGAGTACGTCTTTTTCTTGTTGACTTCTTTATAAGAAAATATAAAATTTTCTAATGGTTTTGCCACTCGCTCTTCCATTTCATAAGATGTTGCGCCGGGATAAACGGCTACCACTGCTCCTTGTCGGATAGTGAATGTAGGAAATTCTTGCTTAGGCATTTTGTACAGTCCATACATGCCTATAAATACTAATATACACACTATTAACAGCACTATCTTATGATAATGCATCGCACCTTCTATAACACCTGTCTTTTTCATCGTTCAAAAACTTTCATGCCCTCACTAATTTTCTGATAGCCATTAACAATTACTTTGTCTCCATTATGAAGTCCTTGACTTATAATCACTCCATCACCACATAATACACCCGTTTCTACAGGACAGATTTTAGCTGTCCCATCATTTTCAAGCCATACAAACTTTTCGCCGTTTTCTTTGACTTGGATTGCGTGGATGGGCACAATAATGCAACTCTCTTTATCATGTGAGCTTAATGCAACTTGACAGACCATACCCGGCATAAGCATACCATCCGTATTAGACACTTCTCCTTTTACTTCGTATGTATGTGATATAAGGTCGGCCATAACCCCTTTTTCCGTTACTACACACTCAAATGAACGATTATTTAATGCATCTACGGTAAAAAGAATAGACTGTCCTAACTTAATGGATGAAATTTCCTTCTCCGGCACAGCTATTTTTACTTTTACATTTTGAACATTGACCAATTTGAATACAGGTTGGCTTGGCAGTACATTCATTCCTATATCCGCTCTTTTCTCGGCAATTACTCCATCAAATGGAGCATAAAGTTCACAATCTTCCAATTTCTTCCGTGCCATTTTCTCGGCCGAAACAGCCTGTTTATACTTATTCTCTATTTCCACCCATTGTATTTCGGGCAGACTTCCTTTCCTGTAAAGTTCTCCATACCGTTTATAAGCGTCTTCCGCCTGTGTTAATACAGCACATGACGCTTCGTAGGCATGGCGCAATTCAGAAGGTTCCAATGATGCTAAAAGTTCACCGCGTTTTATTTTTTGACCAGAATTGACCATCATACTTTTAATGTTGCCACCTACTTCAAAACTCAACATTACACTATTCATTTCTTCTATGGTACCTACATAATCATAAACTGAGGGCATGGCTTGCTCACGGATGATGGTTGTTTGCACAAGAATGCCTATATCTTTGTCGGCATCATTAGTTTTTCCCTTGTCAGAACAGCTTGTATTCAACAAGATTGCACATACTTCAAACAGAGTTAATAAATTCTTCATTATTCTTTTGTTTTTATTTGATTGCAAAATTCGCAATAAGAATTGATTTAGCTTAGCCCTTTTTTCCGATGATAATATTCTGATGGTCGAAAAAACATCTGAGTATATTGCTTTACACGAATTATTATTTGTAATTTTGTCCTAAAAGGAAAATTTGAAAGAATTATGTATATGAGAAGTATCAATATCGACACAGCCAATGGTCATGACGAATTCGACTTTATAGGAAATGAATTTGCCATATTTGACAATCTTCGCGACATCTCTCAGTTCCGCTATCCAACAAGAATTGAACCTGCCGTCATTGCCATATGTCTTGAAGGGCAAGCGAGGATAAGTATAAACCTTAAGGAATACAATATTATCCGTAGCCAGTTGGTTGTACTCATGTCAGAACATATCATACAGTATCATGAACGCAGTGACAATTTCAAAGGATTATTCATCGTCGTATCTCCATCATTTATAGATGATGTTCTAAATGAAGTAGAAAGTATAGTAACTTTCTTCTTTTATGCCATTAAACACCCTTGTACTACACTTAGCAATGATGAGTTGGAAAGGTTAATAGAGTATTATTCTTTACTCAAGAAAAGAGTAAAACTGGCGGATGCACCATATCGAAAGGAAATTGCCCAAAACTTATTGAAAGTGTTATTCTATGAAATAAGCGGTATTTTTAGCTGTCATAAAATAGAAGAAATCCCAAATTCAAGAAAACAAGAGTATTTTAGCAAATTCATATCACTCGTTACTCAATACTTTAAAAAAGAAAGAAGCATTTCGTTTTATGCATCCCAAATGTGCATAACCCCAAAATACTTGTCATCTATAGTAAAAGATGTTAGCGGAAAAAATGCAGGGGAATGGATTACCGAATATGTAATATTAGAAGCAAAAGTTCTACTCAAATCATCAAAAATGGATGTACAAGGAATTGCTTACAAATTAAATTTCCCCAATCAATCCTTTTTTGGTAAATATTTTAAGCAAAAAACAGGTATGACACCTGGACAATATAGAATGCTGAAATAGTCTATGTTTTAATAATAGATGCCACAGACTTCCACATCTATGCCAAATATTTCCACGAATGCGCAAGGCGATTGACTTTTGCCTGCCATGCTTTTACTTTGCATTGCCAAGCAAAATGATTTTCAAACTATGGATGACAAGAACATGAAGTGCTTTTGTTGGCAACACAAAACCGATTATCAGCATTAAAGACGGCAGCTGTTTCATGGAGCGGGTATATGTCCTTTTAACTAAAATCTGCAATAAAAGAAGCCGATAACAAAAACAATTTATTATCGGCTTTGTTACGACTTTCGTTTACAACTTCACGCCACGGACTTCTCGATGCTCCATCTCCGGCCTGCCTATTATAATATGGTCACGGATGTAGTCACGGGCTGCATCGTCCGGCTTCGGTACGTTCTCCGCTTTCGGCAAGTCCTGACCGCCACCTTGTTCCTGCCCTTGACTTGGCGTTTCTTCGTGCTTGGGAGCCAGTTCCAACTGTATCTTGCGGTCGAGGGCGGCAAGTTCGGACTTCAACTGTTTCAGCTCGTCCTCCTTCTTCCATGTCTTGCCCGCTATCTCCTGCAACTGCGGTATCTCGCGCTCCAGCGTTTCGTTTTTCGCCTTGTACTGCTCGATGACAGAGGGTATCTTCTCCAGCGCGTTCAGGAAGTTCACGGCGGCGGCATGGGTATCCGCCATTGCCAGATGCCCATTGTTGTAGGTGTACCTGTAGTTCCCTTCCACGAAAAAGCGGTTGTCGGTGAACTCCAGCCCCTCGCTGAGTGTCCGTTCGCTCACCACCTTGACGGGGAAGCCGTACAGCTCGCCGATGCGCTTGGGCTGACCGCCCGTCGTGGCGTTCTTGGCAATCTCCTGCAACCGCTTGCCGATGGCCTTCTCGTCGGTGGTGTCCAGCCCGTCAATCTTGATGGGATTGAGACGGTTGCCCTCCTTGTCGGTCTGTACGGCGGCGGTGAACTTCTCCCAGTCCTCCGTCATGCCGGCAATGACCGCTTGGTTGTTCCTAAGCGCCGAGGTCTTGCTCTCCAATTTCAACTCCGAATCCCGCTTGCCCTTGTGGAACGACTTGCGTTCCCCCTCCAGCGAGGCGATTTTCTTTTCGAGCTTCGCCTTGTCCAGCAAGTCCGTGTTGCCGGAGAGTATCGCCATGTACTCTGAAAAGTTCATGCCCGACTTCTCGTCCATCGCCCCCTCGTCTATGGTTCGTGCGCCCAACGCACCGCTCTTCAGCTGCGAGATGAACGTCTGTTTGCAGTGTAGCAGGTTGAACTTGTACGAGTCCAGCGACTTCTCCACCGCATAGATGATTACGTCCACTTTGTTGTCGGCATACAGTTTCGCTATCTCGTTGCCCTTTCTGACCGCACGTCCGTCACGCTGGGCGAGGTCGGACGGACGCCACGGCGTATCGAGGTGATGGATGGCAACAGCCCTGCGCTGGGCGTTCACACCCGTGCCGAGCATACTCGTCGAACCGAACAACACACGCACGTACCCCTCGTTCATCGCCTCTATCACCGCCTTCCGTGCCTTCTCGTTCTTGCATTCCTGAATGAAGCGGATTTCGCTTGCGGGTATGCCGTAGTCCTCCACCAGTTTGCGTTTGATTTCGGTGTACACGCTCCAGCCGCCACCGGGCTGATACGTGCCCAAATCCGAAAAGACGAACTGCGTGCCTTTGTGCGCGTCGTATTTGCGGTAGTATTCCGCTATCATCTTGGCGCAATGGCTTGCCTTGTTGTCGGGGTGGTCTTCGTAATTCGGGTCAATCATGCGCATATCCAGCGCCATCTTCCGTGCGTAGTCCGTGGCGATGAGCATCTTTGCCTTTTCTTCCGTTTCCGAGAGCGGCAGCCTGCCCAATATCGTCGCGTCGCCCGACTTGGCGAACTGCATCAGCTTCCCGATAAACACCTCTTGGTCCGGGGTGGGCGGTATGTGGTGCAGTATCTCGTTCTTCTTCGGACGGTCCACGCCAATGTCCTCCGCCGTGCGGTAGTCGGTTATTTCGTTGTAGAACGCCGCCAGCTCCGGCACCTTGATGAAATAGCGGAAGCGTTCCTTCTGCACGATGTTGTTCGTCACGTTGAACTCGAAGTCGGTGGTCTTTTTGGCGAATATCGCCGCCCATGCGTCGAAGCAGCGGATGTCCTGTTTCTCCAGCGCCTTCGGGCGCAGGTACTTGAACAGCAGGTATAACTCCGTAAGGCTGTTGGAAATGGTAGTCCCAGACAAAAATGTCGCCCCCAGGTCCCTGCCCGTCCTCTCCTGTATGGTGCGGATAGCGAACAGCAGATTTAGCGCTTTCTGGCTTCCTTCGGAGTTGCCCAGCCCCGCCACACGGTCATGGCGCGTGTTGAACGTCAGGTTCTTGAACTGGTGGCTCTCATCGACAAAGAGGTGGTCGATGCCCATCTGCTTGAAGTCCACCACATCGTCCGTGCGTGACTTGATGGCGTGTTCCACCTTTTCGAGCTTCGCCTGAAGGTTGATTTTTCTTTTCTCCAGCCCCCTCAGCATGGCACGTGACACATCCTTACCCTGCTGACGCAGCACTTCGAGGTTTTCCTCCACCGAGTCCAGTTCTTCCTGCAAGATGCGCTGCTGCAACTCCGGCGACTGCGGTATCTTGCAGAACTGGTCGTGCGACATGATGACGCAATCCCAGTCGTTGTTCTTGATGTCGTTGAAGAAGCGCACCCGGTTGGCTGCTGTAAAGTCTTTTTCCGAGGCATAGAGTATTTTCGCGTTGGGATAAGCCTTGCGGTAGGTCTCGGCAATCTCGCGCACGTTGGCTTTCAGCCCGATAATCATCGGCTTGTGAACCAGCCCCAGACGCTTCATCTCATAGGAGGCGACACACATTATCAGCGTCTTGCCGCCGCCAACCTCCTGGTCGGCGATACCGCCGATGTTCAATTTCAGCATCCATACGCAGTCCTTCTGCGAAGGATACAAGTCCTTTATCCCCAAGCCTTTCAGGTCCAAATCCGGGAACTTCTGGTGCGAGCCGTCGTACTTCGGGCGCACGAAGCAGTTGAATTTGTTGTTGTACATGTCCGTCAGCCGCTTCTTGAACTCCGGCGACTGTTCCTCCAGCCACTCCGTGAAGCCGCCCCGGATTTCATCAATCTTCGCGTTGGCGAGCTGTATGCCCTCGCTGTCGCGCACCTTGATGTCATTGCCGTGCTCGTCCTTGCCGATGCTTTTCATCATGTCCGGGCAGGTGTTGTGCAGGGCGTGCTTCAGGAGGTTCATGCCGTCGTAGTGGCGGTAATAGCCCTTCACCAGAAATTCGTCCGTGATTTTCATCGTCTTGTGGCTGCACGCCACCGCATATTCGTCGATGTTTTCCGAATAGGTTATCCGCACCTCCGTGTCGAACAGGCGGCTCATGTAGGCGGCATACACGCCCGTGGGTATCCACCGCTCCCCGAAATTGAAATCCAAATCCTCAAACGGTATTTGTTCGGGTATGCTTTCGTGCAATGCCGCCAAAGCCTCCTGCGCCTGCGGCAGCATCCCGTGCCCTTCATTTTCCTTTATCCAGTCTTCCACGTCGGCGGTCTTCTGCACCACGTTCCCTGCGATGAAGCGGTCGGCTATCTCGTAGCCGTCCGCCAGCGGATTGTAGAACACCCTACCTTTCAAGGCTTCGAGTATCTCTGTCTGCGGCAGGTCGCAGAGGGATTCCATGTAGGGCAGGTTCACGCCGCCGTACCGGTTCAGCGAGGCGGACAGGGCTTCTTCGGGCGACTCCACTCCGACAAGCGTTTCCTGCGAGAAGGCGACGGGATGGTCGAAGATGTCCGCCTTGACGAACTGCCCGTCCTCGCCGCGCTCCAGCGAGAGCATGTTGCGCCCCGAAGCGTCCATCAGGATGAGCTTCGCGTTGTGCTTGGCGTTCAGGTTGCCGTAGCGCATGACGAACTCGTCATAGTAGGTGTTCAGGTTGCGGCGCAGCAGGGCATTTTCCTCGTGATTTTCCGCTTCGTGGGCGTAGAGCCGTTCATAGGTGTTGCGCAGGTCGATGTACAGTTGTGCCTTCTGCGCCTGCATCCCCTCCATGTCGAGCGGCTGGAAGGATGCCCCGTACTTGGTGACATCCTTCAGCACCCCGATTTGGAAACGGACGCCGCCGGAATGTTCCCATACCATCGAACCTTCCTTCAGGTGCGGCTCCAGTATGCCCTTGAACGGACGGGGCATCATCGCTTCCTCCTTCCTGCGCTGCCGTTCTTCCGGTGTCAGGGCTGCTTCCTCCTCGCGCATCTCCCTTTCCACACGCTCAATCCGTCTTCTTCCCTCTGCCTCAAAGCCGTTCTCTACCGGATAGACCGGATGTATGGATTGCGGTCGGACTGTATCCGCTTGCTTGGCGGCATTGGCATCCATCTTTTCCTTTCCCATCCGGCGCAGTTCGGCACGTTTCTCCGGCGTGAGCGACATCATCATTTCATAGAAGCCGTTGATGGGCGGGTTCGTTTCCCAGTCCAGACTGCGGTAAACGGCATCCTCCGGGTCATCGTCTTCGGCTGGGGCGGTAGCGCCTTCGGGCTTTCCGGGCAGGGGTACTGGCTCTTCGTGCCGGCTTTCCGGCATTCCGCTCGCCCCTTGACGGATGATTTCCTCCATCTCCCGTACCTCTTCGGGGCTGATGGCAGGAGCCGTTTCCGCGCTTCTGCCTCTTGCCGCTTCATTTTCTTTTTCCGCAGTTATCCTCTGCCCGTCAGCAGGCATCGGGAACAATGACGGTTGCACCGGCTTCCGGCGTTTGGACTTGGCTCCTTTCTTCCTCTCCGGTTTCAGTCCCCGTTCCACCAATCTGCGCTCTTCCTGCGTGTAGCCGAACAGGTCATACAAATCCATTACAGGAGTTTCCGGCTGTCTGGGCGCAGCCGTCTGTGGTGCGGCTTCTACCGGCTCCGGCACTGGCTGCATCCGGCTTTCCTCTTTTTTCACCTCCGCTTCCACAGGCTGCACGATAACCGCCTGCCGAGTTTCCTGCCTTTCACTCTTGACACCGTTGTAGCGTTCCAAGTCCAGCCGTGCCGACAGGTCTTCCGACAACATCCTGTACAAATCCATCGCGATACCCTCCACGCCGCCGCTGTGCGTATATACCATAGCCGGCTTGCCGTAGGGGTCGGTATCCCTTTTCGCATCGGTGTGGATGATGCGTTCTGGGTGGTTTTTATAGTAATTGTTGATTTCCAGTCCGTTTCCCCCGTTTGACAAACCTGCGATGAAGTGGGTTTCGTCCATTGTTCCCTCGGTCTTGCCTTCATGTTTCTGTAAGACAATCAGGTCACTGCCCACTTCCGTGCCTGCGTTGTCCGTGAATAGGTTGTTCGGCAGGCGGACGGCGGAAAGCAGGTCGGCATTTATCATCATTTCCCCACGTACCGTCATGTTCCGGCTGTCCATGACCCCCTGCGAGGTGATGAACGCCACGATGCCGCCGTCTTTCACCGCATCCAGCGCTTTCAGGAAGAAATAGTTATGGATGGTTCTTGACGATACTTCGCGTATCTTGTCCTTCCCGTCTGTAAACGCGGGGTCGAATACCGCTATATCCCCGAAAGGGATGTTGGAGATGGCAAGGTCAAACCGGTTCAGGAACGGCTTTTCTATCTTCTCGAAGCCTTCCGTGCGTATCTTCTGCTGCGGGTACAGGTGTTCGAGCATCTTGCCCGTCAGCAGGTCTTTCTCGAAAGCCATGACCTCCGCCTGCGGATTGTCCGACAGTACCGGGGCGATGAACGCGCCCATGCCCGCCGACGGCTCCAGCACGAGCTTCGGGCGCACCTTCTTGTCGTGGAGCACGTCCACGATGGTGTCCGTGATGGCTTGCGGCGTGTAGAACGCCGTCAGCACCGAGGCTTTCAGCGAGTCCACATACCGCTTGTACTCCGTTTCGTCCCTGCTGTTCTCCCTGATGATACGGTGCAGTTCCACCGTCGGGGCGAACAGTTCGAGGTCGGATTTCGCCCAATGCACGGCATCCGCCAGTTCCTTTGCCGGGTTCAGGATGCACTTCAGCCCTCCGAAGCCGCAGTACCGCTCCAGCAGCGCACGTTCCCTTTCCGTCGGGGTGCGCCGTTCCCGGTCAAGCGTGAACGCCGTGCGTACCGCCTCGATGTTGTCCCTCAGCTTCTGTTTTCTATTGAACGCCATAGGACTCCAGATAAAGCATGACGGTTCCTACCAGCTCCGTGTAGAGCAGGTCATGCGCGGGTGACAGGGCGAAGGTGTCATCCGACGTGTCGTAACCGGCAAACAGGTTGTTCAGGTGGGGGTAGAGCCTGCGGCAGAACGGTTCACGCTCCTGTTCCGTCACCTCGTCGGCAAATTCCCTCTCCACGACCTCCGTCAGCAGGGCGTAGGGAGAGAAGTGCAGCCCTTCGAGCAGCACGCGCATGGCTTCCTCGTGGGCGTCCTCCACCGTACTGCCCGCCAGCCTTTCCTTCTCGAAGGTGGCGGTGGCTGCTTCCTCGCGTCCGGCAATGAAACCGGTATCCGATGCTTTGTCAGGATGGTATTTTCTCAGGTAGTCCAGCAAGTACAGCCCGTAATAGGACAGTTCCACCGGAAGGGTTTTCTTGTTCTGTTTCATCTTTTTATGGATTTAGTGGTGAAAAAATCGGATATTGATATGGATAAAGGAGAAAGAAAAAGGCACCCGGTATCCCTCCGAGTGCCGCCACTAAATCCATGTAAATAAACAGTATCAACGAATTGAAACAGATTATTACATGAATCAGTGGCAAATTTATACATTTATTTTCTTCCTCCTCTCTTGTTTGCGGATTTTCTTGCAGAATTGGTTTCGGGAAACACGAATTTCGTGTTGAAATCCGCATCGAAGGCGACCGCCGCGCTGAACGGCTTGCCCTGCTTGCTCTTGAATCCGCTGAGGACACCCGTCCTCCCTTTCGCCAGCAGGTCGTTCATTTCCGTGTCGGTGAGCGTCCTGCCCGCTATCTGGCGGAACACCGGCAGGGCGCAGTCCGGGTTGTCGCAGCGCACCACCTTGCCGTAGAACTGCATCGTACCCTTGCCGCACTTGGGGCAGGCACAGTCCGATGCCTTGTGCCCGAACAGCTTGTCCGAGGCAAGCAGTTCCGTGGTGATTTTCCGGGTATAGCTTTCAATGTCGCGGATGAATGCCTCGTGCGGCATCCTGCCTTTTTCTATCTCCGCCAGTTCCGCCTCCCAGCGTCCCGTCATCTCCACGTCGGCGATGTCCATGCCCCTGACGATGGAATACAGGGCAAGCCCTTTCTCCGTCGGCACGAGCGACTTCTTCACGCGCACCATGTATTCCCTTTTGAGCAGGGTCTCGATGATGGCGGCACGGGTGGCGGGCGTGCCGATGCCGCAGTCCTTCAACGCCTGCCGCGCTTCCTCGTCCTCCAAGCCCTCGCGCCCGGCGGTCTCCATCGCCGCCAGCAGGGTGCTTTCGGTATGCAACGGCTTCGGGCGTGTCATGCCCGAACTCATCGAACAGCCGCTCATTGCCAATATATCACCTTCTTTCCAGTCGGGCAAAACGGTGTCTATGTTGTCCTCGCCATAGACCGACCGCCAGCCCGCCTTGCGCACGATGCAGCCTTTTGTCTCGAACGCTATGCCCTCACACTCCGCCCGGACGGTGGTCGTGTCCTTGACGCACTCCGGGGAGAACGCTTCCACCATGCGCCCCACAATCATGTCGTAGATGGTCTGCTCGTCCTTGTAGAGCGCCAATGGACGGTTGGGTGTCACCAACAGGGCATGGTGGTCGGTCACTTTCGAGGCGTCCACGCTGCGGCGGTTCAGTCCGTCCAAGGCTCCAATCTTCTCCGCAAAGGAAGAATGGGTTGCCAGACGGTCGAACAGCATGGGCACTTCGTCAAACACGTCCTCCGGGATGTAGCGGCTTGATGTTCTCGGATAGGTGACGAGCTTCGCCTCGTAGAGCTTCTGCACGAGGGCGAGCGTCTGTTCCGCCGTGAAGCCGTGCCTCGTGTTCGCCTTCTTTTGTAGCGTGGTCAGGTCGTACAGGAGCGGAGGGTTCTCTATCTTTTCCCTCTTTTCGACTTTGGTAACGGTTGCTGCCATCTGTTCCTTTACCTTATTATATAGTATGGCGGCTTCCTCCTTGTCCTTCCATTTCTCCACCGAGGCGAACTTCACGACCTCATCCACGCTCACCGACGGCGTGGTGAAATGGAGCTGGTATACCGGTTCGGGCTGGAAACGCTTGTTCTCCCAAAAACGTTGGCAGACCATCGTCAGCGTGGGTGTCTGCACCCGTCCCACGGAATACGTGCCGCGCCCGGCGGCCACCGACAACGCCTGTGTGCCGTTGATGCCTACCAGCCAGTCGGCTTCGCTGCGGGCTTTGGCGGCTTGATAGAGGTTGTCGTATTCGCGGCCGTCCTTCAGTTTCTTTAATCCCTTGCGGATGGCGGCATCTGTCAGCGAGCTTATCCACAGCCTTTGGAACGGCAGGGTGCAGCCGATATAGGAATACAAATACCTGAAAATCAGTTCGCCTTCACGGGCGCAGTCGGTCGCCACGATGATGCCATCGCTTTCGTTCCACAGCTTGGTTATCACCTTGATTTGCTTCACCGCCGCCGCGTCCGCCTTGTAGCCCTTGTCCGTTTTTACCTGTCGGGGTATAAGCTCGAAGTTTTTAGGAATGACAGGCAGGCTGTCGCGCCGGAAGCCCTTGATGCCGTAGCCGTCTGGCAGGGCAAGCTGCACCAGATGCCCCAGCGCCCATGTCACGTGGTAGCCGTTCCCGGTGAAATACCCTTCTTCCCTTTTCATCGCGCCGACAATCCGTGCTATCTCACGGGCGACGCTCGGTTTTTCTGCCAATATGGTAATCATAATCTGTCTTCGTTTTTATCTGTTTTTAGGAGGGTCCGGGAGGGAGCATACCTAAGTATACGACTAAGGCACCCTAAGTATACGACCGAGGGTATCTAAGTATACGACTGAGATATGCCCTGTCCTTGACCCGTTCAAATACGGTTAATTATCGGATGGATTTAGTGGCGGCAATCAGGACACCTTCATGCCTTTGGATTTCTTGGTCTGCCGTTTCTGCTGGGTTTCGTCCTTCGGTGCGGTCTGACCCTGCTGCAACGGTTCCTTCACGTGCTTGGTCGCCTCGTTGGTCTTGCCCTCGTTGTTCACGGCAAGCTGCGTCCTGCTTTCGTTGGACGGGGCGACGGTCTGCGCGAGGTCGGGATTCTGCGAGTAGGTCAGCGGACGCCCTTTCTCATGGCTGAATTTCAGGTACTTCGTACAGGGCTGCCCTTGGTCGTCCTTCGCGTTGGCAAGCACCACCGTCTTGCCCGCCACGTAGTCGGCTTTCTGCTGGTCGGTGAAGGTGTCGTCCTTCCATTTGCTTATCGGACGGATGCTGCCGTCCTCGTTCGTCCACGAGCGGTTGCGGCGTTGCCCTTCGCCGTTCTCCTGCTTCTGCCCTTGCGCGTCGGGGTTTTCCTGCTGTTTGCCCTGACCGTTACCCTGACGCTGTGCCTGTTGCTGCCTTGGTTGCCCCGGCACGAACTCCACGTCGCGCTTGTCGGCGTTCACTTGGAGCAGGGCATGGAACTTGCGCCCGTTCTTGAGTGTCACTTCTTTGGGCAGGGCAAGCCCCGCACGCAAGATGTCCATTTCTTCCTTTGTCAAGCCGGTCTGTCCGATTTGATAGGGGATGCGCACCTTGTCGGCAGGCACGTCCACGATTTCATTCGTCAGGCGGTCGATGCTGATATACGACTGGCGCATTTCCCCGGTTCTCGTATCCGCCACATCCACAACCTTGCCTAAATTGCCCGTGCGCTTCAGGTTCTTCTTGTCCTCGTCCGTGAAGGTGTAGCCGTTGTGGGGGATGTCAAGGCGCGGCTCGTTACGGATAAAATGGGGTGTCAGTTTCAGTTTGCCGTCCTCCATTTTCTGAAACGAGAGGCGGGCTTGCAGTTGATATGTCTCATAGCCGAGGGTCGGCTTCACCATCACCAGCCCCGTCTTGCCGTAATTCATCAGGGCTTTCAAATCCTTTTCTGAAAGTTTTTCCTTGTCGATGCCGCATTTGAGCAGCTCATTCCAGTCCACCTGGTCATCCGCTATCAGGTTCGGCTTCTCCTGTTTCTGCGGTTGCTGCTCATCTTGCGCTTCAGCCGTTTGAGGCTGTTGCACTTCCTGTTTCTGTTCTTCTTTTTTCTGTTCCATTTCTTCCGTCTTTTTAATGGGTTCGTTGTTTTCTTGTTTTACATTCTCGGTTTTCACTTGTTGTTGGTACGCCGAAGTGTCCACCTTGTGCGCCGCAAGCATTTCCGCATTTGCCGCAGGGTCTTTCAGCAAATCCTTGATGACCGGCAGCACCGCATCCGCCATGTCCGCCGCCACCCGGTAGAAGCCGAAGCGTGTCGGCTCCTTGCACTGGCGGTAAAAGTTCCTGAAGAAGTTGTCCACCACGTCGCCGTGTCGGTCGAAGCGCAGGAAGTCCTGCGAGTGTTCCGCCTTTGCCGGAGCCGTCTTCGGATAGCCCTTGCTGTCCAGTCCGGCGACCACGCTGATTTCGCCCGTCTTCTCGTCGCGGACGACCAGCACGTCTTTCTCGTTTTTCTTTTTCTGTTCCATTTCAGTTTAATTTTTACGGTTCGTTCTCTTGTCGTTCGATTTTCTTTTGGTATTGTCCGCCTTATCCTGAGCCCTGTCACGGAGTATTTCCCGCATGTGGGTGCTGATGAACAGTTCCACGTCCGCCCTGCGGTAATAGGTCTTGTGGCGGTGCATCCGGTAGGGCAGCAACCCGTCGCTGCGGTAGCGTTGCAGGGTGCGTTTGCTCACGTGGAGCAGCATGCACACGTCTTGGTTGTCCATCGTGTCCTCTTCCAACAAGGCGGTGCCCTGTGGCTTTTCATTCACGTCACCGCGCATGGCGGAGAGCATCTCCTCCTGACGGTCGAGGCGGCTGAGCACCTGCCTCATGCAGTCCTCGAAAGTGCGTCTGTCTAAAAACTCCATAGCCGTTCCTCCTTTCATTTCCTGCCCGCCTTTCCGCCCGTGCGGAGCCGGTAGTTGTGTTTCAGTTCCTCCGGTTTCTCCGGTGAAGTCTTGACCGCATTCTCCCGGATGATGCGTTCCACTTCTTCCGGAGGGTAGCGGCAGTCGCCCCGGATGATTACATACCCGATGCGCTTCTCGTCGCGCAGCCGTTGCAGCGTGCGGCGGCTGACACAGAGCAGTCGCATCACTTCGCGGCTGTCCAGAAGGCAGGCGGTATCGTTCCGCTGTTCCTTCATGCCTTGCTTCCTCACATGGGAGGCGATTTCCTCGATGCGCCCTACGATGTCCTTGTAGGCGGCGCTTTCCATCGTGATGATTTCCATATTCCTCAATCTTTTAATTGTTAGTGAATCAGTTTGTCGGGAGCAAAATTCGGCTATTCCAAAGGGGCGGGCACGGTACTTACCCGTAACTTACGTGAGATTTTTATGGATTTTCCGCCTTGCAGGGGCTTCAACGGGCATTTTTATCATGGAAAACCGCCAAACGGACATTCCAAGCCGTCTGTTTCCCTCATGTCCTGATGTGGCACAATAAAAAGAGCCACAAGCTGCCACTGTTTCCTTGCCCGGTCGGTTCCGGCCCACGGCTGTGTAACTTTGCGGCAAACCGATAAAATTTTGAAAGAATGGAAATAGTAATCATTGAGAAGACCGCCTTCGATATGCTCCTTGCCGGAGTGAAGGCATTGGAGGACAGGGTGAGGACGCTTGCCGATAAGGGCGGAGACCGCCGCCTTGCCGAATGGATGGACACGGAGGACGTGTGCCGTATGCTGAGCATAACCCCGAAGACCTTGCAGGCCATGCGCGACAGGCACGGCATTGCATATTCCCAAATCGGACGCAAGTTCTATTACAGACCGGAGGATGTGGAACGGCTGTTGTCCGGTCCCGAAACGGGACAACCGTCCGTCTGACGCTTGAAGTGTGCCACTAAATCCGATGTAAGATGAATGACAATGTATTGACAAAGGACTGCGGCGTACTTGCCGACGCCATGCAGTCCGTCCGGAGAAGCCTGAAAATGGCGGACAGACTCGCCGACGGATACATCCCGCCGATGGGCGGCGAGCGTTACCTCACCGACAGGGACTTGGCGCGAAGGCTGCACGTGAGCCGGCGTACCTTGCAGCAGTACCGCCACGAGGGGATATTGCCCTATTTCCTGTTCGGCGGCAAGACGCTCTATCGCGAGAGCGACATCCAGAAGGTGCTGGAACGTAACTACCGCAAGGCATACTGACGCTTGCGGCAAGTAAAAAACATCGGGAGACGGATACCCTCATGCGGGTTACCGCTCCCGATGTTCATTTCAGGCCGTGCCTGTGCCGTTCAGCAGTATGCCCCATGCGGATGGTGCAGGAACAGCACCGTAGGCTCTTTCTTGGAACGCGCCACCGTCCGGGCGAGCCATTTGCGGAACAATGCCGCCTGCCCCGTGTCGAACCGGAACGACAGGGCTATGACCGTTTCCATGCCGTAAATCTCCGTATAACCTTTTGCTTCCTGTAGCCGTATGCGCCGGCATGAACCGCCGTCCGCGATACCGTCCTTTTTCAGTTTCCGTATGGCGGCTTCCACCGTCACGCCGCGCACATAGAACAGGCTTGCGATTTCCCCGGTCGTCATCCACACTTCGGCGTCTGGCAGGACTACCGCCTTTCCTTCGATGGTTATGATGCCTCTCGTTTCCATGCTTCTTTTCGTTTTCAGGTTCAACTTCTAAATGGCTTGGCAGATGAATTGTTCCATCGGGGCGAGCTTTTGTGAGAGCAGTTCCATGTCCCGGCTCATCTTCTCAGCCGTGATTTTCGCATAGATTTGGGTCGAACGGATGCTTGTATGCCCCATCAGTTTCGACAGTGTTTCAATGGGTACGCCGTTGGAAAGACATATTGTCGTGGCATAGCTATGGCGGCTTTGGTGCCACGTCACGTTTTTGTTTATCCCGCATTGTTTGGCTACCTGTTTGATGCCGTATTTGCAGATGTTATAGCATGGGACAGGCAGCAGTTTGCCGTCCTTGGAAACGCCTTTGTATTTGTCGATGATGTGCTTCGCCACATCCAGCAGGCGGATGTTCGTTTCCACTCCCGTTTTCTGGCGGCTCGTCTTTATCCACAGATGCCCGTCGAAGGAAACTTGCAGGTTCTCTTCCGTGAGGTTCGCCATGTCACGCCAGCTCAAACCGGTGAAGCAGCAGAAGATGAAGAGGTCGCGTATCAGTTCATAGTTCTTCCTCTTGAACGTGCAGTTTATCATCTGCGTGATTTCCTCTTTCGTCAGGTAGCCGCGTTTCGTTTCCTCCTTCGTGATGTGGTAGGCATAGAACGGGTCGCGCTGCAACCAGCCGTTGTTGATGGCGGTGAAGATGATGCTCCGGAAAGGCATCATGTACGACCACACGGTGTTGGTGCAATGCCCTTTCTCCACGCGGAGGAACAGCTCGAAGTCCGTGATGAAGGCGGGCGCAAGCTCTTTCAGGGCGATGTCTTCCACCTTGTACCGGGTTTTGATGAACTCCGACAGGTGCTTGTAAACCACGCAGTATTTCCAATAGCTGCGTTGGCTCTTCATCTTGCCCACTAATTTGGCATAGTCCTCGTTGTGCTGCCGGAATACGGCAAGCAGCGTCTTGTGGTTCATGCCCATGCCGAGGTATTCGTTGCGTACCTTCTCCGCCGTGACATAAGTGTCACGGTCGAACACGTCCTGATAGGCCTTGTTCACACCCACGCGGATTTTGTCCAGCATACGGTTGCCTTCCAGAGCCACGTTGCTCCTTCCGGTCAGCCGTCCGGTTTCCACGCTCCACATCTTTTCCTCCACGTCCAGCTTGCAACTGAACTGTGCGATTTTCCCGTTCACCGTGATACGGCACATGACCGGTATCAGCCCGTTCTTCTTCGGCGCGTTGCGCTTGAGGTAAAATAAAATCTTGAATGTCGCTCTACTCATAGTTCCTACTTTTTTATGGTTGCAAAATTACCTTGTGTAGAGCTGTTTGCCTGTATGTAAACCGCAGCAGACCGAAGCAATCGAACCTGCCGCAAGACTTTTCCATCCCGTACCTTGCCAACTGCCTGTATAATTGCAGTTTCTGCCATGTTTTGCCGGGCTTTTCCATTCTGTTACCCGTTCCGATTTCAGGTAACGAGCTGGTAACACAATTCCGGTTCAAGTTGGCTTTTTCCCGGTTTCAGTTGGCACTCACTCAAATCGCCAAAATCCCATAAACCATTAACTTTCAATCATATTTCCGTGATTTGCTCAGTATCTCACTTTTTTGTATTATCTTTGCTTACATATTTTATAAGGTATGGAAACAGTAAATAGAATACTTCAAGAGAAGATTACAGCACGAATCGCGCCCAATAAAGCAGTACTGATTTTTGGTGCTCGCCGTGTTGGTAAAACGGTAATGATGCGTAAAATTGTGGACAACTATTCAGGTAGGACGATGATGCTCAACGGCGAAGACTACGACACATTAGCACTATTGGAGAATCGCTCAATAGCCAATTATCGGCATTTATTGGATGGTATTGATTTGCTGGCTATTGATGAGGCACAGAACATACCACAAATCGGTAGTATTCTGAAGTTGATAGTTGATGAAATACCGGGAATAAGTGTCTTGGCAAGTGGTTCTTCGTCATTCGATTTGCTGAATAAGACTGGTGAACCGTTGGTCGGCCGCAGTACGCAATTTCTCCTTACACCATTCTCGCAACGGGAAATCGCACAGACGGAAACGGCACTTGAAACCCGCCAGAACCTCGAAGCGCGCTTGATTTACGGTTCCTATCCCGAAGTAGTAATGATGGAGAACTATGAACGTAAAACAGACTACCTACGTGATATTGTCGGTGCATACCTGCTTAAAGATATCTTAGCAATTGACGGCTTAAAAAATTCGAGCAAGATGCGCGATCTACTGCGATTGATAGCTTTTCAGTTGGGCAGCGAAGTTTCTTACGAAGAGTTAGGTAAACAACTCGGCATGAGCAAGACGACCGTTGAAAAATACCTCGACCTATTGGAAAAGGTCTTCGTTATCTATCGTCTGGGGGCTTATTCGCGTAACCTACGCAAGGAGGTTACAAAAGCTGGCAAGTGGTACTTCTACGACAACGGCATTCGCAATGCCATTATCGGGGCTTTCTCACCGCTGGCCATTCGGCAGGATGTCGGTGCGCTGTGGGAGAACTACATCATCGGAGAGCGGCGCAAAGCGAACTTCAATGAGGGACTGCACAGGGAGTTCTATTTCTGGCGCACCTACGACAAACAGGAAATCGACCTGATTGAGGAGAGTGCCGACAGTCTTACCGCCTTGGAGTTCAAGTGGGGAAATAAAATGCCGGCCGCACCGAAAGCCTTCCAAGAAGCCTATCCCTATGCCGAGTTTCATGTGGTAAATCGGGAGAATTATTTGGAGTTCGTATAATCAATAAATTACGTATATGGAAACAAAACTACAATCCAAACAGCAATATCCGCGGTTTATCCAAAATAAACCGTGTGGTATTGACAAATTCGATGGAGGTTCGCAAGAAAGGTTGGCAAAAACTATTGCTCGCCATTTTTGTCAGAATGATTCATTGGATGAGGAATGTACTTTACCTCGAATTATCGGCATCGAAGGTATTTGGGGATCTGGAAAATCCAACGTGGTTAAAATGTTGGAACGTGAATTATCAGACGACTATTACTTTTTTGAGTATGACGCATGGGGACATCAAGAGGACTTGCAACGCCGCTCTATATTGGAATTGCTTACAAGCAAACTTATTGATGATGGTATCCTATCTGGAAATGCAACAATAAAAGTCAAAGGTGGAGGTACGAAAACCGTATCATGGTCTGAAAAGCTGAAATATTTATTAGCCCGTAAAACGGAGACCGTAACCGAAAAATATCCCCTTATCAGTAATGGTATGGTTGCGGCATTTTTGGTTGCAGTTTTAACTCCGATATTTACATTTATTGCGTATGCAGTAAAACCTACACCCACAACATGGTGGTTTTCTTTATTGTCTATTATCATAGCTGCACTGCCAGTTCTTATTGCATTGTGCGTTTGGAAATGGGCATATAGCAAAGATCATAAATATGGATGGAGTTATATGTTAGCTATTTATCAAGATAAAGTCGAAAAGGACGTTTGCTATGAGACTTTGAGCGAAGACGAACCAACGGTTTACGAGTTCAAAACATGGATGCAAGACATTTCTGATTTTATCAAGGAAAAAGGACAACGTAAATTAGTCCTTGTTTTTGACAACATGGATCGTCTCCCCGCTGAAAAAGTAAAAGAATTATGGTCTTCTATCCATACGTTCTTCGCCGATAGCGGTTTTGAAAATGTTTGGGCTGTTATTCCTTTCGATGAAACACATTTAGCTTGTGCATTCGGAGATGAGACCGACGAACAAACGAAACAACTGACCAAGTATTTTATCAATAAAACTTTCCCTATTGTTTATCGTGTTGCTCCTCCTGTTATTACCGACTATCGAAGTATATTCAACAAACTGTTTGTTGAAGCATTTGGAGAAACAGAAAATGAAGCGAAAGAAACTATAAATCGGATATTCAGATTGGTAAATCCTAATGCCAATGTTAGGGAAATTATATCATATATCAATGAGATGGTCGCTCTTAAACAAGAGTGGTGTAACGAAATTTTGATGATAAACATAGCATTGTTCTGTTTGAAGAAGACGGATATTCTGGCAAATCCAGTAGAACAAATATTGTCCGGCGACTATCTGAATGGCATTCAAACAATAATTAACAATGATCTGCAAACACAACGCGAAATTGCAGCTTTGGTATATGGTGTCGATGTTGAAGATGCTCGACAAATTCCATTGAAAAAATATATTGAAGGCTGCATCAACGGAGAAGAAGACCACGACATAAATCAATATGCAGAGACTAATAAACAATTTGACACTGTATTAGAAGAAGTTATACAATGTATGGACAATGCGCTTATCGATAAGATTATACATTGTTTGCATAAATTAACTCGAAAGAGCGATGTTATTCTGCGTGTATGGCAAAGAATAGCACAATTGAAATTAAAAGAATCCATAGAGAAGCAGGTGTTCCCTGTCGAATACCAAGAACTGCTGTTGCATTTAGACACGGAAAGCCAAAACCATGTGATTGCTCAATTATATAAGAAGATAGTTCGGTTCAATGACTTCAATGGCGGCGACTATTTCAAAACGTTAGATGCAATAGACAGGTTTATTGCGCAAAATAAGTTGGCGTGCGATTTTACGTCATTGATTGAAGCAAAAACAGTCAAGCCAAATACATTTATCGATTATATTCAAGCTGCAAATGCAACAGATGCTGCCTATCGGGATAACGCGACAACTAAAGCATATAAATATTATCAAGTAGCAACAAATTCGGAGGCGCTCGATAATTATTTGGCAAACTTACTACCCGATAATTTCGACCATGCAGATATTGTAAAAACGTTAAAAGATAATTCTACCTATACGTTTCCAACGCTTTTGCAAGCGATCACGAATTGCATTGATGAACAGAATGTAAATAAAGATAATATAGGGGCTATATTTACAACCTATCGTTTATTGGCATCTGACGAAGAAAGACCTTTACCTGTAACGTTAGATTCAACCTACATAAATCAGTTGCATTCTGAATTAGAAACTGATGGCCGAAACATTAAAGAGTCTGGATATTACGATTTAGTCGCCATGCAATTGGCACATGGTCATTCCGTTTCCTTAATAGAGGGTGGAGATATAAAATATGTTGCAGAACTCATGGACTATTATGTGGATCATGGAGACTTATTAGTAAATAGTGTGGGATGGAATATACCGCTATTAAATGAAACACTACAATACATGGTAAATCATAAACTTGGCTATAAATTATTGCTCTCAGACATATTGCCCCAATTTGAAGATATTAAGAACAGAATAGGTGTAACGGATGAGGTATTTATCGAGCATTTAGCAGAGTGGAATACCGATTTGGATAAGTATATCACTAAGAACAATATTAAAGATGTAATTCCTGACGCATCTTTTTACGATTTGACCACTAAAATAAGCAATGTCCTGACCGATCATATCAATAAAATAGCGTTCGAAGCGTTGTCTGAAATAAGTGTTGATACATTATACGCCCAAAGAACAGCACATACATCATATTATTGGTTTGTCGCAATAAAACATTTACTGGCTAAAATCAAATCCTTGCCAGATAACTTGACTGAATTTGGCAAAAAGATTCTGATGGATATTGCTTCTGGAACTCAAAGTTTGAATCCTTTCCCTAATTGTTTCAAGAATATAGTTGAAAGATTGGATAAACGAAAAATTAAATCGACAGTTACCGATATAAGAAATGATTTCTGCATCGGTAAAAAGACTATCAATGCAATAAAGTTTCAATTTTTCGAAACATGGCTTAGATCGCATGGTAATTTGAAAAGTCAAGCTGGAGACGTTATTGATAAAATAGTGAAACCTGTAATTTCCGATGGGGCATGCCGTTCATTGATTCTGCAAAACAAAGATTTTTATATGGATTTAATAAATACAGCAGGGGATGATGCTTATGAATTGAAAAAGAGTCTCCGAAACCTCATACAAAAAGATTCAGATCCGCAATTGGTTAAATTTGTCAATTCGATAGATTCAGTACCTGAGGTTGAAACCGCGTAAGTATTTGTCTAACAAGTCCGAATTTTACGATTTTACCCGTCAGAACTGAAGTGCCCCCCAAAAAAATTGTATCCAACTTTTGGGGGTCACTTCAAACTTCGATAGGGATAATTTTCAATTTTGGGGACTTGTTAGACAGTCTCATTATCTGGTAGCAGTTTACACAGCACCGGATCGTTTTTGATACGCTCCAGTTCCTCCTGCACAATCTGCTTCACCTCTTCCTTGATGCGCCGGTAGTTCGCCTGCACCGTTTCCTTCATGCGGTCGTTGCCGTCCTCGTCCGTGAAGTTTGTAATGACGGGAATTTTCTTGTAGGCACTTTCTTCCCGTTTCACCTTTTCGGCATCCACCACAATCTCGCAATGAAAAATCTTCTGCTCGATACGCTCGTTGAAGTTGTCGGATACAGAACCGACAAACATTCCCTGCGTAAGCCCGGAAATCTTACTCGGTGGAATGAGCGCGTCCATCTGCGTGTTGATGGAGGTGGAAACATCCTGCCGGTTGATGGAGATGGACTGCCGTTTCTGCAACACCTTACCGAACCGCTCGGAGAGCGTCTTGGCTGTTTCCCCCACCACCTGACCGGAGAAAATATTGCCGACAGTGTTCATCACCACTTTCGCCTCTTTGTCCCCGTAGTCACGCACTAACTGGCTGAAATCCTGAAAGCCCAGACACACGGCAACCTTGTTGCTTCGGGCGGTAGCTATAAGATTGTCCAACCCTTTGAAGTATATTGTGGGCAACTCGTCGATGATGACCGATGACTTCAGCATCCCCTTCTTGTTGATGAGCTTCACGATACGGGAATTATACAGACCGAGTGCCGCACCGTAGATATTCTGACGGTCGGGATTGTTACCCACGCAGAGGATTTTCGGCTCTTCGGGATTGTTGATGTCCAGCGTAAACTCGCTGTCTGACATCACCCAGTAGAGCTGCGGTGAAATCATCCTCGAAAGCGGGATTTTTGCCGACGCTATCTGACCCATGAGCTGCTCCGCAGCCCCTCCAAGCCACGCATCCATGAACGGCGAAAGGTAGTTCTCCAGCTCCGGATAAGAGGTCAGTATCGGAAATATATCCTCGTAACGGCGGTTCAGAAACTCGATAGCATGGGGAAACGTGCAAAACTTCCCGTTCTGATAGATTTTGAGATACCAGATAATACTGGCAAACAGAATGATAGGTGACTCCACGAAGAAGTCGCCCTGCTTTTGCACCCACGTTTTATTGAGGTTGAGCATTATTGTGTAGGCACTCTCATAGGCATCCGTAATATCTTCCATAAAATCCGGGTGAATGGGATTGCACCGATGAGAGCGTCGCGGGTCGTCGAAGTTGATCACATAGAACTTCGGCTTTACCTTGTAGCCGTCCGGGTGGTTCAGCAAATGGTTGTAGGCAATAGTAGATAGGTCGGGATACTTGAAATCGTAGATGTATTGACTAAAGCCCTTTTCAATCTGTTGCTTGATAAAATTGTTTACCACGGCATAGGACTTGCCGCTGCCCGGCGTACCCAACACGATGGACGCACGGAAGGGATTAACTACATTGATCCAACCGTTGTTCCAGCGTTTCCTGTAATAGAAACGTGTCGGCAGATTGACCGAATACTCGCTTTCGATAAGCCTCGTTTCCTGCATGAAACTCTCGTTCTCGTTGTTGAAAACATCCTCCATCAAATTGTGTTTCAACAGGCGGCTCATCCACAGACCACCCATCAACAGGCAGACATAGCCCGTTCCAATGGTAAGGACATACAGTCCCGTCACCGCTTCAAGCGGCAGCGGCAGGGGCAGCAACCACCAGTTCAGGAAAAACAGCACGAACCCGACGGCAAATGCTGTCCAGATTCTCCCCCAAGTGATTTTCTCACCCTTGACACCCTTCGTACCCAGACAGGACAAGGCAAGCAAAAGGACGGAAAACAGCTTCGTGTAGAGAATGGAATGGAACAGCCCCGCCGTGCGGTCGAAGTTCAGAAGGATTTTGTCCACCACGCCGATGTTCACGCCCCACAGCCGGATGGCTTCGTAGCAGAACCAGTACACGTTCATGACCACTAAAATGATACTCACGGCACGCAGAAAATCCATGATTTTCGCCAATGCCCTCAAATCGTCTTCTTGTTGTGACATACATTGATTTTTTAATTGTTGATACTCTGATTACATACCCAAGCCCTTGCGTTTTTTCTTCTTTTTGCGCTTCATCGCCCGGATGAAAGCCTCTTCCTCGGCATCTACCGCCGGACCTTCGGGAGTGAGCAAGCCCATACCGCCCGATATATCTTCACTGTCGTAGGCGGTCTGCCCGTGTGCCTTGTCCGCAGCATCCACAGGGATGGATAGCGGTATCGGCGGTTGTCCGGCGTATGGCAGGGTGAAGTGTTCCTGCAAGGCATTCGCCGAAAGCTCCTTACCCATGCGCGAACCGTTCAGCACGCATCCCGTGCGGTGGTCGATGAAGGTAGCCCCATAGATGCGCCCTTCCTCTGTGTAGCGCAGTACGGTGTCGATGCCCTTCTCTTTGAGTTGGGATACAAATTTGTCCTTGTCATAAGTGCCTTGCAGCACGGAAAGGACGGTGCGTTTCGTCATGTCTGCCAGTTTCCTATCCTTGATTTCCGATTTGGAACGGACAAACTTCTTCTGTACGGCTTCATAGCCTGCGGACTTCCCGAAAAGCGAGGATTTGAACGGGTTGCCCACCTTGTTACCCTTGTCGTCCGTGACGGAATAGACCAGCCCGTGATACTCCCGTCCGCGCACGTTGCCCCTCGCTTCCTCCACCGTCATATTATATAAGGAAAGGAGCGCACGGTATTCGCCCATCGTCTGGAAACGGTACTGCCCATTCAGAGCCTTCACGGTGTTGCCTACCTGCTTCTTCACATCACCTGCCGATGCGGCCACCTTGCGCAACGGATTATCCAATCTCTGATTTTTACGTTCTGCCGGATGCAATCCGTACTTCTGTTCCAGTTCCCTGCGGATACGGTCGCTGCGGCGGTAGAGAAAATCCCGGTTGAGCCTTTTCCCGTTCTCGTCCACGTTGACCGTCACGATGTGCAGGTGGTGGCGGTCGATGTCCTCGTGCTTGAATACAAGATAAGGCTGGTTTCCGAAACCGAGTTTTTCCAGATACTCGCGGGCGATATTCTGCAACTCAATATCGGTCAGCACATCCTCCGGGTGCGGGTTGAGAGAGATATGCACCACCGGCTTCTCGATCTTCATCTGCGGTGGCAGGAAGGTGAGAAAACCCTCCATCGCCTTGCCTATGTCCACCGTTCCCGAACCGTCATTGTAGATGCGGTTGGTGGTGAGAAGCCGCCCCTGCGCCTCGTTAATCTTCTCCCCGTTGTAGGCAATCGCGCCGTACAACGAACTTCCTACACTGATTTTTGCGACCATTTTGCCTCCATTTCCCTTGAAAGTTCCACAATCCGGCGGCTCAGTTTCACGAGTTCGACGGTGTGTTGCTCTAATTTGTAGAGCAACGCCATCGCCTTTTTCTCTGAAAAATGCAGCCTCAGTTCCTTCACGACTTGGTTGTAATTCGTACCCACGGCACGGAATTGTGCATGAAAATCCGACAGTTTGGTGTAATAGTCCACCAACGTCTTGTCCACCTTCAGCACCTTGAACGGTTGCCCGAAGAAGTGCGCTTTGAGGAAAACAGACCGTGCATAGACACCCGATTTTCCGAACATGGCGAGGAAACGGTTGTGTTCCTCCTCGTTGAAACGGACGGTGTACCGGTACACCGCCGGATCAAGTTTGGGATTTCTCCCTGATTTGCTTTTCCTTTTCTCTTTCATATTACTTTGGATTTAGCGGATTGACGGCATAAGCCGCCGCTTCGGATTACAGCACCGCAGTTCTGAAAGGCTTCCCGACTTCGGAGGGAAAGCCCGCCCCCTGCAAGGGCAAGTGCTTTTCGTGGCTGCTCAAAATATTTTGAGCGGCTGAAAAGACATCTTGCTATGTTCAGGTGAACATAAAAATCCGTCAGGGGACGGATTGGGAAAATACCTTTCAGGACTCCGGGCCGCGCGTCATCGGCGAACCCTGCTGTCCGGGTGCAAAGTTACGCCCTTAAAGCGGTATCGGACAGATGCTTGACCCGGTCAATGACTGCCAACCGGCGCAACGTGCCGCCACTTGCCGGAGAAGTGATACAGGTTCCAAAATATACTTGTTTATTTGCAGCATGATTCAAGAAACGAACGATTTGAAGATATGATAAACGGAACATTCAAATACCCGGAAATCCGCTTCTTCGGATACTTGCCGAAACGGATACCCGAACCGTCGGAAACCCGGTTCTCCGACAATTCGGTGACGTATGGATTCAATGACTTCATGACGCAATGTCGTCAATCACCATTTGTCCGACGCACCGCTTCACCACAGAACCGGATACGCGACGACCCGCCTGCGTGTGTAGTCACGGAAGCGGATGGTGCGACAGCCAAATCCGTATGGAAACAGAAAAACAAATCATCAACAATTAAAATAAATGGAACTATGAGTAAGGAAATCTTCGTTGCATTCGCAACACAGAAAGGTGGCATCGGCAAATCCACTGTCACGGCACTTGCCGCCAGCTACCTGCACAACGTGAAAGGCTACAATGTCGCCGTCGTGGACTGCGACGACCCGCAGCACAGCATCCACGGGCTGCGCGAACACGAAATGGGGCTTATCGACAGCAGCACCTACTTCAAGGCTCTCGCTTGCGACCATTTCCGCCGGATCAAAAAGAACGCCTACACCATCGTCAAAAGCAATGCGGTGAACGCCCTCGACGATGCCGAGAGGATGATTGCCACTGAGGACGTGAAACCCGACGTGGTGTTCTTCGACATGCCCGGCACACTCCGAAGCAACGGCGTGATAAAGACGCTCTCGCAGATGGACTACATTTTCACTCCGCTGAGTGCCGACCGCTTTGTCGTGGAGAGTACCCTGAAATTCGTCACGATGTTCCGCGACAGGCTGATGACTACCGGACAGGCGAAAACAAAGGGGCTGCATCTGTTCTGGACGATGGTGGACGGCAGGGAGAGGAACGACTTGTACGGCATCTACGAGGAAGTGATAGCCGAAATGGGCTTTCCGGTACTTTCCACCCGCTTGCCCGACAGCAAGAAGTTCCGCCGTGACCTTTCGGAAGAGCGCAAGAGCGTTTTCCGCTCCACCATCTTCCCGATGGACACGGCACTGCTGAAAGGGAGTGGCATCCGGGAGTTTTCCGAAGAGATAAGCGACATCATCAGACCGCAGTGAGCATGGGCAGCAGGAAAGTGAACACGGAAGGCATCGACGAGGAACTGCTGTTAGCCTCCATCGGGCGGCGCACACAGGACGGGACACTGCGCCCCGCACAGGAAGTACCCGCAGCTGCACCGACCGAAGAGGACACCGCCGCACCGGAACCATCTCCTGTGCAACCCGTAACACGGGAAAAAGCGCAGAGGGAAAGTGGACGCCGGAAAAGGCAGGACGAGGACTACAACGAGCTATTCCTGCGCCGCAACGAGATAAAGACCCGCCAATGTGTCTATATCAGCCGTGACGTCCACGGCAAGATCCTCAGAATCGTGAACGACATCGCCGGAGGGGAAATCTCAGTAGGCGGATATGTGGATACCGTGCTGCGCCAGCATCTGGAACAGCACAAGGAGAGAATCAACGAACTGTACAAGAAACAACGTGAAGATCTGATTTGAAAATGGAAAAAGAAATGACACCGAATGAAAAAAGACCACAGCAAGACTGCGGAGGTATGTTTACCCAAGTGCAGGCGAGTGTGGAAATACTGTCGCCTGTCCCGGTAAGCGGCAAATGCAGTGAGAAGGACTATGAACGCCTGTTCATCCGCGACCCGGAAGTAAAGGCACGTGAGGGGAAGATGGCGTATGTGCGCCCGGAGTACCACGAGCGTATCATGCGTATCACCCGTGTAATCGGGCATGACCGGCTTACGCTGTCCGCTTACATCGACCATGTGCTGACGCACCACTTCAACCAGTGCGAAGATGCGATAAAGAGCCTTTATGCCCGAAATTACAATTCAGTATTCTAACCAAAAACGGAAGGATATGAATTACACAATCAGCATGACAGACATTCTGCTGGCGGTATCGGTCGGCTGCAACCTCTGGTTCCTGTTCCTGCTCCTTTACGAGCGCATCATGGACACGCGGATTGTCCGCTTCTTCAAGGGCATTGTCGGATTATGGCGGTCACTGGACGGGAATGAGGCTAAACGCATAGCGGCACACGAGGAAGTCCCTGCGGAAAAGGCGGACATCATCGGCAAGAGCCGTTTCAGGATGGCATCCACCCGGACAACCGCTGCCATACCGACGCAAGAAGCCGCCACTATTGAAAAAGGCATTGAGCTGTCGGAGGAAGAGGCTACTTTTGACGACGGAAAAACGGGAAACGCATCCCGCCCGGCACAAGTCCCGGAGGAAAAACTCGATGAGACCTTCACGAGCATACCGCCGGAGGAACTGGGATACGGGGACGACGAACCGGAAGAGGACGCCTCGGACACGCCACGGGCTTCGGGCAGCAGCTTTGACGAGATTGACGACGCCTGCAAGACCGCCAAAAACCCGGACGCGACACAGGCGGAACGTGAAAAGGCGGCTAAGGTGTTCACCGACATGGAGGGCACGGAGTTGTACGAGAAAATGATGGAAGGCTCTTCGGAGATAGGCATCCGCATCAAGGGGCTTATCGAGATTCGGCTGAAGAAATCTGAAAAGGAGTTCGTCGTGCCGGACAACATCGAGGAGTTCGACATTCGCAACTATGTATGACAACAATAAAAGAAATGAACATGAAAGAATGACATCAACCCACGCGGCGAGGAAACGCAAGGCGCATCCCCATCCGCAACGGACACGCCCACGTCCGTGGAAACAAACGGGCATCCACTAAAACCAAAGTAAAGAAACAAAGTATCAACCGCCCGACAAAGGACCATCCACCCTTTTGACGGCAAAAAACAAGAACAGTTTATGAACAAGAACATCTTGAAAAACAGAAAAGCAATCCTCTCCGCGGCACTTGTCATCGCCGCAACCGCCTCCGCTTTCGCGCAGGGAAACGGCATCGCGGGCATCAACGAAGCCACCTCTATGGTGAGTTCTTATTTCGACCCCGGAACTAAACTGATATACGCCATCGGTGCAGTCGTCGGGCTTATCGGGGGCGTAAAAGTGTACGGCAAGTTTTCATCGGGCGACCCCGACACCAGCAAGACAGCCGCCTCGTGGTTCGGCGCGTGCATCTTCCTGATTGTTGCCGCCACCATCCTGCGCTCATTCTTCCTTTAATAAATAATGTATGGCTGAATACCCAATCAACAAGGGTATCGGCCGTCCGGTAGAGTTCAAGGGCTTGAAGGCACAGTACCTCTTCATCTTCTGCGGAGGTCTGCTGGCTCTCTTCGTCCTGTTCGTCATCCTCTACATGGTCGGTATCGACCAGTGGATATGTATCGGCTTCGGCGCGGCATCGTCCTCCCTCCTTGTATGGCAGACCTTCGCGCTGAACGCCCGGTACGGTGAACACGGGCTGATGAAATTAGGAGCGGCACGGAGCCATCCCCGATACCTTATCAACCGGCGGCGGATAACCCGTCTGTTCAAACGACAACGAAAGGAAGAAAGACAATGAGGAATACATCGAAAATGACAACACTGGAAAACAGGTTCCCACTTTTAGCGGTGGAGCATGGCTGCATCATCTCAAAGGACGCCGACATCACGGTGGCTTTCGAGGTGGAACTACCGGAACTTTACACCGTGACGGGTGCGGAGTACGAGGCGATACACAGTTGCTGGTGCAAGGCTATCAAGGTGCTGCCGGACTACTCCGTCGTCCACAAACAGGACTGGTTCATCAAGGAACGCTACAAACCGGAGCTTCAGAAGGACGACATGAGCTTTTTAAGCCGCTCTTTCGAGCGTCACTTCAACGAGCGTCCGTACCTGAAACACACCTGCTACCTCTACCTGACCAAGACAACAAAGGAGCGTAACCGGATGCAGAGCAATTTCAGCACGCTGTGCCGGGGACATATCATCCCGAAGGAGCTGGACAGGGAAACCACGACCAAGTTCTTGGAAGCCTGCGAACAGTTCGAGCGCATCATGAACGACAGCGGGCTTGTCAGGCTGCGCCGCCTCTCCACCGATGAGATTGTGGGTACTGAGGGAAAGACGGGACTTATTGAACGCTACTTCTCGCTCATGCCGGAAGGTGACACCACCTTGCAGGACATCGAGCTTTCGGCAAGGGAGATGCGCATCGGCGACAACCGCCTGTGTCTGCACACCCTCTCCGACGCGGAAGACCTGCCGGGCAAGGTGGCTACCGACACCCGTTACGAGAAGCTCTCCACCGACCGGAGTGACTGCCGACTGTCATTCGCCTCCCCGGTGGGGCTTCTGCTCTCCTGCAACCATATCTACAACCAGTATGTGCTGATAGACAACAGTGAGGAAACCTTGCAGAAGTTCGAGAAGTCCGCCCGTAACATGCAGTCGCTATCTCGCTATTCAAGGAGCAACAGCATCAACCGCGAGTGGATAGACCAATACCTGAACGAAGCCCATTCCTACGGACTGACCTCGGTACGGGCACACTTCAACGTCATGGCGTGGAGCGACGATGCGGAGGAACTGAAGCATATCAAGAACGACGTGGGCAGCCAGTTGGCAAGCATGGAATGCGTGCCGCGCCACAACACCATCGACTGCCCGACACTCTACTGGGCGGCGATACCCGGCAATGCGGCGGACTTCCCGGCGGAAGAGAGTTTCCACACCTTCATCGAACAGGCGGTGTGCCTGTTCACAGAGGAAACCAACTACCGCAGCTCGCTCTCGCCCTTCGGCATCAAGATGGTGGACAGGCTCACGGGAAAACCGCTGCACCTTGACATCTCCGACCTGCCCATGAAGCGAGGTATCACGACCAACCGCAACAAGTTCGTGCTGGGTCCTTCGGGCAGCGGCAAGTCTTTCTTCATGAACCACCTCGTGCGCCAATATTATGAGCAAGGCGCACATGTGGTATTGGTGGACACGGGAAACTCCTATCAGGGCTTGTGCGGCATGATCCGACGCAAGACAGGCGGAGCGGACGGTGTGTATTTCACCTACACGGAAGATAAGCCCATCAGCTTCAACCCGTTCTACACCGACGATTACATCTTCGACGTGGAGAAGAAGGACAGCATCAAGACCCTGTTGCTGACGCTCTGGAAGTCGGAGGACGACAAGGTGACAAAGACGGAGAGCGGCGAGCTGGGCAGTGCCGTGAGTGCCTATATTGAGCGCATCCAATCCGACCGTAGCATCGTGCCGTCGTTCAACACCTTCTACGAGTATATGCGTGACGACTACCGCAAGGAACTGGCACAGCGTGACATCAAGGTGGAGAAGTCCGACTTCAACATCGACAACATGCTCACCACCATGCGGCAGTATTACCGGGGCGGGCGTTACGATTTCCTGCTCAACTCCACGGAGAACATCGACCTGCTCGGCAAGCGGTTCATCGTCTTCGAGATAGATTCGATTAAAGAAAACCGCGAACTGTTCCCCGTCGTGACCATCATCATCATGGAAGCCTTCATCAACAAGATGCGGCGGCTGAAAGGCGTGCGGAAACAGCTTATCGTGGAAGAGGCTTGGAAGGCCCTCTCATCGGCGAACATGGCTGAATATCTGCGCTATATGTATAAGACGGTCAGAAAATATTACGGCGAGGCAATCGTGGTGACGCAGGAGGTGGACGACATTATCAGTTCTCCGGTGGTCAAAGAGAGCATTATCAACAACTCGGATTGTAAAATCCTGCTTGACCAAAGGAAATATATGAACAAGTTCGACCAGATACAGGCGTTGCTCGGACTGACGGAAAAGGAGAAGTCGCAGATACTCTCCATCAACATGGCGAACAACCCTTCACGGCTCTACAAGGAGGTGTGGATAGGCTTGGGCGGCACGCAGTCGGCGGTCTATGCCACGGAGGTCAGCGCGGAAGAGTATCTGGCGTACACCACCGAGGAAACGGAAAAAGTGGAGGTTTACCGTCTGGCGGAGAAGC
>ERZ1694966.127-NODE-127-length-63566-cov-15.309710_pt1 | contig 63566 bp, 56 predicted proteins | sample MGYA00581611_ERZ1694966 | MGnify/ENA primary metagenome ERZ1694966 (study PRJEB42213, sample SAMN07424282) | human gut metagenome | biome: ENVO:00009003; feature: ENVO:2100002; material: ENVO:00002003 | host: Homo sapiens | place: USA | collected 2014 ...
CAAGGGCTCCCCTACTAGGGGAGCTGCCGAGCGTCAGCGACGGCTGAGAGGTTTAGCCGTAAGCACCCTCTCCCCTTACAGATGCATTGGCTCCCCCTTCGGGGGAGCTGGCGAGCAAAGCGAGACTGAGAGGGTGAGCACGCTTCCCCCTTGCATCCTCCGGCGTTTTCGTTTATCATAGAGAAAGCGAAACGCCCCAAGGAGGAAATCATGCGCTATTTGTTTTTACTGAATCCCGCTGCGGGCAAGCAGGACTGCACCGTCCAGCTCATCCCGCAGATCAGAGCCGCTGCCGCCCGGGCCGGGTGGAGCGCGGCGGATTATACCATCCACACCACCGAATATGCGGGCCACGCCCGGGAGCTGGCCCGTGCCGCAGCCCAGGAGGCAGCGCAGGCAGGGGACAGCCTGCGCATCTGGACGGCGGGCGGCGACGGAACCTTCATGGAAGCCATGACCGGCGTGCAGGGCTTTGCCAACGCCGCCGTGGGCTGCCTGCCCTACGGCAGCGGCAACGACTTCCTGCGCACCTATGGCACCCGGGCAGAGTTCACAGACCTCGATGCCCAGCTGGCGGGCGGGGAAGTGACCATCGACCTGCTGGAGACCAGTCTGGGCCTGTCTGCCACCATCTGCGCGGCGGGTCTGGACGCGCAGGTGGCCTACGGCATCCCCAAGTTCCGGCGGCTCCCCCTGTGCGGCGGCGAGGTGTCCTATCTGCTCTCCATCGTGGAGCAGCTCTGCGGGCACATCGGCCGCAGGGTCACCTTTACCATCGACGACGAGGAACTGACCGTGGACTGCCTGATGTGTGCCATCTGCAATGGCCGGGCCTATGGCGGCGGCTTCCTTGCCGCCCCCGAGGCCGACCCCGCCGACGGCTGGCTGGACGTGATGATCGTCCGCAGGGTGGGGCGGTTGACCATTGCCAAGCTGCTGGGAATGTACAAGAGCGGCCGGCATTTTGTGAACGGCCAGCTCACCGAAGAAGCAAAGCCCTACTTCCTCTACCGCCGTGCCCGGCGGGTGGCGCTGCGCCCCGCCGATGGCCGCGGCCCCATCGTTGCCACCGCCGACGGCGAGTGCGCCCCCTGTGATGCGGTGGAGGCTGTTCTGCGTCCCCTGAGCGGCCGCATCCTCCTGCCCGCCCCGGCGTATGAGCGGTTTGTGGCGAAAAGGAGCAGCGTGGACGTAAAATAAGAAGATGTTTGGATGAAAAAGAGCAGTCTCTCCGGAAAAGAGAACTGCTCTTTTTTCGATGTAAGGATACTTTTTCGGGTGGTCACAAATTGTTCAAAAAGAAAAATCAAAAAGGTCTTGATTTTTCAGTTCAAGATGAGTACAATACACTTAGCACTCAGAGAAAAGGAGTGCTAAACAACCAAAGGCCCGGCAGAAATGGGCCGAAGGTGCCAAAAAAGTTTTCATTATATTTTATTATAGGAGGGCAAGAACTATGAAGATCATTCCTCTTGCAGACCGTGTTGTTATCAAAGCCGTTGAAGTCGAGGAGACCACCAAGGGCGGCCTCATCCTGACCGGCAGCGCCAAGGAGAAGCCCCAGGTGGCTGAGGTCGTGGCTGTTGGCCCCGGCGGCATCGTGGACGGCAACGAAGTCAAGATGACCGTGAAGGTTGGCGATAAGGTCCTGACCAGCAAGTACTCCGGTACTGAGGTCAAGGTGGACGGCGAGGAGTGCACCATCGTGCGTCAGGGCGATATCCTGGCCATCGTGGAGTAAGTTTCCCCTCTGAAATTGAAATTTGAGCTTTGAAGGAGCGATTTGATTATGGCAAAACAGATCAAGCAGGGCGAGGATGCCCGCAAGGCACTGTGTGCCGGTATTGATACCCTGGCAAATACCGTGAAGATCACCCTGGGCCCCAAGGGCCGCAATGTGGTGCTGGGCAAGAAGTTCGGCGCACCCGTCATCACCAACGACGGCGTGACCATTGCCAAGGAGATCGAGCTGAAGGACGAGTTCGAGAACATGGGCGCACAGCTGGTGCGTGAAGTCGCTACCAAGACCAACGACGCAGCAGGCGACGGCACCACCACCGCAACCGTTCTGGCACAGGCCATGGTCACCGAGGGCATGAAGAACGTTACCGCCGGTGCCAACCCCATGGATATCCGCCGCGGTATGAGCAAGGCTGTTGCCAAGGCCGTTGAGACCATCAAGGCCCACAGCCAGAAGGTCAAGGACAGCAACGATATCGCCCGCGTCGGCACCATTTCTGCCGGTGACCCCGAGATCGGCCGCCTGATCGCCGAGGCTATGGAGAAGGTCACCTCCGACGGTGTCATCACCATCGAGGAGAACAAGACCACCGCCGAGACCTACAACGAGATCGTGGAAGGTATGCAGTTTGACCGCGGCTACCTGACCCCCTATATGGTCACCGATACCGACAAGATGGAGGCTGTTCTGGACAACGCCGCCGTCCTGATCACCGATAAGAAGATCAGCGTCATCCAGGATCTGGTCCCCCTGCTGGAGCAGGTCATGCAGAACGGCATGAAGCTGCTGATCGTGGCTGAGGACATCGAGGGCGAGGCTCTGTCCACCCTGATCGTCAACCGCCTGCGCGGCACCCTGAACGTCTGCGCTGTCAAGGCTCCCGGCTTTGGCGACCGCCGCAAGGAGATGCTGCAGGATATCGCTACCCTGACCGGCGGCACCGTTGTGTCCGCTGATCTGGGCTATGAGCTGAAGGACGCTACCGTCCAGATGCTGGGCCATGCCCGCCAGGTCAAGGTCACCAAGGAGAACACCACCATCGTGGGCGGCGCAGGCGATAAGGATGCCATTGCAGCCCGCATTGCACAGATCCGCAACCAGATCGAGGCTTCCACCAGCGATTTCGACCGCGAGAAGCTGCAGGAGCGCCTGGCAAAGCTGGCCGGCGGCGTTGCAGTCATCAAGGTCGGTGCTGCTACCGAGGTCGAGATGAAGGATAAGAAGCTGCGCATCGAGGACGCTCTGAACGCAACCAAGGCTGCCGTTCAGGAAGGCGTTGTCGCTGGCGGCGGCACCGCTCCCATCAACGCCATCCCCGCTGTGCGCGCCCTGTGCGACACGCTGGAAGGCGACGAGCGCACCGGTGCCAAGATCGTCCTGAAGGCTCTGGAGGCACCTCTGCGCCAGATCGCCAAGAACGCCGGTCTGGAAGGCAGCGTCATCATCGACAAGATCGTCTCTGCCAACAAGCCCAACTATGGCTTCGACGCTCAGAACGAGGTCTTTGTTGAAGATATGATCGCCGCAGGTATCGTTGACCCCACCAAGGTCACCCGTTCCGCTCTGGAGAACGCAGCATCCGTCGCTGAGATGGTGCTGACCACCGAGAGCCTGGTCGCTGACCTGCCCGAACCCCCTGCTGCTCCCGCAGCCGGTGGTGACATGGGCGGCATGGGCGGCATGTACTAAGCCGCGCCGGCTCCCCGTACCAATTCAATACGCCGCAGAAGGCAGAACTTCCCACCCGGGAGGCTCTGCCTTCTTTTTTGTTGACACCCTTTCCAAACAAGAGTACACTTAGAAAAATTGTTTTTGGGAAAGGAAACACCAATGAACACTGCCGCTTTTACCGCCTACCGCGAAAAAGTTGTGTCCAACTGTGCCCGCGTCATTGTGGGCAAGGAGGATGCTACCGAGAAAATTCTGGTCAGCTTCCTCTGCGGAGGTCATGTATTGCTGGAGGATAAGCCCGGCACCGGCAAAACCATGCTCCTGCGTGCATTTGCGCGCACGGTGGGCGGGGGCTTCAAACGGGTGCAGTTCACGCCCGACCTGCTGCCCTCCGATCTGACCGGCATCAATTTCTACAACCAGAAGTCCGGTGAGTTCGAGTTCCGGCCCGGCCCGCTCTTCACCAACTTTGTGCTGGCGGACGAGATCAACCGCGCCACGCCCCGTACCCAGTCGGCCCTGCTGGAAGCCATGGAGGAAAGGCAGATTACCGTGGACGGCGTGACCAGCCGCCTGGCTGAGCCCTTTATGGTGCTGGCCACCCAGAATCCGCTGGAATCCTTTGGCACCTTCCCGTTGCCAGATGCCCAGATGGACCGTTTTTTCATGCGGCTGTCGCTGGGCTATATGACCCGGGAGCAGGAGCTGGAGGTGCTCTCCCGCCCCTCGGCCCAGACCGTGCTGAACGAGCTGCAGGCCATCGTCACTCCCGAGGAGACCGCATACGTCCGCACGGCTTACCGGGAGGTCAAGGTCTCCGAGGAGGTCAAGCACTACCTTATGGACATCGTGGAAGCCACCCGTACACAGAGCGGCTTTGTCAGCGGCGTATCTACCCGCGGTGCGCTGGCGCTCTATCAGGCTGCGCAGGCGTATGCCTCCTTGCAGGGCAGGGAATACGTCATCCCCGAGGACATCAAAGGGCTGGCCCCGGCGGTGCTTTCTCACCGCATTTCTCTGGGCAGCAGCATGAACGCCGAAGCCGCCGCTCTGCGGATGCGCAAGCTGTTGGCCGAGATCACTGTGCCGTTGGAGAGTGCGGAATGAGCGCCGTCATCTTCGCGCTGCTATTGGTGGCCACAGCCCTTGGGCTGGAGCGTTACAGCACAGCCCACAGCCTTGACGATGTGCAGGGGCGGCTGGAAGTGGAGGATCATCTTGTGGAAGCCGGGGAGCCCGCCGTGATCCACCTCGTTGTCCGGAACAGCGGCCCCCGTTGGAAGATGTTCCTGGCGGCAAAGCTCCACCTGAACAAGGAGTTTCTTCCCTGCGCGGAGCACCACATTGCGCAGGATCAGGCAGGTTTGGGTCACACGGTGCGGTTCACCACCTGGCTGCGCCCGGGGCAGGAGGCGGATTTCTCCACCGCCCTCAGGCTGGAACGTCGGGGCCGCTATGTGCTGGAACCGATGCAGGTCATCGGCGGCGATTTTCTGGACCTTGTGGAACAGTCCCGCACCGAGCGTGGCTTCCACGAGCTCATCGTTCCACCCAGGGAGTGCACTCTGCCGGAACTGGAAGAGATGCTGGGCGGTTTTCTGGGCGAGCTTTCGGTGAACCGCTATCTCTACGAGGATCCTATTCTCACGGCGGGTTACCGCCCCTACACCAGTGGTGACCCAATGCGCTCCATCGCCTGGAAGCAGAGCGTCCGGGGGCAGGGGCTTATGGTCAAAAAGTGGGATTACACCACTGAGCCCCGGGCAGTGGTGCTAGTCCATGCGGATACCAAGGATTACGACCACCCGGAACCGGCGGAGCTCTGCTACTCCATGGCCCGCACAATCTGCCGGAGGCTGGAAGAAAGGGCGGTGTCCTACCGCTTTGCGGCAAACGCTGCCTTTGACCTGCTGCTCAATGCGGCTCTCTCCGGTGAGGAGTGGAGAAAGCCGCTGGAAACCCCGCAGGGCTACGGCCCCGAACACTACCGCAGGGTGTTGGAAATTCTGGGCCGCGCCACCGGGCAGACCGTCCTTTCCTGCGCGCGGTTCTGCGCCGAATACTACCACCCGCAGGAGCAGGTCAGCTGCATCGTGGTGACAACGGAGCCGGAAGAAGCTGTGCGTGCTGCCGTGCGGCCCCTGCCTGGCATTCCGCTGCTGGTGCTCACTCCGGAAATGGCCGCAGAGACGGCCCAGACAGGGGAGGCGGGCGCATGATGTTCTTACATACCCTGCGCCTGGCAGGTGATCTGAGCTTTTACTATGCCTTTGCGGGCTTTTTTGTCGCTAGCTTCGGTGGGACACCCATGCCGCTGGTGCTGGTCTGGCCTGCCCTCTGCTTTGGTCTGGCCTCCTGCTTTGAGGGCAGCCGCCCCCTCCGCACCACTCTTGCAGCCCTGAGCGCGGCGGCGCTGCTCCTCCTGCCTACAGGGGCGGACAAGCTCTGCTACTTCCCGGCGGCAGTCTACCCGGTGCTGCTGGCCTACACCGGCGATTTTGCCCTTTCGCCGGTGCGGCAGGCCGAGCGCCTGCGCTGGCTCTGCCGGGGATGGCCCTTCTTTGCAGTGGCAATGCTGCTGTGGAACGCCAACGCGGTGCTTTCGGCGGCCCTGCCCTTTGCAACGGCGGCAGAGGTGCTTCTGGTGGGGTTCAACCGCACCACCCGGCAGGACCCGGAGATCTCCACCCGGCCGGGCTATCTGCTGCTTTCCGGCGGCGTGCTGGCGGCGGTGTGTGCAGGGCCGTTCCTGCTCAGCCGCAGTGTTGTGGTTGCCGGTGCAAAGGCGGCTGCATCTGCCGTTTACTTTGGCGGGATCGTGCCGGTGCTGCAGCTGTTTTTGAACAACATTGTGGTGCAGGGTGTGACTTGGCTGTTCCACGGCATCCTGCAGTTCATCCACTGGCTCTTCACCCTCTTTCCGCCCAAACCGTTGGAGCGCACTGAGATCGTTTCTACCGATGAGGTCATCGCCAACGCCCAAAAGGCCGCCGAGAACGCAGAACCGCTCATCGACGGGATGTCGATGCTGACCGTGCTCGGTATCCTGCTGGCGGTCCTCTGTGCGGTGCTGGTGGTGCGGCATTTCCTGCGCCAGAAGTTCCGGCACACGGACACTGCCTGCACGGACACCACTGTCCGGCGTAGCACCCACAAGCGTGCCCGCCGCTGGCCCGGGCTCTTCCTCAGCCCGGTGGACAAGGTGCGGCGGGAGTATGCCATCTACCTGGACCACTGCCAGCGCCACGGCGTGACCATCCTGCGGGGCGATACCAGCCTTGACCTGACCGGCCGCGCTTTCGGTATGGACTTTGCCGCCGAGGCCGAGCTGCGCCAGATCTACCTCAAAGCCCGCTACAACGGCACCGCCACGGCCGAGGATGCCGCCCGCGCCGCTGAGCTCGTCCGAAAAATCTGCTCCTGAACGCATCAACGCCCCCTTTCCTGCCCATCCTAAGCGGGAGAGGGGGTGTTTTCATGTCCGGCAAACGGGTGCTGGCCCTGTATGGGGCCCTGCTGTTCTGCTTTGCGGCGGTGGTCTGCCGCCTGTACTGGCTCTGCTCCGACACGGCCTACGGGGCCCGGGCGGCGGCGCAGAGCGTGGTCACCCTCCACCTGCCCGCCCGGCGGGGCAATTTTTATGATTACAGGGGCCAGCTCCTCACGGGGCAGACCACCCGCTGGATGGCCCTCTGCGTGCCCGGGGAGGGCAGCTATGCCCGCCTGTTCGCCTACACCGATGCCGCCGGGCAGGCGGCGCTCTACCAGAAGCGGAACGCCGCGTCCCCGTTCTTGCTGGAGGTGGACCGGGATGTTTCCGCGCTGGGCGTTTCCTGCTGGCCAACGGCGCGGCGAAGCTCTGCCGCCCCGCTGGCAGTGCAGCTGCTGGGGTATCTCGATGGCGAGGGCCATGGTGCTGCCGGGCTGGAAGCCGCCTTTGACGAACTGCTCACCGGCAGCGGGGCGGGGGATACCCTGCTCTGCACCGTCAACGCCCAGGGAAAGCTGCGGGCCGAGCCCGTCCTCACCCCTGCCGACAGCGGGGCCGTGGGGGTGCAGCTGACCCTTTCCCGGGAGATCCAGCAGACCGCCGAAGCCGTGGCCAACGAGACGATGCAGAGCGGCTGCATCCTGGTGCTGGACACCGCCAACGCCAAGGTGCGGGCCTGCGTCAGCCGCCCCGGCTATGATCCGGAAAACATTTCGGCCAGCCTGAACGCCCCGGACAGCCCCCTGCTGGAACGGGCGTTCCAGTGCTATGCCGTGGGCTCGGTGTTCAAGCCGGTGGTGGCGACAGCGGCGCTGGAGGCAGGGGAGAGCGGCTTTGTCTACACCTGCCCCGGCTGGTGCGCGGTGGATGGCCGGATCTTCCGCTGCGCGGGCGGCATTCCCCATGGCGAGGTGGATCTGGCCGGCGCGCTGGAAAAGAGCTGCAACGGCTACTTCATCCGGCTGGGGCAGGCGCTGGGGGCCGATGCCGTCCGCGCCATGGCAGAGCAGCTGGGCTTCGGGCAGGCGATCCCGCTCACTGATGCCCTGCACACGGCGGCTGGGGTCCTGCCGGAGCGGGAGGTTCTTGCGTCCAGCGGGGCCTACGCCAATTTCTGCTTTGGGCAGGGGGAGCTGCTGGCATCCCCCCTGCAGGTCGCCGCCATGATGAACACCATTGCCTGCGGGGGGATCTGCCGCACCCCGCTGCTGCTGGAGACCACTCTGGACGAGACCACCGGCGCGCCCCTCACGGCGCTTTCCCATGTCCGGAGCAGGCGGGTGCTCACAAAGCGCACCGCCGCCGCCCTGCAGGCCCTGTTGGCGGGTGTAGTGGCCGGGGGCACCGGCCATGAGGCCGCCCTGCCCGGCCAGACCGCGGCAGGCAAGACCGGCACGGCCCAGACCGGCCAGTTTTCCGGCGGCACAGAGCTGAAAAATTACTGGTTTGCGGGCTTTGTCCCGGCAGAGCAGCCCCGCTATACCATCGTGGTGCTGCAGGACACGCAGGCCGAGCCTGCCTTTTCCAGCGCGGCCATCTTTGCCCGGGTGGCGGCAGGGCTGGAAATTCTGGCCCCGTAGCCCACGGTTTTTCTTGCATTTCCCGGGTTTTTGTGCTATCATACACTTGTATTTGTATGCAGTCTCTATGAAACTAAAGATAAAAGGAGCGTTCCATCCATGTCTGTCATTGAAATCGTCGGCGGTGCCATCCTGCTGGTCGTCTCGGCCGTCATCATCCTCCTCACCCTGATGCAGCACACCCACGGTCAGGGTCTGGCCGGTGCCATCAACGGTGGTGTGGGCGGTGCCAACAATGCACGCCTGACCCCTGCGGATCAGATGCTGGCCAAGGTGACCCGCATTGCAGGCATCGTGTTCTTTGTGGTGGCTATCCTGGCCTGTGTGTTCGCCAGCCGTCTGGCCTGAGCACTCGTGTACAGCCCCGTGTAAGGCGGGGCTGTTTTTCTGTCTAAACCTCTCGTGGGAAAGAAGTTGTCCGGGTTCCATTGGAGAATGCCGGAAAAGTGTTAAGGAGAAAAATATGTCATTACGCGATAAAATTGAACATGCCATCCAGAACCAGCCCTGCATGGTCAAGGACCTCAAGGCAAAGTTCGGCGGCGATCGTGCCGCGGACCGCAAGGTGATGGAGGCTCTGGACGAGCTGGTGCACGACGCTGTGGTCTGCCAGAAGTCCGGCGTGTTCTTCACTGCCCGCTCCGGCCGTGCCGAAAAGGCCCTGCCCTGCAAGGTGGTCAAGCTGGGCAAGAACTTTGCCTTTGTGATGCTGGAGGATGAATCCGGCGATATCTTTATCCCGGGCCGCTTCACCCGCGGTGCCATGCCCGGCGATTCCGTTCTGGTGGAAAAGTTTGCCCACCCCCGGGTGGAGGGCAGCGATGAGGGCGAGATCCTTGCCGTGCTCGAGCAGAAGAACGACATGGTGGGCACTGTCCGCCGCATCGAGGGCCGCCTGAAGTTCGTGCCCGATGACTGCCCGGCCATCTCCATGACCATCCAGCGCGACTGCGAGGGCGGCGCGAAGGACGGCGACAAGGTGGCTGTGGAGATCCTGCAGCGCGGGACCCGGCAGGAGGATCACCGCGTGGGCGTTTCCATGCGCTTTGGCAGCTGCGAGGAGGCCAAGCGCTGCGCCAAGGCCCTGCTCTATGCCAAGGACATCCACACCCGTTTCCCCGAGAAGGTGCGGGACGAGGCCAAGAAGTTCGAGGACATGACCGTGTCTGAGGAGGACTGCAAGGGCCGCATGGATCTGCGCGCTCTGCCCATCTTCACCATCGACAGCGCCGAGACCAAGGATATCGACGATGCCGTCAGCCTGACCCGGCTCCCCGGTGGCGGCTATGAGCTGGGCGTTCACATCGCCGATGTCTCCCACTACGTCAAGCCCGGCAGTGAGCTGAACGAGGAGGCCTTCAACCGCGCCACTTCGGTCTACTATGCGGATCAGGTCGTGCCCATGCTGCCCAAGAGCCTTTCCAACGGCATCTGCTCCCTGAACGAGAAGGAGCTGCGCCTGGCGTTCTCCTGCCTGATGCGTCTGGATCAGGACGGCAATCTGACCGACTACAAGTTCGTCAAATCCATCATCTGCAGCCGGGTCAAGGGCGTATATTCTGAGATCAACGCCCTGCTGGCCGGCACTGCCGATGCCGAGACGCAGGCCAAATATGCCGAGGTGCTGGATCAGCTGCCCGCCATGAAGGAGCTGTACGCCCACCGCGCCCGCCTGCGCAAGGAGCGCGGCTGCATCGATTTCGAGAGCGGGGAAGTCAAGCTCATTCTGGATGAGAACGGCCACTGCATCGATGTGAAAAAGCGTACCTCTGGCGAGAGCGAGGCCATGATCGAAGAGTTCATGCTGCTGGCCAACCAGTGCGCCGCCCACTTTGCCCGGGTCAAGCAGATCCCCTTTGTCTACCGTGTCCACGAGGAGCCCAACGGCGAGAAGCTGGAGCGCCTGCACAGCCTGCTGCAGGCCTGCGGCATCAACGACCACTTTGCCAAGGAGGTGCCCACCCCCAAGGAGCTGAGCGCCATTCTGGAAGGTGTGCGCGGCACCCCGTTTGAGCAGATCGTCAACACCGGAATGCTCCGCTGCATGTCCAAGGCCTGCTATGAGGAAAAGCCCAAGGGCCACTATGGTCTGGTGCTCAAGGATTACGCCCACTTCACCAGCCCCATCCGCCGCTACCCGGATCTGGCCATCCACCGCATGATGACTGACCTGCTCAGCGGCACCGATAAGGAGACCATGATCGTCCGCTACACCGATTTCGCGGAGAAGGCCTCCAAGCAGTCCAGCGAGCGGGAAGTGCTGGCCGTTCAGATCGAGCGCAAGGCCGAGGATTACTACAAGGCCGAGTACGCCCGCCGCCATCTGGGTGAGTGCTATGAGGGCATCATCTCCGGAGTGACCCAGCGCGGCATCTTCGTGGAGCTGGAGAACGGCGTGGAGGGCTTTGTGCCTGCTTCCAGCCTGACCGCCACCGGCACCACCCTCACCGAGGGGATCCGCCTTTCTGACCCCGCCTCCGGCAAGACCTGGAGCCTGGGCGACAGCATGATGATCACTATCGTCCGCGCCGATATCAACCTTGGCAAGGTCGATTTTGAGGTGGCACCCGAAACAAAATAACTGATAAAGAAACGCAAGCGTTCACCTTCCCTGGAGGGTGAGCGCTTTTTTTGTTGGACTAAACCCCTCAGGCGCTTTGCGCCAGCTCTCCTAGTAGGGGAGCCCTTGGCATAATGGTGCAGTCTGTGCGGAAAGGGGGACTTGCAAAGCTTTATGCAATGCCAAAGGCCCCCCTATTAGCGGGGGCTGTCACCGCAGGTGACTGGGGGGTTATACACAGTTTTGCCATATTTCCGACAATGGTTGTGTTTTGTATAAATTTTATACACTGTTCAGGATTTGTTTGTTGTTCTGAAAAAACCACTGGGGTATACTAGGCACAACGAAAGGGAAGACGACACAGAACCATGAACGCGGTCTTCCCAATACGATTTACAGGAGGTTCCCAGTATGTATTATTCCAGTGGCAACTACGAAGCATTTGCACACCCCAAAAAGCCTGAGGGCGTTGACAATAAATCTGCTTACCTCATCGGCTCCGGTCTGGCGGCCTTGACTGCCGCCTGCTACCTGGTCCGTGACGGCCAGATGCAGGGCGACCACATCCATGTGTTTGAGAAGGACCCGCTGCCCGGCGGTGCCTGCGACGGCTACAAGTACGATATCGGCTATGTCATGCGCGGCGGCCGTGAGATGGACAACCATTTCGAGGTCATGTGGGACCTGCTCCGCTCCATCCCGTCTTTGGAGACCGAGGGCGCCAGCGTGCTGGACGAGTATTACTGGCTGAACAAGGAGGACCCCAACAAGTCCCTCTGCCGTGCCACCGTCAACCGCGGCCAGGATGCCCACACCGATGGCAAGTTCGCCATCTCCGATCAGGGTGCCATGGAGATCATGAAGCTCTTCTTCACCCCGGACGAGCAGCTGCAGGACAAAAAGATCACCGATATCTTCGACGATGAGGTGTTCTCCTCCAACTTCTGGATGTACTGGCGCACCATGTTCGCCTTTGAGAACTGGCACAGCGCGCTGGAAATGAAGCTCTACCTCAAGCGCTATATCCACCACATCGGCGGTCTGCCCGATTTCACCGCCCTGCGCTTTACCCGCTACAACCAGTACGAGTCCATCATCCTGCCCATGGTTACCTACCTGAAGGACCACGGCGTTGACTTCCAGTACGAGACCAAGGTCACCGATGTCCAGTTCCGGATCGAGGGCGGCAAAAAGCAGGCCAGCAGCGTGACCGTGGACCACAAGGGTGAGAGCAGGACCATCGACCTCACCGAGGACGACCTGCTCTTCATCACCAACGGCGGCTGCGTGGAGAGCTGCACCATCGGCGCTCAGGACAAGGCCGCAGGTTTTGATCCCACCATCAGGCCGGGCAACGGCTGGGATCTGTGGAAGAAGATCGCTGCACAGGATCCCTCCTTTGGCCATCCCGAAAAGTTCTGCTCTCAGCCGGAGCTGTCCAACTGGGAAAGCGCCACCATCACCACCCTGGACGACAAGATCCCCCAGTATATCAAGAAGATCTGCAAGCGTGACCCCTTCAGCGGCCACACCGTCACCGGCGGCATCGTCACGGTCAAGGATTCCAGCTGGCTGCTCAGCTGGACCCTGAACCGCCAGCAGCAGTTCCGTGACCAGCCCAAGAACCAGCTCTGCGTCTGGGTCTACGGCCTGTTCAGCGACAAGCCCGGCGATTACGTCAAGAAGCCCATGCGCGACTGCACCGGCCGCGAGATCTGCATGGAGTGGCTGTATCACATCGGCGTGCCCGAGGAGGACATTGCCGAGCTGGCTGAGCACAGCGCCAACACCGTGCCTGTGATGATGCCCTATATCGATGCCTTCTTCATGCCCCGTGCCTTCGGCGACCGCCCCGACATCGTGCCCCAGGGCGCTGTCAACTTCGCCTTCCTGGGCCAGTTTGCCGAGACCGGCCGTGACACCATCTTCACCACCGAGTACTCCATGCGCACCGGTATGGAAGCGGTTTACACCCTGCTCAACATCGACCGCGGCGTGCCCGAGGTCTGGGGCAGCACCTATGATGTCCGCAGCCTGATCGATGCAACGGTCAAACTGCGTGACGGCAAGAAGATCACCGATATGGATCTGCCCTTCATCCAGCGGGTGGCCCTCAAGGAAGTGCTCAAGAAGATCGAGGGCACCGACCTTGAGAAGTTCCTCAAGGAATACCATGCCATCTGATGCTGTCTGAGAATCGTCCCCCGATCCTCTGACCCTCTTTTCTGAATGTGGCAAAGCCCTGCACCCTTTCCATGGGATGCGGGGCTTTGCCCTTTTTCTCGGAGTTTTCAAACGTTTTACCAAAACAGTATGACTATTGTGGGATTCCTTGACACGAATTTTACAAAAATCCCTTGCGGAAACTGGGGTTCTATGTTAAGATTTAGGTAACAAACAGCCCTCTCGGTCTTGCTGAAGCCCGCCAGTTCCCCAAAAGGGAAAACAACGCTGCACAGCATGGAAGGAGAGGGCTGAAAGAGCGTATTGAATCAAAGGAGGTCTTTCCCTGTGAAACAGTTCATTACCCGCCGCAGCTTTATCAAGGCTGCCGGTGCTGCCACGGCACTGACCGCAGTTTCTGTCGGTGCACCCGCCGCCTTTGCGGAGGAGACCAATTGCTTCTTTGGTGACAAAGCGGATGTGACCATCCTCTACACCAACGATGTCCACACCTATATCGACAACAAGTCCCCCAAGCCCACCTATGCCGCCATTGCTGCCCTGAAAAAGAGCATCGAGGACACCGGCCGGGATGTGCTGCTGGTGGATGCAGGTGACCATATCCAGGGCACCGCTTACGGCTCCATGGATGACGGCGCTACCATCATCGAGCTGATGAACGAGGCCGGTTACGATCTGGCCACCCCCGGCAACCACGAGTTCGACTACGGCATGGCCCGCGCCAAGGCTGTGCTCCAGGAAGCCGACTTCCCCTATGTCTCCTGCAACTGGGTCGATCTGCGCACTGGCTTCAACGTCCTGCCCAGCGTCAAGTTCTTCTTTGTGGGCGGCCGCAAGATCGCCTTTGTGGGCGTGACCACCCCCGAGACCTTCACCAAGTCCACCCCGGCCTACTTTATGAACGATGCACAGACCAAGTACATCTACGACATTCTGGGCGGCGAGGATGGCCAGAAGCTCTACGATGCCGTTCAGAAAGCCATCGACAAGGCTGAGTTCTGGGGCGCTGACACCATCATCGGTCTGGGCCATCTGGGCGTTGATCCCTCCTCCTCTCCCTGGACCAGTGAGGAAGTCATTGCACACACCCACGGCTTCACCGCCTTCATCGACGGCCACTCCCACACCGTGATGGCCAACAAGCAGGTCACCGATGCTTCCGGCAAGGCAGTCACCCTGACCCAGACCGGTTCTTACTTCAAGAACATCGGCAAGATGACCGTGGGCGCAGACGGCACCATCACCACTGAGCTCATCGACACCTACGAGGGTCTGGATGCTGCCGTGGCCGCCACCGCCTCCAACTGGATCAGCGCAGTGGACGATATGCTGGGCGAGGAGATCGCAGTGGGCGATACCAAATTCTACATCAACGATCCCGCCACCGGCAAGCGCCGCATCCGCTCCGGCGAGACCAACCTCGGCGACTTCGTGGCCGACGGCATCTACACCTACTTCAACGAGATCGAGGAGCTCCACTGTGATGTCGCCATTATGAACGGCGGCGGCATCCGCACCGATGTGGATGCTGGCCCCTGGAGCTTCAAGACCTGCAAGACCGTCAGCCCCTTTGGCAACGTGGCCTGCCTGATGTCCGTGACCGGCCAGCAGATCCAGGACGCTCTGGAGTTTGGTGCCCGCTTTGCCGGTGCTGAGGGCAAGGAGAACGGCGGCTTCCTGCAGGTGGCAGGTGCCAGGTACACGATCCACCCCATGATCCCCAACACCGTTCAGACCAACGACAAGAATGTCTGGACCGGCAGCGCCGCCACCCCGCGTGTCAGCAATGTGGAGATCTACGACAAGACCACCGGTACTTATCAGCCCCTTGACCCGAACGCCATCTACGCTCTGGCCGGCATGAACTACACCCTGCGCAATCTGGGCGATGGCTTTGCCATGTTCGATGGCGCGACTCTCATCAAAGACTATGTCTCTGAGGACTACCTTGTCATGTCCAGCTACGCAGCCATGTTCGGCGGCGTGGATGCCAACGGTCTGCCGCATCTGGCAAGCGCCAACAGCCCGCTGGCCGATTACCCCGGCTACCTGATCAACTACGAGGATCCGTACGGCGCAGGCCGCATCCAGATGATCTGGTAAATTAAGGATACGACCCTCTCCGTCAACGTCGTAGGCTTTGACGGAGAGGGTTATTTTTATGCAGCATTGTCAGCAGGAAACGAACCCGGTTTGTGGATCAGGATAGGGGAAAGTTGCACAAATCCGGCAGAGCATCCTTGTATACTACGCCAAAGTTTGTAACTTTTTTTATTTGTTTGCTTGCGAACGATCTGCGCTGGAAGTATAATAAACAGGCAAGTAATATATCAGCTGTGCTGTGGCAGGCACAGAGACAAAGGAGAAACATTATGCAGACACGGTATACCAGCGCCGACCAGTGGGCAGAGGCCAAGGACGGCGTGATCCCTGCACCCTACGCTCTGGAAGAGGGGGAGCAGATCATTGACCAGTATCTTGAGCCGGTCATCTTCCACAACGTCAACGGCCCCGACATCGGTGTGACCACCTGCGGCGTGATCGTCAAGGACGGCCTGTACTTTAAGGATCTGGACAACAGCGGCGAGCTGGCCCCCTACAAGGATTGGCGGCTGAGCCCTGAGCAGCGCGCTGAGGATATGGTCAAGCATCTGCGGCTGGATCAGCAGGCAGGCCTTGTGCTGAACACCCTGTTCAACAGCCCTGTGGTGCCCACCCGTGCCGAGGCCACCAACGCCGAAGGCAAGCTGGAGCTGGGCAAGATCTACAAGCACCACAACCCCGGTGAAAAACCCATGCCCGGCCCTCTGCCCGGCATGACCGTCAGCATTGATGACAGCCACGTTCTGGAAAAACACATCGCCGCCGGTGTTTACCGCGGTGACATGCGCTGCGAGGCCGGCATGGTGGCCCTGTACCACAACGCCGGCACCCAGATGCTGGAATACGAGGCCTGCAAGGGCGGCGTGGCCATTCCGTACTCTCTCCACACCAACCCCATCAACATCGGTTACCCGGACTCTCTGGGCATCGGCGCGGCTGTCATTGGCGACGGCAACACCGACATGGTCTATGAGATGGCCCAGACCGACCGCAAGATGATGAAGGCCGAGGGCCTGAACATCATGTACGGCCCTCAGGTCGATGTGACCTCTGACCCCCGCTGGCCCCGTACCTCCGGTACCTACGGCGAGCGTCCCGATGTCACCAGCGATATTGCCGAGGCTCTGGTCAAGGGCTATCAGGATGGCGACAACGGCCTGAACGAAGGCTCTGTTGTTCTGACCATCAAGCACTTCCCCGGCGATGCCCCCTCTGAGAATGGCTTTGAGCCCCATGTGCCCATCGGCCAGTGGCGCATCTACCGCACCCCCGGCTCGATGGAAAAGTATCATCTGCCCCCGTTCCAGCGCGCCTTTGACCACAAGGTCTCTTCCATCATGCCGGACTACTCCCGTATTGCCACCGATGGCCGTGCTGTGCCCCAGACCTACCGGGGCGAGGTGACCAGCACCGAGGAAGTGCCCAGCGCTTACAGCAAGGAGCTGATCACCGATCTGGCCCGGAACAAGATGGGCTTTGACGGCTATGTCAACTCCGACTCCGGCATCACCACCGTTCAGATCTACGGCGTGGAGAACCTCACCGAGCCTGAGCGCTACGCCAAGGCCATCTCTGCCGGTACCGATGTCATCGGCGGCAACACCGACCCCGAGAACATCGTCAAGGCTGTGGAGGATGGTCTGCTGCCCAAGGCAGATCTGGACCGCGCCAGCTACAACCGTCTGCTGAGCCTGTTCCGCACCAAGCGGGTGGATAACCCCTACCTCGACCCCGACAAGGCCGATCAGGCCCGCGTGGATAACTTCGATGGTGCCAAGAAGAAGGCTTACGAGGCCAACCAGAAGGCCGTTGTTCTGGTCAAGAACCACGAGAAGCTTCTGCCTCTGGCCAAGAGCCAGAAGGTCTGCATCGTCACCTTCAAGGGTGTGGATTCCGGCTTTGCACAGATGGCACAGGCTATGGGTGCCGGTCTGGGCAACACGGACGAGGATGCCGCTCTGCGCAAGACCCTGACGGAAGCCTTTGAGAAGAAGGGCTACACCGTGGTGGCCACCCCGGAGGAAGCCGATGTGCTCTACCTGCACGTCTGGCCCATCAGCAACGGTCTGGTGTTCAACCAGTACGCAATGCCCGTCATCGAGATGGGCGAGATCGTCACCGACGAGCGCGAGCGCAACAAGAGCCAGAAAAAGACCGGTAACAAGGTCACCGTTGTCACCCTGAAGGACGTGGAGAAGATCAAGGAACTGGCCGATGCCATCCATGCCCGCGGCGGCAAGGTGGTTGGCACCTGCGTGGTCTGCAACCCCTGGCTGCTGGACAAGCTGGAGCCCTACTGCGACGCACTGACCATCCAGTACACCGTCAGCGCCGTTGCCCTGAACAACGCCCTGAACGCTCAGGTCGATGTCATCAGCGGTGACTTTGCCCCCACCGGCAAGCTGAGCCTGACCATGGTCTCTGACCCCGCCGTCATTGCCATCACCGAGCAGGAGATCGACGGTGTGGTGCGCGAGATCTGCGCCTCTCCCAACGATGTGCCCGGCTACGATAAGGATCAGTACATCGATCCCGCTATCCTCGCCAACGTCAAGGGCGGCAGCTACGCCTACTGCGATGCCGACGGCAACTACTACCGCAGCGGTTTCGGTCTGAATTACTGATTACTGTTAACCAAAAAGAGCGATACAGCGTTTGCTGTATCGCTCTTTTTCTTTCTCTATAAATAAAAAGAACAAAAAAAGACATCCGAAAAGTTCGGATGTCTTTTGGTTGGGGATGAGAGAATCGAACTCCCACAAGTAGAGTCAGAGTCTACCGCACTACCACTATGCAAATCCCCATCAGTTTGGGTCTGTCTTGCGGGGTGAGCCGCTCAACGTGTGCTATTATACGGAAAAAGCGTCGCTTTGTCAAGCGCTTTTTTGAAATTTTTTGCAGAAATCGAAAAAAAGACGCACTTTCGCAGGAGTTCTTGCGGGCTGCTTGATTCCGTCATCCTTCTCATGCTCTTTGCATATACTGGAAATCAGAAGAAGCAAAGACGCACAAAGAGGAGGAACTGCTATGACCCAGACCACGCAAAAGGAAAAGACCCTGCTTTCGCCCCGTATCCCGCGGGACACCGAACACGAGCGCTACCACCCGGAGCTGGAGGAGGAGCTGAAAGAATGCCTGTTCTGCCTGCACCGGAACGAGATGATGTTCGACCTTGAGGTGGACACCGACCTCATCGAACAGCACATCTATGAGCGGCAGGCCCTTCTGGCCCGCTACCGGTACTTATTGGGAAAAGCCCGGGAGCTGGGGCTGCATACAATATTGGAAAAGTATCAGCCGGTGGGGTAGGGCTTCGTCTTTGTACAGCCTACAAAATACTGCCCGCAGAAGATGTGACAAAAATCTTGACAGAATCCCTGAACCGTGCTATCCTATATCAAGATAACAATGCGCAGGTGGTTCTGCGTATCAACTATTTGGAGCTAGAGAGGTTTTTAATTATGGAACGTATTAAGACGATCGCTACTCGTGACCTGACCAAGAGCGTTGTGACCGGTGGCTGCGGCGAGTGCCAGACTTCCTGCCAGTCTGCCTGCAAGACTTCCTGCGGCGTGGCTAACCAGAAGTGCGAGAACAGCAACAAGTAATTTCTGCAAATCGGATGCCGCCTTTGCCGGGCGGCATTTTTTTATGTTACAATGGAATGGAGAATAAAATGGTACATCAGTATCAATTGAACGGCTATAACATCGTGCTGGATACCTGCAGCGGCTCGGTGCATGTGGTGGATGAGGTGGCGTATGATGTCATTGCCATGTACCCCGACCACACCGCCGACGAGATCGTTGCCGCCATGATGGCAAAGTACGGCGACCGTGAGGACGTGACCGAGGCCGACCTGCGCCAGTGCATCGATGATGTGGCAAGCCTGAAGGAATCCGGCAAGCTGTGGAGCCCCGATACCTATGAGGATCTCGCGTTCGATTTCAAGAACCGCAACACCGTGGTCAAGGCCCTCTGCCTGCATGTGGCCCACACCTGCAACCTGAACTGCTCCTACTGCTTCGCCTCGCAGGGCCGCTATCAGGGCGAGCGTGCCCTGATGAGCTTTGAGGTGGGCAAGCGTGCAATGGATTTCCTCATCGAGAATTCCGGCAGCCGCCGCAACCTCGAGGTGGACTTCTTCGGCGGCGAGCCTCTGATGAACTTTGATATGGTCAAGAAGCTGGTGGCCTACTGCCGTGAGCAGGAGAAGATCCACAATAAGAACTTCCGCTTCACCATGACCACCAACGGCATGCTCATTGACGATGATGTCATCGACTTCTGCAACAAGGAGTGCCACAACGTGGTCCTGAGCCTGGACGGCCGCAAGGAAGTCCACGACCGCTTCCGCAAGGACTACGCCGGCCATGGCAGCTATGATACCATCGTGCCCAAGTTTCAGGAGTTCGTGAAGAAGCGCGGCGATAAGGGCTACTACATGCGCGGCACCTATACCCACTACAACACCGACTTCACCAACGATATCTTCCACATGGCAGATCTGGGCTTTACCGAGCTGAGCATGGAGCCCGTGGTCTGCGACCCCAGTGACCCCAGCGCTCTGACCGAGGCAGATCTGCCCATCCTGAAGGAGCAGTATGAGATCCTGGCCAAGGAGATGATCAAGCGGAACCGTGAGGGCCGCGGCTTCACTTTCTACCACTACATGATCGACCTGACCGGCGGCCCCTGCATCTACAAGCGCATTTCGGGCTGCGGCTCCGGCACCGAGTACATGGCTGTGACCCCCTGGGGCGATCTGTATCCCTGCCACCAGTTCGTGGGCGATCCCAAGTACCTGATGGGCGATATCTGGAAGGGTGTCACCAACACGGCAGTCCGGGACGAGTTCAAGCACTGCAACGCCTACGCCCGCAAGGAGTGCCAGGACTGCTGGGCAAAGCTCTACTGCTCCGGCGGCTGTGCAGCCAACTCCTATCACGCAACCGGCAGCATTACCGGCGTGTACGAGTACGGCTGTGAGCTGTTCCGCAAGCGGATGGAGTGCGCCATTATGATCCAGGTGGCACAGAATCAGGAGCTGGCTGCACAGGGCATCGAAGTGCCCATCCAGCTGGGCTCCACCTGCAATGCCTGCGCCGACGGCGAGGCCTGCGAATAAATGACCACCCCCATCGTCGATTTTGTGCGGCAGTACGCCCAGTCCGGCACCGCCCGGCTCCACATGCCGGGGCATAAGGGGCAGAGCCTGCTGGGCTGTGAGCCGTGGGATATCACCGAGATCCGGGGGGCCGATGAGCTCTACGAGGCCGAGGGTATCATCGCGCAGAGCGAGGCCAATGCCACCCGGCTGTTCGGCACGGCCCACACCTATTACAGCACCGAGGGTTCTTCCCAGTGCATCCGGGCCATGCTCTGCCTTGCTTTGCAGGGTGCGCCCCGCACCGGCAAGCGCCCGGTGCTGCTGGCGGCCCGCAATGCCCACAAAGCCCTGCTCTATGCAGCGGCTCTGCTGGACTTCGACATCCGGTGGCTCTGGCCTGCACCGGAGGATACCGGTGCACTGTGCAGCTGCCCGGTAACGGTGCAGGCCCTTTTCACCGCCTTTGAGGAGCTGGCCGGGCAGGGGAGAACACCCTTTGGCGTTTACCTGACCAGCCCGGATTACCTGGGAGGGATGCAGGATATCGCGGCCCTCTCTGCCGTCTGCGATGCTCACGGCGTGCCCCTGCTGGTGGATAACGCCCACGGGGCCTACCTGCGCTTTCTGCCCGGCGGGAGCCGCCACCCCATCGACCTGGGCGCGGCGGCCTGCTGTGACTCCGGCCACAAGACCCTGCCGGTGCTCACCGGGGGAGCCTACCTGCATCTTGGCCCCAAGGCCCCCGTGCAGGAGGAAAGTACCGTGCGCAACGCACTGGCGCTGTTCGGCTCCACCAGCCCGTCTTATCTGATCCTGCAGTCTCTCGATGCCTGCAACCGGCTGCTTTCCACCGATTACCCGGCACGCCTGCAGGAGTGCTGTGACCGGCTGGCCGCTCTGCATGCCCGCCTGAACGCGCTGACTGCCGCACAGGGCGCGGCCCTGCCGCTGGCACTGGACGGCCCCGCCCGGGAACCCATGAAGCTGACGTTGGACGCGGCGGCGCTGGGCCTGACCGGGCAGGCGCTGGCCGACCATCTGCGGCAAAACGGGATGGAATGCGAATATGCCGACCCCCGCTACCTTGTGCTGATGTTCACCCCGGAAAACCCGGCGGAGGACATGGCCCGGCTGGAGGCGGCTCTGGCAGAACTCTGTGCGCGGGGCATCCCCCCGGCAGAACCTCCTGCCGAGCACCGGGAAGCATTCTGTGCGCTGGCCTGGCAGGCGGAGCCGCGCCTGACCGTGCGGCAGGCCGTGTTTGCCCCGCAGGAGACCATCCCGGCAGGGTCTGCGCTGGGCAGGGTCTGCGCTCTGCCCACTGTGTCCTGCCCGCCCGCCATCCCCATTGTCGTCAGCGGCGAGGTGATCGGCCCGGCGGCGCTGGAGCTTTTCGCAGCCTACGGCGTGGAGACGGTCTCGGTGGTGAAACCGGAAATATTTTGAAAAAATCAGGGCGGATCTGCAAGATTCTGCGGCTCTGAAACGTATTAAGGATAGAACAGAGAACATAACCCCTATTCTATGCGGTAATCTGAGGTGTTCCAATGAAAATTCTTCTTGCATCAGATACATGGTCCCCAATGGTCAACGGTGTGGTGCGCTCGGTGGAGCTGCTGTACCACCAGCTGCTGGCACTGGGCCATGACGTGCGGGTGGTGACCCTTGCCCAGAATGGCCATTCCCATGAGGAAAACGGCATCCTGTATGTGGGCAGCATCAGCGCGGAGCGGGTCTACCCGGGCGTGCGGATCAGTGCGGCGGGCGCTCTGCCCATCTCCCACTGGCTGGATGAGCTGGAAGCCTGGGGCCCGGAGGTCATCCATACGCAAAGCGAGTTTTCTACCTTTATGCTGGCACAGCGGGTGGCCCGCCGGTGCCACTGCCCGGTGGTACATACCTACCATACTGTCTACGAGGATTACACCCAGTACCTTTTCTTCAGCGAGCGTCTGGGCCGGATGACCGCCGAAAAGGCCACCCGCATCCTCTCGGGCTATTGCAGCCTCATGCTGGCCCCTACCGAAAAGGTGCGCGCCATGCTCAACCGCTACGGGGGCAGCTGCCCGGTGGTCACAGTGCCCACCGGCATTGACCTGACCGCCTTTGGCCCGGCGCAGGACAACGGCGAGGAAAAGGCCCGGATGCGGGCAGAGCTGGGCATCCCGGAAGGGGATACCGTCCTCCTCTCGCTGGGCCGTCTGGCTGCCGAGAAGAACCACGCCCAGCTGGTGCGTCTGCTGGCCGCGCAGCCGGAGGAGAACCGCCCGTGGCTGGTGTTCGTGGGCGACGGCCCCGCCCGGCCTGACCTGGAAGCACTGACAAGGGAGCTGAAGCTGACCGACCGTGTCCGCTTTGTGGGCATGGTCAAGCCCGATGAGGTGCCCCGGTGGTACCGCGTGGGCGATATCTTCGTCAGCGCCTCCCAGAGCGAGACCCAGGGCCTGACCTACTTCGAGGGCATGGCCTGTGGTCTGCCGGTGCTCTGCCGTGCGGACCCCTGCCTGGATGGCGTGGTGGAAAACGGCTTCAACGGCTGGCAGTGGAAGGACGAAGCCGAGTTTGCATCGGCACTGAACACCATCATCTCGGACCCCGCCCTGCGCGGGCAGCTGCACCAGAACGCTCTGGCCACCGCGGCCCGCTACTCGGCAGAGCATTTCGCCCAGCAGGTGCTGGATGCTTACCAGCAGGCCATTGCGCTGAAGCAGTACGAGTCTGAACACAAAAGCATCCTCAGCTGGGTGTGATCCCAATCCCCAAAGAATCCAGAAAAAGCAGCAGCGCCCTGTCTCCCGCAATGGGAAACAGGGCGCTGCTTTTGTGCATCCGTTATTCGATGCTGGTCACCTTGTAATCCTGATCCTCAACAGCTTTCTTCAGGTCTGCGTCGGAAACTTCGGCGTTCAGGGTGACGATGGCGGTACCGTCCTCATGGCTGACCACAGCCTCGTCCACAGCGGGCAGGGCTTCCAGCGCCTTTTTCACGCGGGCCTCGCAGTGGCAGCACATCATACCTTCAACATGCAGGGTCTTTTTCATGGCATTGTCCTCCTTGACAACAGGAGCCGAAACGGGTTCGGCAGTATTTTCAGCCGCTGCAGGCTGCACGGGGGCAGCGGGCAGGGCGGCAGACTTGGGTTTGCGGTCGTGTTTGGTGCTGTGCAGGTCGAACAGGTTCAGCCGCAGGGCATTGCTCACGACACAGAAGCTGGAAAGGCTCATGGCCGCAGCCCCGAACATGGGGTTCAGGGTCAGGCCGAAGGGGATGAACACACCGGCAGCCAGCGGGATGCCGATGATGTTGTAGATGAACGCCCAGAACAGGTTTTCGTGGATGTTGCGCAGGGCAGCGCGGCTCAGGCGGATGGCGGCGGGCACATCCGACAGCTTGGAGTTCATCAGCACCACGTCCGCCGCGTCGATGGCAACGTCGGTGCCTGCGCCGATGGCGATGCCGGTGTCGGCACGGGTCAGGGCCGGGGCATCGTTGATGCCGTCGCCCACCATGGCCACCTTGCCGGATGCCTGCAGCTGGCGAATGACCGCTTCCTTGCCGTCGGGCAGCACGCCTGCGATCACCTCGTCCACACCGGCCTGCCTGCCAATGGCGTCGGCAGTGCGCTGGTTGTCACCGGTGAGCATGACCACGCGGATGCCCATGGTCTGCAGCTCCCGGATGGCGCGGGGGCTGTCCTCCTTGATGGTATCGGCCACCGCGATGATGCCCAGCAGGCGGCCTGCTCCGCCGAAGAACAGGGGCGTTTTGCCCTGTGCGGAGAGGGCTGCGGCCTTCTCCTGCAGCTGTGCGGGCACGGTGACTTTGGTGCCGATAAAGGACGCATTGCCGCCAAAGATCTCCACGCCGTCCAGCTTTGCGGCCAGACCGTTGCCCGGCAGGGCGGCAAAGCCGGATACCTCGGGGGCGGTGAGCTTCTGCGCGTCGGTGCAGGCCAGCACGGCCTTTGCCAGCGGGTGCTCGCTCTTGCGCTCCAGTGCGGCGGCAAGGGTGAGCAGCTCCGTCTCGGAAACGCCCTCGGCGGGCAGAATGTCGGTCACTTTGGGTTCACCGCTGGTGATGGTGCCGGTCTTATCCAGCGCCACGATCTGGGTGCGGCCTGCAGCTTCCAGCGAAGCGGCGGTCTTGAACAGGATGCCGTTCTTTGCACCCAGACCGTTGCCCACCATGATGGCCACCGGCGTTGCCAGACCCAGCGCACAGGGGCAGCTGATGACCAGCACGGAGATGCCGCGGGCCAGCGCATAGCCCAGCTCCCGGCCCAGCAGCAGCCACACGATGGTGGTGACCACCGCGATGGTAATGACCGCAGGCACGAAGAAACCGGACACCGTATCGGCGATTTTTGCAATGGGAGCCTTGGTGGCGGCGGCATCGCTGACCATCCGGATGATCTGGGCAAGGGTGGTGTCCTCGCCCACGCGGGTGGCCCGGCACTGCAGGAAACCGGACTGGTTGGTGGTGGCAGCGCTCACCTTATCGCCCGCAGCCTTGTCCACGGGGATGCTCTCGCCGGTCAGGGCGCTCTCGTTCACGGCGCTGGTGCCTTCCAGCACGATGCCGTCCACGGGGATGTTCTCGCCCGGGCGCACCACAAAGATGTCCCCCTTCTGCACCTGCTCGATGGGCACGGTCACTTCGGCACCGTCCCGCAGCAGGGTGGCGGTCTTGGGGGCAAGCTTCATCAGGCTCTTGAGCGCGTCGGTGGTCTTGCCCTTGGAGCGGGCCTCCAGCATCTTGCCCACGGTGATCAGGGTCAGGATCATGGCGGCAGATTCAAAGTAAAGCTCCATCATGTAGTGCATGACGAGCGCGTCGTTGCCGTCCACCTGAGCGCGGGTCATGGCGAACAGGGCGTAGGTGCTCCAAAGAAAGCTGGCCGAGGAACCCAGCGCCACCAGTGTGTCCATGTTGGGGGCACGGTGGAGCAGGCCCTTGAAGCCGCTGATGAAGAACTTCTGGTTGATGACCATCACGATGCCCGCCAGCAGCAGCTGGACCAGACCCATGGCAACGTGGTTGCCGTTGAACCAGTGGGGGAGCGGCCAGCCCCACATCATGTGGCCCATCGAAAAATACATCAGCACCGCCAGAAAGACCAGTGATGCGATGAGCCGTTTCTTCAGTCTGGGTGTTTCGTGGTCAGCCAGTGCATCCAGCTCGGCGCTGGGGGTCTCGGCGGCAGCAGCCTTGGGGCTTGCGCCGTAGCCCGCCTCCTGCACTGCCTTGACGATGGCTGATGCGCTGGCGGTGCCCTCCACGCCCATGGAGTTGGTCAGCAGGCTCACCGAGCAGCTGGTCACGCCGGGCACAGCTTTTACGGCCTTTTCCACCCGGGCAGAGCAGGCCGCGCAGCTCATGCCCGTAACAGTATACTGTTCCATTGTTTCCCTCCGATAAAAAACGCTGCGTGAATGGGATCAAACGAGCTTGTTCAGGATCCACAAAAACTCCTGCAGCTTCTCCTCGCCGCCGTTTTTCAGGTCCTCAGCCACGCAGGTGCTCAGGTGCTGGTCGATCAGCTCCCGGGTAAAGCCGTTCAGGGCGCTTCTGGCGGCAGCGGCCTGCACCAGAATATCCGTACAGTACACGTCCTTTTCCACCATGCTCCGGATGCCCCGGATCTGGCCCTCGATGCGGTTCAGCCGGGTGATGAGGTGCTTGTACTCCTCCTCGGTGCGCTGCTTGTGGCGGCAGCCGCAGCCGGTGCTTCCCTCAGCCGGGGCACAGCAGGGCGCTTCTGCCGGGGCGGGGGAGCAGTGGGGGCAGCTGCCCTCCGGGATCTTGTTCACATCGCTCATGGTCCATTCTCCTTCCATTACCCCTTGGGGGTATCTTGTTCCATAGCTGCATTATAGCACGGCGGTCCTGTTTCTGCAAGTAGGGCTGGGGGGTATTATTGTGAATTTTTTATGAACACAGAAGATAAAACAAAAGGCCCTGCGCCCCAAACGGGGAACAGAGCCTTTGAAGCATCCGGAACGATCAGTAGGCGAATCTGCGCATAAAGGCAAGGTCGCTTGCGGCGCGGGCGGGCAGGATCTCACCCAGACTGCGCAGGGGCGCTTCCTGCACCTCCATCAGCCGAACACACGGGCGGCAAAGAGATTCAGCTCTTTGCCCCACCAGTACCAGTCGTGGGAGACATCGCTGCCCCACACTTCCAGATGCACGGGCAGGCCACAGTCGGTCAGTGCATCGGCCATGGCCTGGGTGTCCACCAGCGCGTCGCCCTCGTAGCTGCCCTGACCGGCACAGAGGAGAAGGGCATTCTCCTCTGCCTTTGCCAGCAGCTTCTTGTCCACAAGGCCGTCCTCTGCCAGATAGGCCAGGGGGGCATTGCGCAGGACCAGGTCATCTGCTGCATTGCCCAGGAAACGGCACACATCGTACAGGCCGGAAAGGCCGATGGCACCCGCGAACACCTCGGGGCGGCGCAGGCGGCAGTTCACTGCCTGATACGCACCGGTGTCCACGCCCACCGCCCAGAGCAGGGTGTCCTTTTTGGCACCGTTCAGGGTCAGGATGCGGGGAGCCAGCTCGCTTGTCAGGTAATTGAAATACTTTTCCTGCATCTCGGCCCGGCGGCGGGGAGCTGTGTCCCCGGCCAGCAGGCTCTCGGCATCGATGCTGTCGGCGCAGAACAGCTGCACCTTGCCCTCATTCAGTAGCGGGGCAATGGCATCGGGCATCCCGTTGTTTTCCCAGTCGTAAAAGCGGCCGCCCCGCGCGGGCAGAGCCAGCACCGGCGTACCGGCATGGCCGTAGACCTTGAACTCCATGTCGCGGCCCAGCATCCGGCTCCATTCCTTATAATACGTCCCTTGGATCATGGCAGCATCCTCCTGTTGTCACACAAATTGATTGCGCTGGGGGTCATAGGCGTACCCCACAGCGGAAAGCCTGGCACACAGCGCGGCCTTGTCCTCGTCCAGATCCTCGCACAGCGCGTCCAGAGTGGGGTAGAAGTCCCGCAGCTTCAGGTTGATCATGCTCAGCAGCATGATCGGGTCATTTGGCAGAGCCATCGTCGATCCCTCCAGAAGATAACAAAAAAGCCGGCCACTCGACAAAGTGACCGGCAGATGCAGCTACTTAGACAGCGCGGGTAACCTTGCCAGCGCGCAGGCAGCGAGAGCATGCGTAGATATACTTGGGAGAGCCTTCCACGACCGCCTTGACACGACGGACATTCGGCTTCCAGGTACGGTTGGAACGGCGATGAGAGTGGGAAACCTTGATACCAAAGGTAACACCCTTGCCGCAGCATTCACACTTAGCCATGGTACTTGCACCTCCTACAGTGAAGTATGGAATTCAAAATAATCAGCTTGACTATTTTACCAGAGATGCGGAGAAAAAGCAAGAGCAAATTTGATTTTTCTGCAACTTTTTTCTTGCAGGGCCAAACCCTTGCCCCAAAAGCGAAAAAATAGTACAATAGGATAAAATCCAACCGAGGGAGAAACGAATGACCGCACTAGGAATGTATTATCTCATCCGGGCACTGGTGACCCTGATTGCCATCCCGTTCCACGAGGCGGGCCACGCGCTGGCCGCCTGGCTGCTGGGCGACCCCACCGCAAAGCGGGAGGGCCGCATCAGCCTGAACCCGTTCCGCCACTTTGACCTCGTGGGCACCCTCTGCATGATCTTTGCCGGGGTGGGCTGGGCAAAGCCTGTTTCCACCGACCCCCGCAATTTCAAAAACCCCAAGTGGGGCATGGCCCTCACCGCGCTGGCAGGCCCGGCGGCCAACCTGCTGCTGGCCTACCTCGGCATGGTGGCGTGGAAGATCCTGTATTATTGGGCCCCTACCACCATGATCACGATTTTCGCAGCCCGCTTCCTCCAATACTTAGTGATGATGGATGTGGGCCTTGCGGTGTTCAACCTCATTCCCATCCCGCCGCTGGACGGCAGCCGCATCCTGCTGGTGGTGCTTCCCCAGCGCATCTACTTTCAGATCATGCGGTACGAGCGCGTCATCTTCGTCATTCTGCTGGCAGCTGTCTGGGCCGGTGTGCTGGATGGCGTGCTGGGCACCTTCAATGATGTGGTCTGGGATCTGCTGGATCTCGGCACCGGCTACATCGACCAGATCGCCTATTCTGCGTATTATGCAGCCATCGGGACGGTGATCTGAGTGGCAGAAGAACTGACCTTCCGTCTGGAGGATTTTGAGGGCCCGCTGGAGCTGCTGCTCACACTGGTGCAGAAGCACAAGATGGACCTGCACAACATCCCCATTCTGGAGCTCATCGACCAGTACACCCGCGCGGTGGATTCGGCCGAGAGCACCGACCCTGAAATTTCCAGTGCCTTTATCGAGATGGCCGCCCACCTGGTGGAGATGAAGAGCTATTTGCTGCTGCCCCGCAGCGAAGAGGGCGAGCGGATGAAGCAGGAGCTCACCGGCCAGCTCATTGAATATGACCAGTGCCGCCGGATGGCCGCCCGTCTGCGGGAGCGGGGAGAGGAATATACCGTGTTCGTGCGCACCCCGGCCCGGCTGGAATGGGACAACACCTATGATCTCTTCCATTCGCCGCAGGTGCTGGCAGACTGCTGGCAGGCCCTGATGGGGCGCACCACTGTCCGCAAAATGCCCACCCAGCAGCAGTTCGAGCCGCTGGTGTCGGCTCCGCAGGTCTCGGTAAGCAGCCGGGTGGTCTACATCCTGCGCCAGCTCATTGCAGGCGGTGCAAAAAAGATGGACCAGCTGTTTTCCCGCCGCCAGACCCGGGGGGCCAACGTGGCCACCTTTCTGGCGCTGCTGGAGCTGGTGCGCGGCGGCCGTGTGACGCTTGGCCCGGAGGGCGAGCTGAAGATGCGCCGGGGCCGCATTGACCGCACAAAGGAGGAGCAATGAATCAGAAACAAATTTGTGCCGCAGTGGAGGCAATGCTCTTTGCCTACGCGGAGCCCATCGGGGCCGACAAGCTGGCCCAGGCGCTGCAGCTGCCCACCGCCAGCGTGGAATCTGCGCTGGAAGCGCTGCACGAGCGCTGCCAGAAAGAGGACAGCGGCCTGTGCCTGCTCCACCTGAATACCCATTGGCAGCTGGCCACCAAAACGGAATTTGCGGAGTGCGTCCGCCGTGTGCTGGACACCCGCCGCTCCATCCCGCTGGGTCCGGCGGCCATGGAGACCCTGACCGTCATCGCCTACAACCAGCCTGTCTCCCGCGCCTTCATTGAGCAGGTGCGCGGCGTGGATTCCTCCTCCAGTGTGTCGGGCCTGCTGGAAAAGGGGCTCATTGAAGAGGCAGGCCGTCTCGACCTGCCCGGCAGACCGGTGGCTTTCCGCACCACGGATGTGTTCCTGCGGTGCTTCGGCCTGTCCAGTCTGGAAGATCTGCCCCCGGTGCGGGGCACGGAAAGTGAGGCGGCCCAATGAGCGTCCTGTGGAGTGTTCTCGCTGTCATTGGCACGGTGCTGCTGTTCCTCTTAAAAGGGGTGGGCATCCTGCTGCTGGTGGTGCTGGTGTTGGGTCTGCTGCTCATGTTCTGCCCCTTCTGCGCCGATGTGCAGTGGGCGGAGGGCATCTTTCAGGTAAAGGCCGGTGCACTGGGCATCACCTTCCCGGTGTTCCGGTATCCCGCGCCGGAAAAGCCGGAGAAAAAGAAAAAAGAAAAAAAGAAGAAAGCGTCCGGCACACAGAAGCCCAAAAAGGAAGCCCCGCCCCGCCAGAAGGCGAAGCTGACCCTGCAGATCGTCTGCACCATCTTAAAAGGGGCGGGAAAACTCACCCGGGCCATCATCGGCTCCCTGCGCTTCACCCGGATCGACGTTGTCCTCGGTGTCCGGGGCGAAGACCCTGCCGAGGCTGCCCGCAGCTATGGCAGGCTGAACGCCTGGCTCTACCCGACCCTGGGCTTCCTGGACCGGTTCCTCTATCTGGACTTCGAGCAGCTCCGGCTCCTGCCGGATTTCGGCAGCGCCGAGTCCACCGTAAAGGATCACGTCTCCTTCCGGGTCACGGCCCGGGCCTACGCCATCGTTTTCACGCTTCTGCGCGTTCTGTACGCGTTCTGGCGCGAAAAGGTACTGGACGTTTTTATCTAGCTCGGGTATAATAATTTTGTATGGTGTGTCCGCGTCCCGGTCTGTACAGGGCAGGGAAGTGGTTCCGTGGGAGCGGCGCTCCGCTCCCCGATATAGAAGTAAGGAGGCCGAATTTATGGCTGAGCATCCCATTCAAAACCTGATGAACGTTACGATGGACAAGATCCGTCAGATGGTGGATTCCAACACCATCGTCGGCAAGCCCATCACCACCGATGACGGCACCACCATCCTGCCGGTGTCCAAGGTGAGCTTCGGCTTTGCATCTGCCGGCACCGATTTCGACGGCAAGAACGCCGCCAACAAGGATCTGTTCGGCGGCGGCTCCGGCGCGGGTGTCAATATCCAGCCCGTGGCATTCCTGGTGGTCAAGGACGGCTGTGTTCGCACCATCCAGCTCTCTGACGGCAACAACACCGTGGACCGCGCCCTGACCATGATCCCTGAACTGGTGGAAAAGGTCAGCGCACTCATTAAAAAGGACGAGCCTGCTGCTCCTAAAAGCGAGCAGTGACGGCCAGCGGGCAGCTTTCCCTCGCAAGTGAAACGGGCCATTCCATCGCCCGCCCTACTGCCTGCGGCAGCAGGGTCCCACCCCAGCGGACACTTGCTCAGGAAACTGCCCGCCGTCCTCCAATACACCGCCGTAACTGCAAGAATCCAACTTGCAGTTTTTTCAGCGCATGCTCCGGCGTGCGCTTTTGAGCGCCGGGAGGCGCACAAGGAGTTTTATTATGGCAGAAGAACGTATTCAAAAGATCATGGCTGAACAGGGTCTGTGCTCCCGCCGTGCGGCAGAACAGATCATCGCCGAGGGCCGCGTGAAGGTCAACGGCCACCCCGTCAAGGTGGGCGACAAGATGGACCCCAACCGCGACGTGCTGCACGTGGACGACGAGCGCATCTATATCCGCAAGGATCAGCAGATGTACTATCTGGCCCTGTACAAGCCCTGCGGCTATGTGACCACCGCCAGCGACGAGCTGGGCCGCAAGACCGTGATGGAGCTGGTGAGCGATATCCCCGCCCGCCTGTACCCGGTGGGCCGTCTGGATAAGGACAGTGAGGGCCTGCTGCTCATGACCAACGACGGCGCGTTTGCGCAGGCCGTCACCCATCCGTCGGGCGGCATCTCCAAGCTGTACCGCGTCACCGTGCAGCCCCGGGCCGATGAGAGCCAGATCCTGAAGATGAGCTCCGGCGTTGTGCTGGACGATGGCACCAAGACCATGCCCTGCGCCATCAACGTCGTCACCGACGAGCCCGGCCGCACCGTGATGGAGATGACCCTGAAAGAGGGCAAGAACCGCGAGATCCGCCGCATGTGCGAGGCCGTTGGTCTGGAGGTCGTCCGCCTGAAGCGCAACGCCGAGGGCGTGGTCAAGCTGGGAATGCTCAAGCCTGGCACCTATCGTGAACTGACCAAGGCAGAGGTCAACGGTCTGCGTGCCGCAGCCGCCAAGGGCCGCGCCCAGACCCGCAGCGCATCGCTGCAGTCCAAGGCTGCCGCTCGCCGCCCCAAGGGCCCTGTGGGCAGCGGCAATGCCCCCGCAAAACGGAGAAAGTGATCGTTTTTTCAGCTTTCACGGCGCAAAAACCGTCTGATTCTGGAAAAGATTGTGAAATTTTTCCGCAAAATGGGCCTTTCAGCCCTTGTGAACGCTCTCAAAATAAGGTATAATGATACTAATTTTGAAAGCTCAAAATAAAAAGCTCAAAATAGAAAAGCAGGAGGTCTTACCATGGCTTCAAAGAGTAACAAAGGAGAAATCCTCGCCAAGTTTTTCGATGACGGGGAGTATACCGCACTGTTTGCGGACGGCGCAGTGAGTGCTGCCTGCGGCTATGCGGCTGGTCAGCAGGCTTATGCTGTTTACCAGAACGGCGAGGCTGTCTCTGTCAAGGACGTTGAGAAGAACATCAAGGTCCTGGAGATGGCTGCTCAGACCGGCTGCCCGGTGGTCACGTTCTACAACTCTGTCGGCGCTAAGCTGGCTGAGGGTCTGGACGTTCTGACCGCCAGCGCCAAGCTGAACGCCACCATCGCCAAGGTTTCCGGTGTCATCCCCCAGATCGCAGTCGTCACCGGCGTGTGCGGCGGCACCAGCGCACTGAGCGCTGCCAATGCTGACGTGTGCGTTATGGCTGAGGATGCAGAGCTGTTCTTCACCGCTCCGTTCACCTCCGCCGCCAAGGGCGACAAGGTCCCCGGCGCAGGCACTGCCGAGGCTGCTGCCAAGGCTGGTGTGGCTGCCATCGTGGCTGCCAACGCTGAGGAAGCTGCCGAGAAGGCTGCCCACATCGTGGGTCTGCTGCCTGCCAACAACCTGACCGGCCCCGCCATCTTCGAGTTCGAGCAGCCCACCAGCGTTCTGAGCGCCGGTGCTGCCCCCGAGAAGGCTGCCGCTGCCCTGATCGACAAGGACAGCGCTGTGGAGCTGTACGCAGGCTTCGGCAAGCACGTCTACACCGCATTCGCAACCATCGGCGGCAACGCTGTGGGTATTGTGGCCACCGGCGAGACCCTGTGCCACAACTGCGTGGCCAAGGCTTCCCGCTTTGTCCGCCTGTGCGATGCTTTCAGCGTGCCCGTGCTGACCATCGTCAACACCAATGGCTTTGCACCCAGCGCCACCGATGACATCGCAGGCGGCATCCGTGAGGCTGCCCGTCTGGCTGCCACCTATGCCGATGCTACCACCGCAAAGGTGGCTCTGCTGTCCGGCAAGGCTGTGGGCCCTGTCTACACCGCTCTGGCCAACGCTGACCTGAAGATCGCCGTCAACGGCTGCACCGTCAGCGCTCTGGAGCCCAACGCTGCCGTCTCCGTCCTGTACAAGGCCGAGATCGACGCTTCCGACAACATCATTGCCGCCACCAACGCCAAGGCTGCCCAGTACACCGCTGAGGTGTGCAGCGCTGCCAACGCCGTTGCCGCCGGTGCCGCTGATATGACCTGCGACGCTGCCAACGCCCGTGCAAGCGTGGTTGCCGCCTTTGAGCTGCTGAGCACCAAGCGTGCCGCCCGCCTGCCCAAGAAGCACGGCAACATGGCTCTGTAAGCGGTTCCGGAACGTAAACCGTACATCGAATCCATACATTGATTTTGTTCAGGAGGATCCTTCCATGAAGTACTACAATATTACCGTCAATGGCGTTGCTTACAGCGTCTCCGTGGAGGAGACTGCCGCTGGTGCTGCTCCGGTTGCTTCTGCAGCTCCTGCCGCACCCGCTGCTCCTAAGGCTGCTCCGGCTCCCGCTGCTGCTCCCAAGGCTGCTGCAGGCGCTGCTGGTGCCGTTGCCGTCAAGGCTCCCATGCCCGGCAACATTCTGGATGTCAAGGTCAAGGCCGGTGCATCCGTGAAGGCTGGCGACGTGCTGGTGATCCTGGAGGCCATGAAGATGGAGAACGAGATCGTTGCTCCGCAGGATGGCACTGTGGCTTCCATCAACGTCAACAAGGGCGACACCGTCAACTCCGGTGACGTTCTGGTTTCCATGAACTAAGGGAGAGGTGACAATCATGGCCAAAAAGCCGATCAAGGTTACTGAGGTCGTCCTGCGCGATGCCCACCAGTCTCTGCTGGCCACCCGCATGACCATGGATGAGATGCGTCCCATCCTGCCGGAAATGGATAAGATCAACTACTTCTCCGTGGAGTGCTGGGGCGGCGCTACGTTCGACAGCTGCATCCGCTTTCTGGACGAAGACCCGTGGGAGCGCCTGCGCATCCTGCGCAAGGAGCTGCCCCACCAGAAGCTGCAGATGCTGTTCCGCGGCCAGAACATGCTGGGCTACCGCCCCTACGCAGACGATGCCGTTGAGTACTTTGTGCAGAAGTCTGTTGCAAACGGCATCGACGTGATCCGTATTTTCGATGCACTGAACGATCCGCGCAACCTGCAGACCGCCATCAAGGCAGCCAACAAGGAAGGCGCTCATGTGCAGGGCTGCATCAGCTACACCCTCAGCCCCGTGCACAACAACGAGTACTTTGCAGCCTACGCCAAGACCCTGGAGGAGATGGGCGCAAACTCCATCTGCATCAAGGATATGGCCGGTCTGCTGACCCCCTATACCTGCTACGATCTGGTGAAGAAGCTGAAGGAGACCGTCAGCATCCCTGTTGACATCCACAGCCACTACACCGCAGGTCTGGCTTCCATGTCCATCCTGAAGGGCATCGAGGCAGGTGCCGACATCATCGATACCGCCATGAGCCCCCTGAGCCTGGGCACCAGCCACATGCCCACCGAGAGTCTCGTCGCTGCCCTGCAGGGCACCGATTACGACACCGGTCTGGATCTGAAGCAGCTGAACGTTGTGCGCGCATACTTTGCAAAGCTGCGTGAGAAGTACATTGCCAACGGCCAGATCAGCCCGAAGAGCCTCGGCGTGGATGCAAACACCCTGCTGTATCAGGTGCCGGGCGGCATGTTCTCCAACATGCTCAAACAGCTGAAGGATGCCGGCAAGGAAGATAAGCTGGACGAAGTGCTGGCAGAGATCCCCCGCGTCCGCGAGGATGCAGGCTATCCGCCGCTGGTCACCCCCACCAGCCAGATCGTTGGTACGCAGGCTGTGTTCAACGTGATCCTGGGCGAGCGTTACAAGATGGTCACCAAGGAGTTCAAGGGTCTGGTCCACGGTGATTACGGCAAGACTCCCGCTCCCATCAAGCCCGAGTTCACCAAGAAGATCCTGGGCGACGAGCAGCCCATTACCTGCCGCTTTGCCGACACCCTGGCTCCCGAGATGGACAAGCTGAAGGCTGAGGCCGCCAAGTGGGCAACGCAGGAAGAGGATGTTCTGACCTACGCAATGTTCCCGCAGGTCGCACCAAAGTTCTTCGAGAAGCGCAATGCCAAGAAGCAGGGCGTGGACGCTGACCACGCTGATTACACCAATCAGTCTCACCCTGTCTAAATCATAATACCAGAAGGGGCTGCTGCACCATTTGATGCAGCAGCCCCTTCTTTTTGTTATTGTTTTTTGTGTTCCCGCAGGTCTCAGTTGTTCTTGCCATTCTCGGCCTTCATGGCGTTGTAGCCAATCAGCACGGTCCAGACATAGGCGCAGGTCTTGGGGATCATCAGCATACCGATCAGGGGGTTGACATCTGCCCACAGCACTACCGGGATATAGAAGCCGAAGCTCAGCACGATGGTCAGCCACATCCAGCGGAAAGCCTGATCCTTGTGTTCCTTGGCACTGTGGTAGAACAGCACAATGATCAGCAGGCCCAGCAGTGCAAAGGGGATGTTGCGCAGGATGCCCCAGGTCAGCGGGGTGTGGTTGGCCAGCCACTGGTTCTGCGGCATCATGCACAGCACGATACGCACGGCAGAAAGGGCGTACACGGCAATGGTCAGATCCTTCTGGCCCTCGATCTGGTAGCGCTTGCGCCAGACGTAGTACAGCAGTACATAGAACACAGTCATGGTCACGGAGGTGATCCACTTGCCCAGGCCCAGAGGCACAGCGTAGTTTTCCAGGCCGGTGGTGCACAGTGCCAGGGCACGGGGCACCAGATGGAAGGAGTCACCTGCGCCCAGCACCACGGCCATCAGGCCGAACAGGCGGAACTGGGTGCCAGCCTTGCTGCCGCGGATCATGCGGATGCCCACGGTCAGCACGGTGACCAGATAGAAGATGTCGAAAACGGTCTCAATGATTGCTCTCATAAGAATGTTGCTCCTTTACGGTTGGTTTGTTTTGCTGCTCTATCGCGATCCGGTCAGCAATTGCCGGCCGGACTGCATCGTTGTGATGTGCAGGCTGCCGTGGGTGGAATGCTGGGGGAGATGTCCCGCACTAATCAATATGAACGTTGTTCACTTTTGGCCGTAAAAAACTCCCACAAGACTGTGGGATGTTTTTTACACTTCATAAATGGTCCTGCGGATGATCTCCAATACCGCTGTGGGGTCAAAATCCTGCTGCACCACGGCAGAAAGCATGAGGGAGAACAGGATGCCCGCAAATTTCTGGCGGCTGAACTCCTCAGTAAATGCGTCTGGCCGGATCTTTTTGTCCCTGGTCAGCACCATGGTCAGCGCATCCAGGATGTGCTGCCAGGTCTGCCGCATCTGCTGCTTGCCATCGGCGGTATCCTGCCGCACAAAGCCAAGCGCGTGGTGGGTGAAGAAGCCGGGGTACTGCTCAGAGCCGTACTCCATCTGCCGGTACATCCAGCGGATGCAGGAGAGAGTATCCTCAAACACCGCCGGGTCGTCCGGGTGGCGGAAGATATCGCTCCAGATGCTTTCCACTGCCGCGCTCACCAGTTCGGTCTTGGAACCGAAGTAGTTGTAGATGCACCCCACGGATACCCCGCAGGCTGCTGCCACTGCACGGATGTTGACCGCTTCCCATCCATTCTGCTGGATGAGGACCCGGCTCGTTTTCAGGATCTCCTCCTTGGACGTTGCCATCGGATTCGTGTGACCACCTCCTCAACATGAACGTTGTTCACAATGCATAGTGTAGCGCTGTTCCTGCCCCTTGTCAAGGGGGTAAAATAGATTTTTTTCGCCGCATTGCTTGCAAAAAAAGGGGCGGCAGAGTAAAATATATAGTATATGTATCGTAACATGGGTCTGTGTGCCCCAAAGCGGATACATATACGAAGAATGTCCGCAGAAAACCCTTTGGAATACGAGGAAAAAAGCATGATTTTGAGCATGACCGGTTTTGGCCGGGGAACTGCTGTGCGCAATGGCCGTGAGATCACGGTGGAACTGCGCAGCGTCAATTCCCGGTACTTTGAGTATTCTTCCCGGATGCCCCGCACCTGCAGCTATCTGGACAGCCGCCTGAAAAAGCAGCTGAACGAGCGGGTGACCCGCGGCAAGGTAGAACTGAGCCTGACGGTGCAGACCGTGGATGCCGCCGATACCGTGGTGGCTGTGAATCAGGAGCTGGCCAAGAGTTACCAGCAGGCCCTGCGGGACCTGTCTGAGACGCTGGAGGTCAAGAACGATGTGACCGCCGGGATGATCGCCCGCTTCCCCGATGTGCTGACCACCCGCCACGCCGATGTGGATGAGGAGCAGCTGTGGGAGGATGTTTCCGCTGTCACTGCCCAGGCGCTGGACCGCTTTGTGGAGATGCGCGCCGCTGAGGGTGCCAAGATGAAGGCTGACGTGGAGAACCGCCTGCGTTTTCTGGAAGAATGCGTGGGCCGGGTGGAGACCTTGAGCGCCGGCCGGGTGGAGAACTACACCAACCGCCTGTACGAAAAACTCAAGGTCATTCTGGAGGACCGGAACATTGATGATGCCCGTGTCCTGACCGAGGCCGCCATCTTTGGCGACAAGACCGCCGTGGATGAGGAGACCGTCCGCCTGCGCAGCCACATCGCCCAGTATCGTTCCATTCTGGAGCTGGACGAGCCCGTGGGCCGCAAGCTGGATTTCCTGACCCAGGAGCTGAACCGTGAGACCAATACCATCGGCTCCAAGTGTCAGGATCTGGATATCACCCGCATCGTGGTGGATATGAAGGCGGAGATCGAAAAGATCCGCGAGCAGATCCAGAATCTGGAGTAAACCCTGAGATTCAGATGGTTCGGAGGAAAAGATGAAACTGATCAACATCGGCTTTGGCAATCTGGTCAGCGCGGGCCGGGTGGTGGCTGTGGTCAGCCCCGATTCTGCTCCGGTCAAGCGTTTGGTCAAGGAAGCGCGGGAGCGGGGGATGCTCATTGATGCGTCCTATGGCCGCAGCACCCGCGCCGTCCTCATCATGGACTCCGACCACGTTGTCCTTTCAGCCCTTCAGCCCGAAACGGTGGCCAGCCGTGCCGCCGGTCAGGCCGAGGGCAAAACAGTGACAGAAGAGGAGCAGTAAGACCATGGAAAATGAAAAATATCTGTTTGTCGTTTCCGGTGCCGCCGGTACCGGAAAGGACAGTGTGGTGAGCGCTTTGCGCAAGGCTCACCCCGAGATCGAAAAAACGGTTTCTGCCACCACCCGTTCCCCCCGCCCCGGGGAGCAGGAAGGGGTAGACTACTACTACCGCACCAAGGAGCAGTTCCAGCAGCTTATCGATCAGGATGAGGTCGTGGAGCACAACTTCTTCAACGGCAACTACTACGGCACCCTGAAGGAAGAGGTCAACAAGCGGCTGAACGCGGGCAAGCTGGTGGTCATGGTCATCGATGTGCATGGTGCGGCCAATATCCGCCGCATGTATCCCGGTGCCACCACCATCTTCCTGCTGCCCCCCTCCACCCAGGAGCTGGAGCGCCGCCTGCGCGGCCGCGGCACCGAGACCGAGGAGAGCATCCGGGAGCGCCTGGAGATCGCCCGCAATGAGCTGGCCCAGCAGGATAAATTCACCCTCAAGCTGGTCAACGACGAGGTGGATGCCTGCGCCGCCAGACTCTATGATGTCATCTGCCAGCGTGCGGGCCTGACCCGCTAAATCGCTTTGAAGGAGCTGCCTGAATGCCCAAAACGGTAGGCGTTGCAGTGAGCAACGCGACCTTTCATTTCGACAAACTCTATACCTATGCCGTCATGCCCGACCAGCAGGATACTGTCCGGCTGGGCAGCATGGTGCTGGTGCCCTTCGGGCGGGGGAGCCGTGCCCGGATGGGTGTGGTGCTGGCCTGCGATGCCGAACCGGAGAGCGCAAAGCTCAAGTTCCTGTTCGATGTGGCCCCGGCCTCTGCCTGCCTCACCCCGGAGCTGCTGCGGCTGGTGCACTTTTTGAAGGAGCGCACCTTCTGCACCTACTACGAGGCCGTCAAGGCGGTCATCCCCTACGGCGCGCAGTACAAGCCCACCGTGGCGGAGGACGGCGTGACCCCGGTGCTTCAAAAGCAGCTCGTCCGCCACACGGAAAATGCCTATAAGCTGGTGGGCACGCTGCCCCCAAAGCCCAGACCGACCGCCAAGCAGCTGGCCGCAGTGGCCCTGTTGGCCGGGGGAGAGCGCACCCTGTCTGCATTGGAGGAAAAGGGCATCAGCCGGGCGGTGCTGGACAACCTCTGCGCCAAGGGCGTGCTGGAATGCAGCAAGGTAAACAAATCCATTGACCTGTATTCTTCCATCCCGCTGAGGAACGAGCCCATCCTTCTCACGGAGGAGCAGCAGGCCGCCTATGACGCGCTGCTGCCCGGGCTGGAGGATGCTGCCCCGCACTCGGCCTTGCTCTACGGCGTGACCGGCAGCGGCAAAACGCTGGTGTTCCTGAAGCTCATTGAGCACTGCCTGCAGATGGGCCGCCGGGCGCTGGTGCTGGTGCCTGAGATCAGCCTGACCCCTCAGATGATCCTGCGGCTGAAAAGCCAATTTGGCAAGCGGGTGGCCGTGCAGCATTCCGCCCTCAACCACACCGAGCGCCTGCTCCAATGGCAGATGATCCAGGACGGCGGCGCGGATATCGTGGTGGGCACCCGCAGCGCAATCTTCTCTCCGCTGGAAAACATCGGCCTTGTCATCATTGATGAGGAGCAGGAGCACACCTACCGCTCCGAATCTGCGCCCCGCTACTCGGCCCACGAGGTGGCCCGGCAGCGTGCGGCGGAGAACGGGGCCCTGCTCCTGCTGGCCAGCGCCACCCCCAGCACCGAGAGCTATTATGCCGCCCAGCATGGCCGAACCCAGCTGGTGCGCCTGACCAAACGCTATGGCGGCAACCCGCTGCCCAAAGTCCAGATCGTGGATATGCGGGCCGAGCTTGCCTCCGGCAACCCCCGGGAGATCAGCCTTGCCATGGAGGATGCCATCCGGCACAACCTTGAGGCAGGCAAGCAGACCATTCTGCTGCTCAACCGCCGGGGTTACCAGACCGTGGCCCAGTGCGAGGACTGCCGCGAGGTGCTCAAGTGCCAGAAGTGCAGCGTGCCCATGGTCTACCACAAATCGGCCCACAAGCTGCTCTGCCATTACTGCGGCAGCCAGCTGGACCCGCCCCCTGCCAGATGCCCCGCCTGCGGCGGAAAACTGCAGTACCGGGGTTTTGGCACCCAGAAGGCCGAGGAGGAGCTGGCAAAGCTCTTTCCGGAGGCCCGCATCCTGCGGATGGATCAGGATACCACCGCCGCCAAGGATGCCCATGAAAAGCTGCTGGCAAAGTTTGCCCGGCATGAATATGACATCATGGTGGGCACCCAGATGGTGGCCAAGGGGCTGGATTTCGAGGATGTGACGCTGGTGGGCGTGCTGGGCATAGATTCGCTCCTGTTCGCCCAGGGCTTCCGGGCTTATGAGACCGTGTTCAGCCTCGTCACGCAGGTGGTGGGCCGGAGCGGCCGGGCAAAAGACCCCGGCTTTGCCATCATCCAGACCACCGACCCGGACAACCCGGTGCTCAACCTTGCCGCCGCGCAGGACTACGACGCGTTCTTCGAGCAGGAGATCGCCTACCGGAAGCTGGGGCTTTATCCGCCCTTCTGCGGGCTCTGCGTTGTGGGCTTTGCCGGGCCAAAGGAGAGTGAGGTGGCCCGGGCTTCCGCCCGCTTTGCGGCCCTGCTGGGCCGACAGGCGGCCAAACAGCCCGACCTGCCCCTGCGGGTGCTGGGCCCCACCCCCGGCAGCATTGAAAAGATCAACGATTCCTACCGCTATAAACTCACCGTCAAGTGCCGCAACGACCGCCGTTTCCGGGACCTTATCCGGGAAACGCTGACCCTCTACGAGCAGGAAAAGCTGCCCGGCAAGGCCACCGTTGTGGTCGATCTGCACTCGGACGGGGATATCTGATACAACACAACAAATTTTGGAGGTACCACTATGGCTATCCGCAATATCGTAAAAGAGGGCGACCCCATCCTGAACAAGGTCTGCCGCCCCGTGACCAACTTTGACGACCGCCTTGCCACCCTGCTGGATGACATGCGGGAGACGATGATCGCCGCCGACGGCGTGGGTCTGGCAGGCCCTCAGGTGGGCATGCTGCGCCGCGTGTTCGTGGTGTGGGACACCACCGATGCCCCCGAGGAGATCCCCGAGGATTATGAGTACAAGTTCATCGACTTCGTCAACCCCGAGATCCTGGCTGTTTCTGAGGATGAGGAGACCGCCTACGAGGGCTGCCTGTCCTTCCCCGGCCACAACGGTGCCGTGACCCGTCCCGCTGCCGTCAAGGTGCGTGCACAGGACCGCAACGGCAACTGGTTCGAGCTGGAGGCTGAGAACCTGCTGGCCCGCTGCATCCAGCACGAGAATGACCATCTGGACGGCATTACCATCATGGAGTCCAGCGAGTATTTCTACGAGGACACCGAGGAGGGCAAAAAGGCTGCCCGTGAAGCGAAAGGAAACAACTGATGCGCATTCTGTTCATGGGAACCCCGGATATCGCTGCGGAGTGCCTGAAGGCCCTGTATGCCGCCGGTCACGAGATCTGCGGCGTGTACACCCGGCGGGATAAGCCGGTGGGCCGCAAGCAGGTGCTCACCGCGCCCCCGGTCAAGGAAGTTGCTCTGGAGCATGGGACCCCCGTGTTCCAGCCCCGCACCCTGCGGGACGGCAGCGAGGATGCCAACATCCGGGCGCTGGCCCCTGACCTCATCGTGGTGGTGGCCTACGGCTGCATCCTGCCCAAATCCGTGCTGGAAGCACCGAAGTATGGCTGCATCAACCTGCATGTGTCCCTGCTGCCCAAGTACCGCGGCAGCGCCCCCGTGCAGTGGGCTGTTCTGAACGGCGACACCGAGACCGGCGTTTCCATCATGCAGATGGACGAGGGGCTGGACACCGGCGATGTGCTGGTCTGCGAGAAGATCGCCATCGGCCCGGAGGAGACCAGCGGTGAGCTGTTCGACCGGGTCACCGCCGTAGGTGCCCGCGTCCTCTGTGAGGCGGTGCCCGCCATGGAAGCTGGCACCCTCAAGCCCCAGCCCCAGCAGCATGAGAACGCCACCCTGGCCCCCATGCTGGACAAGGAGCTGGCGGAGTTCAGGCTGACCGATACTGCCGCGCACATCCACAACTGGGTGCGCGGCATGAACCCCTGGCCCATGGCCTGGTTCGTGACCGCAGGCGGCAAAAAGGTCAAGGTGACCGAGTGCCGCGTGGCCGCCTCCAACGGTGAGGCTCCCGGCACGGTGCTTTCCACAAAGCCCCTGACGGTGGCCTGTGCCGATGGTGCGGTCCAGCTGCTTCATGTGGTGCCTGAGGGCAAAAAGCCGATGGATGGCACCTCCTTTGCGGCTGGTCTGCGCCTCAAAGCGGGGGATACCCTCTGATGGCGGCCAATCCGCGGGCAGCGGCAGTGGCTGCACTGGTCCGGCAGGAGCAGGACGGCTTCTCAAACCTTGTGCTGGATGCCGAACTCCGCCGCCAGAAACTGGAGGGCCGGGATAAGGCCTTTGCCGGTGCCATCTTCTACACCGTGCTGGAACATCAGGGCACGCTGGATTTCATTCTGGAGCAGTTCCTGCCCAAGGGCCTTGCCAGGCTGGATCCGCAGGTGCGTGAGATCCTGCGGGCCGCGCTGGCGCAGGCCCGCTATATGCAGGTGCCGGTGTCGGCGGCGGTGAACGAGGCTGTCAAGCTGACCCGCACCTTCAAAAAGGCGAGTGCGTCCGGGCTGGTCAATGCCGTCCTGCGCAAGGCCTGCAATTATGATCTGGAAACTGCCCGCTTCCGGAACGAGACCCAGCGCCTCATGGTGCTGGGCTCTGCGGGGCAGGATGTGGCAGAGTTTCTGCGCACCCATTACCCCGAGGAGGCGCTGGGCATCCTGACCCATACCGCCGACGGCGGCTGCACCAGCCTGCGGGCCAACTGCCTGAAAATGGATGCCGCGGCCCTCTGCGAAAAACTGCTGGAAAGCGGCGTGAAGAGCGCACAGCCCGGCCTTGTGCCCGGCAGCGTGCTGGCAAAGTTCGAGGGCAGCCCGGCGGAGCACCCGCTCTTCAAGGAGGGCTGTTTCCATGTGGAGGGGCAGGCCAGCCAGCTGGCAGCCCTCTGTGTGGAGGCAAAGCCCGGCGATACCGTGATCGACCTCTGCGCGGCACCCGGCGGTAAAACGCTGCTGCTGGCCGAGGAGATGCAGGGGCAGGGCACACTGTACAGCTGCGATGTGGCAGAGCACCGGGTCGGGCTCATCCGGAGCGCTGTGGAACGGATGGGCTTTGCCCATGTCACCGCCCTCTGCAATGATGCCACCCGCCCCAACCCAAAGCTGCCCGCCGCAGACCGCATTCTGGTGGATGCCCCCTGCAGCGGCCTGGGTATTCTGGCAAAAAAGCCGGATATCCGCTATAAGACGCTGGAAAAAGCACGCCACGATGAATTATTGGCCACCCAGTCGTCCATTCTGGACACAGCAGCCGCTCTGCTGAAAGCGGGCGGGCGGCTGGTTTACTCCACCTGTACCATCGACCCCGCTGAGAACGAGGAGCAGGTGGCGGCGTTCCTTGCCCGCCACCCGGAGTTCCGGGTGGTCCGGCCCGCTGTGGCGTTCCCTGACGGAATGACGGTGGGGGAACACGGGGCGCTCTCGGTGCCGACCCGCACCGGGATGGACGGCTTTTTCCTCTGCGCCATGCAGAAAACGCAATGAACCCGCCGTCCGGTTCGTATTGATTCATAGGAGAATACCATGGAACAAAAACGCTGTATCTCTTCCCTGACGCTGGCCGAGCTGACCGCTGCGCTGAAAGCCATGGGTCAGCCGGGCTTCCGGGCAAAGCAGATCTTCCACTGGGTGCACCAGAAGCTGGTCACCGAGTTTTCTGCCATGACCGACCAGCCCAAGACCCTGCTGGCAAAGCTGGAAGAAAGCTTCTACATTGCCGCGCCCAAGATCGAGCGCAGGCAGGAAGCAAAGGACGGCACGGTAAAATATCTGCTGCGCATGGCAGACGGCAACTGCATCGAGACCGTCGTGATGCGCTACCACTACGGCAACACGGTGTGTGTGTCCACGCAGGTGGGCTGCCGTATGGGCTGCCGCTTCTGCGCGTCTACCCAGGCGGGCCGCGTGCGCGATCTGGAAGCAGGCGAGATCTGCTCTGAGATCTACACCGCCCAGAAGGATATCGGGGAGCGCATTTCCCACATCGTGCTCATGGGCATTGGCGAACCGCTGGATAACTTTGACGAAGTGATGAAGTTTCTGGAGAACATCACCTCGCCCGAGGGCGTGAACATCGGGATGCGCAACATCAGCCTTTCTACCTGCGGTCTGGTGCCCAAGATCGACCAGCTGGCCGAGAAAAAGCTGCAGCTGACCCTCTCGGTGTCGCTGCACGCACCCAACAATGAAATTCGCAGCGGCATGATGCCGGTGAACGATGCCTATCCCGTGGAAGTGCTGATGCAGGCCGTGCGCCGCTATCAGGACACCACCGGCCGCCGCGTGAGCTTTGAATATTCCATGGTGCGCGGTGTCAATGATTCCGATGCCTGCGCCAGACAGCTGGCAAACCTGATCCGGGGCATGGGTGCCCATGTGAACCTGATCCCCATCAACCCGGTGGACGGCAGCCCGTACTCGGCCACCGATGCAGCCAACGTGCACCGCTTCCAGCAGAAGCTGGAGAGCCTTGGCGTGAACGCTACGGTGCGCCGCCGCCTTGGCAGCGAGATCAGCGCCGCATGCGGCCAGCTGCGCCGTGACGAAATGAACGGGAAAGCGTAAATATTAAAGGGAGAAGCCTATGAAACTTGCAGGAAAAACGGATGTCGGCAGGGTCCGGCAGGATAATCAGGACGATTATCGCGCAGGAGAACTGCCCGGCGATGCCGCATGGCTGCTGGTATGCGACGGCATGGGCGGTGCACGCGGCGGCAGGGAAGCCAGCCAGAGCGCGTGCGATGTGATCGAGCGCTGCTTTCAGGAGCAGTATGCTTCCAAGTGCCTGCCCGGCGAAGAGGAGACCTTTTTGAAAAAGAGCCTGCTCAGCGCCAACCGCTTTGTGTTCCAGAAGGCCCTGCGTGAGGAATCGCTGGCGGGCATGGGCACCACGGCTGTGTGCGCACTGGTGCGCGGCGGCAAGGTGTTCCTGTGTCATGCAGGCGACTCGCGGGCGTACCTGTACCGGGACGGCAGGCTTGCCCAGCTCACCCACGACCACTCCTATGTGCAGGAGCTGGTGGACTGCGGCACCATCACGGAGGAGGAGGCCGAGCATCATCCCCAGAAGAACATCATCACCAGGGCGCTGGGCGTGGATTACCGGCTGGAGCCGGAGGTCACTTCGGTGCAGCTGCAGGCAAAGGATCTGCTGCTGCTCTGCTCGGACGGCCTGACCAACATGGTGCCGGTGGAGCAGATGGAGCAGCTGCTGGCGCAGGGCCCGTTCTACGACCTGCCCGATCGGCTGGTGGATGCCGCCAACGAGAACGGCGGCTCCGACAACATCACCGCCCTGCTGCTGGCTGTGGAACCTACGGAGGTGCACCATGGATAACCTGATCGGCAAAACGCTGGATGGCCTGTACACGGTGCGGGAACTCATCGGCACCGGCGGCATGGCCAATGTCTACAAGGCCGTTGTGGGGCCGGGCGGCCCGGTACCGGAGGGCACGGTCGTGGCCGTTAAGGTGCTGCGGCAGGAGCTCATGCACGACCCTGACCTTGTGCGCCGTTTCAAGAACGAGTCCAAGGCCATCTCGCTGCTCAACCACCCCAACATCGTCAAGGTGTATGATGTCTCGGTGAGCGACCATCTGCAGTATATCGTCATGGAATATGTGGACGGCATGACCCTGCGCGAGTATCTGAACGAGCGGGGCGGCAAGCTGACCTGCCGGGAGACCGTCCACTTTATCTCTCAGATCCTGAAAGCGCTGGATCATGCCCACCACAACGGCGTGGTGCACCGGGACATCAAGCCCCAGAACATCATGCTGCTGGACAACGGCCAGCTGCGGATGATGGATTTTGGCATTGCCCGCATCTCCCGGGCCGAGAACCAGCTTTCGGGCGGCAAGGCCATGGGCAGTGTCCACTATATCAGCCCGGAGCAGGCCAAGGGCGATGAGACCGACTTCACCAGTGACCTCTATTCGGTGGGCGTGATGATGTACGAGATGCTCTCGGGGCATCTGCCCTTCGATGCCGATGACGTGGTGGAGGTGGCCATCAAGCAGATCTCGGATCAGCCCAGGAACCTGCGGGAACTGGCTCCCTGGGTGCCGGTGGGGCTGGTGGAGATCACCGAGCGCGCCATGGCAAAGCGGCCCGAAAACCGCTATAAAAGCGCCGCTGAGATGCTGGAAGCCCTCAACGCCTATGTAGAGAACCCGGCCATCGTGTTCAACTACACCTATCTCCCCGATGAAATTCCTGAAAAGGTGGTGGAACCCCCTATGCCCAGAAAAGAATCCCGTCCGGAGCGCGGCAGTGCTCCGGCAAAAGGCAGAAAAAAGAAAAAGCGCACCGTGTTCCTGCCGGTGCTGTTTGGCATCACTGTGGCCTTTGCACTGGCCTGCGCGGCCCTGTGCTGGATGATCCTGAATGATTCCAGCTCCCTGATGGGGGAAAAGGCCGATGTGGTGCTGGCAGATTACAGCGGCATGACCCAGGATGAGGTCAACGCTTCCCAGCAGGTGGCATCCGGCCAGATCGTCATCAACTGGGAGCAGGCCTACAGCAACGATTACGCCGCCGGTTATGTCTACCGGCAGTCCCCGGTGGCGGGCCGTACCGTCCGTGAGGGCCAGAGCGTGACCCTGACCGTCAGCCTGGGCATCCAGTATGTCACCGTGCCGGATGTCTCCAATTATGTGCAGGCAGATGGTGAGCAGCAGCTCAAGGATCTGGGGGTCTCTGTTCTGATCACCCAGGCGGTGGAACCCAGCGTGGCCGCAGGCTCCATCATCCGCACCGAACCTGCTGCGGGCAGTCAGGTGGCTGCAGGTTCCACGGTGGTGGTCTATGTCAGCCGCCCGCAGGTCAACACCACGGCCAAGGTGCCTGCCCTGACCGGTCTCAAGAGCGTGAACGATGCCCGCTCCGTGCTGGTGCAGAACAAGCTGGGTCTTGGCAGCACCACCGAGCAGTACAGCGACCAGCCCGCCGGTACCATCATCGGCCAGAGCCCGGCGGCAGGCTCTACCGTCAAGGTGAACAGCCGTGTCAGCATTACCGTGAGCGCAGGCCCCGAGCCGGTGCCTGAGACCCCGGCTGAACAGCCGGGCAGCTCCTCCAGCGATTGGTGGAGCGGCCTGATCGGGGGCAGCTCTTCCAGCAGCGGCGATTCTTCCAGCAGTGAGGGCACCGGCCTGGGCGACTGGTGGAGCGCGCTGCTGTCCTGAGGGAGGAACGGATGAAGGGATATATCGTAAAAGGAATTGGCGGATTTTACTACGTCAAGACCGAAGAGGGTGTGATCGAGTGCAAGCCCCGGGGCATCTTCCGCAAACAGAAGATCACCCCCGTGGCGGGCGATGAGGTGACGCTGGAGACCGAGAACGGCGCGGCAGTCATTGCCGAGATCGCACCCCGCAAAAACGTGTTTGTCCGGCCGCCTGTGGCCAATCTGGATGTGTTGTTCCTTGTGGCCAGCACCACCCAGCCTACCCCCAGCACGCTGGTGCTGGACAAGCTCTCGGCCATTGCCGTGGACAAGGGCGTGCAGCCCGTCATCGTCTGCACCAAGGCTGACCTTGGTGAGGTGGAGTTCCTGCGCAGCGCCTATGAAAGATCCACTCTGCCCTTCATTGCCATCCGCTACGACAGCGGGGAAGGACTGGACGAGGTCAGGCAGTGGATCAGCGGGCGGCTCTGCGCCTTCTGCGGCAACTCCGGTGTAGGCAAATCGACCCTGCTGAACACCCTGCTGCCTCAGGCCGAGCGGGAGACCAGCGCCATCAGCCAGAAGCTGGGGCGCGGCCGCCACACCACCCGTGAGGTGACCATCTTTGAGGCCTTTGGGGGCCGCATTGCGGATACCCCCGGCTTTGCCAGCCTGGAAGCCAACCGCGCCGGGTTCATCCCCAAGGAGAATCTGGAGCACGCCTTCCCGGAGTTCGGGCCCTACCTTGGGCAGTGCCAGTTCACCGGCTGCTCCCACCGCACGGAAAAGGGCTGTGCCATCCGTGCTGCTCTGGCCGAGGGAAAGCTCTCCCGGACCCGGTACGACAGCTACTGTGCCATGTATGAGGAAGTCAAGGATGTCAAGGACTGGCAGAGGAGGGGAATGTGATGCGCTGCGTGATCCTCTCGGCCTGCCCGGTCTCGCCGGAGCTGAAGCGTCTGCTCCGCCCCGATGACTTCATCATCGCCTGTGATGCAGGCTATCGCAACTGCGCGCCGCTGGGCTGCAAGCCCAATATCATCCTGGGAGATTTCGATACCGCGCCCTGTCCGGTGCAGCAGAACGACGATATCATCGTCCTGCCTCACGTCAAGGACGACACCGACACCGAATATGCCGCCAAGCTTGCCAGTGAGAAGGGCTTTACCGAGGTGCTTCTTCTGGGCGCGCTGGGCGGCAGGCGGATCGAGCATACCCTCTCGAATCTTGCCACCGGCCTTGGGCTGGAAGAACGGGGTGTGCGGGCAACGCTTCAGGATGAGCGCAGCCGCATTACCTTTGTCCGCTCCGGCGAGACCCGCGCCTACCCGAAGGAGGAGTTCTTCTACTTCTCCGCTTTCCCCATGGAGGGCAGGGCGGAGGGCGTGTGTGAGCACGGTTCCTACTATGAGCTCACCGATGATGTGCTGGTGGCCGGTTACCCGCTGGGAGTCAGCAATGAGTATGCCGAAGGCTCAGACTGCATCACCATCTCCACCCGCAAGGGGGCGCTGGTGGTCGTGGAAACAGTGCCGGATACACCGATCCTGACCGGGAACAAGGCCTGAGCCGCACACTTTTCCGTCCTGCCGCTTATATTGTGGTATCACACCACGAAAGGCGGGAGAGCGATGCAGGTGGTCGTTATCAAAAGCCCGAAGTGTCTGCGCGGCGTTCTGCGCAGGCTGTTCGGCATCAAAAAGGGATAAGAAAAATACCGGGGCAGGCGGCTGCTCCGGTATTTTTTGTGGCACATTATTCTTTTGTGGTATAGGTCAGATCCAGCACCGGGCCAAAGGGGTCAAAGATGAGGTTCTGGATGCCGGGCGCGATCAGCAGGCGCTTCTGCTGGGCAAACAGAGGGACCGCCACGGCATCGCTGAGCAGCTGGCGCTCACAATCGCCCAGCAGGCGGCAGCGGGAGCTTCCGGTGGCCTGGGCGCTGGCCTGCAGCTGGGTGGCATACAGGGAATCTGCATAGCCGGTCAGGCCGCCGCCCGCTGCGGTGAACTGGTTCAGCATGTTGTACACACTGCCGCCCTCGGTGCTGATGGGGGCCAAGGCGATGGTGTAGTCCCCCTCGGCCAGCCGTTTCGCAAAGGTCTCCTCGTCCACTTCCTCTACGGAGAAGAAGAGGGAAAACTCCTTCTGCCACACGCCATTGATCTCCTCAGCGGCGCTGGTCACGCCGGAACCGGCAGGCACCATCAGGCTGACCTTGTTGAAGTCGGAGGTGGTCAGCGTCTGCCGCGCCGTGAGGTAGAGCGCTCGGGCATCCACCGCGGCGGGAGTCACATCCCCGGCGGTATCCCGGTAGTTCATGCCGTCCACAGTCAGGCCGTCCGGTACCAGACCGTTGGCGGCGGCATAGAGCCCGCCGTCCGGCACCTCGGCTGCACCCCGCGCGGCGGAGGCCAGTGCCTGCCGCAGCTCAGTGGAAGCAAACACGCTGCTGCAGTTGAACAGCAGGCTCCATGTGGTATCGGAGTAGGAGAGGGAAGTCAGGGTGGTGGGCACGGCGGTGTCGTCCGGGGCGGCAGAGCACTTCTCGTTGTCGATCAGCTCTGCGGCGGACTGCCCGGCGCTGTTGGTGTTCTGCACCAGCCGCAGGCTGTCGATGAGGCTGCCCGAGGGGGCACGCCGCAGGAACAGGCCGCTGGCTGTCCAGTTGTAGATGTAAAAGCTGCCGCTGGAAAGGGTGGACGAAGCATTCAGACCGTAGGTGCCCCGGGTGGAATTGAAAAATTCCTCATCGCAGGGCATGGCACCGGGCAGGGTGAGCTTCTCGAGGAAGTTGTCATCGGCACTGCTCAGGTGGAACACCAGCGTCAGCGGCCCGGAGGCCGTGACTCCCAGCGCGCTCTCGGGCATCTGCCCGGCCAGCACGGCGGCGCTGTTTTCAAGGGCCGCAAACTCCACCGCGTAGGGGGAGTTGGTCTCCGCCCGGAACAAGCGCCGGAAAGCGAACACAAAATCCTCGGCGGTGATGGCGTAGTCAGTGGCGTTGCCCTTGGCGGCGGTGTAAGTCAGGCCGTCCTTGAGGTAGAAGGTGTAGGTGAGGCCGTCGGAGGACTTTTCCCAGCGTTCGCAGAGGGCAGGCTCATATTTGCCGCTGGGATCTTTGCGGACAAGGCCGCTGTACAGGTTCTCGCAGGCGATGACATCCGCAGAAGCCGAGGCCACCTGCGGGTCAAGGTTGGCCGGGATGCTGTCCACGAACCAGGTGAAGCTGTTGGAGCCCGAACCACAGCCGGTCAGGGCAAAAACAAACGCAATGGTCAGCACCACTGCGGAAAAGCGGATCAGGGAATGTTTCAAGAAAATGCGCTCCTTGTAAAATGATACAATTAAAGTATAACGGAAACGGTCGGAAAAGACAATCGACATTTTGTGAATTCAGATAGGATTTCGGTGCATCCGGGGCCAGAACAAGGTTTGGCGTTGCCAATTGGCTGGAAAAGGTGTAAAATGGAGCAGTGAATCAATTTCAGCCTGAATTTTCATAGAGGAGGTTCTTTCTTTATGCAGAAAGATCAGCAGAAGCTTGCAGAACTCATCCAGGGCAAAAAGGTGGCGTTCATCGGTGCCGGTGTCAGCCACAAGACCCTTATCAAGGAGTTTGTGGAGCTGGGGGCCCATGTGACCCTGTGCGACCAGAAAAAGAGCGTGGAGGAGTTTGGCGATTATGCCGCTACCATCCGGGAACTGGGCATTGACCTGAGCCTGGGCGAACACTATCTGGACGGCTTCAAGGGCCAGGATATCATCATGCGCACCCCCGGCTTTGTGGGCTACTTTGAAAAGCCCCTGCAGGATGCCATGGCGGCGGGCACCATGGTCACCAGCGAGGTCGAGCTCTTCTTCGATTTCTGCCCCTGCGAGATCGTGGCCGTGACCGGCTCTGACGGCAAGACCACCACCACCACCCTCATCTCCAAGTTCTACGAGGCCGCAGGCCGCAAGGTGCATCTGGGCGGCAACATCGGTGCGGCCCTGCTGCCCATGCTGCCCGAGGTCCGGCCGGAGGATGTGGCTGTGGTGGAGCTGTCCAGTTTCCAGCTCATCAGCATGCACCAGAGCCCGAAGATCGCGGTGGTGACCAACGTCACCCCCAACCACCTCGATCACCATAAGGATATGCAGGAGTACATCGACGCAAAACGCAACATCCTGCTCTACCAGAACCCGCCCTGCCGTGCCGTGCTGGGCTACGAGAACGAGATCAGCCGCTCCATGCAGAAGGACTGCAAGGGCAGGCAGGTTTGGTTCACCCGCCTGCACGATACCGACAACGGTGCATTCCTGCGCAAAGAGGACAACATGCTCTGCATGGCCGAGGACGGCGTGGTAACGCCCTTCCTGGCCCAGAAGGACATCAAGCTGCGGGGCCTGCACAATATCGAGAATCTGCTGGCCGCTGCCGCCGCAGTCTGGGGAGAGGTGCCCGTGGAGGCCATCCAGAAGGTGGGCAGCACCTTTACCGGCGTGGAGCACCGCATTGAGCCGGTGCGCACGCTGGACGGCGTGCTCTACTACAACGATTCCATCGGCACCAGCCCCACCCGCACCATTGCGGGTCTGCGCAGCTTTGACCAGAAGGTCATCCTCATTGCGGGCGGCTACGATAAGCACATCCCCTATGAGCCGCTGGCTCCCGAGATCGTGGCCCACGTCAAGGATCTGGTGCTGATGGGTGCCACCGGCCCCCGCATTGAAAAGGCCCTGCGGGAAGACCCCGGCTTCAACGAGGCAGCACTGCCCATCCAGCACGCGGACAATATGCAGAACGCCGTGGAGCTGGCCCGTGCCGCCGCAAAGCCCGGCGATATCATCATCCTGTCTCCCGCCAGCGCCTCCTTCGATCTCTACCCCAACTTTGAGGTGCGCGGCCGCGAGTTCAAGAACATCGTCAACGCACTGAAATGATCACGCAGGTCAGAACGCACCGCCAGAGGCAGCGGTTCCGCAGTGCCTGCCGCGGAAAGCTCTGCTTTGGGGTCACGATGCCGCAGGCGCTGGAGCTCTTCGGCAAAAGCCAGCCGGGCCGGTTCTTCGCCGGGCCAACGCTGGCGCTGGATGTGGGCGGCAGTACCGCCTGGCTGGCGGGCCACGCCAACCCGGACGAACTGGCCAGCTTCCTGCATTTCTGCGGCTGTAAGGCGGTCATCCTGGACGAAGCCGAGTGCCCGCCGCCCACCGGCTGGGCCCGTGCAAAGTCCCTTTTTGTCTTTGGCCTGGCACCCGGAAAGCAGCTGCCGGAACCCGCTGTGGAAGAAACGCTCTGGGCCTCCCTGCATTTTGACCCGGAGCCCCCGGCGGGCCCCGTTGCACAGATGCTGTTTCCGGACCGCCCCACGCGGCGGGACGATTTTTATTCTGAGCTCTGCTCAAAGCGCGCCCGCGGCAGGGCTGTGGTCTGGGCTCTGGAACAGGGCAGGGAGCTTGCCTGCACCGTGGGCGCTTACGCCATTGGAACGGAGCAGGCTTACATGGCCTGCGGCGAGACTGCGGAGCCATTGCGGGGGCGCGGCATCGGCGGGCGGCTTATCGTCCGGCTGGCCAACACCCTCTCGGCGCAGGGCCTGCCGCCCCTTTTCCTCTGCTCCCCGGAACGGGTGCACTTTTATACCCGCCTCGGCTTTGAAAAGCTGGGAGAGTATGCCCGATATGAAAATAAAGATTAAGGAACCAAAAATGTCAATGCTGAACCACTTTTTTGATTACAAACCCGAAGTCCTGGCGCTGGACGAAAAAGCCATGGAGCTCTGCCAGCCCTATTTCCGTCACATGGAGGAGATCCGGGACTACAACCAGCTGAAAATGCTCAAGGCCTTTGCCGATACCCAGATGTCCTCCACCGATATGCTGGGCACCACCGGCTACGGCCTGTGGGATACCGGCCGCGCTAAGCTCGAGCAGATCTTTGCCGAGGTGATGGGCGCGGAGGATGCCCTTGTGCGCAGCCAGTTCCAGAGCGGCACCCATACGCTGGCGGTGGCCCTGTTCGGCCTGCTGCGGGCAGGGGATACCCTGCTGGCTGCTACCGGCCGCCCCTACGATACGCTGGAGGGCGTGATCGGTCTGGACGGCAAGGGCAAGGGCACCGGCACCCTGATGGACTACGGCATCCGGTACGACGAAGCCCCCCTCAAGGCCGACTTCACCCCGGATTACGCGCTGATCGCTCAAAAGGCCCCGGGGGCAAAGGTCTGCCATATCCAGCGCAGCCGCGGCTACCTGCAGCGCAATGCCTTTGATCTGGATACCATTCAGAAGATCGCCGACACGGCCCGTGCCGCCAACCCTGAGATCATCATCTTTGTGGACAACTGCTATGGTGAGTTCACCCAGATGAAGGAGCCCTGCCAGGCCGGTGCGGACCTTGTGGTGGGCAGCCTCATCAAGAACCCGGGCGGCGGCATCGCCCCCACCGGCGGCTATATCGCAGGCCGGAAGGATCTGGTGGAGCTGTGTGCCTACCGCCTGAACGCCCCCGGTCTGGGCAAGGATCTGGGCTGTACGCTGGAAACGCCCCGTGATATGTACCTTGGCTTCTACTATGCCCCCGGCGTGGTGTGTGAGGCCATCAAGACCGCCATCTATGCCCAGTGCCTGCTGGAACTGGTGGGCAAAAAGCCCATCCCGCGCTACTGCGAGGACCACAACGATATCGTGACCTGCTTTGATGCCGATACTGCCGATGCCCTCATCGGCTTCTGCCGCGGCATTCAGGCCGCCAGCCCCGTGGACAGCTATGCCGCACCGGAACCCTCTCCGGAACCGGGCTATACCGATGAGGTCATCATGGCAAGCGGCAGCTTTACCCAGGGCAGCACCATCGAGCTCTCCTGCGACGGCCCCCTGCGTGAGCCTTACACCTGCTACCTGCAGGGCGGCCTGAACTTTGCCGCAAGCCGTGCCGGTGTCCTGCTGGCCGTGCAGAATGCTTATTTCAAGGATTGAACTTTTCAGAAAGAAAGCGTGAATCAAATGAATCGTGTTACTCCCATTGATGCCCGGATGCTGGAACGCTTTGAGCAGGGCTATGCTGCCCGCCCGGAGCTGAATGTGATGTCCAATGCGGTTTCCCGCACGGCTCTGCCGGACGCAGCCTTTGTGCCCGCCGCCGCTGCCAAGCTGCGGATGGACTTCTCTGTGCTGGTCAAGACCAATAACATCACCAACCAGAAGCAGAGCGGCCGCTGCTGGATGTTCTCCACCCTGAACGTCCTGCGCCAGCGGGTGATCGCCAAGTGCGATCTGGAGGATTTCTCCTTCTCTCCCACCTATCTGGCGTTCTACGATAAGCTGGAAAAGGCAAATCTCTTCCTTGAGAACATCCTCCACTTTGCGGATCAGGACCTGACCGACCGCGAGACCTACACCCTGCTGGGCAACCCGCTGCCCGACGGCGGCCAGTGGGATATGGCCATCAGCCTGATCAAAAAGTACGGCGTGGTGCCCTCCTGGGTCATGCCGGAGACAGTCCACTCCACCGGCACGGCCAAGTATCTGCCCATCCTGAACCGCAAGCTGCGGGAGGATGCGCTGGAACTGCGGGCCATGGCAAAAGAGGGAAAGGACACGGCCGCCCGCCGCGAGGAGATGCTGGCGGAGATCTACAACGCCCTGTGCATCCTCTACGGCCAGCCTCCCAGGAGCTTTGACTTTGAGTATACCGACAAGGATGAGCACTACCACTGCGACCGGAACCTGACCCCGCATACCTTCCTGGAGAAATATGTGGGCAATGATCTGGATGATTACGTCGTCATCATCTCCTCGCCCATCCATGCGCTGAACCGCACCTACTGCCAGCCCTTTATGGGTGACGTGGTGGAGGAGAATATGTTCTGGCTCAACCTCTCGCAGGAGGAGCTGGAGGATCTGACCATCCGCCAGCTGCAGGCAGGGGAGGGGGTCATGTTCAGCTGCGACTGCCACCCCGACGGCGACCGCGCCAACGGCTATTGGGACCCCGACTGCTTCCAGTACGGCGAGGTGCTGGGCGGCCTGACCTTTGGCATGACCAAGGCCGAACGGCTGCTCACCCGTGAAAGCACCATGAACCATTGCATGATGTTCTGCGGTGTCAATCTGGATGAGAACGGCAAGGCTGACCGCTGGAAGATCGAGAACAGCTGGGGCGATGCCTCCGGCCAGAAGGGCTACTACATCGGCAGCGAGAAGTGGTTCAAGGCCAATGTCTACCAGATCACCGTCCGCAAGAGCCTGCTGAGCGATGCCCAGCGCGCCCTGCTGGATCAGGAGCCCCTGCCCATGAAGCTGTGGGACCCGCTGGCTTGAATTTAAATAAGATGCTATAAAGAAATCCCCCCGCCTATGGCGGAGGGGATTTCTCTGTTAAGCGGGTAATAGGGGAAGCTTCAACGTGAAGCAGCTGCCTTTGCCTACTTCACTTTCCAATAGGATTTCTCCGTGGTGCAGGTGGGCAAGCTCCTGCGCAATGGTCAGTCCCAGACCGGTGGAATCGTGCTTGGAAGAGGTGGTGGTGTGGAAATACCGGTCAAATACGGCGGCCTGATCCTCCGGCGCAATGCCGCAGCCCGTGTCCCGGACGCTCACCAGAGCAGCACCGGCCTCCACCCGGCTGTTGACGGTGATGCTCCCTCCTGCAGGGGTGTAGTGAATGGCATTTGTCAACAGGTTCTGCAGGATCTGCTGCAGCCGGATCTGGTCGCCCCACACCGGCAGCTCCGAAGCCGGGGGAGCCTGAAGCACCACGCCCTTCTTCTCAGCCTCCTCCCGGCAGCTGTCACAGACCGCAGCGATGACCTCCCCCAGAGATACCCGGTCCTCGTTGAGCATCACCTGTTTCTGCTCCAGCTTTGCAGCCAGAAACAGATCCTCCGTCAGGCGGCGGAGAAAGGCCGTCCGCTGCTGTAAGGCGGGCAGCAGGGCCGGCAGGGCCTCCGGAGCAGCCTCCAGTGTGTCCAGTCCACTGCTGACCGCAAACAGGGGACTGCGCAGGTCGTGGAAAATGTTCAGCATCATGCTTTTCCGGGCCTCGGTCTCCTCCGTCAGGGCCTTTGTCCGCTGAATGACCCGGGCATCCAGCTCCCGGGCCAGCTGCTCCGCCCGATCAAATTGCAGGGCATACCGGCGGCAGACGTAGGCCATGCAGCCCAGAGTAAAAGGAGCATCGTAGATCCGGGCACACCGGAACAGGTAGAAAAACACGCTCTCCTGAAAAAACGGCACGTGCATGCCTGGCAGCACCACCCATACCCGGAAACCAATGGTGATGGCACAGGGAAACAGCATCAGCAGGGCAGCGTCGGAGCCCCGGGCATACATTGCCATCAGTATGCCCAGACAGTAGCCCATGCCCAAAAGCAGCCCCACCGCCCGTACACGGCTGAGGGGAATCAGCGTCAGAACAAGATACCCCAGCGTCAGAAGCAGGGAACGGAGCCGCTGCCCGTGAGACACCGGTACAGCCCCTGTCAGGGCGGCACACAGCAGGATACCCGCCAGAACCGTGACGGTAAAGAATCCCCGGCGGAAAAAGACGCTCCAGCCGGAACTTCCCACCGGAGCCAGAATGATCACCAGAGCCCAGAGGGTCAGCACCGTCAGATACAGCAGAAAATATCCCAGTTCCTTCTGAGGCTTGTATCGGTACAGGGCCAGCACCACCGCTCCCAGAGTGCAGAATACTGCAATGGCCATCCACTGCAGCACCGTGCGGAAGGTCAGGGCAGCCACTCCTTTTTCCGGGAACAGGGCAGCCCATGCCATCAATTGGGCTTCGGAGTCCATGCCGGAGACTCCAAAATCCGCCAGCGCCGGCAGTTGCTGGTTGAACCAGATCCCTGCCAACCCAATGGCCAGTGCCAGTGCCCCGGCAGCAGCCGGAAGCAGAAATCGCTTTTTTATCATAAAAAGACCCCCTGCAAAACTTTGGAGAACCGGTTGAGAACAGCCCGGAAATACGGTATACTAGATAAAGATATTATAGCAAATTCACGCCGAAAAGGGGAGGGCAAACCGCATGATCCGCATTCTTCTGGTGGAAGATGATCCGGTGATCCGGGACACTACCAGCTATTTCTTGAAATGTCAGCAGAATTTTGAGGTGGTCTGCGCTGACACCGGCGGCGAAGCGCTGAGCCACGCCCGGGAAAAGTTCGATGTGATCCTGATGGATATCCTTCTGCCGGACACCAACGGCATGGATCTGTGTCAGCGCCTGCGCAGCTGGCACCACTGCCCCATCATTTTTACTTCCTGTCTGGACGATACAGACACAGTGGTACGGGCACTGGAATTGGGCGGCGATGATTTCCTGACCAAGCCCTACAACCACAAAGTTCTGCTGGCCCGCATCATGGCAAACATCCGCCGTGTCCAGATGGATGCCGCAGAGCCCAGCGTCAGCGGCTATCACTGTGCGGCCTTTACGCTGGATTCCAACAGCCATTGCGTGGAAAAGGACGGCCGGAGCATCCATCTGGCCGACATGGAGTACCGCATCCTGACCCTCTTCATCCGGCATCCCAACACTTTCTTTACCGCAAACGAGCTTTACCGGAAGATCTGGGGGAAGGAAAGCCTGGGTGATGTCCGCACTGTGCAGGTGCATATCCACAATCTGCGCAGCAAGATCGAGCCCGACCCCGCAAAGCCCATCTACCTCAAAAATGTCTGGGGCAAAGGCTATATTTTCCGCCCGGAAGGGGAGACGGAAGCCTGAAATGGTGTTGCTGTCTTAAATATCGTTAATCCTCAAAGCACCCACTTCTTAAGGAAACTTAAGCCGTGGGTGCTTTTTTCTGCTCTGATTTGACCGTTATTTATCAAACAAAGTGGGAAACAGGAATTTGCCAGCGAAGAAACGGAAAAGATGTTTAAGAATTCTTAAAAGACAACAGGCAGACTTTGTGTTAATTTATTATCGAACGAAGTCTGCACCGCATTGTGGCGGTACGTTTCGGATAAGAAGGAAAATCGAAGAATAAGAACAGAAAAAGAGAAGAAAGGATCATCCAAGCATGAACAAGATCTCGCGTAAAGGCTTTCTGAAGATCGCCGCTGCCGCTGCCATGTCCGGTGTCACCGCCGGTGCACTGGCTGCCTGCAACGCTGCAAGCTCCTCCACCGCCGCTTCCTCCGGTGCAGCAGGCAGCTACACCCCCGGTACCTACACCGGCACTGCTGAGGGCATTTCCTCTACCGTCAAGGTTACAATGACCTTCTCCGACAGCGCTGTGACCGACGTTGTGGTCGATACCTCCGGCGAGACCGCTTCCTACGGCGCTGCTGCTGCCGAGGAGCTGAAAAACCAGCTGCTGAACGCCGGCTCTGACGAGATCGACGGCGTGTCCGGCTCTACCATCACCTCCGATGCCGTGAAGAAGGCCGCCAAGAGCTGCTTTGCACAGGCAAAGGGAGAGGCAACTGTAACTTCCGTTCAGCTGCCCACCGGTGACGAGACCGATTGGCTGGGCGAGGAGCCTGACATCGACGAGGCTGCCATCACCGAGACCGTGGACACCGATATCGTCATCGTGGGTGCCGGCAACGGCGGTATGTTCGCTGCTGCTTATGCCGCTGCCAAGGGCCTGAACTTCCGTGTCATCGAGCAGAACGGCAATGTGCAGGATACCCGTCACTGGGTGGGTGCCGTGGACGGCTTTGGCGCTCAGGAACAGGGCATCAAGATGGATCGTGCCAAGCTGCTGAGCGAGGTCTCCCGTTACGCCTCCGGCAAGTGCGACCAGCGCGTGGTCAAGACCTGGATCAACGAGTCTGCCGAGATGATCGAATTTGTCCGCTCCATCATGGAGGACAAGTACGGCGTGAAGATGATCTACACCTACGGTGACGAGGCCAAATGGCCTGCAGAAAACGCCGAGCACAACACCGATTATATGTACCCTGAGATCGAGTATACCTATGATCGCTCCAGTGGTGCCGCCCGGAACGAGCTGCTGCTTCAGTACATTCAGGAGCTGGGCTACGATGTGGACTTCAAGACCAGTCTGGCCAAGCTGGAAAAGAACAGCGAGGGCCGCATTACCGGTATCATTGCCCAGAGCACCGAAGATGACCACTTTATCCGCTACAACGCCAACAAGGGCGTGCTGCTGGCCTGCGGCGGTTTCCCCGGCAACCCCTACATGATGGAGCAGCTGGACCCGCTGGGCACCAGCGTAACCACCGCCTGCTCCTACTCCCCCGCCGACAAGGGCTACGGCATCCGCGCTGCTGTGTGGGCCGGTGCCAATCTGGACAAGGAAGCCGCTCCCATGCTGTTTGACCGCGGCGTTGTTGCCCCCGGCGTGGATGGCGGCTATGTGGACAGCGACACTGCCTTTGGCGGCAAGGCCTTCCCCGGCAAGATCCGCCAGTACAACCCCGGTACCCAGCCCTTCCTGAAGGTGAACCGCAACGGCGAGCGCTTTGCCAACGAGAGCTGCCCCTACAACGATATCGTCTACGCTGCTGCCCACCAGCCGGGCCGCGTCTACGCACAGATCTGCGATGCCAACATTCTGGAGGACGCAAAGCGTTTCCACACCATCGGCTGCTCTGCCCAGACCCGCAACGGCGGCGAGAAGTACATTCAGGGTAAGATGGACGAGGCTATTGAGGCCGGTGCATTGTTCAAGTGCGATACGCTGGACGAGCTGGCCGACAAGATGGGCTTTACCGGTGCTGCCAAGGACACCTTCCTTGCTACCGTGGAGCGCTACAACGAGCTGTACGACAAGCAGAACGATGAGGACTTCGGCAAGCCTGCTTACCGTCTGAGCGCCATCCGCACCGCTCCCTTCTACGGCTGCTGGCTGGGTGCCTCTCTGCTGACCACAGAGCAGGGCATTGCCATCAACGAAAAGGGTCAGGCTCTGGACAACGATAACAAGCCCATGCCCGGCCTGTATATCACCGGCGATATGTCCGGCAGCTTCTTTGCCAACAACTATCCCTGCCTGATGGCTGGTGTTGCCATGGGCCGCACCCTGACCTTCGCCATGAAGGCCGTCAAGCAGATGGCCGGCCTGGAATGATGTCACTCCCCGGAAAATGAACTGAAAACTGCATAAAAATGCAGCGCCGCTGAAGCCCTGAAAAGCTTCGGCGGCGCTGTTTTACGTTTCCCTCTATACACAAAAAATGTCAGGCAGTCCTCAGCACACGGCGCGGCGGGGAGCGGCCAGAGGCTCGATCACCGGCGGGTGCATCCCTTCCCGGTAGTCCAGATCCCCCTGATCCATGCCGCGGAGCAGTACCTCGGCGGTGGCAATGTTGGTGGCAATGGGTACGCTGTGCATATCGCACAGGCGGAGCAGATTCTGCTCGTTGGAGCTGCCGCTGTCGGCCCGGAGCGGGTCGCGGAAGAACAGCACCAGATCCACTTCATCGCAGGCAACACGGGCGGTGATCTGCTGAATGCCGCCCAGCTTTCCGGAGAGGTAACAGTGAACTGGCAAGCCGGTGGCCTGGTTCAACATCCGGCCGGTGGTACCGGTGGCAATGACAGTGTTCCGGGACAGGATACCACTGTAGGCGGTGCAGAACTGAAGTGCAAGTTCTTTGCGGGAATCATGTGCAAGAATGGCAATTGTCATAATTCGCTCTCTCCTTTGTACTAGTGTCGTCATGCGGACATCTGTTTGAAATGGATTGCAGTTGTGGGGAGGACAGTTCCGAGCGCACTTCAGAGCGCCCCGCCGAACTTGTTCCCATACTTTCCAATATAGTTTTACCGCGTCGAAATATGGGTTGTCAAGGGGAAAATGAGAATTTTTACCCTAATTTCCGATAAAAGTACGACTTTGTTTTTGTACAGAATGGAGAAATGAAAAATACATCATGGCACAAACGGAAAAATAATTTTCGAAATTTTTGGGCGAAAGTGTTTCTATAACAAAAACAGTCCATCCCTGTAAAACAAAAATACAGGCCGCTGTCCTTCCACGGCGGCCTGTAAGAAAAAAACGGAAAAATGTTTTCGCAATTGAACGGTTCAGCGGATCTGGCCGCTGCCGTGAATGATGTACTTGTAGCTGCACAGCTCTTCCAGCCCCATGGGGCCCCGGGCGTGGAGCTTCTGGGTGGAAATGCCCATCTCGCACCCCAGCCCGAACTCCCCGCCATCGGTAAAGCGGGTGGAGCAGTTGACGTAGACCGCCGCACTGTCCACCGCCGCCGTAAAGAGGGCGGCATGGGCCTCGTCCCGGGTCAGGATGGCTTCGCTGTGGCCGGTGGAGTGCGAGGCGATGTGGCTGACAGCCTCCCCCACGCTGTCCACGACCTTGACGGCCAGGATGTAGTCCAGGAACTCGGTGTCAAAATCGGCAGGGCCTGCAGGGGTGCCGGGGATGATGGCGGCGGCACGCGGGTCCAGCCGCAGCTCCACCGGGTGCAGCCCCTTTGCAGCGCGGTCAGGGCCCAGCCGCCGGGCCAGCTTGGGCAGGAACTCTGCCGCAATGTCACGGTGCACCAGGCACACCTCCTCCGCGTTGCAGACGCTGGGACGGCTGGCCTTGGCGTTTTCGATGATGTCCAGCGCCTTATCCTGCTCGGCAGAAGCATCCACGAAGATGTGGCAGATGCCGGTACCGGTCTGGATGCAGGGGACTTTTGCGTTTTCCACACAGGCGCGGATGAGCCCGGCCCCGCCGCGCGGGATGAGCAGATCCACATAGCCTACCGCCGTCATCAGGGCGTTGGCCGAAGCGTGGGTGGTGTCCTCGATCAGGCAGACCGCTGTTTCGGGCAGGCCGTTTGCCCGCAGGCCCTCCCGCAGAGCCGTTACAATGGCGTTGGCACTGCGCCATGCCTCCCTGCCGCACCGCAGGATGCAGGCATTGCCGCTCTTGATGGCAAGGGCGGCGGCATCGCTGGTCACGTTGGGGCGGCTCTCGTAGATGATGGCGATCACGCCCATGGGCACGGCGGTCTTTTCGATGACCAGCCCGTTGGGGCGCTCTACCCGGCGCAGAACTTTGCCCACCGGGTCGGGCAAGTCAGCCACTTCCCGGATGCCCTTTGCCATGGCGCTGATGCGCTCCGGTGTCAGGGCCAGCCGGTCCAGCATGACCTCCGAGATGTGCCCCCTGGCTGCTTCCAGATCGGCGGCATTGGCCTCCAGAATGGCCTGCTGGCGGGCAGGGAAGCAAAGCGCCTCTGCCATGCCCAGCAGGGCGGCGCGGCGTACCTCGCCCGAGGAAAGGCCCAGCGCGCTTCTTGCCGCGCGGGCGGCTTCCAGGATCTCCTGTGTCGTCATAGATCAGCCCTCCTTTCTGCCCGCAAAGCGGGTGCCTGCGGGTCTGCCGTCTGCAATGTCGTAGAGCAGCTCCGGGTGGGAGCCGTTGGCAATCACCATGTCCGCGCCCTCTGCCGTTACCATTTGGGCGGCACGGAGCTTGGTGGACATGCCGCCGGTGCCCAATGCGGAGCCTGCCCCGTCTGCCAGCGCTAGCACCTCCGGAGTGATGCGCTCTACCAGCGGGATGAGCTTTGCGTCCGGGTGGGTGTGGGGGTTGGCGGTGTACAGGCCGTCGATGTCGCTCAACAGCACCAGCAGATCGGCATGGATGCAGCAGGTGACGATGGCGGCCAGCGTGTCATTGTCGCCGATGGAGGTGATCTCATCAGTGGCAACGGTGTCGTTCTCGTTGATGATGGGCAGCGCACCCAGCTCCAGCAGCCGGGTCAGGGTGTTCTGGAAATTCAGCCGCCGTCCCTCGTGCTCCACATCCACGCCGGTGAGCAGGATCTGCGCCACGTTGTGGTTGTAGGCGGTGAACAGGCGGTCGTAGGTGTACATCAGCTCACACTGGCCCACAGCGGCGCAGGCCTGCTTG
>ERZ1694966.137-NODE-137-length-58914-cov-22.750777_pt1 | contig 58914 bp, 49 predicted proteins | sample MGYA00581611_ERZ1694966 | MGnify/ENA primary metagenome ERZ1694966 (study PRJEB42213, sample SAMN07424282) | human gut metagenome | biome: ENVO:00009003; feature: ENVO:2100002; material: ENVO:00002003 | host: Homo sapiens | place: USA | collected 2014 ...
ACTGCACCGGGCAGACGGGATATACCGTCCACATTCTGGATGAGATCATTGATAAGGCGGTGCGCCAGATTTTTTCCAAAATGAGGGGTATCCCGAAAGAGCAGATCGTTACAAAACGCTACGAAAAAGAAACTACGGAGCGCAAAAACCATCTGCAAGACCTGCAAACGCAGCGAGACAAGGCCGAGAAAGACCTGCTTTCGCTGAAAGCCGAAATTTTAGCCTGCATCAAAGGCGAAAGTGTGTTGCCGAGAGAAACCCTTGCCGAAATGATTACAGAGCAAGAAGAGAAACTCAAGGAACTGGAAGACCTTTGTGAATCTGCCAGTGAGGAACTGGAGAGAACAGCAGAGCTGATGGATAAAGTGTCGAGGCTCTATGATGAGCTGATTTCCTATGCTGACCTGTACGACAGTGCCAACTTTGAAGCGAAGAAGATGGTTGTCAACCAGCTGATCCGCAGGGTAGACGTTTATCGTGGCTATCAGATCAACATCTCGTTTAACTTCGATCTCACTCCTTACATTGAGGGGGAGTGATACGTCCGCCTGCAAAACAGTCGGGCATCGAACAAGCATTTTCAGAAACAACGAAACAGCAAGAATTGGGGGTTGCCGTCCATGTGCCTGCAAAATCAGGCATTTGGATGATTTTCAGTGCGACCTCCAAGAAAGCAAAAAGAAAAGCACCGTACTTCAAACGAAATACAGTGCTTTTTTGGTGGAGAATAGCGGGATCGAACCGCTGACCTCTTGCATGCCATGCAAGCGCTCTCCCAGCTGAGCTAATCCCCCATAAAATCCAAGAAGCGAACCTCTTGGATGGAGTTTTTTGTTGGGAATTGATTGTCGCAGGACTATCTGACTGGGGGTGTGTTTTGATACCAACCGGGCTCCCAGCTGAGCTAATCCCCCATGATTTTCCAGAAGCGGTAGCTTCTGGAAAGAGAATGCTCAAACAAGAAATTTTCTATTTAGTTGCATCTTGGGGGTGTGTAACCGAGTACCTTGGGCTCCCAGCTGAGCTAAACCCCCAGATGTTTGTCCTCGTGCCTGACGACGTGTGTAATTATACCAGCCGGAGGGACGCTTGTCAACAGTTTTTTGAAAATTTTTTGCAGCAAAAGATCCCCGCAGGGCGTGTGCCCGGCGGGGATCAGGAAGCGGAAAAGCGCTCTTTTTGTAAAAACTACGCCTTAGCGTGCCTGACGGTCAAAGATCTGCGGAGCCACGCGGCACAGCAGCACAGCGGCCACCATGGTGAGCAGGGTCTCGGGCAGCATATAACTGCCGTTGTAGGTCAGGCTGTAAGTCCATGCGGCCAGACCATCATTCAGGTTGCCCCAGACCAGCACGCCGGACAAAAAGCTGCACATAAAGCGCAGGAAACCGGCGGCAAAGGTGCCCACGGCCACGCCCACGGTGCGGTTCTTGAAGGGGCGGGCGAACAGCTCGGCCAGACCCAGTGCCATAAAGGCCAGCACATAGTCCAGCAGCACCTCACCGAGGAAGTAGAGGAAGGTGGAAGCGGGAGGAGGGTAGAAGCCCATGATCATTTGCAGGCAGGCGTTTACAAAGCCGGTGAATAGTCCCCACTTTGCGCCGTGGCGGAAGGACACCAGCACAAAGGGCAGCATGCTCAGCAGGGTGATGCTGCCGCCGTTGGGCATAGTGAAGAACTTGATGTTGGAAAGCACCGTGCCAATGGCGATCATCAGGGCGCATTCCACCAGAATACGGGTCTTGGAATAGGTTTTGGACATGATGAAAAGATTCCTCTCTCATAATAGTACACAAAAACAAAATGCGTCTGCTGGCAGCAGACGCATGGAGGTTTGTTGAACGTACCGGACGGTTCCGCAAACTCCCTACGCCGGCATTGCCCGGATCAGGTAAAGGGTACTCCGCGCTATGCGGATCTCAGCCTTACGGCGCCCCTGTTTTTATGTCCGCCCACAGTATACGCGCCGGGAGACAAAAAGTCAAGCCCGCAGACATAATCCGCCCCGGCGGCGCGTATGTTATACCATTGCAAAGCTGGAACGCAGGGAGGCGGGATATGAAAGCCGATCCGGAACAGCGCGCCGTGCAGCTGGGGGAGTACATTGCCGCCCACAACGCCACGGTGCGTGCAGCGGCGGCTGCGTTCGGGTGCAGTAAGTCCACCGTGCACAAGGACGTTGCCGTGCGGCTGCGCAGCATCAGCCCGGCGCTGTACGGGCAGGTGCGCGCCGTGCTGGCCCGCAACAAGGCCGAGCGCCACCTGCGGGGCGGGGCTGCCACCCGGCGCAGATACAGCCGCCGCTGAAGCCCAAAAAAGACCGCTGCACTGCGCAGCGGTCTTTTTTGCTGAGAGGGTTTTCAGGCGGCTGCTTTCATCCCCCGGTGTGAAACTGCTGTAATGCGCCTTTTTCCAGCCGGCTTACCTGCGCCTGACTGATGCCGATCTCCTGCGCCACCTCCATCTGGGTCTTGCCGCGCAGATACCGCAGCTCCATGATGCGCTTTTCCCGGGGCGAAAGGGCGGCTACCGTATCGCGGAACTGCAACCCGCTGATCCAGCTCTCCTCGCTGTCCGGGTCCCGCACCTGGTCGATCACATACATGGCATCGCCGCCATCGGTGTACACCGGCTCGTCAAGGCTGAGCGGCTCCACCACCGATTCCAGCGCGGCGGTCACCTCGCGCCGGGCAAGCCCCGCTGCGGCGGCGATCTCGTCCATGGTGGGCTCGCGCCCCAGCTGCTTTTCCAGCGTTTCCCGCGCCTGCATGGCGCGGTAGGCGGTGTCCCGCAGGGTGCGGCTTACCCGCAGGGCGTTGTTGTCCCGCAGAAACCGCCGGATCTCCCCGATGATCATGGGCACGCCGTAGGTAGAAAACCGCACCGGCTGCGCGGGGTCAAAGTTGTCGATGGCCTTGATCAGCCCGATGCACCCCACCTGAAACAGATCGTCCAGATTTTCGCCCCGCTGGGCAAACCGCTGTACTACGCTGAGCACCAGCCGCAGGTTGCCCTCCACCATCCGCGCCCGGGCAGCTTTGTCCCCGGCGTGGGCAAGGGTGAGCAGCTGCCGCTTTTCCGCCTCGGTCAGCACAGGCAGCTGCCCTGTGTTCACACCGCATAGCTCCACCTTGTTGTACATCCAAACGCCCCCGGTCTTTTAGCTTTACCGGAAGTATGGCTCTGCGCGCCGGACGCTATGCGTGGAAAAAATTGAGCGCCCCTCCGCAAAAGAGGGGCGCATTATAGACAAACCTGATACACGTTCCCACGCGGAATGTCAAGCGCTGCGCCCGCTGCTACTCGCTTTCAAGGCGGGCTTTCAGGGTGCGGATGATGCGCTTTTCCAGCCGGGAAATGTAACTCTGGCTGATGCCAAGGGCATCGGCGGCTTCCTTCTGGGTGTGCTCCACGCCGTCGGTAAGGCCGAAGCGCAGTTCCATGATCTGCCGTTCCCGCGCCGAGAGCGCCGCTACGGCGCTGCGCAGCACCGCGCGCTCGGCGTCCTGCTCCAGCTGCTGGCTTACCGCGTTGGCGTCGCTGCCAAGAATGTCCGAGAGCAGCAGCTCGTTGCCATCGCCGTCCACGTTCAAAGGCTCGTCGATGCTGGCCTCCTGCCGGCGGTTGGAGCTTTTGCGCAGGCACATCAGGATCTCGTTGCCGATGCAGCGGCTGGCGTAGGTGGCCAGCTTGATGCTGCGGGCAGGGGTGAAGGTGTTTACCGCCTTGATCAGCCCGATGGTGCCAATGCTTACCAAGTCCTCGGCGGGCACACCGCTGTTCTCGTACTTTTTGGCCAGATACACCACCAGCCGCAGGTTGTGGGTGATCAGTTCCTCGCGGGCGGCAGCGTCCCCGGCAGCCATGCGGTCAAGCAGGGCTTTTTCCTGCTCGGGGGTAAGGGGCGGTGGCAGGCTTGGCCCGCCCGCCAGATAATGCACCGCGCCGCAGTAGCGCAAACGCCCCCACAGCCGCTGCCAGACCTTGCGGAAAAACTGCAACATGGATATCCCTCCTGTGCACTATTTATTATATGTATTATAAGGAAACTGCATCAGGGAGGGCTGAACCCTCTCAGTCACGGCTTACGCCGTGCCAGCTCCCCCAAAGGGGGAGCTTTTTTGCCATGACGGAAAAAGTATCGGATGAATGATAAAAGATTACGGCAATGCTATAAGCTCTCCCTCCGGAAGAGCTGGCGCGGGAGCGCCTGAGAGGGCGGAAAACTCCTACACCCCCACCTCCTCCGCCACGTCGTCCCCCAACAGCAGCGTCCATGCGCCGGTGGGGGCGTCCGGGGCGCAAAAGGCCGCCAGCAGGCCGGGCACGCGGCGCTGCCCACGGCACAGCGCGGCGGGCACGGCGGGCAGCAGGCAATGGCCGGTAACGGCGGCGCAGGGTACAAACTGCACCCTCAGCCCCGGAGGCGGGGCAGCGCCGGCGGCAAACCAGCTGTCTAAGTAGGCGCGCAGCGGTGCGGGCAGCCGGCTGCGCACTGGCGGGTACTGCACCAGCACCACCCGCCGCCCGGCAAGGGGGTCTTGCAGGGTAAAGCCGGTGTCGTGGTAGGCCTGTACCGGCACTGTTGCCCCCGCAATTTGCAGCACAGCGGCAAAGCAGCCCCGCTGCGGGCGGCCAAACACCGCCAGCAGCCCGCGCAACAGTCCGTACACCCCGGCGCAGCAGAGCAAAAGCTGCCCCGGGCGCACCGGCAAAAGCACGCTCAGGTTGTTGGCCTGCACCCCGGGCAGCACCACCGCGCCGCACAGCAGGCCGTTCAGCGCCGCATACCATCCGCACAGCCGGGCAAAGCTGCGCACCCCGGCCACGCCGTAGCACACCGCCACCACCCCGCAGCAGCTGACGATTTTATATAGTACCGCCAGCGGGGCGGGCCACGGCGGGGCCAGCAGGACAAGGGTGCTGACCGCAGCCGCCGCGCTGCCCGCGCACAGCCGCAGCCCGGTGCAGCTGCGCCCGCATAAAAGCCCCGCGCCCAGCAGCAGCGCGGCGGCTGCAGCAAAGTTTACCAGCAGCAATTCGTCCACAAAAACAACTGTTTTCATTGCAAAGCACCGCCTTATGGTTCTGGTAGTCTATTTTTCACAAATTTGCGAAAAAACTTGTCACACCAGAAAAACCCGCATGAACAGTGCAGTTTTGCTACAAAAGCCGGGACGATGTTTCACAGTTTTTACACTTTTTTCAAAAAAGTACTTGAACATTTCTGGAAAGTGTGGTATATTATTGCCATCCTAATAAGGATTGAGCCGGAAACACCGGTTCGAAAATATTTTTTCTATTTTTGAAGGGAGTAATTCATTATGATGATGCCTGCAAATTTCTCTGCTGTGTCTGAGAACGAGATGACCTACGTTATGGGCGGTGGCGTTGCTGACTACCTGGCACCCGCTATGGGCGCTGCTCAGTGGCAGAACTTCCACAAGAACCTGATTACCATCGTTGGTAACAAGTACGTTCAGGGCTTCCTGGACAACACCGTTGGCGCTGTGTTCAGCGGCACCTGGACCCCCGGCGACGGCCTGACCGGCTTCGGCGGCCAGTTCAGCACCATTTGGAAGAAGAACTACACCGATAATGTGGACGATAAGTCCACTGGCGCTCAGAAGTTCGGCTACGGCGCTCTGGGCGTTGTGAACAGCATCCTGAACGTTGCTGGCAACCTGGCTGCTATCTACAACCTGGGCTTCGGCACCGCTAAGAACATTGTCAACGAGAACAAGTTTGGCTTCTAAGCTTAACTCTCAGACGATGCTTGCGTGACTGTACCCTTAGGGGTGCAGGGAACATACTAGCATAATAACACCCCCGTGGGCTTATGCCTGCGGGGGTGTTTTTTTACCCCTTCCGTCTCGCTGCACTCGCCAGCTCCCCCAAGAGGGACGCCTTTTGGCGCTGCCGGAAAGTTTGCCATCACCGCCCAAAGCCGTCCCCTTGGACAGACTCTCCCCGGCCGGGGAGAGATGTCGCGTTAGCGACAGAGTGGGGAGCGGGTGGCTGCGAACGAAGTGAGCAGACGGAAGGGGTGCACTCCGGGAAGTCGCTAACTGGAAAAACGAGACTGAGAGGGTTTTCCCACGTTCACACTTCTTTTACCAGTCTGTTACTTTCCGTTTTATGCGGTTTGTGGTATACTATGGTCAACATGGGTCACCATGGCTACATTGAAACAGACAGGATGTGAAATCCTCTTATGAAAGATGGTTTTTTAAAGGCAGCTGCCTTTTCGCCCGCGCTGCGGGTGGCAGACTGCACCTATAATGCGCAGCAGGTGCTGGCGCAGCTGCAAGCTGCCGCGCAGCGGGGGGTAAAGCTGGCGGTTTTCCCGGAGTTTTGCCTTACCGGCTACACCTGCGGCGATTTGTTTTTGCAGCGCACCTTGCAGCAGGGCGCACTGGATGCGCTGGAATGGCTGCTTGCGCAGACCCGCGCACTGGACACCGTAGTGCTGGTTGGCTTGCCGCTGCTGGTGCACGGCAAGCTGTACAACTGCGCTGCCGTGCTGTGCCGGGGGCAGCTGCTGGGCATTGTGCCCAAGACCTACCTGCCCAACTACGGCGAGTTTTACGAAAAGCGGCAGTTCACCCCCGGCAGCACCGAGGTGCAGACGGTGACCGTCTGCGGGCAGCAGGTGCCCTTTGGCACGTCACTGCTGTTCCGCTGCCGCCAGATGCCCAGTTTTGTGCTGGGCGTAGAGCTGTGCGAGGACTTGTGGAGCGCCCTGCCGCCCTCCACCTTCCACGCACTGGCGGGCGCGACCGTCATTGCAAACCTTTCTGCCAGCGATGAGACCGTGGGCAAGGCGGAGTACCGCCGCGCACTGGTGGCAAACCAGTCTGCCCGGCTGCTGTGCGGCTACCTGTACGCCTCGGCAGGGCACGGCGAAAGCACCACCGACATGGTGTTTGCCGGGCATGACCTCATCGCCGAGGACGGCAGCATTCTGGCGGAGACTGCGCCCTTTGCGGGCGACCACGCCGAGACCGAGCTGGACTGCCAGCGCATGGAGGCCGAGCGTGCCCGCAACACCAGCTTTGAGCACACTGCCGAGGGCTACATCACGGTGGAATTTGACCTATCACCGGAGGAAACGGTGCTCACCCGCCGCATTGACCCCGCACCCTTTGTGCCCGGTGACCCGCAGCGCCGCGCCGCCCGGTGCGAGCTGATTTTGAAGATGCAGGCTGATGGCCTTGCCAAGCGATTGGAGCACGCCCACGCAAAAACGGCGGTCATTGGCATTTCCGGCGGCTTGGACAGCTGCCTTGCCCTGTTGGTGGCAGTGCGCGCCATGAAGCAGCTGCACCGCTCCGCCGCCGATGTGCTGGCGGTGACCATGCCCTGCTTTGGCACCACCAAGCGCACCCGCAGCAACGCCGAAATTTTGTGCGGGGAGCTGGGCGTAAGCTTTCAGGAAATTCGCATCGCCGACACCGTGCGCAGCCACTTTGCGGATATCGGGCAGGATGAGACCGTGCTGGATGTCACCTTTGAAAACGGGCAGGCACGGGTGCGCACGCTGGAGCTGATGGACCTTGCCAACCGCACCGGCGGCCTTGTGGTGGGCACGGGCGACCTTTCGGAGCTGGCGCTGGGCTGGGCGACCTACAACGGCGACCACATGAGTATGTACGGCGTAAATGCCGGTGTGCCCAAAACGCTGGTGCGCTATCTGGTGCAGTACGAAGCCGAGACTGCCGCCACCGCCGCTTTGCACGATGTGCTGCTGGATATTCTGGCTACCCCGGTCTCGCCGGAGCTGCTGCCCGCCAAGGACGGCGAAATTGCACAGATCACCGAGGATCTGGTGGGCCCCTACGAGCTGCACGATTTTTACTTGTATTATGTGCTGCGCTGCGGCTTTGGCCCGGCAAAGATCTACCGGCTGGCAAAGGCTGCCTTTGCGGGCAGGGCAGAGTACACGGACGCCGTGCTGTACAAGTGGCTGCGCAACTTCTACTGGCGCTTTTTTGCCCAGCAGTTCAAACGCAGCTGCCTGCCGGATGGCCCCAAGGTGGGCAGCGTGACCCTTTCGCCCCGGGGCGACTGGCGGATGCCCAGCGATGCCTGCGCCACCCTTTGGCTGGCAGAGCTGGAGCAGCTCAAGCCCGGGGAGCAGTAAGCTATGAAGAACAAAAAGCTTTTGACCAATATCCTGTTTGCAGCGGTGGTGCTGGCCATCGCAGCGGTACTGCTGGCTGTGCGCAGCCGCAGCGCCACCGGCGGAAAACTGGCTGCCCAGCTGATCTACGGCGACAACAATGCCGTGCTGGACATTCCGCTGGACAAGGACGAGACTTACAGTGTGGACACCGGTTATTATACGGTGCATATAGAGGTAAAGGACGGCAGCGCGCGGTTTATTGAATCGCCCTGCCCGGATCACATCTGCGAGGGCTTTGGCTGGCTGTCGGCGGAGGATCAGACCGCCACCTGCCTGCCCGCCCGCGCCGTGCTGACCATCGTTCCGGTGGGCTAAAAAAGGAGTATTCTCATGTTGGACGAAAACGAGCATTCCCGCAAGGAGGACGGCCGCTCCCTGCACCGCCTTTTGCACAAGACTGAGCAACAGGACGCCACCGTGGAGGTGGACAGCGCCGCGTTTTTCTCGGAGCTGCCGCCGGAGCAATCTGCTCCGCCGCCCCGCCGCCCGCAGCAAAACACCCCCCGCACCACTGCGTCCGGGGGAAATGGGGCATACCAGCCCCCGAAACGAGGGAAAATCTTGCTGATCGTACAGGCAATTTTAAGCGTTCTGGCGCTGGTGCAGCTATGGCGCACCCAGATGCTGCCGGTGCTGTATCTGGTGGTGCTGGCGGCGCTGCTTGCACTGCTGTGGCTGCTGGTCAAGCGCTGTCAGGAGTACAAAACTGCAGGCGCGGTGTCCCGGGCATTCTCGGTGGTGCTGTGTGCTGCCATGGCGCTGGGCTGCGTGTGGGCGCAGCAGGGTCTGACGGCGCTGGGCGATATGACCACTGGCTTTTTGAGCGACGCCGAGGCGAAAAAGATCACCAAAGAGCCTTTTGTGGTGTACCTGAGCGGCGTGGATACCCGCGGCGAGCTGACCGAAAAAGCACGCAGCGATGTGAATATCCTTGCCGCCGTGAACCCCGAGACCAAGCAGGTGGTGCTGATCAACACCCCGCGCGATTACTATGTGGATCTTGCCGGAACAAACAGCAAGGATAAGCTGACCCATGCCGGCCTTTACGGCGTGCAGACCAGCATGGACACCCTTGGCAACCTTTACGGGGTGGATGTGCAGCACTACATCCGCATCAATTTTGCAGGGTTTATCGACATTGTTGATGCGCTGGGCGGTGTGGACGTGTATTCCGATCAGGCGTTCACCTCGGTGGGCAGCCCCGGTTACTACGACCCCACCACCTTTGTGGAGGGCTGGAACCATCTGGATGGCAAGGCTGCGCTGGCTTTTGCCCGCGAGCGCCATGCCTTCAAGACCGGCGATGTGCAGCGCGGCATCAACCAGATGAAGGTGATCGATGCCATGCTGAACAAGATCAAGTCCCCGGCGCTGCTGATGGGCTTTACCAAAATTCTGGACGCTGTTGCCGACAGCTTTGTCACCAGCCTTTCTACCAACCAGATCAGCGCGCTGGTGCGCATGCAGCTGAGCGATTTTGCGGAGTGGAATATTGAACGCTACACCGTTACTGGCACCTCCGGCAGCAGCACCAAGTGCTACTCTGCCAAGGGGCAGAAGCTCTATGTCATGAAGCCGGACGAAGCCTCTGTGGCAAAGGCCAAAGAGATGATCGCGGCGGTGATGGGCGGCGAAGGCACGGTAAGTTCCACCACCCAGACCCCGGAAAAGACGGACGTGTACACCCCCACCACCGACCCCGATGCCGCCGTCTCTGTGCCCGAGACGCCCGCCGACAGCGTGATCGTGGATGAACCTGCGGAAAGCGTGCCGGAGCAGCCCGCCGAACAACCGGCAGAGCAGCCCGCAGAGACGCCCGCCGAGCAGCCCGCTGCCACCGAGACGCCCCAGCCGGAGACCACCCCCGCCGAGGGCGGCAGCACTGAAACGCCTGCCGTCAGCCTGCCCACGCAGGAGCAGGTGGAACAGGCCGCAGGTTCGCTGTACAGCGCCGCCTCCACCGTGCTGGACGCCATCCTGGGCGCAAGCGGGAACTGAGCAACCCCGTTCCGTGAAAAGGCAACCCGGGAAAATCCGCAGATTTTCCCGGGTTGCAATTAAAAATGATTATTCCGCTGAAAATGCCCAAAGCGCACGCGGCGGGCATTTTCAATAGTCTTGCATGCAACAAAGAGGTCACTGCACAAATCCTGTGCGGTGGCCTCTTTTTACGTTGCTGCAACAAAAAAGCTGCCTGCAGCAGCAGACAGCGCAAAAACACAAAAGGGAAAACGAGATAGACCGTAAGCCGGGTTCTGTATTAAACGACGATCTGTCTAGGCCTGCCATTGCTGACAGGCTCGTGCCGCCTTCGGGACACGCGAGCAGCGCTGTACGTCCCATATAGGCGTTGCTTCCGGTAGGGTTTACAAAGCCGCATGGTCACCCATGCGCTGGTGAGCTCTTACCTCGCCGTTTCATCCTTACCGCATTGCTGCGGCGGTTTGTTTTCTGTTGCACTTTCCCTAAGGTCACCCTCGGCTGCCGTTAGCAGTTACCGTGCTCTGTGAGGCCCGGACTTTCCTCAGAGCGGTCAAAGCCGCCCCGCCGCCGTATGTTCTACTCGTTTTCCGTTCCTCATGATACCATAAAAAAGTAAGATTTGCAAGTGAAACGGATTTTTGTTATAATATCATTTGTGTTTTTGTGATTTTTGCAGGGGGAGGGCAGGCCATGCAGCTGTATTTTGCCGTGCCGGATACGGCCACCACCCACGATGGGGTGCTGGTGCGCAGCTTTCTGCGCCAGTGTGCCGTCTCTACGGATCTTGCCCGGGCGGTCAAGTTCCGGGGCGGCGGCTTTTTTGCGGACGGCGTGCCTGTGTTGGCAAACCGGCGCATCTATCCCGGGCAGATGCTCTCCTTTGCCCTGCCGCCGGAGGGGGATGGCGTGACCCCGCAGCCGGAGATCCCGGTCAAGGTGGTGTACGAGGATGCCTTTGCCGTGGTGCTGGAAAAGCCGCCGCAGCTGGCGGTTCACCCCACCCTGAACTACCCCGGGGGCACATTGGCCAACGGCTACGCGGCGTGGGCGGCTGCCCACGGCCACAGCCCGGTTTTCCGCCCAGTGAACCGCATCGATAAGGACACCAGCGGCCTTGTACTGGCGGCCAAAAACGCCTACGCCGCGCCGCTGTTGGCAGGCAGGGTGACAAAGCTGTATTATGCCATCGCGCAGGGCGCGCTGCCGCTGGGGGAAGGAGCAATCGATGCACCCATCGGCCGCCGGGGCGATAGCATCATCGGGCGCTGCGTTACCCCCGAGGGCAAGCCCAGCCGCACCGAGTATACTATTATAAAGGAAGAAAACGGCCTTAGCCTTGCAGCCTGCGTGCCGGTGACCGGGCGCACCCATCAGATCCGGGTGCACTTTGCGTCCATCGGCCATCCTCTTGCCGGGGATGATCTTTACGGCGGCAGCCGGGAGCGCATTGCCCGGCAGGCGCTGCACTGCGCCAGGCAAAGCTTTGCCGTGCCTGTATACACCCCGCTGCCGGATGGCATCCGGGTGGAAATGCCTTTGCAGTTGCGCACCGTCACAGTGGAAAGCCCGCTGCCGCCGGATATGGAAGCGCTCTTTTCGTGAAAACTGCGTGAAAAAATAGCCAAATTTTATGTAAGCGCTTGTTTCAAACCATGCAAAGTGTATAATAAAAAGAGAGTGTATTGTGTACAGGCCCTGTTGGCCTTTTGAACAGGGGAACGTACACCATCTAGCTGTTGTGTTCCGGGCCGGAAAAATGCCCTGCAGCAGCGCAGGAAGGAGAAAAATCCCGTTGACTGAAGATAAAATAAAGGAGCAGCAGCCTGCTGCGCAGCCTGTACGGCAGCCCCGCCGCCAGAAGCTGCGCTCGCTGTGGGCGCAGTTCCAATGCCGGGGCGTGCTGCGGCGGCACAGGATTCGCCGCAAGCGTCAGCACCGCTGGGAAAAGCTGTGGCACAAGCTGCTGCACAATCCCATAGCACCTATGGTGGGCGAGACGCTGTACGCCATCGGCTTTTCCGCCGAGTATGCCGTGGTCCGCACAGGACGCCGCTTGCAGCATGGGCTGCAGCGTCTGCTGCAAACGGTCAGAGAACTGCTGAAAAATATCGCATCCATGGCCTTTCCCGGGGCGGCGCAGCTGCTGCGGGATCTGTTCGGCCCAGTAGTGCTTGCCCTGCGTGGCACCGGGGCGCTGCTGCGCCACGCACACCGGGTACGCAAGGAAAACGGCTTTGGCGCTGCGCTGCGCGCAAGCGGCCACTTTCTTGCCCATGGCATCGCTGACAACATCCGCCTTGTGCCCCGCATGGCTATGTATGTGCTGCCGGTGGCAGCGCTGGCTGTTATGGTGACCGTGTTCCAGACCACCATCCGCCAGCCCTACGCTTTGCAGGTGCAAGTGGACGACAAGACCGTGGGCTATGTGGCCAACGAAGAGGTGTTTAACTCTGCACTGGAAGCCGTGCAGCAGCGTATCAATTATTCCGGCGCAGAGCAGGCGCACTTTACCGTGGAGCCTACTTATTCCGTGACCGTCGCCCATGACGTGATGGACGAAAATGACGTGGCTGACGCCATCCTCAAGAATTCCAGCGACCAGATCAGCGAGGGCACTGCCCTATATCTGGACGGTGAGCTGACCGCCGTGTGTGCGGACGGCAACAGCCTGCAACGGTACATCAGCAGCCTGCTGGAACCCTACGAGAACCCCGATGACCCCAACACCACCGTGGGCTTTAACAAGGATGTCACGCTGGAAAACGGCATCTACTTCAACGAGAGCTTCCAGGAGGAAGCCGAGGTGGAGCAGTTGCTCTCCGGCGTGCAGCAGGCGGAAAAATCCTATACGGTGCAGAGCGGCGATACCATCTGGTCTATTGCCCAGAAAAACGGCCTGACCGTGAAGGAACTGTGTGAAATGAACACCGGCTTTACCGCCAACGGGGAAAACGGCCTGACCCAGAACTCCAAGATCCTGCCCGGCGATGCACTGACCGTGGTGCGGGAGGAGGAGACGCTGGAGGTGCGCATCACCAAGGTGGAAAGTTGGGAGGAAGAGATCGCCTACACCACCGAGACCACCAAGTCCAAAGAGCTGAACTCCGGTACCAAGCGCGTTACCCAGAAGGGCGAGAACGGCATCCGCACCGTGACGGCACAGCGGGTGTACGATGCAAACGGCAACCAGCTTTCCCAGCAGATTTTGAGCACTGTGGTGACCAAGGAGCCTGTGACTGAAAAAGTTACGGTGGGCACCAAAAAGGTGTCCTCCGGTGCATCCTATATCACCGGCAGCGGACGGTTCATCTGGCCGGTGCCCGGCTATCGGAACTGCTCCCGCTGGTACGGCGGCAGCCACAAGGGCGTGGATATCTGCGCCGCCGCCGGTACGCCCATTTACGCTTCGGCAGGCGGTACGGTGACCAAGGCCGGCTATAACCGCGCCGGTGCGGGTACAGGCTACGGCAACTCCATCATCATCAGCCACGGCAACGGCTACACCACCTTGTACGCCCACTGCCTGTCGCTGGTGGTGCACGCCGGTCAGTCGGTCAAGCAGGGTCAGCTCATCGGCTATGTGGGCAGCACCGGACGTTCCAGCGGCAACCACTGCCACTTCGAGATCCGGCGCAACGGCTCTTACATCGCACCGCAGAACGTGTTCAACCGCAGCAAATATCGGTAAATAGCAGCAAGGGCTTTTCCGCAGGGGGAAAGCCCCTCTGCTGTATCATGAATAAAAAGGAGAGATCATCTATGTCTACCCCTCACATCAGCGCAGAAATGGGCGATTTCGCCAAGACAGTCCTTATGCCGGGTGACCCCCTGCGTGCCAAATTTATTGCCGACACCTTTTTGCAGGATGTCCGGCAGGTGACTGGCGTGCGCGGGATGCTGGGCTTTACCGGCACCTACGAAGGCCGCCCCATCAGCGTGATGGGCAGCGGTATGGGTATGCCCTCCATCGGCATCTACTCCTACGAGCTGTTCAACTTCTACGGCGTGGAAAATATCGTCCGCATCGGTTCTGCTGGCAGCTATACCGAGAAGGCCAAGCTGTTCGACACCGTGCTGGCCACCGGCGCTGTGAGCGAGAGCAACTACGCCCGGGTGCAGAGCGGCTTTACTGGCAACATCACTCTGCCCAGCGCAGCCCTGAACGAAAAGCTGCGTGCCTCCGCTGCAAAGCAGGGCATTCCCCTGATCGAGGGCAACATCCATTCCTCGGATGTGTTCTACCGTCAGCCCTCGGACGCAAAGCCCACCTACTGGGAAAAGCTGCGGGACGAGGACGGCTGCCTGTGCGTGGAGATGGAAAGCTTTGCTCTGTTTGCCAACGCGCAGGTGCTGGGCAAGAACGCCGCCTGCCTGCTGACCATCTCGGACAGCTTTGTGGCCCCCGGCATTACCACCGCCGAGGAGCGCCAGAAGAGCTTTACCGACATGATGAAGGTCGCTCTGGGCGCAGAGTACTGATCGCATAACTTTCCAGCGCGGCTGCCGCCCCAAGGCACAGCCGCGCTGTTTTTGCCCGTAAAAGGAGGAGACAGCATGACAAAACTGACCATGGAAGAAAAACAGCAGCTGATCCGCATGGCACTGGCCGCACGGGAAAAGGCCTATGCGCCTTACAGTGATTTTATGGTAGGCGCTGCGCTGCGCGCTGCGGACGGACGCATCTTTACCGGCTGCAACGTGGAGAACGCCGCCTTTACCCCCACCAGCTGCGCCGAGCGCACTGCCCTGTTCAAGGCGGTGGCGGAAGGCGTGACCGCGTTTACGGATATCGCGGTGGTGGGCAGCCGCCGGGGCGAAGTGAACCGGCAGATTACCTCGCCCTGCGGGGTGTGCCGTCAGGCACTATTCGAGTTTGGCGGGCCGGAGCTGAACGTCATTATGGCAAAGACCCCGGAGGACTTCATTGAGCGCAGCATGGACGAGCTGCTGCCCTTCGGCTTTGGCCCCTCCAACGTGGCGGGCAACAGCGCTGTGGAAGAGAAGTAACTGTCTTTCTGTGAAAAACAGCGCAAGCAGGGGAAAATTGGTGAATAAGCATTACTTTTTTGTAAATTATACAAGGGATTTGTAAAGAATTTGTAATCGGAAATTGCTTGCATCTGTCACTTCCACCCGCTATACTTGAGCCAGTAGATGTGCCAGAGTGCACATTTCATTCATTTGACGCAATTTTTTAAAATAAAAGGAGAGTTTCTTATGAAGATTTCTCGTCGTAACTTTCTGGCTGTGGCCGGTGCTGCTGCCGCTGCCGCTGCTCTGACCGCCTGCGGCGGTTCTTCCGCTTCCTCTACCAGCACTGCTTCTTCCGCAGCTGCCAGCTCTGCCGCCGCTTCCGGCGCAGCAGACGGCGCTGAGAAGATCGCCAAGGTCGCTCTGACCTGCGATACCGGCACGATCGATGATGAGAGCTTCAACCAGGCTTGCTGGGCTGCTGTCTCCAGCTACATGGGCGACAACTGCCAGTACTACATCCCCGATTCCGATGCTTCCGATGAGGACCGCGAGACCATGATCCGTCAGGCTGTCAACGACGGTGCTGACGTTATCGTCTGCGTGGGCTACCTGTACGGTGCCTCTCTGGCATGGGCTGCTGAGCAGTACCCCGACGTCAAGCTCATCGCTATCGATGTGACCCAGGGCGATATCGGCACCGACAGCATCCCCGCCAACTGCTACTGCATCACCTTCAAGGAGGAGCAGGCAGGTTATCTGGCAGGCTACGCCGTTGTTAAGGACGGCTACACCAAGCTGGGCTTCCTGGGCGGCATGGCTGTGCCCGCCGTTATCCGTTACGGCTACGGCTATGTGCAGGGCGCTGACGCTGCTGCAAAGGAGCTGGGCACCAACATTGACATCAACTATTTCTACGGCGGCCAGTTCTACGGCGATGCCAACATCACCTCCCGTATGGAGGGCTGGTATGCCAACGGCACCCAGATCGTCTTTGCCTGCGGCGGCGGCATCTACACCTCCGCTGTCGAGGCTGCTCTGAAGAACAACGGCTACGTTGTGGGCGTTGACGTTGACCAGAACTACATCGGTGCTAATGGCGTTGAGAAGGACGGCTACGCATACAACCCGTTCATCACCTCTGCCATGAAGGGTCTGTCTGAGTCTGTCAGCACCGCTCTGGGCGACATCGAGGCTGGCGAGTGGAGCAACATCGCTGCTACCAACGGCAACTTTGGTCTGCAGGAGGGTGAATACGTCGGCCTGCCCACTGCTGATGACAGCTGGAACTTCAAGACCTTCACCAAGGACGAGTACGAGACCCTGAAGAGCAAGATCGCTTCCGGCGAGATCGTTGTGGACAACAGCTCCGACAACGCTACCAAGCCCACCGTCAGCGAGTTCACCAAGGTCAACTACATCCAGTAATCGCTATCCCGGAATTACTCCCGTAATAGGGGCGGGGTGCTCATGCAGGGGCACCCCGCCCTTTTTGTATGCCTGTGTGGGAGAAACCGGTAGGAAATCGTGCAGACCGTACAAAAGTAATACTTTTACTTGTGCTTTTTGACAAAAAATCAAAAAGCCGTGTGCAAACTGCAAAAAATCAGGTATAATGGTTTGTAGTATAGAAAAAGGTGTCGTTACGGCACGAAAGGAGAGTGAGCAGATTGGCAGAGGATTATGTGATCGAGATGCTCCACATTACCAAGGAATTCCCCGGTATCAAGGCAAACGATGATATCACCCTGCAACTGCGCAAGGGCGAGGTACACGCCCTTCTGGGCGAGAACGGTGCGGGCAAAAGTACGCTGATGAGCGTGCTGTTCGGCCTGTATCAGCCGGAACAGGGCAAGATCCTGAAAAACGGCAAGGAGGTTGCCATCCGCAACCCCAACGATGCCAACGCACTGGGCATCGGCATGGTGCACCAGCATTTCAAGCTGGTGGAATGCTTCAGCGTGCTGGACAACATCATTCTGGGCGTGGAGCCCAACAAGATGGGCTTTTTGCAGAAGGCCGAGGCACGCAAAAAGGTGATGGCGCTGAGCGAAAAGTACGGCCTGCGGGTGGACCCGGACGCACTCGTCAGCGATATCTCGGTTGGTATGCAGCAGCGCGTGGAGATCCTGAAGATGCTGTACCGCGACAACGAGATCCTGATCTTTGACGAACCCACCGCTGTGCTGACCCCGCAGGAGATCGACGAACTGATGGAGATCATGCGCGGGTTCAAGAAGGAAGGCAAGTCCATCCTGTTCATTACCCACAAGCTCAACGAGATCATGGCGGTGGCAGACCGCTGCACTGTTCTGCGCAAGGGCAAGTATATGGGTACCGTGGACATCAAGGACACCACCAAGGAAGAGCTTTCCCGCATGATGGTTGGCCGTGATGTGCAGCTGCAGGTGGACAAAAAGCCCGCAGACCCCGGCAGGGTGGTGCTGGATGTGGAAAACGTTACCATGCACAGCGCCCAGCACAAGAAGGACGCAGTCCGGAATGTCTCTTTTCAGGTGCACGCCGGTGAGATCGTCTGTCTTGCCGGTATCGAGGGCAACGGTCAGACCGAGTTCGTCTACGGCCTGACCGGTCTGGAAAAGATCAGCAGCGGCAAGATCACACTGGACGGCAAGGACATCACCAACGAGTCCATCCGTCAGCGCTCCAAGGACGGCATGAGCCACATCCCGGAGGACCGCCACAAGCACGGCCTTGTGCTGGACTACAGTCTGGAAAACAACATGGTGCTGCAGCGCTACTGGCAGCCCGAGTTCCAGAAGGGCGGCTTTATCCGCAGCGATAAGGTGCGCGAATATTCCGATAAGCTCATTGCCCAGTACGATGTGCGCAGTGGTCAGGGCAGCCTGACCACCGTGCGCAGCATGTCCGGCGGCAACCAGCAGAAGGCCATCATTGCCCGTGAGATCGATAAGGACCCGAAGCTCTTGGTGGCAGTTCAGCCAACCCGCGGTCTGGACGTTGGTGCAATTGAATACATCCACCGTCAGATCGTGGCCGAGCGCGATAAGGGTACGGCCGTGCTGCTGGTCAGTCTGGAGCTGGACGAGGTGATGAACCTGTCCGACCGCATCCTTGTGATGTACGAGGGCGAGGTCGTGGGCGAATTTGACCCCAAGACCACCACCGTGCAGGAGCTGGGCCTGTATATGGCAGGCGCACGCAAGCAGGGAAAGGAGAGCAAATAACACATGAACAAGAAAAAACTTTCCCACAGCAGTCTGAACAGCTCCATCACCAGTGTGCTGGCTGCTCTGCTGTGCATCCTGATCGGCCTTGTGGTTGGTTTTCTGGTGCTGCTGGCCATCAACCCGGCTCACGCATGGGGCGACGGCTTTGTGCGCATCCTGAAGGGCGGCTTCCATGACGCACCCTACGGTGTCGGCAAGGAGCTGGCAAATGCGGCTCCCCTCATTATGACCGGTCTGTCTGTGGCGTTTGCCTTCAAGACCGGCCTGTTCAACATCGGTGCGGCGGGTCAGTATACGCTGGGCGCTTACGGCGCTCTGTACTGCGCCATCATGCTCAAGCTGCCGTGGTTCGTCTGTCTGATCGCAGCCACCATTCTGGGCGGCATCTGGGGTGCGATCCCCGGCTTCTTCAAGGCCTACTTCAACATCAACGAGGTCATTACCTCCATCATGTTCAACTGGATCGGCCTGTATCTGGTCAATGAGCTCATTTACCAGAACGGCACCGGCCCCATGTACGATGTGCGCAACACCCGTACCATCAACATCAGCAAGAACGCCGATTACGCTCAGTCCATCATCCCGGATTTCGGCCTGAACAAGCTGTTCCAGACCAACAGCACCACCATTGCCATCTTCCTGGCGGCAGCAGTGGCAGTTCTGATCTGGGTGGTGCTGAACAAGACCACCTTCGGCTACGAGCTCAAGGCAGTCGGCCTGAACAAGAGCGCTGCCCGCTACGCCGGTATCAACGAGAAGAAGAACATCATCCTCTCCATGGCCATTGCCGGTGCGCTGGCAGGCTTCGGCGCAGGCCTGTTCTATCTGTCCAACGTGTCCCAGTGGAACCCGCTGAACTCCACCAGCCTGCCGGGCATAGGCTTCAACGGTATCTCGGTGGCACTGCTGGCAAGCTCCAACCCCATTGGCACCGTGTTCTCCGCGCTGTTCATCTCCCACATCTCGGTCGGCGGCTCCTTCCTGTCCACCAAATTTTACCCCACTGAGATCTCGGATCTGATCAGCGGCATCATCATCTATCTGTGCGCATTCTCCATGCTGTTCCGGGGCAAGATCCAGAGCCTGCTGTTCCGAAATGCCGAAAAGACCAATGTGAACGCAGAACCTGCATCTGCCGCAGAAAAGACCAAAAAGGAGGGCAAGTAATATGCTGCTTCTGATCAAATATACCCTGCTGTACGGTATCGTGCTGATGCTGGTGGCACTGGGCGGTATGTTCAGCGAACATTCCGGCATCATCAACATTGCACTGGAGGGCATCATGGTCATCGGCGGCGTGGCCGGTGTACTTACCCTGACCATGCTGCCTGCAAGCCTGTCGCCCTTCCTTGTGGTGCTGATCTCCATTCTGGTGGCAGCGCTGGCGGGCGTGATCTACAGCCTGCTGCTGGCCTTTGCCTCTATCAACCTGAAGGCGGACCAGACCATCGGCGGCACGGCACTGAACCTGCTGGCCACCGCCATTGCCGTGGTCATCTCCAAGTACTTCAGCGAGAGCGGCAGCGCCAAGCTGAACTATTCCAACAAGCCCTTCCTGTTCAGCATCGGCGGGCTGGAACTCAGCGTGTTCGTGCCGTTGGGGCTGATCTTGCTGGTGGTCAGCTACATCGTGCTGTATAAGACCCGCTTCGGCCTGCGTCTGCGTGCCTGCGGCGAGCACCCGCAGGCTGCGGACTCGGTGGGCATCAACGTTTACAAGATGCGTTACGCCGGTGTCATCCTTTCCGGTGCGCTGGGCGCCGTCGGCGGTCTGGCGTATATCGTGCCCCCGGTGCAGACCTGGAACTTTGAAGTCGGCGTGGCCGGTGCAGGCTTTCTGGCACTGGCAGTTATGATCTTTGGCCAGTGGAAGCCTTTCCACATCTTTGGCGCGGCCATGTTCTTTGCCGTGTTCAAGAGCCTTGCCAATATTGCAGACTCTACCTTCCTTGCGCAGCTGCACTGGTCCAGCAACATCTATAATATGATGCCCTTTGTGGCCTCCATGGTCATTCTGGCCTTCACCTCCAAGAACAGCATGGCACCCAAGGCCGAGGGTATCCCCTACGATAAGGGCTCCCGCTAAGCGTATTCGCTAAAAATCTGTAAAACGAAGGCATCCGCAGCCATCCATGTGCTACGGATGCCTTTTTTGTACGGGGCAGGGCATATTTTGTCCATATATTTGCCGGCAGAAAATGGCATTTTTACTTGTAAAATACAACAAGATGTGCTATCATTATAAAATGAATGTGTATCTATAGGAACCCGGTGTACATTTCTTGCACTGCGGAAAACAAGAAAGGTGAGTTTCGCTATTATGGACGAAAAAGCAACTATGGGACAGTCGCTCCGGAACATGGAGGACGAAGAGACCATTGATCTGATGGAACTGGCCCGCCTGCTGTGGGCACATGCCGTGCAGATCGTGGCAGCAGCTGTTGCGGCAGCGCTGATCTGCCTGCTGGTGTGTATGTTTGCGCTTACACCCAAGTACCAGGCATCTATCAACATGATCGTGAATACCCGTCAGGACACGACCACCACCTTCACCAGTGATAACTTCAACTCGGCTAAGAACCTGATCAGCACCTATGCGGTCATCATCAAGGGCAACACCGTGCTGAACGAGGTGATCGACAAACTGGATCTGGATATGACCTACACCGAGTTGTATAAGATGGTGGATGTTGCCGATGTGGACTCTACCCAGATCATGCAGATCACGGTCACCGATACCGATGCAGAGCGCGCAGGCGAGATCGCACAGACCATTGCCGACATCGTGCCCGATGTGCTGGTGGAAAAGGTGGAAGCCGGTTCCTGCAAGGCGGTGAGCGATGTGATCATCGATCCCAACAAGGTGTTCCCCCAGACCAAGAAGTACGTTGTGCTGGCCGGTCTGCTGGGCGCTGTGGTGGTGTGCGGCGTGCTGGTGCTGGCACACCTGCTGCACGATACCATTGTGGATGACGAAGATGTTCAGAAGAAGCTCGGCCTGCCCGTGCTGGGCCTGATCCCGGAGGTGTAAGACGATGTGGAATCTGTTTAACAAAAAGAACAAAACTGACGGCGAGCACCGTACCCTGCAGCTGATCACCGATAAGGGGATGCCCTTTGGCTATGTGGAGGCCTATAAGTCTCTGCGCACCAATCTGGACTTTATGGCGGGCTCCATGGACGTGCACACGCTGGTCATCACCAGTACCGTGCCGGAAGAGTCCAAGAGCAACGTGGCAGTCAATCTGGCGATGACGATGGCCGAAAGCGGCAAAAAGGTGGCTCTGGTGGATTGCGACCTGCGCAAGCCGGTGCTGCACCGCTATCTGAAGGCCGGTCACAACGTAAAGGGCGTTTCCAACGTGCTGTCCAACCAGTGCACGCTGGACGAGGCGCTGCATGAACTGAAGGAAATGAATCTGACCTTCCTGCCCGCCGGTACCCCGCCGCCGAACCCCTCCGAGATGCTGAGCCAGCCGCAGATGCAGGCCATGGTCAACACCCTGCGGGAAAAGTTCGATGTGGTCATCTTTGATGCACCCCCGGTGTCCGTGGTCACCGATGCAGCCGTCATCGGCCGCTATGTGGACGGCGCGGTTTTCGTTGTGCGCTCGGACTATGCCCCCGCCGATGCGGTGCGCGGCGCAGTGAAAAAGCTGCAGGATGCCGGTGTCCGGGTGCTGGGCAGCGTGCTGACCCGCTACGACATGAAGAAGGCACTCAAGGGCTCCAGCTACGCATACAGCTATGCCTACAATTACAACTATGCCTACGAAAAACAGAAGGCTGATGTTGTTGAATAAGGAAGCATTGTTATGACCGATCTGCATTGTCACATTTTGCCCGGCATTGATGACGGCGCAAAGGATACAGCGGTCTCGCTGGAGCTGCTGCGCAGGGAATATGAGGACGGTGTGTGCAATATCGCCTTCACCAGCCACTTCAACAGCGAACGTACCACGGTGGAAGCCTTTACAGCAAAGCGGCAGGCTGCCTTTGAGCAGCTGACCGCCGCACTGGAGGGACAGCCCATGCAGTTTGACTTCAAGCTGGGCGCAGAGGTGTTCTTCTCTCCCGGTCTGTGCGAGCTGGATACCCGGGCGCTGTGTATGGGGGATACCGCCTATCTGCTGCTGGAGTTTCCCACCACCCACAAGCCGCACTTTATCCGGCAGACGCTGTACCAGCTGCAGCAGCAGGGCATCGTGCCGCTGATCGCGCATATCGAGCGCTATCCCTATGTGCTGGAGGACCCCACTCTGCTGTACGACTGGGTGGCCGCCGGTGCTTATGCACAGATCAATGCAGGGGCACTGCTGGAGCCCAAGCTGTGCAAAAAACTGTGCAAGTTCATTCAGTGGGGATTGGTCCATGTCATCTCCACCGACACCCATTCCCCGGACAAGCGCCCGCCCCGTATGGCACAGGGAGTGCAGCAGCTGGAAAAGCTGCTTGGCAAGGAGACGGCTGCCCGCATCGTGCGCAACGGCGATGAACTGTTCCATGATCAGGAGCTGGACGCTGCGACCCTGCATCAGCCCAAAAAGTTTTTGGGAATGTGGGTCTGATCCAATTAGTAAGGAGAAAACTGCCCGGGCGGAGGAGTACTCTGCCCGGGCAGCGGATTTTGATATGAAGAAAAATAAGGTCCTGAAAATCGTGTTGATCGTGCTGGGCACGCTGGTGGCATTGTTGGCAGCAGCTGTCCTTGGTGTGCTGCTCTATCTTCGCAGCATGGCAGCCAGTCTGCCGGAAACCCTGCCGGATGCCCCGGCAGACAGCACACAGTTCACCCTGACGGATGATGATCTGGATAAGCTGCTCAGCGGCGAGATCACGCTGGAGGAGCTGACCGGCGAAGCTGCTGCATCCAGCGGCGGGGAACAGGAGGCGGCGGCCAGTGCTCCGCAGGAGGAAGCAGGTTCTGCCGCTTCCTCGGGGAGCTCTGGCTCCCAGACGGAGAGCAGCAATGCGTCCTCTTCCGGCAAGAAGGAGAACACTACCGGCACATCCAGCTCCAGCACTGCTTCTGCCGCAGAAAAACCGGCGTCCTCTTCCGGTAAACAGGAAGCTGCCTACGAGACGGAGGTCAAGGCGCTGCTGAAGCAGCTGTACAGTGTCAAGGCGCGCGCTGAGTCGGAGCTGAACAGCTGCATTGCCGGGGCAAAGGCAGAATACAAGGCACTGCCGGAGTCTCAGCAGACACAGGCGCGCAAAATCTCCATTGCACTGGCGAGAAGCGGCAGACTGTATGCGATGCAGGCATCTTACGATAAGGAAGTGGAGAGCATCGTCAGCCAGATGCGCACTGTGCTGACCGCCAACGGCCAGAGCACCGCCTTGGCTGATCAGGCAATGGCTTCCTATAAGGCACAAAAGAGCGCCATGTACTCCCAGCTGACCGCAAAACTGTACTCCTGACCCGCAAAACGACCCATGACCACCCGCAGTACCTTTTTCTGGGCATTGACCGTGCCGGAGAGGGGAGCTGCGGGTGGTTTTGCTTGTGATATAGAGAAAAATAGCACCCTTATGGATGGATGGCTCAGGGGCGGAGACGCTGCCTTTTGTACTGATAGGGGAGAACAGATTGTACGTGTCAACGGAACAGTTGCCCGAAAGAACTAAAAAGTAGCACTTTTACCTACAAATAAACAGAAAATTTGTATAAAGTATAAGATTTCGCTCACGCTCTGCTGTAATGAAGTGAATTTTTTTCATGTAAATTGACAAAATTCGAGGTTGTCTTTATAATAGATAGAGTGTTTCTCGGGTATGGACGATGGTGTTTATGCAACCGCAAGATGCCATCGTTTTATTATTCGCTTTTCTGTCCGCGTGCCAAGGACAGACGTCCGCTATGTGTGAGGCTGGCGGACTGCGGGAAAGTGTGGCTCGGCCTGAGAGCAAAAACAGTAATTCATTGATAGGATTGGAGTGGCATCAAACGATGGCAAAGTACATCATCAAGCGTGTCGCAATGGGTATCTTCAGTATCTTCATTGTGGCTACGGTTACCTTTTTTGTCATGAACCTGGTCCCCGGTGGCCCGTTCGTGGCAGAAAAGTCCATCAGTGCCGCTGCTCAGCAGGCTTTGGCCGAAAAGTATGGCCTGGATAAGCCGCTGGGTGTGCAGTACGTCAACTACATGAAGAGCCTTTTGCACGGCGATCTGGGTCTGAGCCTGCGTCAGCGCGGCCGTACCGTGAACCAGATCATCGCCAGCAAACTGCCGGTGTCCTGCCGTCTGGCAGGCATTGCAGTGGTGGTGGCTCTGTGCGTGGGCATCCCGCTGGGCTGCATTTCCGCTTATAACCGCGGCAAGTGGCTGGATAACATTATTATCGTGTTTGCTACCTGCGGCATCGCGATCCCAAGCTTTATCTCCAGCGTGCTGCTTTTGTACCAGTTTGGTATGAACATGAAGGTGCTGCCCACCGTTGGCCTGAACAGCGCAGCCGCCTATATCATGCCGGTCACCGCACTGGCCATCTATCCCTCGGCTTATATCACCCGTCTGATGCGCTCCAGTCTGCTGGACGTCATGGGTCAGGACTATATGCGCACTGCCCGCGCAAAGGGCGTGTCCCAGTTCATGATCCTGTTCAAGCACGCACTGCGCAACGCCATCCTGCCTGTCATCACCTACGTTGGCCCCATGCTGGCCAGCCTGATGACCGGTTCTTTTGTGGTGGAAAAGATCTTCTCCGTGCCCGGTCTGGGCCGCGATTTCGTGTCTGCTATCACCAACCGTGACTACACCATGATCATGGGCACCACCATCCTGCTGTCCAGCATGGTCATCATTGCAAACGTGATCGTGGATATCCTTTATAAGATCATCGACCCGCGCATCAAACTGCAGTAAGAGAAAGGAGCGATTTTCATGGAAAACATTAAAAAGAATCCGCTCAGCCTGCAGCTCAACGCGGAGGATTTTCTGCCCGCCAGCAATGAGGAAAAGCAGAGCCTGGTGGTCATGCGCGAAAGCGTCAACTTCTGGAAGGACGGTATCCGCCGCCTGAAGAAGAACAAGATCGCCATGGTCAGCTTTGTGTTCATCATTGCCATTGCCATCTTTGCCTATCTGCTGCCCGCCGTCTGGCCTTACAGCTATTCCGAGCAGATGAAGGGCAGCAACAACCTGAAGCCCTTCGAATACTCTGCCTCCGAGCAGGCGCGTATCGACGCAGGCGAAAAGGTGTTCCCGCACATTCTGGGCACCGACCGTATGGGTCGTGACTTCGCTGTGCGTATCATGATGGGCACCCGCGTCAGCCTGTCTGTCGGTCTGATCGCTTCTGTGCTGGTGCTGATCATCGGCGCTACCTATGGTGCGGTTGCAGCCTTTGCCGGCGGCTGGGTGGACAATATCATGATGCGTATCACCGATATTCTGTACACCATCCCTGATATTCTGCTGATCATTCTGCTGGGCATGGCCCTGAAGGATCCGCTGGACAAGCTGTCCACCCAGCCCGGCTTCAAGTGGATGCAGACCCTTGGCCCCAACATGATCTCCATCTTCATCATCTTTGCTCTGCTGTACTGGGTCGGTATGGCGCGTATCGTCCGCAGCCAGATCCTGATCCTGAAGGAGAGTGAGTACGTTACCGCTGCCCGCGCACTGGGCGCTTCCAGCGGCCGTATCATCAAAAAGCATCTGCTCACCAACTGCATCGGTACCCTGATCGTTACCACCACCCTGCAGATCCCGGCTTCCATCTTTACTGAGAGCTACCTGAGCTTCATCGGTCTGGGTGTTGCAGCCCCGCTGCCTTCTCTGGGTTCTCTGGCTACCGATGCCGTCAAGGGCATGAACACCTACCCCCATCTGCTGATCGCACCCGCACTGATGATCAGCGTGATGATCCTTGTGTTCAACCTGTTCGGCGATGGCCTGCGCGATGCCTTTGACCCGAAGCTGAAGAATTGATGAGGTGAACAGAAATGAGCGAGAAAATTCTTGATATCAAAGAAGAACGCCTTTCTTTCTTCACCCCTGCGGGCGAAGTAAAGGCACTGAACGGCGTTTCCTTTACCATGAATCAGGGCGATGTTCTGGGCGTTGTGGGTGAGTCCGGCTCCGGTAAGTCGGTCACCGCCTACTCCGTTATGGGCCTGACCGCTTACCCCGGCAAGCTGGTGGGCGGCAAGGTGTGGTTCAACGGCCACGAGATCGAGAACATGAAGGAGAAGGACTTCCGCAAGATCCGCGGCAACGAGGTCTCCATCATCTTCCAGGACCCCATGACCAGCCTGAACCCGGTGTACACCATCGGCAACCAGATCGTGGAGGTCATCCGCCTGCACACCGATAAGAACAAGGCCGATGCATGGGCACGTGCCAAGGAGCTGCTGGAGCTGGTTGGCATCAACGAGCCCGAGAAGCGTCTGAAGCAGTACCCCCACGAGCTGTCCGGCGGTATGCGCCAGCGCGTGATGATCGCGATTGCACTGGCCTGTGAGCCCAAGCTGCTGATTGCTGACGAGCCCACCACCGCATTGGACGTGACCATTCAGGCACAGATCCTTGAGCTGATGCAGGATCTGCGCAAGAAGCTGGGCATGAGCATCATCATGATCACCCATGATCTGGGCGTTGTGGCTTCCATGTGCGAGAAGATCGCCGTCATGTATGCCGGCCACATTGTGGAGTATGGCACTACCGACGAGATCTTCTACCAGCCGGGTCACGAGTACACCAAGGGTCTGATCAACTCCATCCCCAAGCTGAACACCGCAGAGCACGAGCGCCTTGTGCCCATCGAGGGTACCCCTGTGGACCTGCTGAATCCGCCGGCCGGCTGCCCCTTTGCGCCCCGCTGCAAGAACTGCATGAAGATCTGTCTGAGCAAGATGCCTCCGCGCACCGAGCTCAGCGATACCCACTATACCTACTGCTGGCTGCAGCAGAAGGCTGAATTTGAGAAAGGGGAAAAGGCAGAATGAGTGAACACAAGACGCTGGTCGAAGTCCAGCACCTGCAGCAGTATTTCCCCGCCGGCGGTGTGGGCAAGAACCGCAAGTACGTTCAGGCTGTGGATGACGTAAGCTTTGCCATCCGCAAGGGCGAGACCCTTGGTCTGGTAGGCGAGTCCGGTTGTGGCAAGACCACTACCGGCCGCACCCTGCTGCGCCTGTACGAGCCCACCGGCGGTAAGATCTACTATGACGGCAACCTGCTGTTCGATAAGGATAACAAGATCGCAGTGGATATGCTGCCCTACCGCCGCCGTATGCAGATCGTTTTTCAGGATCCCTACGCAAGTCTGGACCCCCGCATGACCATTGGCGACATCGTGGGTGAGGGTATTGATATCCATCATCTGGCCGAGAACGAAAAGGACCGCCACGATAAGATCATTGCTCTGCTGGAGCGCGTTGGCCTGAACAGCGAGCACGCAAACCGCTACTGCCACGAGTTCTCCGGCGGTCAGCGTCAGCGCGTGGGCATTGCCCGTGCACTGGCAGTGAACCCCGAGTTCATCGTTTGTGACGAGCCTGTTTCCGCACTGGACGTTTCCATTCAGGCTCAGGTCGTCAATATGTTCGAGGATCTGCAGCAGGAGATGGGTCTGACCTACCTGTTCATCGCCCATGACCTGAGCGTTGTCAAGCACATCTCCAACCGCATCGGCGTCATGTATCTGGGCAAGATGGTGGAGCTGGCCGACAGCTACGAGCTGATCACCCACAGCATCCACCCCTACACCCGCAGCCTGATCTCCGCAATTCCGGTGGCAGACCCCATTACGGCCCGCCAGTCCAAGCGTATCGTGCTGCAGGGCGATGTGCCCAGCCCCCTGAACCCGCCGTCCGGCTGCCGTTTCCGCACCCGCTGCCCCTATGCAGACGAGCAGTGCGCCAACGAGGTGCCTGAGTTCAAGGAGGTCTCCACCGGCCACTGGGCAGCCTGCCATCACCTTGACCGCGTGAAGTGAGAACACTTCACACTAGTAAAAGGTGAAAGCAATTCAACTTAGCGCTGAAATGTTGTCACAAAATGGTTACAGTCCAGGTTTTGGACTTGTAACCGGCATGAGAACGCATTATAATCATTCGTGTTCCTCCGGTGTACATTTGCACCGGATCGAATATAGAGGCGGCTGGGGGAACCTGGCACACTCAAAATTTGATACAAGGGAAGGATATTATTATGAAACGCATTTCTCGTCGTAATTTCCTCAAGGTTGCAGGCGTGGGTGCCGCTGCTCTGGGTCTGGCAGCCTGTGGCGGCAGCAAGTCCGGTTCTACCGCAACCTCCGGCACTGCTTCTTCCGCTGCTGGTTCCTCTACCGGCAGTGTCAACACCGCTGGCTTTACCGTCCAGTACGGCCCCAACCCCGAGACTCTGGATCCCTCTTTGAACAGCGCTATTGATGGCGCCAACACCATCATCACCATCTTCGAGCCCCTGCTGCTCATCAACGAGAACAACGAAGTTATTGGCGGCCAGGCTGAGAGCTGGGAAGCAAGCGAGGACGGTCTGACCTGGACCTTCACCATGCGTGACGGCCTGAAGTGGAGCGATGGCACCGACCTGACCGCTAAGGACTTCGAGTACAGCTTCAAGCGTATGACTGATCCTGATACCGCAGCTCCCTACGCAGCAACCTGCCTGGGCATGATCGATGGTTTTGACGCAGCACAGGCCGGTGATACCGATGCTCTGAACGTCAAGGCAAGCGACGACGGCAAGACCCTGACCATCGTGCTGTCCTACCCCTGCTCCTACTTCGACAAGATGGCCGCTTTCGCAGCTATGAGCCCTGTGCAGCAGGCAACTGTTGAGGCAAACGGCGACAGCTGGTGCACCTCCGCCGACACCTTCGTGTCCAACGGCCCCTACATGATCACCGAGTGGACTCCCTCCGAGCGTATCGTCCTCACCAAGAACCCCAACTACGTTGGCGGCTGGGATAACTCCAAGATCGTTTCCGACAGCATCACCCTGCTGCTGCTGGAGGACTCTTCCGCTGTCTTCGCTGCTTACAACAGCGGCGAGGCTGTCCTGGTCAAGGACGTGCCCACCGACGAGATCCCCAGCCTGACCAAGGCAGAGGACGGTGGCGACTTCTATGTTGACACCATTCTGGGCACCTACTACGTCAGCATGAATCTGCAGCGTGATGCCTTCCAGAATGCCAAGGTCCGCAAGGCTCTGGCTCTGGCTATCGACCGCGACTACGTTGCCAACACCATCATGCAGGGCACCTACTCTGCTGCTTCCAACGTGGTCGGCCCCGGCATCGTGGACGAGCAGGGCTACTTCTACGACAACGCAAACGGCGGCTCTCCCTACATTGCTGATGACTACGAGGCTAATATGGCCGAGGCTAAGAAGCTGCTGGAAGAGGCTGGCTACCCCAATGGCGAGGGCTACCCCACCATCGAGTACAGCACCAACGATTCTGGCTACCATGTGCCTCTGGCAGAGTACCTGCAGCAGACTTGGGGCGATCTGGGCATTACCCTGACCATCAACAAGATGGAGTGGTCCTCCTTCACCCCCGCTCGTCGTGCAGGCGAGTACGATGTTGCCCGTAACGGCTGGGTCATGGACTACAACGATCCTTCCAACATGATCGAGCTGTTCTCCACCGACAACGGCAACAACGATGGTAAGTACTCCAACGCTGACTTCGATGCTGCTATGGAGGCTTCCAAGGTTGCTGATGTCTCCGAGCACTTTGCACAGCTGCATAAGGCTGAGGACATCCTGATGGAGGATATGGGCTGCATCCCTGTTGCTTACTACAACGACTTCTGGCTGCAGAGCTCTTCTCTGAAGGGCACTTGGCACAGCCCGTACGGCTACTGGTACCTCCAGTACGGCTACATCGAGGAGTGATCTCCTCCCTGTGCTGTGCAGCGTAAGCTGAACCGTAAACTATAAGCACTAAGCACCCCGCTGACCGGAAACGGTTGGCGAGGTGCTTTTTTGCTGCTATTTTGTAAAAAAAGACGAGTGCTCGGTTTCGCCGATGCACTCGTCTTTTTTATGTAAACCATGCTGAAATAACAATGTCTTGCTTACACCGCAGCCATGGCAGCCAAAACGCTCTGCCAGCTCTTGCTGCGTGCAGCAGGCACCGGGGCAGGGCGGGTGCGCTGTGCAGCAGGGACACTATGACCGGTCGCAGAGGATACCGTCAGGGCAGGGGAGGGACAAAAGAACACAGCAGTGTCCTTTGCCAGCCACTGCGCAGCCAGTGCAGCGGCCTGCGGGTCAGACTGCAACGCGCGGCGCTCGTTCCCGGCCAGAAAATCAGCCAGCCAGTACAAAATTGCGGCCAGCGGCAGGCAGGGGGAAGCATCCTGATTCCAGTAACTCCAGCGTGCACCGCAGCCAAGGTGACTTTCCACCGTGATCTGTGCACCGGTGCGGGCATTCTGCGGGATGGAGCCAACATAGTTCGTCCCGGCGCGCTGCCCCAGCTCCTCAATAAGGCGCTGGGTACGGGCAGCATCCAGCCGATCCTCCCGGCAGTAGGCGCGGAAGTCGGTCTGGCTCAGCAGGCTGTCGGCACTGGACGGAAAACGCCCGGTCAACTGCCCATCCGCATTGTGGCACAGCTGCCAGCCCTTGCGGAACAGCTGGAAATTCAGGCAGCGCCGTCCCATGGTGGAGTAGCACACAAGGGCGCTCTGCTCCCCGGGCAGCTGTTTTACTTCAAGATAGGCATCGTTGCCGCAGGTATCCTGCAAACGGACGGTAAGCAGCAACTGTGCACCGGCGTGCTGGGTGGACATGGCGTTGTGCATGGCGTCAAAATAACGGGAAGCATCCATGAGTGATCTCCTTCCTATAGCAATTCAACTTTTTAATGCAACAGCAACAACGTTGAATTGCATATCGCAAATATGCTGTTTGAATGTTGCACTAATTTCTTGCCTTGCGATAAAAGCAAACAGCGAAACGTTGTAAAAGCGCCAGCCGGGTGATCGGGCCGTCAGGCTGCATAAAACTTCTCTGAACATAGTATAGCATACTTTTGGATGAAAAACAACTGTAAGTTTTTCAAAACAACAAATTTTTGCAAAAATCTACAGCACATTGCAAACAAAAGTTCAAAGTATGGTTGTGCACTGAGATGTGCGGTTGTAAAAAATGACCCCTGCGGGAGATGCCGGCTAAGGCCGGAACTGCTCCCACAGGGGTCGTTTTGTTTTTTCAGTCGCCAAGTTCCCGGATCTCGTTCTGGATCAGCCGTCCGGCAGCGCGGGCAAGCTGATCCATGCCGCGGATGCGTGCCATATTTTTGCCGTAGATCTGCGCGGCGGCACCGGCGCTGCTGTCCTCGCCCATAAAAACGGCAGACACCCGCACGCCCTGCCGCTGTAAGGTGCGCACCTGCGCGGCGGTGTCGGCTACACCGGCGGCGTCCTCGTAGGCGCAGCCCAGCGGGTTCTGCGCCGTGGGCGGGATGCGGCGGCTGTCGTTGGGGCTGGCATCGGTCAGCAGGATCATCAGGTGGCGCGGGGCGGGGCCGGGGGCGTACCGGATCAGGTCGCCCGCCGCCCGCAGCGCCAGACCGTCCCGGTTCCAGCCCGAGGCAAAATAGCGGAAAATGTTCTGCCGGTTCTTGTCCGTAAAACTTTTCAATACCCGCAGCACCGTGTAGCCCCGCAGACTGCTGAAGGCGCTTACCCGCACCGGAATGCCACAGTTGGCCAGACTTTCGGCCAGAATAACACCCTGCGCCGCGATCACTTCCTGACAGTGCAGGCGGGAAGCGGAAGCGTCCAGTAGCAGATCCACTGTAAAGGAGGGGCAGTTCTCCTCCTCCGGGCACAAAAACACCCGGTCATCGTTCAGGTAAGGGGCGCGCCACACCCGCCCGGCGCACAGATCACCGCTGCGCGCTATCCGCTGGTCGGGCTGCTGATGCACCAGAATGCAGTTGCGGATCTGCTCGGTAAGGCGCAGCACCACGCTGCGGTGCAGCTCCTGATTTTTGGCATAGTAGGCGCGGTTGCGTTCGGCCTGTAATTCGGCCTGCTGCGCCAGCTGCCGCGCCTCCGGGGTGGGTGCCTGCGCCGGGCTGGGTACACCGGCGCTGAACCACAAATGACAGCCCAGATGCACCCCGGTGCACAACTCCTGCTCGGCCTTGCGCAGCTGCTCCGGCGGGTAGAAGCAGCGCCCGAAGCAGCTTTCGATGTAGGCACGATCCTGCGCAGCGCGCTGCTTCAGGGTAATGTTTGCCCGGCGCTTGTCCACCGCCAGCCCGCTGCCTGCGGCATCCACCGCGCCGGAATGCTCCACCGTCACCCGGTCGGTCTTGATCATCTGGGTGGGCATGGCTTTGGTAGCCAGCTTTGCCCAAAAGCCCTGTAGCCGCAGGTGCAGCGCGGGCTTTTGGCGCACCTTGCCGTCAAACAGGGCGAACTTTGCAAACAGCGCCAGCAGGTCGTTTTTGAGCTGTGCCGGTTCCGGTGCGCTCTCCGGCTCCAGCGCGGCGGCAAGGCTGCTCTCGTAAGGGGTCATGACCGGGGCGGTGCGTCCCAGCACCTTGCGCCAGCGTGCAGCCTGCATGGTGTACACCAGCTGGTTTTTCGCCATCCACTCCTGCCGCGAAAGCTTGTACTGAATGGCAAAAAAGTAGTCCGCGTGGGCAAAGCGCAGCGCTTCCAATACCGGGCGGCGGGGCAGTTCCAGCCGGTAGGCGGCGTTTTCTAAGTACAGCCACGCCATATCGTCCAGCATGGGCTGGCGCGTGTCGCCCTCCCATGCGGAAAAAATGTCCCGGATCAGCACGTCACCGTAGTATTTGTGCACCAGCCCCACGATGCAGTTCATGTAAAAATCAATGGTGCCGTCCGTATTGCGGGCCAGAAACAGCGGCTCGAAGCCGTAAGCACCTGCAGCGGCCCAGACCTGATTGGCCGCACGCCGCTCCTGCGCGGTGTAGCTCTGGGCGTCCATCAGGCAAACAGCTTTCCGGCATCCAGCTTGGCCGGGATGCGCGCGGCGATCACGTCCCGGATCAGCCCCTGCTCGTAGGAGTCAAAGGCTTTATTGGTGATGCCCATATCCAGCGCCGCCCCGGCCGGGATGCCCCTGCGGATCAGCCGCAGCGCGTCCAGCATACCGCGCAGATCCAGCGCCTTGGTGGAGATCTCGGCACTGTCGCACTTTTTCTGCAGGTCCAGAAACAGCAGTGCAAACTGGTGCACATACTTTGCGGCAAGATCCGGGAACTGCGCCCGCAGCAGCTTTTCCAGATTATCTTGGGTGATGGTGGGCATCTGCACCACCGCAAAGCGAGAGGTCAGCGCCTCGTTCAGTTCCCGGGTGCCCGCGTAGCCGTAGTTCATAGTAGCGATAAAGCGGGTCTCCTCGGCCAGCGGGATGCGGTCGTAACCGGGTACGTCGATGGCGCGGCGGAAGTCCAGCACCGCGTGCAGTACCGCCAGCGCCTCGTTTTTGGCCATGTTGATCTCGTCCAGCACACCGAAGCCGCCGCACTGTGCGCAGCGGTACACCGGCCCGGGACGAAACACCACCTGTCCGCCCGCAAAGGTATCCATGCCGATGAGGGAGGCGGCGTCCATGTTTACATGAAAGGAGATGTCCCACGCGGGGCGGCCAAAGGCGGCGGCAAGATTTTCTGCCAGCACGTTTTTGCCAGTGGCCTTGCCGCCGGCCAGCAGCAGGTTTTCGCCGCAGAGGAGGGCCGCCAGCGCCTGCTCCCACACCTCTTTGCCGTAGTAGGTAAAGGCAGGGGCGGGGATGCGCGGGCGCAGCGCCTCGCTGAGCGTATGGGCGGCGCGGTATTCCTGCACCGCCGCAAGCAGGGCGGGGTCCACCCCTTCCTGCCGTAAGGTATCCAGAATATCCGACATTTGTACAAACACCTCGATCTCTGACCGGGTGGGATGAACTGCCCGGTTTTCAGCCTTATCATAGCACAATCGCGTCCATTTGTGTAGGGGGCGTGCGGGGTAAAAAAGCAAAGAGGGGCAGCCCCAAATGGGGCTGCCCCTCTTCACATGAAAAAGAAGAAAAGAAGAAACGCTTAGAGTATGCCGGAGAACTGCGCTTTATCAGGCGTTCTCCAGACCTGCCATCTGCTTGACAGCCTTCATGGCGTAGGTCAAGGTACGACCCATAGCCACACCGGCCATCAGGCAGGGGTAGTTGTTGGCAAAGAAGCTGCCGGACATATCGCCGGTGACGTACAGACCCTCCATGGGCTGGTTGTTGGTATCCAGAGCCTGACCCTTTTCGTTGATGGCAATGCCCTGCTCGGTGGTCAGCAGAGAGGCACCCAGCCAGCAGCCGTAGAAGGGAGCGGTGCGGATGGCGCTCAGACGGTAAGCAGGCTTGCCGAAGTCCTCATCGTTCTGCTTGTCGTACAGCTCGTTGTAGCGCTCCACGGTAGCAAGGAAGGTGTCCTTGGCAGCACCGGTAAAGCCCATCTTGTCGGCCAGCTCGTCCAGCGTATCGCACTTGAACAATGCACCGGCCTCAATAGCCTCGTCCATCTTACCCTGAATGTACTTCTCGCCGCCGTTGCGGGTCTGGGCAGAGCAGCCGATGGTGTGGAAACGCTTTGCGTCCTCCAGAATGTTGGCATCGCAGATCTGTGCGTAGACGCGGCCCGGCTGGTGGGCAGCAGCGTAGACGATATCGTTGTAGGGGCAGCTCTCGTTGGCAAAGCGCTCGCCGTTGCGGTTCACCTTCAGGAAGGGCTGGGTACCGGGGTTGTACTGGCGGATCTTGCCGGGGAAGGCCTTGCCGCCAAAGGCAGTGTCGCTGTCCACATAGCCGCCATCCACGCCGGGGGCAACAACGCCGCGGTCAAACAGCATGGGAGCGGCTTCCTTGTCCAGATTGGCACCGGCCCACACAGCAGCGCGGATGCCGTAGCCCTTGTCGGCGGGGGAGTAGGAGCAGGCGGTGGTTACGCTGGTGCCCAGCGGGTCCAGCTGCTCCATCATGTAGGGGTTGCCGGGGAAACCGCCGCAGGCCAGCAGCACGCCCTTGTTGGCGTTGTAGCGGATAAAGTGGTCATCTTCGGTGCTCTGGGCAATGATACCGGTAATGCGGCCCTCGCTGTTCTTTTCCAGCTTGGCCAGACTGGTCTTGAAGTCCACATCGTAGCCCAGCTCCTGAATGTACTGCAGCAGCAGCTCATTACGGGGCAGGCCGGATGCGCTCTCGCTGGCCATGTAGTTGTGCTCCTGCACAGGGTAGAGGTAGTCGGTGTTGTGCTCGGCATTCTCTGCAGGCCATGCAGCCTCGCTGCCGGAGGTGAAATCGCATACCCAGCCGTACTTATCTTCCAGAATGCTGCGCATGAAGTCGTGCATGGCGGCAGACTCGTTGATCCAGGTCTTGACCACGCGCTGGTCGCACTTGCCGGAGGCGTAGCGGGAGATCTCGCTCAGCAGCTTTGCCTTATCGGTGGCGGGTTCGCCAGCCTCCTTAGCGGCAGCAGAATCAACAGCGCCGTACCAGTGACGGGTGTCCTGCACGTTGGCGTTCTGCTCGATAACACGGAAGTTCAGACCGTTGGCAGCAGCATAGGCGGCGGCAAACATACCGCCGTTGCCAGCGCCCACGATCAGGATGTCGGTGTCCACGGTCTCGGTGATGGCGGTCTCGTCGATATCGGGCTCGGTGCCCAGCCAGTCGTTCTCATCGCCGGTGGGCAGCTGCACGCTGGAGACCACGGCCTCGCCCTTAGCCTGTGCGTAGCAGCTCTTGGCAGCCTTCATCACGGCGTCGGAGGTGATGGTAGAACCGGAAACACCGTCGATCTCGGCAGAACCAGCAGCCAGCAGCTGCTCGCGCAGCTCATCGGCAGCGGCAGCGCCGAAGGAAGCGGTCTCGCCGGAGGTGTCCACCACCACGTCGGTGACAGCGCTGTCGGAGAAGGTCATAGTGACCTTGACGGTGGAGGAAATACCCTCGGCAGTGCCCTCGTAGGTGCCGGGGATGTACTGACCGGCAGCACCGGAAGTGGAGGCAGAACCGGAAGCGGAATTGCAGGCAGCCAGAGCACCGGCGGTCACACCGCTCATGGCGGCGGCAGCGGCGATCTTGATAAAGCCCTTACGGGAAATCTTGTTCATAGGTACGCTCTCTTTCTTTTTGTTCTTCTTTGTGTTCCTTCTTATCGTGCAGCAAAGCAAAAGGCACTTTGCTGAATCTTTAACAATTGTAGCGTAGAAGGGTGCTGTTTACAATTCATATTTTTTATATTATAATTTAGGCAAACCTAATGTATTGCGGGAGGGAGAAAAGCATGAACGAGAGCGCACTGGAGGGCTTTGTAAAAATCGTGGAACTGAACAGCTTTTCTGCGGCGGCAGAGGCACTGTATCTTTCCCAGTCGGCACTTTCGCAGCAGATCCGCACGCTGGAAGGGCAATTGCAGTTTGAGTTGTTCCAGCATGTGCCGCGCCGGGTGGTGCTGACCCCGGCGGGACAGGATTTTTACCCCAAGGCAAAGCAGCTGGTGGCTCTGTATCAGCAGGCGGTGCGCCACGCCCGCGCGGTGCAACAGCAGGAAAAACCGCCGGAACGGCATCTGGTGATTGCAGGCTGCCATGAGGCAATGCGGATGTTCGCATACGACTTGTTTTCCCTGACAAGTGACTTGTGCCTGCAGTATACCTCCATTCTGGGGTGGTGTGCCAACCGCAGCGAGGTCTGGCGCAGCCTGAAAAAAGGGGAGATGGATCTTTCCTTCCAGCTGGAAAGTGCAGAGTTCTACGCGCAGGGGCTTACCTTTGTGCCGCTGTTCTATATGCCAGAACTTTGCATCCCCATCCACCCGCCCGCTGATATGCCGGTGGGCAGATTGACCTTGGAACAGGCATTGCAATATCGCTGGCTACCCATCAAGGAGATGTACCAGACTGTCTACGAAACAAGCCTGCTGCAGGAGGGAATGGACCGAGGGGTGGAGTTTACGCCGGTGGGCGGTATCCGCAGTGCGGCCTACGGCGACCCGGCACTCAAGATGGTCCCGGCGGTCTATTACCGCAGGCCGGACCTCAGTTTTGTGCGGGTACTGGACTGGGGCAGGGGACACCGCTTCGGCGTTGTGCTGGGGCAAAAGCGCGAGGACCCGGTGGTAATGGCTTATGTCCGCGCGTTGCAGCAACAGCTGCCGTCCCTCTCGGAAAAGCTGTTCGGCCTGAAGCTGGAACCGGTGGAGGAATCATAAAGAAAAGACGAAAACCCTCTCAGACACTTTCGTGCCAGCTCTCCCTTCAGGAGAGCTGGCACCGGCAGCTGCTGAAAAGCTCCCCCTCTCGGGGGAGCTGGCATCGCGCAGCGATGACTGAGAGGGTAAAACAAAGAGCACCTATTGCCCTAAAAAGGCGACAGGTGCTTTAATCCACCACGTCCTCAAACTGGCTGTTGTACAGGTCAGCGTAGAAGCCGCCTGCCTCGATCAGCTGGTCGTGGGTGCCCTGCTCCACAATGTCGCCGTCCCGCATCACAAGGATGAGGTCGGCATCCCGGATGGTGGAAAGGCGGTGGGCGATGACAAAGCTGGTGCGCCCCTCCATCAGGCGGTCCATGGCGGTCTGGATGCGCTGCTCGGTGCGGGTATCCACACTGCTGGTGGCCTCGTCCAAAATCAGGATGCGGTTATCTGCCAGAATGGTGCGGGCGATGGTGAGCAGCTGCTTCTGGCCCTGACTCACGTTGGAAGCGTCTTCATTCAGCTCCATCTGGTAGCCGCCGGGCAGGGTGCGGATAAAGTGGTCGGCGTTGGCAGCCTTGGCGGCGGCGATCACTTCTTCGTCGGTAGCATCCAGACGGCCATAGCGGATGTTCTCCATGATGGTGCCCTTGAACAGCCATGTGTCCTGCAGCACCATGCCAAAGCCTTCGCGCAGGGCGCTGCGGTCAAAGTCCCGCACATTGTGGCCGTTCAGGGTGATGGAACCGGCATCCACATCGTAAAAGCGCATCAGCAGCTTGACCATGGTGGTCTTGCCCGCACCGGTGGGGCCTACGATGGCTACTTTCTGGCCGGGCTGCACCGTGCAGCTGAAGTCGTGGATGACGGTCTTGTCCGGGGTGTAGCCGAAGCGCACATGGTCAAAGGTGACCTGTCCGTCAATGTCGGCGGGGTCGGCGCGGCGGGCAGGGTCGGCCAGCTGCTCTTCCTCCGGCTCATTCAAAAACTCGAACACCCGCTCGGCAGCAGCGGCCATGCTCTGCAGCATATTGGATACCTGCGAAAGCTGCTGGATGGGCTGGGTAAAGTTTTTGACATACTGGATAAAGGCCTGAATATCACCAATGGTGATAACGCCGTTTGCAGCAAAAATGCTGCCCACGATGGCCACTGCCACATAGCCCAAGTTGCCCACAAAGTTCATGATGGGCATCATAAGGCCCGAGAGGAACTGGCTCTTCCATGCGGATTCGTACAGCTTATCGTTGGCGGCGTTGAAGTCAGCCAGTACCACGGCTTCGCGGTTAAACGCCTTGACCACGTTGTGGCCGGCGTAGACCTCCTCGACCTGACCGTTGACCACGCCCAGCGTGGACTGCTGTGCCTTGAAGTACTTCTGGCTGAACTTGACCACCACCAGCACCAGTGCCAGTGATACCGGTAAAATCAGCAGAGCAATCAGGGTCATGCGGGGACTGATGGAGAGCATCATCACCAGCACACCGATCATGGTGGTCACGCTGGTGATCAGCTGGGTGATGCTCTGGTTCAGGCTCTGACCCAGTGTGTCCACATCGTTGGTGATGCGGGAGAGCACCTCGCCCACGGTGCGCTTTTCAAAGTAAGCCAGCGGCAGGCGGTTGATCTTTTCGCTGATCTGGCGGCGGAAGTCGTAGCAGACCTTCTGAGAAAGGCCGGTCATCAGCCAGCCCTGAATAAAGCTGAAGGCGCTGCTCAGCAGGTACATTCCCAGCAAGAACAGCAGGATGCGGCCGATATACGCAAAATCGATGCTGCCGGTGCCGCGCAGCCGGGCGATCCAGCCGGTGGCAAGGGCGGTGGTGGCTTTTGCCAGCACCTTAGGGCCTGCAATGTTGAAGATGGTGGACAGAACAGCAAACAGCATGGCTGCCGTAAGGGGCAGCTTGTAGTGGCTCATGGTGCGGATGAGCTGCCGCAGCGTGCCTTTAAAGTTTTTGGCGCGCTCGGTGGTGGGACGTCCGGGTCTGGGCATATCACTCACCCTCCTTTTCTGTATTCAGGGTATCCAGCGCCAGCTCCTTCTGGCTCAGCTGGCTGCGGGCGATCTCCTGATATTCCGGGCAGCTGACCATCAGCTGGGCGTGGGTGCCCTTGCCCACCAGCCTGCCCTCGTCCAGCACAAGGATCTGGTTCGCGTGCAGCACGGTGGAGATGCGCTGTGCCACAATGATCACAGTGGCGTTGTCGGTCTGTGCCTTCAAAGCGCGGCGCAGCGTTACATCGGTCTTGTAGTCCAGTGCCGAGAAGCTGTCGTCAAACAGATAGACCTTGGGATTTTTGGCAATTGCCCGGGCAATGGAAAGTCGCTGCTTCTGGCCGCCGGATACGTTGGAGCCGCCCTGTGCGATGGGGCTTTGGTAGCCCTCCGGCTTTGCTTCAATAAAATCAGTGGCCTGCGCAATGGCAGCAGCTTTTTGTACCTGCGCATCGGTGATATCTTCGCCGCCGAATTTCAGATTGCTCTCAATGGTGCCGCTGAACAGCACACCCTTCTGGGGCACATAGCCCAGCAGGTCGTGCAGCTGTGCCTGCGGCATCTCGCGCACATCGATGCCGTCCACGGTCACCTTGCCGCCGGTCACATCGTAAAAGCGGGGGATGAGGTTGAGCAGGGTGGACTTGCCGCAGCCGGTGGAGCCGATGATGGCGGTAGTCTCGCCGGGCTTTGCGGTAAAACTGATGTGCTCCAGTGCATCGCTGTCTGCACCGGGGTAACGGAAGCTCACATCCTCGAACTGCACCACGCCCTGCCAGTCGGTGTGTGCCTGTGCGGCCTTTGCGGCGGCTTCATCCGGGTCGTGGATGGTGGCTTTGGTGCGGATGACCTCGTCGATACGATCCGCAGCCACACCGGCGCGGGGCAGCATAACGGCCACCATCGCCAGCATCAAAAAGGACATGACGATCTGCATGGTGTAGGTGATAAAGGCGATCATCTCGCCCACCTGCATGGTGCCGGCATCCATGGCCTTGCCGCCGAACCAGACGATGAGCAGGCTGGTACCGTTCATGATCAGGGTCATAAAGGGCATCATGGCCACCATGGCGCGGTTGGTGAACAGCTGGGTGCCCATCAGCTCCCGGTTGGCCTTGTCAAAGCGCTGCTCCTCAAACTTTTCGCGGCTGAAGGCGCGCACCGGCATGATGCCGGTCAAAATTTCGCGGCTGACCAGATTCAGCCGGTCCACCAGCTGCTGCATCACCTTGAATTTGGGCATGGCAACGCTCATCAGGAAAATGATGAGCAACAGCAGGATGGCCACGTCCAGCACCACGATCCAGGAAAGGCCGGAGCTGCTGCCCACAACGTGCAGCACACCGCCAATGCCCAGAATGGGCGCATAGGCCACCATGCGCAGCAGGATGACGCAGACGAACTGCACCTGCTGGATATCGTTGGTGGTGCGGGTGATGAGGGAGGCGGTGGAGAAGTTCTCAATCTCTGCATTGGAAAAGCCGATGACGCTGGAGAAGGTCTCCCGGCGCAGGTCACGACCGATGGCAGCGGACACCCGGGAGGCAAGGAAGCCCACGGCCACAGCCACGGCCACCATCAGCAGAGTAAGGGCAAGCATCTGGCCGCCCACCCGGAACAGGTAACCCATCTGCACATTCCGTGCAACGCCCTGTGCCTCGTATTCCAGCTGCACCAGCAGCAGGGACTGGCTTTTCAGGTTTTCCAGCAGGGTGCTGTCCAGCTGGCTCATGGCACTGTCCAGCTGCTTTTGCAGCATACTGCGGTCAAAGCCGGGCATCTGGCTCATGGCGGCAAACTGGCTGCATACCGTATCCAGATCTGCTGCCGTGGGGGTAACGGTCTCGGTGTCGGTGTCCGCAGCGGCAGAGGGCATCTCGGCAAGGCCGGTCATGCCCATGCTGTTCTGCCCAGCGGGGGTGTTGGCGGCCTGTGCGGCAGCCATATACAGCACGATGTCCGGGGTGGTCACGGCATCTTCCAGTGCGGTGCGCTCGTCCTCGGTCAGGTCAGAGCGCAGCTGCAGCACGCCATCGTCCTGCAGGTAGTACTGGTAGGCGTTTTGCAGCTTTTGTGCATCCTCTTCGCTCATCAGCAGGCTCAGCGCATCCAGCGTACTCTGGCGCACCGTCTGGGGCAGGGGGCTTTCAATGCCGCCCTGCTGGATGCCGGTGTCCACGATCTTGCTGGTGTAGTCCGGCAGTGCAAGGTCGCAGTACGCCTGCACGAACAGCAGCGCGAACACCACAAGGCAGACCGCCCAGTGCCGGGCCAGCTGCTTAAAGATCTTTGTCATGGTTCGTTTCTCCCTTCGGGTCAATGTTGCGCGCGGCATTTTCCGCAAGAATGGCATCCATCAGCGCGCCGCGCAGCGCGTCCATCTGGGCTACCTGCTCCGGCTCTAACCGTGCCAGCACGCTGGCAAAGTAGTCGCGCAGAGCCTGCTCACACTGGTGGCACAGCTCGTACCCCTTGGGGGTGACGCGCACCAGCGTTTTGCGGCGGTCGGCGGGGTCCGGTTCCCGCACCACAGTGCCGTCCTGCTCCATCAGCCGCAGCCCGCGCGAGACCGCCGGCAGCGGCTGACGGATCTCTCGGGCAAGGTCGGAGACATAGATAGCGCCGTCCTTGCCGTGGCAGTTGATGGAATGCAGCAGGCCTTCCAGCATATTAAAGTGGCATTTGGGGCAATCGGCCAGCGCCGCCCGTATCCCGGCCTTGGATGCCTTGCTCAGCTGCCCGATAAAGTGGCACATCCCCTGAAAGCTGGGGGTACTTGGCTCGGACATAACAGTTCCTCCTCGTTTGCATTTCTTAACACTTAACAGCTGTTAAGTATTAACGTCTGATAAGCATATTCCTTTTGCAGCCGGATTGCAAGGGGGTAGGGAAATGTTAAACAAAAATTCACAAAAAAATTGTGAGCTTTGTCAATGCGCAAACCGGCTCTCGCTGCATAAAAATAAAGGACAGGCAGAAACGGAGGGTGCGGATGGAGCAGGGATTCCAGGTGCTGTTACAGGTATTCGGCGGATTGGCGCTGTTTTTATACGGGACGGACAGCCTGTGTCGGGCGGTGCAGCAGGGAGCGGGCAGGCGTCTGCGCGGCCTGCTGGCGCGGTGCACCGCAAACCCGGTGGCGGGGCTGCTGACCGGGGCGGCGGTCACGGCGGTGCTGCAAAGCAGCTCGGCGGTCACGGTCATGGTCATTGCTTTTCTGGCAGCGGGGCTGCTGCAGCTGCGGCAGGCGGTGCCGGTGGTGTTCGGGGCGAATATCGGTACAACGGTCACAGCACAGCTGCTGGCGTTCCGGGTGGAAAGCTGGCGGTATCTGCTGCTGTTTTGCGGGGTGCTGCTCTGTCTGGCCTGCAAGGGTTGGCGGGGCCGCTGCGTGGGCGAGGCGGTGTTCGGCTTTGGGCTGCTGTTCGAGGGCGTCACGGTGATGCGCAGCGCCATGGAGCCGCTGCTGCAAAGCCCTCTGCTCCGGCTGGAGCTTGCCCGGGTGCAGCAAAGTCCCCTGCATGGGCTGCTGGCGGGCGTCTGCATGACTCTGACGGTGCAAAGCAGCTCAGCCACAGTGGCGCTGCTGCAAAGCATGGCGGCGCAGCCCGGGGCAGACGGCGTGCACAGCCTGCTGGGGCTGACGGCGGCCATTCCCATTTTGCTGGGGGATAACATCGGCACCACCATCACGGCGGTGCTTGCCGCCATCGGGCAGGGAAGAGACGCCAAGCGGGTGGCGGCAGCCCACGCCATTTTTAACCTGAGCGGAGCGGCGGTGTGCTGCGCACTGCTGCAGCCCTTTGCAGCGCTGGTGCGGCTGTGCTCGCCCGCAGGGGCGGAGTGCGCCGTGATCGCCCGGCAAATCGCCAACGCACACACCTTATTCAACGTACTGTGCGCGCTGGTGTGGCTGCCCCTGACCGGGCAGATGGTGCGGCTGGTCTGCGCGCTGCTGCCCGATAAAAAACGACCGCAAGAACGGTTGTAAACCGGAGCGGGGAATGGTATACTGAAGCAGATGATACTATTATATATAAAGGATGGAATGCAATGAAACGGAAAATCGGCAGGCTGTGCATGGTGCTGGGTGCGGTGCTGATCTTATGCGCCGCCGGGTTGCTGGGCTACAACCGGTGGGATGCCGCCCGGGCGGAAAAGGCCTCGCAGGAAGTATTGGGCGAGCTGGAGCAGACTATGCAAAAGACCATTACGGAGCACCAGCAGGAAAATGAGACCGTAGCCCCGCAGCCGGTGCTGGACCCGACGCAGGAGATGACCACTGTGGAGGTGGAAGGGCGGGACTACATCGGGGTGCTTTCCATCCCGGCGGTAGAACGGGAGCTGCCGGTGATGGCGCAGTGGAGCTACGCCGGGCTGAAGATCGCCCCCGGGCGGTACAGCGGCACCACCTATGGCGATGATCTTGTGATCTGCGGCCACAACTACGCAATGCACTTCAGCCCCATCAAGTGGCTGGCCATCGGCAGTTCGGTCTATTTTACGGATGCGGACGGTCTGCGCTGGAGTTACGAGGTGGAGAGCGTGGAGACTTTGCGCCCCACCCAGATTGAGGAGATGACCACCGCTACCGAGACGGACAACTGGGATCTGACCCTGTTCACCTGCACCTCCGGCGGCGGTTCCCGCTACGCGGTGCGCTGTGTGCGGAAAGGCTACCCCGTCCGGGTGACGGATGCGGCAGAATAATGCTGGCGCAGGGGGACGATTTGGAATGCCCGCTGCGTGCGCTTTGGGCATAGTCAGAGGAAAATATATTTTTAATTCGGGATAGCGGGGCGTCTGCGGACGCTCCGCTATCCCATTTTCACAGGAGGGGTCGTGACGGAAAACGGCAGCTCCAGCGCCTGTTTCCTGCGGAAATGCGGCGCTGCGGGGACTGCCAAAGACCTGATCTCCGAGGAAAATGGCCGTGTACAGCGTGAGCAGACTGGGGAGCATACGCTGTTTTTTACGCAAAAAATCCGCAAAAATCTTTGAAAGTCCTTTTTATGGTATCTGAATTATGCGATACTGTGTTCACCGGGAAAGCCCCGGAACAAAACAGAAACACAGGAGGGAAACACCATGAAGGATTTTGAGTTGCGTTATGTGGGCAATCATGTGGAGGTATACACCGGCAGTGGTGTGTTCCTGTTTTCGGCCGACACAGTGCGGGAGGCCATGGAAGAGCTGGCCGGGTAAGCGGCGGCATATCGCATCTGGGAAAGCTGAATGTAAAATGTATGTAAAATAACGGAAATCTTTTTGTTTGCCGCCCGGAAATATGTTGCGGAATGTGTAAAAAAAGTAACTTTCCTGTAAAATAAACCTTGTTGAGACGCCCCCTTTGATGGTATAATAAAAATAAGCGGCTTCCGGAACAGGGCAGGCGCTGTGCGTGCAAGGTTCCGGCGGCTGTGTGCTGTAAAGGATAAAAAGGGAAGTTTCATATTAGGAGTATCGTTATGGATATCACACACATTACCTCTCTGCTGGGCGGCGTTGCGTTGTTCCTGTACGGCATGTCCATCATGGGCGCCGGTCTGGAAAAGCTGGCAGGCGGCAAGATGCAGGGCGTATTGCAAAAGCTTACCTCCTCTACCATCAAAGGCGTGATCTTCGGCACACTGATCACCGGCGTCATCCAGTCGTCGGCTGGTACGGTGGTTATTTGTGTCGGTCTGGTCAACTCCGGTATCATGACACTGACGCAGTCGGTAGGCGTGATCATGGGTGCAAATATTGGTACTACGGTAACAGGTCAGTTGATCCGCATGGCGGATATCTCAGGCGACAGCCTGTGGCTGACCTTGATCCAGCCCAAGACCTTTGCCCCCGTGGTGGCGTTTATTGGCTGCATTTTTTATGTGTTCCTGCGCAATGCCAAAAAGAAGAATATCGGCCAGATCATGCTGGGCTTCGGCATTCTGTTTACCGGCATGAGCCTGATGGATACCGGCGTTGCTCCCCTGCGGGAGAGCGCCGTCTTTCAGAATCTGTTTGTCACTATGACCAACCCCATTCTGGGCGTTCTGGTGGGCGTGGTGGTCACCGTGATCATCCAGTCCTCCTCCGCTTCGGTGGGTATTCTGCAGGCACTGTCCAGCACAGGGCTTGTCACCTTCAGCTCTGCCATTCCCATCATTCTGGGTGCACATATCGGTACGGCGTTCACCCCGTTGCTCACCATCGGCGGCTCTTCCAAGGATGGTAAGCGGGCAGCGCTCATCCACCTGTACTTCAACGTCATCGGCAGTGTGATCCTGCTGGCGCTGATCTATGCGGTGCAATTCACCATCGGCATCCCCATGTGGGGCGATGTGATGAACAAGAGCTCCATTGCAAACATCCATACTTTGTCCAGCGTATGCGCCATGCTGCTGTTCCTGCCTTGCAGCGGAGTGCTGAGCCGCTTGGCGATGCTCACGGTGCCCAGCAGCGTGGAGGAAGCACAGGAGCTGAGCATGCCGGTGCTGGACGAGCGTCTGTACAAGAGCCCGGCAGTGGCCTTGCAGCAGGCGAAGAATGCGGTGATCAAGATGTCCCGCCGCGCCGCCCGCAACGTGGGTCTAGCCGCGCCGCTGCTTTTGAAGATGGACGAGGAGACCGTGAGCGCCATTAAGGTACGCGAGAACCTGATCGACCGCATGGAGGTGGAGATCACCAACTACCTGATCAAACTGACCGATCAGGAGCTGGGCGACGATGAGAGCCACGCGGTGACCGAGCTGCTGAACTTTGTCACCGAGTTCGAACGCATCGGCGACTATGCCGTGAACATCATGGAAAAGGCCGAGGAGCTGTACGACAAGGAAGCCAGCTTCAGCGAGAGCGCCAAAAAGGAACTGCAATTGCTGGATGCCGCATTGGAGCGCATTCTGGTTCTGACGGACGAGGCCTTTGAAAACGATGATGTCCAGAAGGCAGCACAGGTGGAGCCGCTGGAGGAGATCATTGATGTGATGGTGGAGCGTCTGCGCGACCAGCACATCCTCCGCCTGAAGGACGGCATTTGCTCCATCGACACCGGCGTGGTGTTCCTGGATGTGCTGAACAACGCCGAGCGTATCTCCGACCACTGCTCCAACATTGCGGTGCGCATGGTGGGCATGGAGGCCGGCGATGATTACGACTCTCACACCCTGAAAAACATCATGCACCACAGCCCCAGCAAGGACTATATGCTGGAGTACGAGCAGTGCCGCAAGGAATACCTTGTGCCGCTGGAAGAAATGGAAGCCTGAATCATATAAATGCAACGAGCCGCTGCACATCGTGCAGCGGCTCGTTGCATTTACTCCCCCAAATCCTCCAGCAGCAGGTCCAGCTCCCGGGGGCTGTTGACCACAAGCCCGCGCTTGATGCGTAAGGCGTCGTTTTCGGGCAGAAGATTGGTGTAGATGCCGGTCACGCGGATCAGGGTGCCCGGGGTGCCGTCGGCGCGGCAGGTATACACCGCCACCCGCCCGCCGCTGTCTTGCAGGCAGTAGCGGGCGGTGTCCGTCTGGGGCACTGCCTGCGCGGCAAGGCTCAGGGGAGAGGCGGGGTCGGTCTCAGACCCGGCGGGGCTTTGGGACAGCGGCAGCTTTGGCAGCGCCATCCAGAACAGACTGAATACAATGGTGAATACGCAAAGCCCGTAGAACAGGCAGACAGACAGCTTGCGCATAAAAAACACTCCCTTCCCCGGTAAGTATGCCCCGTTTTGGCGGATAGCAGACAATTTTCACACGCAGATACTGTACTTTCCACAAGAGAGTGTGTTATACTATTTATATCTGCTCAGCGCGCAAAGATTGGTTCTTGCCCGGCTGGGGCTTGCGTGTTATAATATGGTATTGCAGTTTGAAATTTCGTGTCACAAACGATGTGGATAAAGCCCGGTGCAGCTATGCCCGGCAACAGTCTTGAAATGTCAGGAGGCGATCCCTATCTCCAACAATGAGATGAGAAAGATCCATCGGGGCGGCGAGGAGCAGCCTGCCCGCCCGATGGGACGTAAGGTCAATGTTTCCCAGAGCCGCCGCGAGGTACACTCCGCAGCGGAAAACCGTACCCGCACACCCAAGGCACCCAAAAGCCCCAAGTCGCCAAAGGAAAAGAGCAAGCATCCCATTCTGCGGTTCATTGGCCGCACCGTCGCTACGGTGCTCTGCCTTGGCATTATGCTGGGCAGCGTGGTGGCCGTGGGCATGGTGTTCTATGTGGTGCAGGCTACTGCCAACGACGGTGACCTGCTGGACTTGGACAACATCCAGCTGAGCCAGTCCAGTATGGTGGTAGCTACCGACCCGGATACCGGCGCACAGGTGGAGTATGCCACCCTGCGCTCCTCCAACAGCCACCGCGTTTGGGCAGACCTTGAGCAGATTCCCTCCAATTTGCAGTATGCCTTCATCTGCACCGAGGATAAGGACTTCTACTCAGAGCCCGGCGTCAACTTCAAGCGCACCATCGGCGCAATGATCAATGAGTATCTGCTGCCCATTTACAGCTCCAAGCAGGGCGCATCCACACTGGAACAGCAGCTCATCAAGAACCTGACCGATGACAACAGCGCCAGCGGTATCGATGGCGCATTGCGCAAGGTGCGCGAGATCTACCGCGCCCTCTGCCTGAGCCGCAGCTACTCCAAGGAGACCATTCTGGAGGCTTACCTGAACACCATCAGCTTTACCGGCACCATTCAGGGTGTGCAGACGGCGGCCAACGAGTACTTCAACAAGGACGTCAGCCAGCTGAGCCTGTGGGAGTGCGCTACCATTGCCTCTATTACCAAAAACCCCACCAACTATAACCCCTATACGAACCCCGAAAATCTGATCCACCGCCGCAACTTCATCATGTACAATATGTGGCAGCAGGGTGTGATCAGCGAGGAGGACTACCGCAACGGCGCTGCACAGCCCCTTGTGCTGGCCGAAGAAGACAGCGGCAAAAAGCCCAGCACCGTCACCTCCTACTTCACCGATGCACTGTTCAATGAGGTCGTGCAGGACATCATGACCAAGGAGGGCATCAGCGAGTCCGAGGCGCAGAAGCTGCTCTACACCGGCGGCTTTACCATCGAAGCTACTGTCAATACCAAGCTGCAGTCCCAGATGGAAAACCTGATGCTGAACACCGACGATGCCTACTTCCCGGCGGGCTGGCATGAGGAAGAGGTCACCTCTATTTCGGACGATGATGTGCAGGTGTTCAATGAAGACGGCACCCCCAAGACCCGCACCGGCGAGGATGGCACCGTCTACTATTACCGCAACGTGCGCACGCAGGCTGCTATGGTCACGCTGGACTATGACGGCAACGTGCTGGCCATTGCGGGCGGCCTGGGCGAAAAGACCAAGAGCCTTTCCCTGAACCGCGCCTATAATGTGGAGCGGCAGACCGGTTCTACCATCAAGCCCATCGGTGCCTATGCGCTGGGCATTGAGTACGGTCTGGTCAACTGGTCCACCATGCTCAACAACTCCCCCCTGTACCAGAAGCAGGATATGATCATCCGGGACGAGGACTACTGCCGCAAGAATGGCCTGATGGGGCTCTCCGACAAGCAGCTCCGCGCTTACCCCAACGCATGGCGCAGCTGGCCGCGCAACTACGGCGGCAACTATGGCGACGGCAGCGATCTCCCGCTGTGGAACGGCCTTGCCCGCTCGCTGAATACCATCGCAGTCCGCGTGGGCGACCTTGTGGGCGCAAGCAATATCTTCAACTTCGTCTACAACACCCTGCAGCTGAATACGCTGGACCCCACCAACGACGTGGGTCTGGCGCAGATGGTTATGGGCAGCCAGACCAAGGGCGTTACGCCCATGGCGCTGGCCGCAGCCTTCCAGATCTTCTATGACGGCGAGTACACCACCCCGCACCTGTATACCCGTGTGCTGGACCGGGACGGCAACATCTATCTGGAAAACAACGCCACCAGCTATCAGGCACTGACCCCCGATACCGCTTATGTCATGAACCGTCTGCTGAAGAACGTTCTGTTCTCCAGCGTAGGTACTGCCAGCGGCCGCTACCCCAACTCCAACGGCATGGAGGCCTTTGGTAAGACCGGTACTGCCAGCGACGAAAAGGATCTGTGGTTCGTGGGCGGCACGCCCTACTATGTCACCGCTGTGTGGTGGGGATATGATGCACCTTACGATATGACCAAGACTCTGTCCAAGCAGCAGGCCAAGACCCGCACCTGTGTTATGGCGTGGAAGGCACTGATGGAGCAGGCACAGGCAGACCTGCCCTATAAGGCATTCCCCACCTCCGCAGGCGTGGTGGAGCGCCGTTACTGCACCCAGAGCGGATTGCTGGCCGGTGCAGGCTGCCCGAGCACTGCCGTGGGCTACTACCGTGCCGATGACCTGCCCGATACCTGCACCTATTCTCATGCCGCACCGCAGGCTGCTGCCCCTGCCGAGAACACAGACGATGCTGTGCCTACCCAGCCGGTCATACCCACCGATACCAGTGCACTGGACACGGAATAAGGACAAAAATCGTACTTTTTCACCCCTTTGCTGAAAAATCCGGCAAGGACAGGGCGCACTTCACAAGACAAAACTGGACAAAGTGACAAAATAGCATCCGGGCTCTTGCATTGCAGGGGTTCGGATGCTATTATATTTTCTGCAAGAACACTTGTGTTTGAGAGGTGAACAAGTTGGAACGCCGTTTTTATCTGGTGGATGCGCAGGTGCTGCCGGAGGTTTTTCTCAAGGTGGTACGCGCCAAGGAGCTGCTGGCCAGCGGCGAAGCCCGCAGCATTTCGGCTGCGACCCGCGCCGTAGAGCTTTCGCGCAGTGCATTTTATAAGTATAAGGATTGTATCTTTGATTCAGAGAACGGCCGTGAGGTCATCACGGTCATGGCCACCCTGCGGGACGAGACCGGCGCGCTGCAAAGCCTTCTGGCCGGCATCAGCGCCGCAGGTGCCAGTATTGTGACCATCAACCAGTCCACCCCGGAGAATGGGGCTGCGCTGGTGGCGGTCACCATCCGCACCGATACCATGCAGATGTCCCCGGAGGAACTGACCGAAAAGCTTTCGCGCCAGCGCATGGTGGTGAGTGTGCGCTGCGGGTATAACCTGTAACAAAGCAGGAAACGAGGGAAAGAGAGTATGGCTAAAATTGCAATTCTGGGCTTTGGCACGGTGGGCAGTGGCGTATACGAGGTGCTGTGCCACAATGCTGCAAGCGTCTCCCGCCGGGCTGGCGAACCGGTGGAGGTAAAATATATTCTGGACCCGAAGGATTTTACCGGCAACCCGGTGGAGCCCTTGGTGGTCAAGAATGTCGACGTGATCCTGCAGGACCCGGAGATCCGGGTGGTGGTGGAGACCATCGGCGGTACCCGCTTTGCTTACCCCTACGTCAAGGCGTGTCTGGAGAGCGGCCGCAGCGTGTGCACCTCCAACAAGGAGATGGTGGCCACCTACGGCGCAGAGCTGCTGGCGCTGGCCAAGGAGCACGGCTGCGCCTTCCTGTTCGAGGCCTCTGTGGGCGGCGGTACGCCCATCATCACCCCCATGCACCAGTGCCTGGCGGCCAACGTCATCACCGAGGTGGAGGGCATCGTGAACGGCACCACCAACTTCATGCTCACCAAGATGGTGCGGGAGGGACTGGGCTTTGAGGATGCGCTGCAAATTGCGCAGGAGCTGGGTTACGCAGAGACCAAGGACCCCAGCGATGACGTGGACGGCCGCGACGCCTGCCGCAAGATCGCCATTCTGTCCTCCATGGTGTGCGGCCACCAGATCTACCCCCAGAACATCCCCACCCGGGGCATCCGCGCCATTACCGCCGCCGATGTGGCCAGCGCCGAAAAGCTGGGCTGCGTTATCAAGCTGATCGCATGGATGAAGCTTGGCAAGGACGGCAGCGTGGCCGCCGGTGTAGAGCCGTGTCTGGTGCCCAAGGCAAACCAGCTGGCCAGCGTGGACGATGTGTTCAATGCAGTGCTGGTCAAGGGCGATATGCTGGGCGATGTGGTGTTCTACGGCAAGGGCGCAGGCAAGCTGCCCACCGCCAGCGCTGTGGTGGCAGACGTGGTGGATGCGCTGAAAAACGGCGCACAGGTGCACGACAGCCTGTTCTGGCAGCCTGCGGACCCGGTGGACGGCATGCTCACCGACCCGGCTCCTGCTGCATATTATGTGCGTGTGGCGGGCATTGCACCCGCTGTGGTGGAGGCCATCTACGGCTACGGCAAGGTGGTGGATGAGCGGTACGAGGGCTGCGCCTACTTTGTGAAGCGCGCCGATGAGCGTGCGCTGGCAGAGGCCGCGCGCAAGGTGGAGGCCGTGGGCGGCAGCGTGAAGCTGGTGCTCAAGCGTCTGCCCGAGGAAGTGTAACGGAAAGGAACTGCGGCAATGAAGATCAAGGTTTCGGTCCCTGCCACCAGCGCTAACGTAGGCTCCGGCTTCGATGCGCTGGGTCTGGCAGTTACGTTGTACAACACGGTCACCTTTGAGGACAGCGAGGTGCTGGAGATCTCGGCATCGGACGGCACCCGCATCCCCCGAGGCGAGTCGAATCTCGTGTACCGCTCCGCTAAGGGTCTGTTCGAAAAGGTTGGCAAGCAAATCCCGCCCCTTAAGATCACCCAGACGAACCCCATCCCCATGGCACGGGGTCTGGGCTCTTCTTCGGCCTGCATCATTGCGGGTCTGCTGGGCGCAAACCGGATGCTGGGCGATGTGCTCAACACGCAGGAGCTGCTCACGCTGGCAACTGCCATTGAGGGACACCCCGATAACGTGGCTCCGGCCCTGCTGGGCGGCCTGACCAGCAGCGTGTTCGAGGACGGCAAGGTGTATTCGGTCAAGCGGAATGTAGATGAAAGCCTCTGCTTTGCTGCCATCGTGCCGGACTACAAGCTGCTGACCGAGGCAGCCCGCGCTGCCCTGCCTAAAGAGGTATCCCATAAGGACGCGGTGTATAACCTGTCCCGTGCGGCACTGGTGCCCGCAGCCTTCTGCGAGGGGCGGCACGACCTGCTGGCCATTGCCACCGAGGATAAGCTTCACCAGCAGTACCGGATGCCCCTGATGCCCGGCTCCCGCGAGGTATTCGATATGGCGCGGCTGTGCGGCGCAAAGGCCGTGTATGTGTCCGGTGCAGGCAGCACGGTCATGGCAGTGGCAGAAAAGGCCGAGGCCGAAAAGTTCTATTCCAAGCTGGAAAAAGGTCTGGAGCTGCTGGAAGGTCTGGACGGATGTGAAGCATTTACACTGTTGCAGCTGGATGCCGATAACACCGGCGCAACCGTGGAATGATAAATGGGTAAGGGAAGTGCAAGAACGCTTCCGCCCGGCAAGCCCCCCGCAAGCGCGGGGCGTTAAAGAGGAGAGTGACAAGATATGGCGTTGATCGTACAGAAATTCGGCGGTTCTTCCGTAAAGGACCGTGACCGTATCTTCAACGTTGCGCGGATCGTGGCCAACACCCACAACGCGGGCAATGACGTAGTGGTGGTAGTCTCCGCACAGGGCGACACCACCGATGACCTGATCGCCAAGGCAGGGGAGATCACCCATAACCCCTCGGCGCGTGAGATGGATATGCTGCTGGCCTCCGGCGAGCAGATCAGCATCGCACTGCTGGCCATGGCGCTGAACGAGCTGGGCTGCCATGCCATCAGCCTGACCGGCTGGCAGGCGGGCTTCCGTACCGACCGTGCCTACACCAAGGCGCGCATCACCCGGCTGGAGACCGAGCGAATCTCCTCCGAGCTGGAGCGCAACCGCGTGGTGGTGGTGGCAGGCTTCCAGGGCTTGAACAAGCTGGATGACATCACCACTCTGGGACGCGGCGGCTCCGACACCAGTGCTGTGGCAATTGCCGCTGCCCTGCACGCTGACCGCTGCCAGATCTACACGGATGTGGAGGGCGTTTATACCGCCGACCCGCGCAAAGTGAGCAACACCCGTAAGCTGGAAGAGATCACCTTTGACGAGATGCTGGAACTGGCATCTCTGGGCGCACAGGTGCTGAACAACCGCAGCGTGGAGCTGGCTAAAAAGTACAATGTGGAGCTGGAGGTGCTCTCCAGCCTGAACCCCATCCCGGGTACGGTGGTTAAGGAGGTTACAAAGGACATGGAAGGTATGCTGATCAAGGGTGTCGCCAAGGACACCGATGTTGCCGTTATCACGATTCTCAACGTTCCCGATGAGCCGGGCATGAGCTTTAGGATCTTCGGCCTGCTGGCACAGAAGAACATCAACGTGGACATCATTCTGCAGTCCACCGGCCGCGACGGCAAGAAGGACATCAGCTTTACCTGTGCCGAAGGCGAAGCCGAGCTGGCCATGCGTGTGCTGAAGGAAAGTGCACACTTCAGCGATGTCAGCGTGGACACCACCTGCGCCAAGGTCTCCATCGTGGGTGCCGGTATGCAGAGCCACAGCGGCGTTGCCTCCAAGATGTTCGAGGCAATGTCCAACAACAATATCAACATCAAAATGATCTCCACCAGCGAGATCAAGATCTCCTGCATCATCGACCGTGCAGACGCCGACAAGGCTGTCGGTGCCATCCACGATATGCTGTTTGACTGATCTGCGTAAAATTTTTAATTGTGGCCTGTCTGCTCCCTGCCGGGGGCGGGCGGGTCATAATTTTTTTATACACGGCGGCGTTTACACAAATTGCAAAGGGGTGTATAATATAGTTTGAATCTGTGCGGCGCACCGGCGCTGCAACAATGCCGAAAAGGAGCCCCGCCGCATGAGTGAATCCACCCGTACCTCCAGAGCGCCTGCTGATAAGCGCCTGACCTATCAACAATGGAAGCGCCGCAAAATGCTGCGGCTGGCCCGCAACTGGGTACTGTTTCTGGCCGGCTGCGCGGCAGTGGTGGCGCTGCTGACCGGCGGCATCCTGTGGCTGCTGCCCAAGGTGCACGGCCTGCTGGCCGGGCCAAAGGTATTTGCAGCCAGCGTGTACGACGGCACAGACTATGTATTTAACGCCGCAGATGCCCGGCTGGTACTGGTGAACGCCAACCTGCCCTATACCGCCGAGCCCGCCCCGCTGCTGGACACCGCCGACGAGGTCACCGGCCAGCAGCTGGAGGCCGAAGCTGCCATGCAGTATCGCAGTATGGCCGCCGCCGCGCAGGCGGATGGGGTCAGCCTGATCCTTGTGGCCGGTTATCAGGACGCCGACACCCGTCAGGCCGCCTACGGGGCCTGGGTGCAGACCTACCGCGATAAGCGCAAGTCCGAGGAGGAAGCCGCCCGTCTGGCGGCTACCATCCAGCCCGTCGCCAACGCCAACGAGCACGGCACCGGCTACGCGGCAGATATCCTCAGCGCGGACAATCCGCAGCAGGACACCGGTTTTGCCGAGACCCGCGCCTACGAGTGGCTTACGGCCTACGCGGCGGAATACGGCTTTATCCTGCGCTACCCGCAGGACCGGCAGGCCGCCACCGGCATCGTGTTCGAGCCGTGGCACTGGCGCTATGTAGGGGTGGAAAACGCCCTTGCCATCCGCGCCAGCGGCCTGAGCCTGGAAGAGTTCATCGCCCTGCAGAGGGCAGACTGAATCAAATGCTCTGTGCTGCGGCACAGAGAGAAGGGAACTATCATTGGAACGTACTCTCATTGCACCGGGCGTGCATCTTTCCTGCGACCCGGCTTCTAAATTCAACCGCTGCCGCATCAGCATCCATTTTGCTTTCCCGGCCCAGCGTAAAACGGCCACTGCCCACGCGCTTTTGCCGCTGGTGATGGAGCGCGGCTATGCGGACTGCCCGGATATGACCCGCCTCACCAAAAAGCTGGCAAAGCTCTACGGCGCAGACCTGACCGTGGACGCCCGCCCTATGGGCTGCAACCACAACCTCTGCGTCAGCGTGACCGGCATCAAGGATGCCTTTGCGCTGGAGGGCGAGGCACTGACCGCCGAGTATACCAAAATCGCGCTGGGTGCGGCCTTCCATCCGTATTTTGTGGACGGCTGCTTTGACCCGCAGGCCGTCAGCATTGAAAAGCAGATGCTGAAAAAGGGCCTTGAGGATGAAATCAACGATAAACGCATCTACTGCCTGCATCAGGCCAACCGGGAGTTTTTTGGTGACAGCCCGGCAGGCGTGCGGCAGGAGGGCTATCTGGAAGAGGTGGACAGTCTTACCCCCGCCATGCTGACCGCTGTATATCACCAGATGCTGCGTACTGCAAACATCGAGCTGCTGGTGCTGGGCTGTGATGCTGCCCAGACCGCCGCCATCCGGGACGCCCTGCTGGCAGAGCTTGCCTGCATCGACCGCGCCCCGCTGCCGCTGGTGGAAAACATGGCCATGCCTGCCATTGCACCGGTGCATAAGACCGAAAACTACGATATGGTGCAGGCAAAGCTGTGTATGCTGTTCACACTGGGGCAGCCCATGCAGCCGCAGCAGCTGGCAGCGGTGCGCCTTGCCATGGCGCTGTACGGCGGCAGCGTGACCAGCCGCCTGTTCCTCAATGTGCGGGAGCGGGACCATCTGTGCTACTACTGCTCCTCCTCCTTCCAAAGCTTTACCGGCAGCATGGCGGTGAACAGCGGTGTGGAGCACGCCGATGCCGCCCGCGCAGAGCAGGCCATTTTGAAGGAACTTGCAGACCTGTGCACCGGCCCCATTACCGACGAGGAATTTGAGGACTGCCGCCGGGGCTTGCTCAGCGGCATGAACGGGGTAGAGGACAGCCTTGGCGGCATCGAAAGCTGGTACTACATCGAGGTGCTGCGCGCCGGTGCCAACAGCGCTGCACCTATCCAGAGCCCGGAGCAGGCGCGGAATGCTCTACGCGCCGTGACCAAAGACGAGGTGCGGGATATCCTGCGCCGCCTGACCCTCTCGGTCAGCTATCTGCTTACAAAGGAGGATGCTGCCCATGCCGCAGAATAACCAGACCCTGCTGGAAAAGACCGTGGCCGACCAGTGGCAGACCCTGCCCTCCGGCCTGACGGTGCTGGTGCGCCCCATGCCGGGCTATTCCAGCACCCATGTGATCTATGCTACAAAGTTCGGCTCCATCGACCGAGATTTCTGCCTGAACGGGCAAACGGTGCATCTGCCGGCGGGTGTGGCGCATTTTCTGGAGCACAAAATGTTCGAGGACGAGGACGGCGATGCCTTTGCCAAGTACGCAAAGACCGGTGCCAACGCCAACGCCTTTACCAGCTTTGACCGCACCTGCTACCTGTTCACCGCCACCCAGCAGCTGGACGAAAGCTTGGACGTGCTGCTGGGCATGGTAGGGCACCCCTATTTTACCGAGCAGACCATCGCCAAGGAGCAGGGTATCATCGGGCAGGAAATCAAAATGTACGATGACAGCCCGGATTGGCGGCTCATCACCGGCCTGTTCGAGTGCCTGTACCACAGCCACCCCATCCGCAGCGACATTGCGGGTACGGTGGAAAGCATTGCTGAGATCACGTCCGCCATGCTGTACGACAGCTGCAAGGCCTTTTATGCCCCGGGCAATATGGTGCTGGCCGCGGCCGGCAACACCACCATGGAACAGATCCTTGCCGCCTGCAAGCGGCACGGCCTGATGGAGCCCCGCCCGGCAGAAAAGGTGCAGCGGCTGTGGGCCACGGAGCCTATGACCCTTGCCGCTACGGAAAAAACGCTGACCATGCCGGTCTCCAAGCCCTGCTTCGGCGTAGGCTTTAAGGAAGAGCCGCTGCCTGCGGACGATCTGCGCACCGAGGCGCTGTACGACCTTGTGCTCAGCTGCATCGTGGGCGGGATGTCGCCGCTGTACCGCCGCCTGTATGACGAAGGCCTTGTGAACCCCGGCTTTGGCGGCGAGGTGCTGCGGGTGGACGGCTGCTGCTGCATCCTGTTCACTGGCGAAAGCGATGTGCCGGACACCGTGCGGCAGCTACTGCTGGACGAGATCGCCCGGGTGCGCGCCGCAGGGGTGGACAGGGAAGTGTTTACCCTGTGTAAGAACGAAAAGTACGGCCAGCTGATCGAAAATCTGGAAAACGTGGAAGACTCGGCCAGCCAGATGGCAGACTTTGCCCTCAGCGGCCAGACGGTGGCGCAGCAGATCTCCATGCTGGCCGGGCTGACTGCAGAGGATGCGGACGCTGCCCTGCAGCACATCCTGTGCACCGACCGCATGGCTACCATGTACATCCTGCCGGATGGCACGGCGCAGGCGGCAGAAGAGGACGAGGAGGAAGAAGAATGACAAATCTGGTACAGTTCCCGGGTCTGGGACTGAGTTTTCACCTGAACCGCGTGGCCTTTACCATCGGCGGGGTCAGCATCTACTGGTACGGCGTGTGCATCGCAGTGGGTCTGTGTCTGGCGCTGGTCTTTGCCTTCCGGCACAGTCTGGAATTTGGCGTAGACCCGGACAGCATGGTGGACGTCATCCTTATTGGCGTAGTGCTGGGCATCATCAGCGCCCGCGCCTATTATGTGGCTATGGCACCTTTTAAATATGAGAGCATCTGGGAGATGATCGCCATCCGGGATGGCGGCCTTGCCATCTACGGCGGCATCATCGGCGGCTTTCTGTTCGGCGGTCTGGCCTGCAAGTGGCGGGGCGTGCCGGTGCTGCCCATGTTCGACCTTACCGCCATGGGCTTTCTCATCGGGCAGGGCTGCGGTCGCTGGGGCAACTTTTTCAATCAGGAGGCCTTTGGCTGCAACACCACCCTGCCGTGGGGAATGTACAGCGAGGCTACCCGTGCTTATCTGATGAGCAGCACGGTCACGGTGCCCAAGGGTGTGGTCATCGACCCCAACCTGCCGGTGCATCCCACCTTTTTGTACGAGAGCATCTGGTGCTTTGTGGGCTTTTTCCTGCTGTTCCGTTACATCAAAAAACGCAAGTTCAACGGCGACATCACCCTGCGGTATCTGATCTGGTACGGCGCAGGCCGTTTCTGGATCGAGGGTCTGCGCACCGACAGCCTGATGCTGGTGCCCTCCATCGGGCTGCGGGTATCCCAGCTGGTGGCAGGCATCGCCGTGGTGGCGGGCATTGCGGCAGAGGTGTACTTTACCCGCAAGCTCAAGGACAAGCCCCTGTTTGTGCCGCTGGCGCTGAACGCTGAGAACAAGGCGGCTCAAAAGAAGCTGGACGGCCCCATCTCCTTTGCGGGTAAGGACACTCAGCTGCTGGCCTCCAGCCCGCGCAAGCTGTTTTTGGAAAAGACCGAGGCCTATAATGCGCAGGTGAAAGCCGCCATAGAACAGGCCGGGCAGAAAAAAGCGTAAAAAATTTGCGCAAAAGGGAAATTTCCTCTTGCAATCCGGTTTGGTTTTTGCTATAATATTCTAGCCGCATGGTGTGGGCGCCTGAAATGGCCCGCTGTAAGGGCCTGCCTTTACGACCAGCGAGTACAACGAAAAGGAATGAACAAAATG
>ERZ1694966.142-NODE-142-length-57487-cov-41.563240_pt1 | contig 57487 bp, 58 predicted proteins | sample MGYA00581611_ERZ1694966 | MGnify/ENA primary metagenome ERZ1694966 (study PRJEB42213, sample SAMN07424282) | human gut metagenome | biome: ENVO:00009003; feature: ENVO:2100002; material: ENVO:00002003 | host: Homo sapiens | place: USA | collected 2014 ...
AACTGGAACTTTTCAGCGTCTATTGGTTCTTTTCAAGGGCTTCCTGCTGAGGCTTTGGAAGTCATTCTTTTGCCTCAGCGCTTGGCGCTCAAGTATAATACCACACCCCCCGCCTCCTTGTCAACACTTTTTGACAGATTTTTTCCATTTTCTTTGCAAAATAAAGAATCTCCCTGTTTTTCACCCGTTTCAGGGCGTGCCTTTTTCTTGACAAGGCTGCAGACAGAACGTATTATGGAGTTATCCCCGTATCCTGTATAAGGTAGCTATACTTATTACATAAAGGAGAAGCGCCATGTCCTGTGTCAACATCCGCGGCTGCTGCATCGGCGAGGGCCGCCCCAAAGTTATTATTCCTATTGTAGAGCCCACGGAAACCGCCGTTCTGGAAAAGGCCGCCGAATTTTCCACATTGCGCGCCGATTGTGTGGAATGGCGCATCGATTGCTTTGAAGGTGCAAAAGACTATTCGGCCATTGTGCACTGCGCTGCGAAGCTCCGTGTTGCCTTAAAGGATCAGCTGCTTCTTTTCACCTTCCGCACAAAGGCCGAGGGCGGCAAAGTCGCTCTGGCCCACGAAGAGTATCTTCATTTTATCCGCACCGTTCTTGCCACCGACTGCGCCGATCTGATCGACATTGAATTTTACACTGCGGGCGCAGAACTTCCCGCGCTGATCGAAGAAGCCCACACCGCCGGGGCTGCAGTGGTGTGTTCCAGCCACGACTTCCATAAAACGCCGCCGCGCGCCGAACTGGTGAGCCGCATGGTTGCCATGCAGCAGGCCGGGGCTGATCTGCCCAAACTGGCTGTGATGCCCCAGAGCCGTGCCGATGTGCTGGAGCTTCTGGCTGCCACCGCTGAAATGGCCGACCGGCATCCGGAGACTCCCATCATCACCATGAGCATGGGAGCTTTGGGCGCGGTGAGCCGCCTTTCCGGCGAAGCCCTTGGCTCCGCCATGACCTTTGCCAATCCCGGACAGGCCAGTGCACCGGGGCAGGTATCATTGGAGGTCGTAAACGAAGTATTGGATGCACTGCATTTATAAATCCAGAAAGGAGCTTTTATGAAAAAGAAGTATTCTGCTCTCCCAGAACTTCTTTTGCGAAGTATTTTTTACACGCTTATCAATTATGTGCTTCTCAGCATGGTGCTGTCTTTTCGGCTTCATTGGAGCTCCATTCTGTTTTCTGCTGCCATGCTGTGGTTTGCTTTGGATTATTCAAAGACTATCCAGCAGTTGACCGGCAAACGGCTTCTCGCAGACCTTTTGTGGCTTGGCTGCATTCTCATCAGCACATTTATTGCATTCTTTGTCGGGTACATTCAAGGCTCGTTCGCATCATTTTAACGAAAAAGACCGGAGCTGTAGGTCGCACTTACAGTTCCGGTCTTTCTTTTTATGTCACAAAGAGATGATTATGCCAGCTTGGCTTCCAGACGGGTGCGGATGGCCTTGATAAAGCCCTCGCTGTCCACAGCGGTGGGGGTGATGCCCTCAGCCAGACCACACAGGTCTTTCGTCATGATGCCGTCGTTCAGGGTCTGCAGGCTGGCGGCTTCCAGTGCCTCGCCAAACTTCACCAGCTCCGGCAGGCCGTCCAGTTCACCGCGCTTCTTGAACGCGCCAGACCACGCAAAGATGGTAGCCATGGGGTTGGTGGAGGTTTTTTCGCCCTTCAGATACTTATAGTAATGGCGGGTGACGGTGCCGTGGGCGGCTTCGAACTCGTACTTGCCGTCCGGGCTGACCAGCACGCTGGTCATCATGGCCAGAGAGCCAAAGGCGGTGGAGACCATATCGCTCATCACGTCACCGTCATAGTTCTTGCAGGCCCAGACAAAGCCGCCCTCGCTGCGAATGACGCGGGCAACGATATCGTCAATGAGGCTGTAGAAGTAGGTGATGCCTGCGGCCTCGAACTTTGCCTTATACTCGGCATCGTACACTTCCTGGAAGATATCCTTGAAGGTGTGGTCGTACTTCTTGGAGATGGTATCCTTTGCGCCGAACCACAGATCCTGCTTCACATCCAGTGCGTAGTTGAAGCAGCTGCGGGCAAAGCTGCGGATGGAATCATCCTTGTTGTACTGGCCCTGCAGAACGCCAGCGCCCTCAAAGTCAAAGACGGTGGCGCGCTGCTCAGAGCCATCGGCACCGGTGAACACCAGTTCAGCCTTGCCTGCACCCGGGATGCGGAACTCGGTGCACTTGTACACATCGCCGTAGGCGTGGCGGGCAATGGTGATGGGCTTTTTCCAGTTCTTGACCACCGGCTTGATGCTGTCGATCATGATGGGTGCGCGGAACACGGTGCCGTCCAGCACCGCGCGGATGGTGCCGTTGGGGCTTTTCCACATCTCATGCAGCTTATACTCGTCCATGCGCTGGGCATTGGGGGTGATGGTGGCGCACTTGACCGAAACGCCGTACTTCTTGTTGGCAAGGGCGGCATCCATGGTCACCTTGTCGGCGGTAGCGTCGCGGTTGGGCAGGCCCAGATCGTAATATTCGGTCTTGAGGTCCACAAACGGAAGGATCAGTTCGTCCTTGATCATCTTCCACAGAATGCGGGTCATTTCGTCGCCGTCCATCTCGACGAGGGGCGTGGTCATTTTGATCTTTTCCATAGCAGGGTTCCCTTTCCTCTCTTTGGATCGTTTCTCCAGCCGCGCTGCACTGCCAGATGCCGCGCGGGCAGTTCGGCAGAATGTTTATTTGCGGTAAGCGGCTGCCAGCTTTTCAAGGGCCGGCAGGCTGCGCTTGACCTTTTCGGTATCGATGCAGTAGGCAAGGCGCACATAGCCCTTGACACCGAAGCTGTCGCTGGGCACCAGCAGCAGGTCAAACTCCCGGGCCTTCATGCAGAAAGCGTTGGCATCCTCTTCCAGAGCCTTGGGGAAGATGTAGAAGGTACCGCCGGGGCGCTCCACCTCAAAACCCAGCGTGGTGAGCTTATCGTACAGCAGGTTCATGTTGGTCTCATACACACTCAGATCACTGGTCACATCCTGACAGCGGCTTACGGCCCGCTGAATGATGCTGGGCGGGCAGTTGTGGCCGGTGAAGCGGGAGATCTGGGCCATCATGTCCACCAGCACATCCTCGCCTTCACAGCCCGGACGCACCGCCACATAGCCAAGGCGCTCGCCGGGCAGGCTCAGGCTCTTGGAGTAGGAGAAGCAGGTAAGAGTGTGGGGGTAGAACGCCGCCGGGTAGGGCACCTTTTTGCCGTCGAATGCGATATCCCGGTAGGGCTCATCGCTGACGAGGAAGATATTGTGGCCGAACGCCTTGCTCTTCTCGGTCAGGATCTCTGCCATGCGGGTGAGCGTCCCGGCAGAGTAGACCACGCCGGTGGGGTTGTTGGGGGTGTTGATGAGCACACAGGTGGTCTTTTCGCCGATCATCTGCTCGAATGCGTCCAGATTGGGCTGGAAGGTCGGTGCCTGCGGCGGCACCACCTTGAGGACTGCCCCGGTGCCCGCCACATAAGGGCCGTACTCCGGGAAGTAGGGCGCAAAGGTGAGCACCTCGTCGCCGGGCTGCGTGACCGCACGGATGGCATGGGCAATGGCACCCGCCGCACCGGTGGTGGGGAAGATGTGCTTCTGCTCATAGGGCAGGCCAAAGGTCTTTGTCAGGTGCGCTGCCACATCGGTGCGGAAGCCCGGGTCGCCCTGACTGGGGCAGTAGCCGTGCAGGTTTACCGGCTCTTCGTTGGTCAGCAGATCCTGCATGGCAGCAGTGAACTCCTGCGGGCAGGGCACGCTGGGGTTGCCCAGCGAGTAATCGAACACGTTCTCATATCCGATCTCGGCAGCACGCTGCTTGCCGTACATAAAGGTCTCGCGGATGACGCTCTTATTGCCGAGCATCGCGCGATAAGTCTCGTTCAGCATAATACTTTCCCCCGAGAGTTTATTTGTGGGCAGCCGTATAGCTCTGCTCCACCTTGATGATGCAGCTGTAGGCTGCATCCTGTTCCTTGATGAACTGTTCCAGCTGAGTCAGCAGCTCTACCTTATCCCCTGCATAGCCTGCCGGCAGCACCAGATCGAACAGCACATTGGTGTGGGTTCTGCCCGGCACGATGCGCAGATCGTGCAGCGAAAGCTCCGGGTCCATCTGACGCAGCTTTTCGGTCAGGCGGGCACGCAGCACCCCCACTGCGGCGTCCGAGGTGACGATGGGATCGTAGTGGATGGTCACCATGAGGTTGTCGTTTTTAAAGAAGTCCCGTTCGATGTTGTCGATCAGGTCGTGTGCCTCCAGCGGGTCCTGCTCGGCGGGCAGCTCCACATGCAGGGAGGCGAACTGGTGTCCCGGGCCGTAGTCGTGCACCATCAAATCATGCATCCCCAGCACGCCGGGATAGGAGAGCACCTTCTGCTCGATGTGGTCCACCAGATCCTCGCTGGGGCTTTCGCCCAGCAGCGGGCTGAGCGTATCCATCACAAGGCCCCAGCCGGAGATCAGGATGAACGCCGCCACGCCTACACCCATCAGGCCGTCCAGCACATCCCAGCCGGTCACGCGGCACAGCACCGCCGCAATGAGCACCGCGCTGGTGCTCAGCACATCGTTGCGGCTGTCCGCAGCAGTGGCAATGAGGGTTTCGGAGCCGATGATGCGCCCGATGGTGCGGTTGAAGCCGCTCATCCACAGCTTGACGAGGATGGATGCGATCAGCACGGCCACCGTGAGCCAGCTGAACATCACCGGGGTGGGGTGCAGCACCTTGACCACCGATTCCTTCAGCAGCGAAAAGCCGATGCCGAGAATGGTCACGCTGACTACCAGCCCCGCCAGATATTCATACCGGGCATGGCCGAAGGGATGCTCTGCGTCCGGGGCCTTGCCGGCCAGCTTGAAGCCCACCAGACTGACCACGTTGGACGAGGCATCCGACAGGTTGTTCAGGGCATCTGCCATGATGGCAATGGAGCCGAACAGAGTGCCCACGGTCAGCTTGCCCAGACACAGCAGCAGGTTGCATGCCACGCCCACCCAGCAGGCAAGGTTGCCGTAGGCGGCGCGCACCTTAGGGTCCTGCGCATGGTCGGGCTGGCGGATGAAAAGACGTATCAAAAACTGAGTCATAACGGTCCTCCATGGGCAGCGCTGGACACCTGCATACCCTGTTATAGCTTATAGTATAGCATTTCGCTTTATCGTTTTAAAGTATTTTCCGAAAACTTTTGCCCGGTATAGAAAGACCCCGGCAGAGCGGGATGCCCTGCCGGGGAGCTTTATGGGAACGGTAAACCGGGATTCTCGGATGAATTACTTCTCAGAAGGCTTGCTCAGGTCCACGCTGCGGATGATCTTGCGCACCGGCAGGATGCTCTTGGCATTCATGGACAGCTCGTCCACGCCCATGCGCAGGAAGGTCTCGGTCAGGGCGGTGTCGGCACCCAGCTCACCGCAGATGCCCACCCAGATGCCGTGGCGGTGGCCCGCCTCAATGGTCATCTTGATGGCGCGCAGCACAGCGGGATGGTGCGGGTTGAAGAACGGCTCCAGCTTTGCATTCTGGCGGTCCAGCGCACAGGTGTACTGGGTCAGGTCGTTGGTGCCGATGGAGAAGAAATCGCACTCAGCAGCCAGCTCGTCCGCGATCAGTACAGCGGCGGGGGTCTCGATCATGGTGCCTACCTCGATGTTCTGGCCCATCTTCACGCCCTCGGCGGTCAGTTCTGCGCGGCACTCTTCCAGAACAGCCTTGGCATCCTGCAGCTCCCGCAGGCTGGTGATCATGGGGAACATGATGCTCATGTTGCCGTAGGCAGAAGCACGCAGCAGAGCGCGCAGCTGGGTCTTGAAGAAGTCCCTGCGGGTCAGGCAGATGCGGATGGCGCGGTAGCCCAGAGCGGGGTTCTCCTCGTGATCCAGCTTCATGTAATCGACGGTCTTATCGGCACCGATGTCACAGGTACGGACGACCACCTTGCGGGGAGCCAGACTCTCCACCACCTGCTTGTAGGCCTCGAACTGGTAGTCCTCGGTGGGGAAGTCCTTGCAGTTCAGGTAGACGAACTCGGTGCGGAACAGGCCTACGCCGCCGGCATCGTTCTGCTGCACAGCACCCACATCGCTCATGCCGCCGATGTTGGCAAAGACATTGATGGTCTTGCCGTCCAGCGTGGTGTTGGGCTTGCCCTTCAGCTCCTGCAGCAGGGCCTGCTTCTTCTGATCTTCCTGCTGGCGCTTCTTCAGGCTCTTGAGCAGGTCGGGGGTGGGTTCAACGTAAACGCAGGCGTTGTAGCCATCGATGACCGCCATCTTGCCGTCCCAGTCGTCCTGAATATCCTTGCACTGGATCAGGGCAGGGATGTTCATGCTGCGGGCCAGAATGGCGGTGTGGCTGTTGGAGCTGCCCTCACGGGTGATAAAGCCCAGCAGCAGGCTCTTATCCATGCGGACGGTCTCAGACGGGGCCAGATCCTCCGCGACCAGAATGCTGGGCTCGGTGCCCTGCAGGCTGGCGTTGTCCACCCCCTGCAGAATGTCCAGCATGGCCTGCGCAATGTCCAGCACATCGGCGCTGCGGGCCTGCAGATACGGGTCGTCCATGGCGGCGAACACCGCAGCCTGATTGTTGCCTGCCGTCTTGACGGCGTACTCGGCACACTTTTTCTGGCTGTTGATGATCTCCTTGATGGCGTCCACAAAGTCGTCGTCATCCAGCATCATGGCGTGGATGTTGAACACCTCGGCGATGTCCTCGCCGGCTTCTGCCAGTGCCTTTTCGTACAGGGCGGTCTGCTGCTCAATGGCCTTCTGGCGGGCAGCTTCAAAACGCTCCAGTTCTGCGGCAGTATCTGCCACAGGGGCGGTGGAAATAGCAGTATCCTTTTTCTTGTAGATCTTGAGCTTGCCGATGGCGATGCCATTCAGGACGCTCTTACCGGTGCCTACCTGCATTGCACACTACTCCTTCTTCATCTGTGCCGGGGCCGCACTGCTCCGACAGTCCAAAAAAAGCCCCCGCAGCTCACCCGCGAGGGCCTTCCTCATCTTAACTGCGGAATCAGACGTTCTCGGTCAGGAACTTCTGGATGGCTGCTGCTGCAGCTTCCTCGTCGTCGCCCTCGACCTTGACGGTAACGGTCTCACCCTGCTTGACGCCCATGCCCATCAGAGCCATCAGCTTGCGCATATCGCAGCTCTTGCCGTCCTTTTCCAGGGTAGCGCTGCTGGCAAAGCCCTTGACGGTCTTGACGAGCAGGCCGGCGGGACGAGCGTGGATGCCGCATGCATCCTTAACGGTATACTGGAATTCCTTCATAATCATTTTCTCCTTACTTGATCCCGTGCGGCGCTTCTGCACTTGCACCAGACGCGGCCGAGCCGCGGCACGGTTGATACATCTATTATAAACCCTTGCCGGTAATTTTTCACCATTTCATATTGCTAATTTTTTATGCAAAATTTTGGTACAATTGAACATACAAATGTGACAAAAATGCACGCATTTCACTTTTTCTTCTGCTTGTGCGCAAATTTTAGGCAAATTGCGACCTGATTTTGCATCAAAACCCGAAGCTGTTCCCGGTCGTTTCCGGCTTTGGCAGGTCGTTCCGGTGCTTATTCCACCGGATATCCCTCGGCATCCAGCGGCAGTTCCGTATAAGGCACAGCCTGCGGCACGGCATCCGGCTCACCGGAGGTCTGCTGGGCGGTCAATTCCTCGTCATGGCGTTCGCCCCAATCGCCGCTGTAGTCCTCGCCGGAGGTCTGCTGTGCCGGTTCGCTGCCGGTCAGCTCTTCGTCGTGGCGCTCACCCCAGTCGCCCTCGTAGTCCTCGCCGGAAGTCTGCTTTGCCTCAGCTTCCGCCATGGCGGCCTGCATGTCTTTCAGGCCCACCACAACGCCGGAGGGCCGTTCCAGCAGGTAAGCTCCCACGGCCTTTTTGCGGTACACCAACAGCACGCCGTAGCGGCTGGTTTCGCCGCTGCTTGCCGCCGGGATCAGCGCCGTCCATTTTTCCACGGTCTTTCCCTTGTAGCGTGCAAGGTCCATGCCGCTCTGCTGCACCACCCCGTTGAAGGCCGAAAAGCTGTCATCCCACTTGCGGGGGATCTTTACCTTGTCTGCCGTGATGGATGCACCGTCCACATCCAGACCGTAGCCGGTGAACCATGTCTGGATGTCCTGTGCACTCTCAATTTTGTTCACCGCCGCCGAGACCGCAACGGTGCGGTTGCTGATGAACCGGCCCAGCAGAGCACTGCCCACCACCAGTGCGCAGCACATGGCACCCAGACCCAGTTTTTTCAGGCTCGTTTTGCTTAACGTAACTACAAACATATCCCCATGCCTCCCCAGCCTGTTTATTGCTCTGAGAACAATTTATTCAGAGTTCGGGCAGGTTATGACGATTTAAAATGCCCGCCGTATGATTCTTCCCGTGCAGAGCGCGGCCGTGTGGGGCAGGCCGGATGGCTTTTACAAAATTCTTCTCCGCCGGGTACGTTCTCTTTTGCGTGCCAAAAGAGAACCAGAAAGGACGGCGGTGCCCGCAGGGCATGAAAGCCCCAGTGGGGCTTTTAAGCCGCAGACCGGTTTGCAAAGCAAATGCCGCGTGTTCAGCGCGGCAAGGTCTCCGCTACTTTCGAGGCGCGGGAGGCGGCGGGTTGCGGCTCCCTGCGTCTGCTTTGTGCCTTGCGCGGCACTCGCATCCTGCAGGCCGCTGCCCCAACAGCTCCTCCCTGTTTCGGCCGCTGGCCGCGGTCGTCGCCGTTGCAAACTAAGGGCTGCTCGCCCTTAATAATCCCAAAGCAGTTGGGCTCCATACAAAAAATCCAAGTCGCTCCGCTAAAGGATTTTTTGTGTTGCGCCGATTTGAAGTCGCTTGCGCGACGAAACGTAAGGGCAACAGCATGTTTTCATGCTGACGTGAATGCTCCCGCAGGGAGCCAGCATCAGCAAATGCCGTTTGCCGTTACGACCCTCCCTGTGAAAAAGCAACTCCGAAACGGCCGCAGCCGTTTCGGAGTTGCAAATAAAAATACTATTTCCGCTATTTATGCTCAGAGCGAAGCGGAGAGCATTCCAAATCGTCTCTCCCGCTTTAATGCGCCTTCACAAAATCCTCCGGCGAGACTTCGCCGTTCTGGCGGAGCACCTGTTTCAGCACCTGCATCACGCCGTATTCCCGGTGGGACGGTGCCAGGAACGACACCTGCGCCCGCAGCGGTCCGCTGCCGTTCTCCATCAAAAAGCCGTACTTCGCGGTGGTGAGCATCTCGGCATCGTTGTAGGTGTCACCAAAGGCCATCATGCTGTCGGCCGGAATGCCCAGCAGTGCACCCACCTTTGCCAGTGCTGCACCCTTGTGCACACCTGGGTTCATCACGTCCACCCAGTTTCTGCCTGCCACTGCCACCGAGAATGCACCGCCATTTCCGGTGTGGAATGCGCCGTAGATCCGGTCGAAGGCTTTCTGCGAGTCGTCGTTGGGCAGATAGACGGTAAACTTATCCGCCGCCGCTTCCACCGCAGTCAGGTCATCCACGTATTCCACCCGGGTATAAAAATTCTTGAAAACTTTATCGTATTTCTCGTCCTGCTTTTCCGCGTAGGCCGCCTGCAGTCCGCACAAAAGTCCCACGTCTCCGGCCTGCTTTGTGCTGCGGGCCAGCTGCCGCCAGCCCTCGGCAGGCATTTCGGACACAAACAGGTCTTTCCCCTTCCAGCGGGCAGCGCCGCCGTTGTCGCCAATGAGAATGATCTCCTCCAGCAGATCGGGGAACATCGTTTCCAGTGTGTACAGAGGCCGCCCGCTGGCGGCGGCAAACAAGATGCCCTGCCCGGCCAGTGCACGGATGGTCTCGGTAAACTTTGGCGGCAGCTGGCTGTACTCGTCCAGAAGGGTCGCGTCCATGTCCGATGCGATCAGGCGAATGCGGTCCATTGCAGTTTCCTCACTTATCCGATGTAGCTGATGTTCACGTCCATATCGCCCTTATAGCCGGGCAGGCGTGCCGTGCAGGTGCCCTGCCACAGGGCGCAGTCGATGGGGCTGCTGGCAACACCATAATGCGCGTTCCAGATGGTATATTTTTTCAGGCTGTTCAGATTGACACGCTTGCGGTACCACAGGGTAGAAGCATACACACCGGGTTTGTAGCCCTGTGCCTTGACCTCCTCACAGAAGGCGATGGCGCACTTGGTGCGGTCCTCCATACCCAGACCGTCGGCACGGCCGGAACCATTGGAAGCGCCGGATGCTTCGGTGTCAAAGAAGATGGGGTAATCCAGCTTGCGTCCGTTCAGTACGTAGGCGCAGGCAAAGGCTTCCTCCTTGGCTTCCTCCTCGGTGGTAGCCTGACTGAAGAAATACACGCCCACCTTCAGGCCCGCATTCTTCACATTGGTGAAATGCTCCTCGAACATGGGGTCCAGCACCAGCGTGCCGGAAGCACCATAGCCGCGGTAGCCGATGCGGACGATCACAAAGCTCACGCCTGCCTTTTTGATCTGGTTCCAGTCGATGTTCTTCTGATACTTGGAAACATCCACACCGAAGGTCTTGCCATTTTCCAGCACACCATCCGCATTGAAGTAATAGAGTTTATTGTCGATGCACTGGATGCCGGTCACCGGCTTGTTGGTGGTCTGGCTGTAGTAGTAGGTCTTGCCGCCGGAGGTGCGCCAGCCGGAATAGACCGGCTCCGTATCGCTCTTGCCCAGCCAGCCGAACAGGAAATTGAGCAGCCAGCTGAAAAATCCGTTCTCATCGCTCAGGTCGATGCACTGGGCCTCGGCGGCATCCATGGCACCGGCATCCAGTGCGGCACGGATCTCTTCCGGTGTCAGCACCACGCTGTTTTCCGGCGTGTGCTGGTTCGTGCTGTTCTCCTCCGCTTCGGTGGCCTGTACAGGCGGCGCTTCCGGGTCCTGTGCAGCAAGCTCCGGGGTCTCCGTCTGCAGGGTGGGCATTGCCGTTTCCTGCTGTGCAGAAACAGTCTCGGTCACTGCCGCGGTACTTTCTTCCGGCTGTGCAGCCAGTGCCAGCGGTGCGCCCATTGAAAAGGTCATTGCCAATGCCAGAACTGCCGCTGCACACCGCGTTTTGCCGCGGGTGCTGCGGGCAGTCAGTTTATTCCAGAACGTTTTTTTCATGCTGTGCTCCATACCTCATGTATTTTTATCGGGATGCCGCCCTTCGCAAAAAGGGCAGCGTTTCATCTTCTCAATACTCTTTCAGTATACACCCGCGGGCAAGCCCCCGTCAATTGCCGCACACTGCAAAGCGCAGCTCCGAAAAGCTGCCGCCCCGGTATCAGAAAATGCTCCAAAATAGATACGTCTCAGCCCGCAAAAACATTGCACAAAGCCAAAAATTGCAGATATTTCCAGCAAAATCAGCATTTTGTCTTGTTGTCTTGACATGTGTATGGTATTATACTTGACATGCAGTTTTTGCATTGAATCCACCATCTTGAAACAGAAAGGCAGTTTCTCATGTCAAATGTGAAAGATTTCTTAAAACGCAAGGATATCGTCATCACCCCGCAGCGCTATCTCATTGAAGCGCTGGGTGCCATGGCGCAGGGCCTGTTTGCCAGCCTGCTGATTGGCACCATCATCAAGACGCTGGGCCAGCAGACCGGCCTTGACGTGCTGGTAGACCTTGGCGGCTACGCCACGGCCATGAGCGGCCCGGCCATGGCCTGCGCCATTGGCTGGGCACTGCACTGCCCGCCGCTGGTTCTGTTCAGCCTGATCACCGTAGGCTACTCGGCCAATGCTCTGGGCGGCGCAGGCGGCCCGCTGGCCGTGCTCATCATTGCCATCGTGGCTTCCGAACTGGGCAAGGCCGTGAGCAAGGAGACCCGCGTGGACATCCTCGTGACCCCGCTGGTGACCATTTTTTCCGGCGTGGGCCTTTCCATGCTGATCGCCGCACCCATTGGCGCTGCCGCAAGTCAGGTGGGCACCCTGATCATGTGGGCCACCGAACAGGCTCCGCTGGTCATGGGCATTCTGGTATCCGTCATTGTAGGCGTGGCGCTGACCCTGCCCATTTCCTCTGCCGCCATCTGCGCCGCGCTGGGTCTGACCGGCCTTGCCGGCGGTGCCGCCGTAGCAGGCTGCTGCGCCCAGATGATCGGCTTTGCCGTGATGAGCTACAAGGAGAACGGCGTGGGCGGTCTGGTCAGTCAGGGCCTTGGCACCAGCATGCTGCAGATGGGCAACATCGTCAAGAACCCCCGTATCTGGATCGCGCCCACACTGGCCAGTGCCATCACCGGCCCGCTGGCCACCTGCGTGTTCCACTTTGAGATGAACGGTGCCGCTGTCTCTTCCGGCATGGGCACCTGCGGTCTGGTGGGCCAGATCGGCGTGTACACCGGCTGGGTCAGCGACATTGCCGCCGGCGTCAAGACCGCCATCACCCCGATGGACTGGGCTGCCATGGTGCTGCTGTGCTTTGTTCTGCCTGCCGTGCTGAGTGTGATCTTCTGCGAGATCGAGCGCAAGCTGGGCTGGATCAAAGAGGGCGACCTGAAGCTGAACTGATTTTTAAGCGGAAAAATCTTTTTGCTTTTTGATAGAGCAAATCCCGGCAGGCTACGGTCTGCCGGGATTTGTCTTTTCACGGTTAAACACGTGACGACGCTCTGCACAGGAAGCGTTCAAACGATTCGTTTCCCGTCCAGCACTGCCTGCGTGAGGGTGTCGCCTTCATACACCAGCTTGAGGGAGAAATAAGGCCGTTCCTCATTCAGCAGCCGGAAGAAGATTTTGTCGCCCTCCCAGATGGGCAGTTCAGCCGCCTTATCCTTCGGCACCCATTCCAGCACGCCTTCCCTGCAGGCATCGCCCTGCACCATCTCGCCCGTCCATTCATCAGCGGTGTACAGGTGGATGAACTCGGTCATGTTGCCCCAAATAAAGGTCAGCAGACCCCGGGCGCGGAAGCGCTTCAGCGTCAGGCCGGTCTCCTCCTTCACTTCCCGCAGCAGGCAGTCCTCCGGGCTTTCAAACCGCTCAAACTTTCCGCCTACACCGATCCATTTGTCGTGGTTGTAGTCGTCCTGCTTTTTGATGCGGTGCAGCATCAGGTAGGCATCGTCCCGTTCCAGATAACACAGCGTGGTGCTGAAAATGGGAAATTCCGGGTTCATGAAGGCTCCTAGATTCATTGAGTTCTCCTTTTTTGTGTGTAAAACCCTCTCAGGCGCTAACGCGCCAGCTCCCCCGAGGGGGGAGCTTTTTCTTCTTCCGATTTGCGCAAATAAAGCTCCCCCTTTCGGGGGAGCTGGCATTGCGCAGCAATGACTGAGAGGGTTCAAGCCTTCCGGCTTGCTCTTCCCTTGCCCGCATTGTTCAGCTTGCGCACAAGGTCGTTCTGATGCTTGCGCTGGCTGGGCGTGGGCTGCGGGTCTTTGGCCTCCTCAGCGCGGCGGCCGCTCTGGGCGGTGTCCGGATCGATGCGTTCCAGCGTCCACTCCTGATTGCCGCCGGCCACAAAGTTCCAGATCTGGGCCTGTGCACCGTTGGCGGTGTTCATGCCCACAAGGTCGATGTATTTATCCGCCAGCACATTGCGGATGCGGGTGCGCCCGCTGCGGGTGGGCTCCAGCGCCCAGCACTGACTCAGCCCGCTGGTGCGGTCCCACTGGTGCAGCCATGTGCCCTCCACCACACCGCCAAGGGCCAGATCCATCATCTTGCCGGTAAAGCGGTTGCAGATGCGCCAGCGGCCCTCGCCTGCATCCACGAACTGCCACTGCTGCCACGGATGGCCTGCATAGCTCCACAGCTGGATGGCCGCGCCGTTCTCGGTGTTGAAGTTCTTTACTTCCAGTACCTTTCCATTGGGGGCTTTGATGATATAAAATTCATTTTCCAGAATGACTGCCTGTGATGCCTTTGCCATAGAGCACGACTCCTTTCCAGTTTGGTAGCCCTATTATAGCGTATTTGTCCTTTGGCAGCAAGAATGCTTTTCCATAATCTTTTTACGTTTTATTGTGCATTTTGACATGATTCCCGCAACGATAACGTTTACGCGCAACAAAACCGTCTCTGCAGGGAATTTCTTTACACTCCGGCCTGTCTTGTGATACAATAAAGGCACACGCTTTTAGGGAGGGATTTGGAATGACCAACGAAACCTTGGAAACCATTAAAAGCCGCCGCAGCTGCCGTGCCTATAAGCCGGAGCAGATCACCGACGAAGAGCTGAATGCCGTGCTGGAAGCCGGCACCTACGCTGCCAGCGCCATGGGCCGCCAGAGCGCAAAGATCGTGGTGGTGCAGGACGCTGCCACCCGCGCCCAGCTCACCCGCATGAACGCCGCTGTCATGGGCAAGGACACCGACCCTATGTACGGCGCTCCTACCATTCTGGTAGTGCTGGCCGATGCCGGTTCCAAAAATGCCGTGCAGGACGGCAGCCTTGTCATGGGCAATCTGATGCTGGCCGCGGCCTCGCTGGGGCTGGGCAGCTGCTGGATCAACCGCGCAAAGGAAGAGTTTGAATCCGACGAGGGCAAGGCCCTGCTCCGGCAGTGGGGCATCGAGGGCGATTGGGTCGGCGTCGGCCACTGCATTCTGGGCTATCCTGCTGCAGACCCCAAGCCCGCCGCCCCCCGCAAGCCGGATTATATCGTAAAAGTATAAGGAGAACTATGAAGCCTGATTACAAGCTGGTCGCCAAGGCCAAATACATCCACGCCACCGCCGACCTTGCCAGTGAGCTCTGGCACGAGGTGTACAAGCGCTACTATCCCGCAAAGCAGCTGGACACCCTTGTGGAAGAGCTGCAGAGCGCAGACGCCATCGAAGCAGACATCGACAACGATGTGAACTATTTTCTGGTCGTTCTGGGCGGCAAAACCATCGGCTACTTTGCGTGGAAGATGGAGAACACCGCCCTGCATCTGATGCACCTGTACCTCAGGCCCGAATACCGCGGCAAGGCACTGGGCCGGGACATCGTGCTCTCCTGCGAGCGGCTGGCCCGCGGCGAGGGCAAGGGCCGTGTGTGGTGCACCGTGCACGCCAAGGCCCTGCCGGTGCAGCAGTTCTTCAAGGCCCTGCGCTACCGCAATTTAAAGCCCGCCGAGCAGGAAAACGGCACCGTCCCCCGGGACGAAGTGGTATTTGAGCACACGCTGGGCTAAAAAGCCGCAAATGCTATTGAAATTTCTCCCCGTTTGTACTACACTGGTGTAGTGTAATAAAGTGTCTGCCTGTGGGCGGCATCTGCAAAAAAGGAGAACAACATGGCAAAAGATCATCCTACCGGCCAGTCCGGTCTGTATCAGGCATTTTTGCAGCTCAAGACCCCGGAACAGTGCTACCGTTTTTTACAGGATGTGTGCAGCTATTCCGAGCTGAGCGCAATGGAGCAGCGCTACAACATTGCCGAAATGCTGGTGGACAAGCGCATCTACACCGAGATCATGGATAAGACCGGTGCATCCAGCGCCATCATCAGCCGGGTAAGCCGGGTGCTGAGTGCCAACGACAGCGTGTTACGCGCCTTGCTGGAAGCGGAAAAAGCTGCCGACGATCAAAACTGAACTTCCACACAAACCATGCCGCGTGCCGCCCGTGCGGTATGCGGCTTTTATCATTCAACCGGGAAGGCAGAAGTTCCCACGCCAGCGGGGTACTTCTATCGTTTTTCCTCATGCGGCGCAGATGCGCCGTCTTCATCAGAAACCAGGGAGGTTTGATTTTTATGAGCAAAGCTGTTGTATTTTTTGCCGAGGGCACCGAGGAATGTGAAGCCCTGCTGGTGGTCGATCTGCTGCGCCGCGCCAAGGTGGAGGTGACCGTGGCCAGCGCATCCGGCAGCCGTGAGATCGTGAGCAGCCACAAGGTGCATATCACCGCCGACGCACTGGCCGAAGAGGTGGATTATTCGGATGTGGACATGGTGGTGCTGCCCGGTGGCATCCCCGGCACCCCGAACCTTGCCGCCAACAAGACCGTTACCGACACCTGCGTTTCCTTTGCAAAGAGCGGCAAAAAGGTAGCTGCCATCTGCGCAGCACCCAGCGTGCTGGCATCTCTCGGCCTGCTGGAGGGCAAAAAAGCCACGGCGCACGCCGGTTTCCAAGACAAATTGGCCGGTGCCAAGGTGCTGGATACCGAAGTGGTAGTGGACGGCAATATCACCACCAGCTACGGTCTGGGCGGTGCCATCCCCTTTGCGCTGGAGCTGGTGCGCCAGCTGGCCGGGCAGGCTGAGGCCGACCGCATCCAGAACGCCATCGCCTACCGCCACTGAGGGAGGAAACTGAAATGCGTTTTGTCACCTGCCGCCTGCCGGACGGCGTAGAAGATCCGGCCATTCTTTCGCCGGACGGCACACAGATCTGGCCGCTGAGCTGGCTGGGCCTTTCCTATGAAACCTTGTCCGATGCCATCCCCTTTCTGACCCCGCAGGTGCGGGCAGGCCTGCAGCTTGCCATTGCGGGCATCCCGGCCCTGCCCGTGGATGCCGTGCAGCTGCAAAGCCCTATTCCCTGCCCGGCGCAGGATGTGGTGTGCCTTGGCATCAACTACATGGCCCACTCGGACGAAGCGGAGAAATACTCTGCCGATGCCTTTGCAACCAAACATCAGGATGCCATTTATTTTTCCAAGCGCGTTTCCCGCGCTGTGCCGGACGGCGGCTTTATTGAAGCTCACACTGACCTTGTGCAGAAGCTGGACTACGAATGCGAACTGGCTGTGGTTCTGGGCAAAGATGCCAGGGATGTGCCCGCCGGGCAGACAAAAGACTATGTGTTCGGCTACACCATCCTGAACGACGTTTCCGCCCGCGATGTGCAGACCGCCCACAAGCAGTGGTATTTCGGCAAAAGTCTGGACGGCTTCACGCCCATCGGCCCCTGCATCGTTACCGCAGACGAATTCGACACCTACCCGCCCAAGCTCGGCATCCGCAGCTTTGTCAACGGCGAAAAGCGGCAGGACTCCAACACCGGCCTGCAGATTTTTGACATCGACCATGTTATTCACGAGCTGACCCAGGGCATGACCCTGAAGGCCGGCACCATCATCGCCACCGGCACCCCGGCAGGTGTGGGCATGGGCATGGACCCGCCGCAGTTTTTGAAGCCCGGCGACACGGTGCGCTGCGAGATCGACGGCATTGGAAGCCTGACCAACACCGTGCGGTGAGCACTGGCATTTGTGCCAAATATCCACTGCGTTTTCCGTCTGTTTGCATGAAAATCCGCAGCGACACTGCTCTTTTGCGGGTAGGTGTGGTATACTGGAACACGCGAAATACTGCGGCCGCTGGCCGTCAAAAAGAGGTAAATGAAACATGAAAGAATACGCATTCGGCATCGATCTGGGCGGCACCACCGCTAAGATCGGCCTGTTCAAGACCACCGGCGAGCTGCTGGAAAAGTGGGAAGTTCCCACCGACACCTCCAACGCCGGTGAACACATTCTGGAAAATCTGGCCGCTGCCGTGCAGGGCAAGATGCAGGAAAAAGGCCTTGCCGCCGCTCAGGTGGAAGGCGTGGGCGTGGGCGTGCCCGGCCCTGTGCTGGACAGCCGCATCGTGCCCATCATCTGCGCAAACCTCGGCGGCTGGGGCAAGCATAATGTGGCCGAAGAACTTGGCGGTATGCTGGGCGGCATCAAGGTTCTGGTGGGCAACGATGCCAACGTGGCCGCTCTGGGCGAGATCTGGATGGGTGCCGCCAAGGGCTGCCGCAGCGCGGTCATGGTCACGCTGGGCACCGGCGTGGGCGGTGGTGTCATCGTCAACGGCAAGGTCATTGATGGCACCCACGGTGCCGGCGGCGAGATCGGCCACATCACCGTGGACCGCCACGAGACCGCTGCCTGCGGCTGCGGCAAGCACGGATGTCTGGAGCAGTATTCCAGTGCTACGGGCGTTGTGCGCTGCATGAAGAAGCTGCTGGACGAGAACCCGGATACTCCCTGCACCCTGCGCGGCACCGAGTTTGCCGCCAAGGACGTATTTGATGCTGCCCGCAATGGCGACGCCCTTGCCGCCCGTGAGGTGGACGAGATGACCGACACCCTCGGCATGGCGCTGGCCAATGTTGCCAACACCGTGGACCCGGAAATGTTCATGATCGGCGGCGGCGTGTCCCGCGCCGGTGATGTGCTGTTTGCCCCGCTGCGGGAGCATTTCAAGGTCTATGCCTTCAAGTCCTGCCGTGAGACCCCTATCGTGCCCGCCATCCTTGGCAACGATGCCGGTATCTATGGTTCTGTGCGCCTGATCGTGGGTGAATAATTCAGCGGTATTTTTTCAGAAACTTAAAAACCCGGAAACGACGGTCGTTTCCGGGTTTTTCTTTGTACGTTCAATAAAATTTACAGCGTATCTTCCCCCGGCAGCTGATTCCACAGGCGGTAGTAGACGCCCTGCTTTGCCAGCAGCTGGTCGTGGGTGCCGGATTCTACGATGCCCTCTTCGCCCAGCACAAGGATGCGGTCGTAATCCTTGATGGTGGTCAGGCGGTGGGCGATGGTCAGGGTGGTGCGGCCATGGGCCAGCTTTTCAAGGCTCTGGCCCACCAGGATCTCGCTTTCGTTGTCCAGTGCGCTGGTGGCCTCGTCCAGAATGAGGATGGGCGGGTTCTTCAGGAACACCCGCGCAATGGCGATGCGCTGCTTCTGTCCGCCGGAGAGCTTGACACCGCGCTCACCCACATAGGTATCAAAGCCGTCCTTCAGGGCCAGAATGAACTTTTCCGCCCCGGCCAGACGCGCCGCTTCCATGATCTCTTCGCGGGTGGCGCCGGGCTTGCCGTAGGCGATGTTCTGGGCCACCGTGCCGCTGAACAGGTACACGTCCTGCTGCACGATGCCGATATCCTGCCGCAGGCTTTTCAGGGTGACATGGCGGATATCCTGTCCGTCGATCAGGATGCGGCCGCTGGTCACTTCGTAGAAGCGTGGGATGAGGTTGCACAGGGTGGTCTTGCCGCCGCCCGAGGGGCCGACCAGCGCCAGCCGTTCGCCCGGCCGGATATCCAGACTGACGTTATGCAGCACCTTGTTGTGGTCGTCCGGGTACTCAAAGCTGACGTTTTCAAACCGGATGTCACCGGGGCCGGGCTGCAGCGGTACCGCATCCGGGACATCGCCGATGGTCACAGGGGTGTCCATGATCTCGGCAAAGCGCTCGATGCCGGTCATGCCGCGCTGGAACTGCTCGGCAAACTCCACGATGCGGCGGATAGTGGCAATAAGGGTGGTGACGTACAGCATATAGGCCACCATGTCACCGGCGGTGATCCTGCCGTACACCAGCGAGAGGCCGCCTGCCAGAATGACCACCAGATACATCAGGCCGTCGAACAGGCGGGTGGAGGTGTTGAAGGCACCCATGGCGTAGTAGCCGAGAGTCTTGATCTGCTCAAAATCCTTGTTGCCCTTTGCAAACTTCTCGCGTTCCTCATCCTCGGCGGCAAAGGCCTTCACGACACCCTGCCCCAGCAGGCTGTCCTCGATGGTGGAGTTCAGCTCGCCGATCTGCACGCGCTGCTGGCGGAACCGCGCCCGCAGCCGTCCGTTCAGGTAAACGGACACCACGCCCATCAGCGGCACGCAGGCGAACACCGCCAGCGTCAGCGGCACACTGGCCCGGCACAGGATAATAAAGGACACCACGATCTTGATGGCCGCAATGAAAAATTCCTCCGGGCAGTGGTGGGCAAACTCGGTCACATCGAACAGGTCGTTGGTGATGCGGCCCATGATGGTGCCCACCTTGGTGTTGTTGTAGTAGGTGTGGTCCAGCTTGAGCAGGTGGTCAAAGGCATCGCGGCGCATATCCGTCTCGATGTGCACGCCCATGATATGACCGATGCTGGACATGTAATAGCTGGCTGCACCGTCGATGATGCGCAGCACAAAATAGAGTGCTGCCAGCCGCAGCACGATGCCCACCGTCAGAGTGATGCCCACGCCCATGGCGGCGTTGGTGATGGTGCTCATGATCTTGGGCAGCACGATGTCACACAGGGTGGTCAGCGCTGCACAGAACAGGTCCAGAAACAGGGTCATTTTGTACTTTGCCAGATAGGGCAGAAACCGCCGGATCAGCGCACCGCTGCCTGCGTGGTGCGCCCCGGGGTCGTTGATTTTGGTTTTTGACATGGTTCCTCCTGTTGTAAAACCCTCTCAGGGGAGGTGGCATTGCGCAGCAATGACGGAGAGGGTTTGTTCTCTTACTTTTTACTGTAATCCCGCTCGCCGTAAATGGCGGTGCCGATGCGCACAAGGGTGGCACCCTCCCGGATGGCGTTTTCAAAGTCGCCGCTCATGCCCATGGAGAGGGTCTCCATGGACACGTTGGAATAGCCGCGCTCTCCGGCCTGCACAAACAGCTTGTACACCTCGGCCAGATAGCGGCGGTTGCGGGCATCGTCGTCGTTCACGGGCGGAATGGCCATCAGCCCCTTGACCCGGATGTGCTCCTGTGCGGCAGCAGCATCCAGCAGCGGCCAGAGCGCTTCCGGTGCCACGCCGGTCTTGCTCTCCTCGCCGCCGATGTTCACCTCCAGCAGCACGTTCTGCACGATGCCGGCCTTGGCTGCTTCCTTCTCGATGGCGTTCAGCAGATGCTCGCTGTCCACGCTTTGGATGAGGCTGGCACGGCCCAGCACTTTTTTAATTTTGTTCGTCTGCAGATGGCCGATAAAGTGGCTGGGCTTGCCGCAGTAAGCACCTGCGTCAAAGTTTGCGCACAGCTCCTGCACATGGTTCTCACCGAACACATCAATGGGCAGGGCTGCGCTTGCAGCCACGGTCTGTGCCGTGCGGGTCTTGCAGGCGGCGCACAGCTGCACCGCTGCCGGGTCGCGGCCTGCTTCACGGGCCGCGGCTGCCATCTTTTCCCGGATCTCTGCCACGGCCTCCTGCATCTGTTCCAGATTCTTTTCTGCCATGATGCTCAGTCCTCCTCGGTATACTTGGCGCGTTCGCCGCCGATGAGCTTCGGGCGGGTGCGGGCGCACAGAATGTTCGCTTCACCAATTTTGGAAAGGCTCAGCCGCACCGGCACTGCCACCCTTCTGAGGTGCATCCCGATCAGGGTGCCGCCGATATCAATGCCTGCATGGGCACGGATCTCTTCCACGGCCACCGGCTCCCGGAACTTCTTCCAGCAGGTAGTGGCCCAGCTGCCGCCTGCGTGGGGGCGCGGCACCACGCACACCTCTTCCCAGCCGTATTTTTCGGCGGCTTCGCGCTCGATGATAATAGCGCGGTTCAGATGCTCACAGCACTGCGCGGCCAGCCAGATGCCGTTTTCGGCCAGCACCGGTGCCACGCCTGCATACACGGCCTGTGCCGCCTCGAGGCTGGAATCCTTGCCGATGTGCCCGCCCACGATCTCGCTGGACGAGCAGCCCACCACGAACACATCGCCCTTTTTCAGCTTTGCTTCGGCCAGCAGTTCGGTCACTGCCTGCCGGGCCTGCATCTCGATTTGTTTTTTGAATTCTTCTGTCATAAAAAACACCTCGGTTTTTATCAAAGATCAAAGATTTGCACTGCGCACCTTTTCGCTGCCTGCAAGGCCGAGATACAGCCTGCTCTCCACCGGGCACAGAGCTGTCACACCGCCTGCACCCTTGCTGGAGACCGTCCGCTTCCAGCTGCCGTCTGCCGTATCCACAGCTTCCGCGCAGGGCGCATCGGCAGGCAGGCTGAATAGCTTTTCCTGCAGATTCCGGCCTGCACGCAGGGCAATGCCCCGCAGCAGGGTGCTGTCGGCGTTCTTTTCCAGCCAGCTGCTGCGCGCCCACCGGTAGCCGATGTACAGGGTGCCGTCTTCATCCATAGCAAGCGCACCGGGATACCCCGGCAGGCCGGAAACAAAGCTTTGGCAGTTTTTACCGCCCGCCGTCAGGTCGCGGGCATCGGCGGCAGCGCTCCACACACAGCGGTTCCCAAGGTCAGCCACGAACAGCGTGCTGCCGTCCCGGCTCAGGGCCAGCCCGGAAGCACCGGCCACACCGCCCAGCACCTTCTGCACCGTGCGTGCTGCCGGGTCGTATACATACACGCAGCCCGTGCCGGTGTGGGCCAGCAGTTCGGTGCGCAGAGTGCTCTCCAGTCCGTCCGCGGCACTGGCACTGGCAGCAACCGCAAAGTAGATCCTGCCGTCCGGCGCGGCTTCCACCGCTGAGACAGCCCCCAGCGGTGCACCGTCGATCTGGGTCACTACCTGCTCCACCGCCGTGCCCCAGCTGTCGTGGGCGGCGCGGCACAGGCTGCCGCTGCCGGGCGTGAGGATGCTCAGCCACAGGTCCCCGCTGCCGTCAAAGGCAAAACCGGTCAGCTCACCGTCCACGGAAAGGATGGCCGCATCGTGTCCGCCGTCGGTGCGTACAAGGTCGCTCGTGCGCTTTTTTAAGGCTGCGCCGTCGTATGCTGCGGCATACACAAGGCCGTCCTGTGTGCGGATGCAGTCCACACCCTGATATTCGCCCAGATCCAGCGTTCCCTTATGATCGGTGGCAAGGGCCGTCTGTGCTGCACCGGTATCCTGCCGGACATCTGGCGCGGTGTAGCCTTGCGGCGGTGTATCGATGGGCCGGAACACCAGTGCATACACCAGCGCCAGCAGGATGCACACGCCAAACACCGTGCTGGCCGTGCGGAACCGCTTGAGCAGCGCGTCCCGCTCCACCGCCATCTGGGCCGCATACTCGGCACGGCGGCGGGCAGCGCGGGCATTGGCGCGGTTTGCCCGGCGCATCCAGCGATCCACGAACAATGCCACCTGCGGCCCGATGGTGAGCGACGCAATGGCAAGGATGAGCAGAAATTCAATAAGTCCGATCCTCATAGGGCTTTTTCCTTTATCTTCAGAGCTTTTTCAGGGGGGTATCCCCTTATCGTTTCAGTATAGCATCTGTGGCGCGGCAGGTCAAGCACCCAACTCTGTCTCCCGGCTTTTGCCGCCGCCTGCCGCCTTTTTCTCCATCTTTCCTGCCAAAGCCTTTTTTGCCGTGCTGAAATATGCTATACTGATTATAAATATGGCATTCTGCACCGGAATGCCGCGTGTCAGTGTAAAAGAGGATAACATGGAAGCATTCAAATATAATGTGCAGCCGGGCCGCTACCGGCATTTCAAGGGCAACGAATACGAAGTGCTGGGCATGGCCCGCCACAGCGAGACCGAAGAGGAAATGGTGGTGTACCGCGCCCTGTACGGGGAACGCGGGCTTTGGGTGCGTCCTGCCGCCATGTGGTGCGAGACCGTGGAGCGGGACGGCAAAGTGCAGCCGCGCTTTGTGCGCATTGAGGAGTGAACCGGCAGTTTTTGCCGATGGGATAAAACGGAGGGTGATACTTTTGTACAGTGAACAGAAACAGGCGCTTGCCGCCGAACTGAGCTTCAAGCATCCGGCAGTGCTGGCTGTCAGCGGTTCCGCAGGCAGCGGCAAGACCGCTCTGCTGGCCGCGCTGCTGCCGGTGCTCAAGAGCCGCGGGCTGAAGGTGGGCGTGATCCGCGAGGCTGACGATCTGCGCCTGCCCGCCGAGACCGACCGCCTGCATGAGGCCGGTGCCGAGGGTGTGGCCGTGTTTACTGCCGGGCGCTATCTGCTTACCGAGCAGTTCCGCCTGAACGAGCAGGACCTGCTGGCTTTGTTCGAGCGCCACGGCTACGACCTTGTACTGCTGGAAGGCTTTGGCGACAGCGGCTGGGCCAAGATCGAGGTGGTGCGCAGCTCGGTCAGCCCGGTGGGCACCGCGTTCCAGCCCATGGCCATCGTGGGCGATGTGCCGGGCGCTGATTTCGCACTGGACGATCCTGCTGCTCTGGCAGACTGGATCGAGAACCAGATGCCGTCCCTGTAACGGAGGTTCTGCATGAAACTCATCCGTACCGAAGACGCTGTCGGGCAGGTGCTCTGCCACGACATCACACAGATCATTCCCGGCCAGTTCAAGGGAGCACGCTTCCGCAAAGGGCACATCGTCCAGCCGGAGGATATCCCCGTGTTGCTCTCCATTGGCAAAGAGAATCTCTATGTCTGGGAGAAGCGCCCCGGCATCCTGCACGAGGACGAAGCCGCTGCCCTTTTGTACAAGGCAGCGGCGGGCCGCAACATCCACGGCACTGAGCCGAAGGAAGGCAAGATCGAACTGGTTGCCGACTGCGACGGTCTTTTGAAGATCGACCGCGCCGCCCTGCTGGCCGTGAACCGCACACCCCAAATGATGATCGCTACCATCCACGGCGACCTGCCCGTGAAAAAGGGCCAGAAGCTGGCCGGCACCCGCATCATCCCGCTGGTGATCGAGCAGGAGAAGATGGATGCCATGCAGGCTGCGGCAGGCAGCGAGCCCATCCTGAACGTGCTGCCATTCCACCCGAAAAAGTTTGCGGTCATCACCACCGGCAGCGAGGTATTCAAGGGACGCATCGAGGACAAATTCACCCCCATTCTGGTGGGCAAGCTGGCCGAATACGGCTGCGAAATGACCTATCACAAAACCTGCGACGATGACCCCGCCGGGATCACCGCCGCCATTCTGGAAGCAAAGGCCGCAGGCTGCGAGCTGATCTTTACCACCGGCGGCATGAGCGTAGACCCCGACGACCGCACGCCGCTTGCCATCAAGAACACCGGTGCCGAGATCATCACCTATGGCGCACCGGTGCTGCCGGGTGCCATGTTCCTTGTGAGCTATCTGGACGGTGTGCCGGTGTGCGGCCTGCCCGGCTGCGTGATGTACGCCAAGCGCACCATTTTTGACCTGCTGCTGCCGCGCCTGCTGGCCGACGACCCCATCACTGCCGAGGACATTGCCCGGCTGGGCGAGGGCGGGCTGTGCTTAGGCTGCGCCGAATGCCACTGGCCCAACTGCGGCTTCGGGCATTGCTGAAACCCTCTCAGTCAAAGCCTTACGGCTTTGCCAGCTCTCCCAAAGGGGAGAGCTTTATCAAGGTAAAAATTATGAGCGAAACAAAACTTTCTCATTTTGATGCGTCCGGCAGCGCTGTGATGGTGGATGTGAGCGAAAAGCCCGTCACTGCACGGCAGGCTGTGGCCCGCGGCATCATCACTATGAATGCGGCAGCCTTTGCCGCTGTTCGGGACGGCACCGCCCAGAAGGGCGACGTGCTGGGCGTGGCCCGCATTGCAGGCATCATGGCGGCCAAGCGCACCAGTGAGCTGATCCCCCTGTGCCATCCGCTGCCGCTGAGCAAGCTGACTGTGGATTTTCACCTTCTGCCCGAACAGCAGGCCGTAGAGGCCGTGTGCACCGCCAGGACCATCGGTGTGACCGGCGTGGAAATGGAAGCTCTGACCGGCGTTTCTGCCGCGCTGCTCACCATCTACGATATGTGCAAGGCCGTGGATAAGGGCATGGAGCTGGGCGAGATCCACTTGGTCGAGAAGACCGGCGGCAAGAGCGGGCACTATGTGCGGGCCGAGGGCGGCTATGTTTGATGCATACGGCCGCAATATCCACTATCTGCGCCTTTCGGTCACCGACCTGTGCAACCTGCGCTGCCGCTACTGTATGCCGGACGGCGTGCCAAAGCTGGCCCACGAAGATATTCTGACCTATGAGGAATTTCTGCGGCTGGCTGCGCTGTTCGCCCAGTGCGGCATCGACACGGTGCGCATCACCGGCGGTGAACCGCTGGTGCGCCGGGGCGTGGAACAACTGACGGCGGGCCTGAAAGCCATTCCCGGCATCCGCCGCGTTGCCCTTACCACCAACGGCGTGCTGCTGGCCCAGAAGCTGCCCGCCCTGCTGGCGGCGGGCCTTGACAGCGTGAACATCAGCCTTGACACCTTGCACCCGGAGACCTTCCGGCGCATCACCGGCAAAGACGAGCTTGCCGCCGTGCAAAACGGCATCCGGGCGGCCCTTGCCAGCGGCATACCGGTCAAGCTGAACTGTGTGCCGCAGCCCGGCGTGAACGAGGGCGAGCTGGAAAGCCTTGCTGCCTTCGCACAGGAGCATCCGCTGCAGGTGCGCTTTATTGAGATGATGCCCATTGGCTTTGGTGCCGGGCTGCCCGGCCTTTCCGGCCCGAAACTGCTGGAGCGCTTTTACCGCCGCTGGCCGCAGCTGCAGCCGGTGACCGGTGCGGCCTTTGGCGATGGGCCGGCGGTGTATTATTCTGCGCCCGGCTGGCGCGGCAGCATTGGGTTGATTGCTGCCGTGCACGGCAAATTCTGCGCTTCCTGCAACCGGGTGCGGCTGACAAGTCAGGGCTTTCTGCGTCCGTGCCTTGCCAGCGAATCCGGCACCGACCTGCGTGCTCTGCTGCGCAGCGGCGCGGACGACGCGGCCCTTTTGCAGGCCATTCAAAACACGATTCTGGCAAAACCCCGGGAACATCACTTCGGCCAAGGCTCCATGCCCGCCACACGAGGGATGTACCGGATCGGAGGATAACACAAATTTATGGGTAAAATTCTGGCTATCTGCACAAGCCCCCGGCGCGGCACCTTGAAAACGCCGGTGCCGTCCGCTGTTCTCACCCCGGAGTGGGGTATTGTGGGCGATGCCCACGGCGGCAGCTGGCACCGGCAGGTCAGCCTGCTGAGCGCGGAAAAAATTGAAGCTTTCCGTCAAAAGCTCTGGGTGGACTACGGTGCCTTTGGCGAAAATCTGGTGGTGGAAGGGTTCGATCTTGCCACCCTGCCGGTGCCCAGCTTTTTTGCCATTGGGGATGCCGTGCTGGAAATGACCCAGATCGGCAAGGAGTGCCACAGCGACTGCGCCATCCGCCGGCAGACCGGCGACTGCATCATGCCGCGGGAGGGCGTGTTCGCACGGGTGGTAAAAGGCGGCACCATCCACACCGGCGACGAGATGAAGCTGCTGCCCACCCCGGCAGATCTGCCCCTGCGCGCGGCGGTGATCACCCTTTCCGATAAGGGCAGCCGCGGCGAACGGGAGGACAAAAGCGGCCCGCTCATTGTGGAGATGCTCACCGCCACAGGCTACAAGGTGGAGGAAGCGCTGCTTCTGCCGGACGATGCCGCCCAGCTCAAAACCCAGCTGCTGCGCCTTGCGGATGCCCGTCAGGTGAACCTGATCCTCACCACCGGCGGCACCGGCTTTGCGCCCCGGGATATCACCCCGGAGGTGACTTTGAGCGTAGCCGAACGCAACGCGCCCGGCATTGCCGAGGCCATGCGGTACCATAGCCTTACCATCACACCGCGCGGGATGCTCAGCCGCGGTGTCAGCGTGCTGCGCGGCAAGACCCTGATCGTGAACCTGCCGGGCAGCCCTAAGGCCGTAAAAGAAAACCTCGAGTACATCCTGCCCAGCCTTGCGCACGGCATCCGCCTTGCCGCCGGGCTGGACGGCGAATGCGCCCGGAAGTAAAAAAGTATCCCGGTGGGCGGCACCGCATCCTGTACCGTATCAAATGCAAAGATTCATTTTAAAAACAGGAGCGCTTATCATGAACAACACTAAAATTTCCCGCCGCAGCTTTCTGGCTGCTGCCGGTATCGCCGGTGCCGCTGCGGCCCTGACCGCCTGCGGCTCCTCCGCTTCCAGCACTGCATCTTCCGTGGCAGGCTCTGCCGTTGCTTCTTCTGAAACTGCCGGTGGATCCATGGAGCTGATCGTGTTTGCCGCCGCATCCCTCACCGAGACCCTCACCGCCATCGGCGAGATCTACTCTGCCGAGAACCCCGGCGTGACCTTCAGCTTCAACTTCGACTCCTCCGGCACCCTCAAGACCCAGATCCAGGAAGGCGCGGACTGCGACCTGTTCATCTCCGCCGGTCAGAAGCAGATGAACCAGCTGGACAGCACCGCTTCCGCCGATGTGAACACCGAAGGACTGGACTTCGTGGACAGCGATTCCCGCGTGGACCTGCTGGAGAACAAGGTCGTTCTGTGCGTGCCCGAGAATGGCGATAAGGGCATCGACAGCTTCGATTCTCTGGCCGAGCACCTCAAGGCCGGGGACATTCTGTTCTGCATGGGCAACAGCGATGTGCCCGTGGGCCAGTACACCCAGAAGATCCTTGCCTACTACGATCTGAACGAGGAAGCACTGGCCGCAGCCGGTGTCATCACCTACGGCTCCAACGTCAAGGAGGTCACCACCCAGATCACCGAAGCCAGCGTGGATGCCGGTGTCGTGTACTGCACTGATGCCTACAGCGCAGGCCTGACCCCCGTGGATGAGGCCACCAAGGAGATGTGCGGTCAGGTCATCTATCCTGCCGCCGTGCTGAAGGCCGCCCCCAACGCCGAGGCTGCCAGGGAGTTTCTGGCCTATCTGCAGACCGACCGCGCCGCCACCGTGTTCGAGAGCGTGGGCTTCACCGCACTGTAAATCCGTTGTTTTTCAAAGCTTCCCCTCCGGGGGAAGCCTTTTTATTCGGAGGTATCATTTATGGACTGGTATCCCCTTTGGAACAGCCTGCGCATCGCCCTCGTCAGCTGCGCGGCGGTGTTCTTCCTTGGCATTTTTGCCGCCTACTATATTGCCAAGCTGCCGCGCACTGTCAAAGGCGCACTGGACGTGGTGCTCACCCTGCCCATGGTGCTGCCGCCCACGGTGGTGGGCTATTTTCTGCTGCTTTTGTTCGGCGCAAAGCGGCCGCTGGGTGCCTTTTTCATGGAGCATTTCGGCGTAAAGCTGGTCATGAACTGGTACAGTGCCATCTTTGCATCCATCGTGGTGGCCTTTCCGCTGATGTACCGCACGGCGCGCGGCGCGTTTGAAAGCTTTGACGAAACGCTGGCATGGTCGGCGCAAACGCTGGGCCAGTCGGGCGTGTGGATCTTCTGGCGGGTGCGGATGCCCTGCTGCCGTCAGGGCATTCTGGCCGGCACGGTGCTGGCCTTTGCCCGCGCGCTGGGCGAGTACGGTGCCACCAGCATGATCGCAGGCTACACCCCCGGCAAGACCGCCACCATTGCCACCACCGTGTACCAGCTGTGGCGCACCAACGACGAAGCCGGTGCCATGCGCTGGGTACTGGTGGATATCGTGATCTCGGCAGTGGTGCTGCTGGCCGTGAATCTGCTGGAGAAAAAACAGAAAGCAGGTGGCCGCGCATGAGTCTTGAAGTGAACATTACCAAAAAGCTGGATGGCTTTACCCTTCACGCCAACTTTGCCGCGCGCAGCACCGCCACAGCCATTCTGGGCGCGTCCGGCTGCGGCAAAAGCATGACCCTGCGCTGCATTGCCGGTATCGTAAAGCCGGATGCGGGCCGCATCGTACTGGACGGCCGGGTGCTGTTTGACAGCGCCCAGCACATCGACCTGCCGCCGCAGCAGCGCGGCGTGGGCCTGCTGTTCCAGAACTACGCACTGTTCCCCAACATGACCGTGGAGCAGAACGTGCTCTGCGGCCTGAAAGCCGAAAAAGACAAGGCCGCCCGCAAGGCCCGCTGCGCCGAAATGCTGCAGGCCATGCGGCTGGAATCCCTTGCCAAGCGCTACCCGGCCCAGCTTTCCGGCGGACAGCAGCAGCGCACCGCGCTGGCACGCATCCTTGTGGGCAGGCCCAAAATTCTGATGCTGGACGAGCCGTTCAGTGCGCTGGACAGCTACCTGCGCGAGGAAGTGGAGGGCGAAGTGGGCAGCCTGCTGGCCGGGTTTGGCGGCACGGCGCTGCTGGTCACCCACAACCGTGATGAAGCCTACCGCCTGTGCCGGGATATGATCGTGATGGATGGCGGGCAGGTGCTGCGCACCGGCGGCACCAAAGAGGTGTTTGCAGACCCGCAGAGCACCACCGCTGCACGGCTGACAGGCTGCAAGAACATTCTGTCCTGCACCCGCGTGGATGCCCACACCGTGCGCCTGACTGGCTGGGATGCGCCCCTTCACCTTGCCGCCGAGGTGCCGGAAACCTGCACCGCCGTGGGCATCCGCGCCCACGACTTTGCCCCCTGCGCACCAGCTGCGCCGAACGCTCTGCCGGTGCAGCTGAACTCCACCAGCGAGAATCCCTTTGACTGGAACCTGATCTTTACCGCGCCGGACGGCACCACCCGCCTGTGGTGGAAGGTGAGCAAGACGAACCTGACCGCTGCGTCGCCGGAGGCACCGGCGTTTCTGGGCACTGCACCGCAGAACATCATGCCGCTGGGGTGACGGACAGCACGCCGGGGATTTTCTTCAGCGCTTCCTGATCGACCTTGTTCAGGTCCTTGACCGCGAACCGCAGTCGGATCATGCAGTGTGCCACGCTGGAAATGTTCTCGGGGCCGCCCACCAGCTGAACCACTCCCGCAGCAGGTTCTGCTTGGCCTGCTCGGTGGGCGCGAAGTTGTATTTTGCCAGCACGCCCACCGCCTGCCGGTTGAGCTCCTCCGGATAGGGGGAATCCAGATCGTAGGTGCGCAGTCCGGCTTCCACATGGCCCACCGGGATGCGCAGGTAAAAGCAGGCCAGTGCTGCCGCACCTTATCCACAAGCTCACTATTATATGCGCCAAACTCGGAATTGTGCAGGTCGGAAAGCACCACCATCCGGCTGGGCCTGCGGTCTGCCCTGCAAACTCCGGCTGTGCAGGGCCGTTTTTCTGTGGTATACTGGTACTGGAAGCAGCCCGCCGCTGCGGGCACTTTTTTTGAAAAGCATTCACGCAAACTTCACAGCTTTTTTTTATTCTTGCTGTATGATATTCTGGTCAAGAAGTCTATTATTGAGGAAGGTGTCTGTATTATGGCTAAGATCCTGATCGTTGACGATGAGCCGCGTATCCGCGAGCTGATCCGCGAACATTTACAATATTCCGGTTATATCTGTGAAGAGGCCGCTGACGGCACAGCTGCGCTGACCCAGCTTTCCGGCGGGGCCTTCGATCTGGTCATTCTGGACCTGATGATGCCGTTCATGGACGGTATGACCTGCCTGCGGGAGATGCGCGCCCGCCACATCAACACGCCGGTCATCATCCTGACCGCCCGCGGCGAGGAATACGACAAGCTGGCCGGCCTGGAGAGCGGTGCCGACGACTACGTTGTCAAGCCCTTCTCTCCCCGTGAGCTGGTAGCCCGCGTCAAGGCCGTGCTGAACCGCACCATGCCCAAGCCCGCCGCTGCCTCCGACACCATGACCTTTGGTGAGCTGACCATCGACACGGCCAGCCACACGGTGCGCGTTTCCGGCGAGGAGGTGGCCCTGACCCCCAAGGAGTTCGACCTGCTGGTGTTCCTTGCTTCCAACAAGGGCATCGCCCTCAGCCGTGAAAAGATCCTGCAGAAGGTGTGGAACTACGACTACTTTGGCGAGGACCGCACCGTGGATACCCATGTCAAAATGCTGCGGGGCCATCTGGGCAAGTGCCGCAGCTACATTGCTACCGTGTGGGGCATCGGCTACAAATTCGACCCCGACGCAACGCGCTGATAAAGGAGCGGAGGATTCATGCGGCACCATCACTCCCCCGGCATCCGCGGCCAGCTGATGTGGTTTTTGTGTTGTATCTGTCTGTTCCTGCTGGCACTGGTGTGGTTTCTGTCCACCCAGCTGCTGGAACCGCTGTACACCAAGCACATTGAAAAACAGCTGACCACTCAGGCAGAAAGCATCACCGCCGAGCTGGACAAGGCTATTGCAAACGGCGAAGCCCTTTCGGCATGGTCTTTTGGCCATCTTACGGTCAACACCGCGTTTTTTGACCGGCTTGCCACTCAGCTGTACGCCAGCGGTTCGCTGAACAGCTTCTGTGTGGATATTTCCGATACCACCATGCGCACGATCTATAAGATCGAGAACCAGTCCTACTGCAACCTGCACGAAACGCTGCTCTCGGATTCCGCCAACAACGATATGATCGTTTCCACCGCTGTGGCCATGCGCAAGAAATGCCGCACCACCGGCGGCTTTGTGCAGACCCTGAATCCGCCGCGGCTCTCCGGCTCGGCACAGCTGCTGGTAGGGCGCAACACCTCCGGCGGCGAGTACACCGTTCTGGTCACTACCAGCCTTGTGCATGTGGCCGAAGCCGGCAAGGTGCTGAGCACCGTGCTGCCCATGGCAGCGGCGCTGATCTTTGCCTTTGCCATGACGGCGGCATGGCTGTTCAGTGAGTGGTTCACAAAGCCGCTGCGCCAGCTTTCCAGCGCTGCCCGCCAGATGGCCATGGGCAACTATGCCGTGCAGGTGGATACCCGCCGCAGCGATGAGCTGGGCGATCTGGCCCGGGACTTCAACCACATGGCAAGCGAGGTGCAGCATTCTTCGCAGATGCAGCGCGATCTGCTGGCCAACGTCTCCCACGACCTGCGCACCCCGCTGACCCTTATCAAGGGCTATGCCGAGACGGTGCGCGACATTACCGGCGACGACAAGGCCCACCGCGATGAGCAGATGAACATTATCGTGGACGAGACCGACCGCCTGACCGCACTGGTCTCCAGCGTGATGGAGCTGAGCAAGGTGACCAGCGGTGCCGACAAATGCGAGCGCGTGCACTTTGATATGGGCCAGCTGTGCGACGAGGTGAGCGAACGGTACGATGCCATCTGCGCCCAGAACGGCTGGCAGCTCCAGCTGGAGCTGCCGGACGAGGAACTGCCCGTTTACGCAGACCCCAACATGATGCAGCGCGCACTGCATAACCTGCTGGGCAACGCCATGCACCACATCGGCAAAGACGGCATCTTCATCCTGCGGGCCCAGCGCTGCACCGAGGGCGTGCGGGTAGAGGTGGAGGACCACGGCCCCGGCATCTCTGCCGACGACCTGCCCTATATCTTTGATCGGTACTACCGCTCCCGTTCGGATGCCGGCAAGCAGGGCACCGGTCTGGGCCTTTCCATCACCAAGGCCATCTTCCAGCAGCACGGCTTCCGCTTTGGTGTGCAGAGTGCCATCGGCATGGGCACTACGTTCTGGTTCATCATGAACGACCTGCCCGCCAATGCAGCCGAGATGGCCGGGCAGGAATAATCAGGAATAATTTTAAAGCCGGGATGACCGTGTGGTCGTCCCGGCTTTTGCTTTTTCTATAGAGCATCGTTTCTGCCCGCAATGCTGCGGCCATTCCAAATGATTTACTGGCTGGAATCTGCTGTGCGATAAATCCCGAATGTATTATCCGGTGCGGGCATTTCCACCCGGGAAGCGCGGTCGTTCACGGCCCACATCATCCAGCCCATTGCAGCCAGTGCCGCCAGAATGATGATCCATTTGACAAAATTCGGCAGTTTTTTCATAGAAGATCCTTCAAATCCGTTTTATACTTTATTTTATATTTTCTGCTTTTATTCCGGTCTGCAAAGTTTCCGTGCACATCTGAGCAGCTCTTCGGCCTGCTGGCTGTCCAGCTGCTTCACCCATGCACCGCGCGCTGCTGCGCCCTCGCCGGTGCTGCCCGCTTCGGCAAAGCTGGCAAGGTCCGAGTCGGTGCGGCTCTGCCAGGGCGAAAAGCCTTCCGGTGCAATGTGGGCTCCCAGACGGCAGTCCAGCACGGCAGTCTTTCCGGTGGGCCGCCACGGCCTGCCCAGAAACACCGTGCCCGCCGGGCAGTCGTCCGAAACAAAGTCGCAGTCCCAGAACACAAACCCGAGGCCATCGGCACGGCCCGAGGGCGCCGTGACGTAGCTTGCAGGCAGGTGGTTATTCACGGTGCGGATGGTGCACTGCTCAAACAGAGCGTCCGCGCCGCCAAAAATAAAATCGATATCTCCCGCGATCTCGCAGTGCCGGTAATACTGGGCCGTCGGGCGGCGGGGCGCAAAACGGCCCGGGCCAAGGAAGCCATCCTTCTCCCGCTCCTTCTCCGGCAGAGGGGCGCAGAACAGCGTATCCTGATTGCCTAGCAGCCGCACATTCTCAAAGAGGGTGTGTGAGCAGTCCACATAAGCCGCCACGGCCTGCCCCACCTTTGCCCCGGGGCCGGCATCGTTTTCAATGGTCAGATCCCGCACCCGCAGTTCTATCCCCCGGAAAAACGCGGTATAGCTGCGGAAGGTGTGGGTGGGCCTGCCGTCCGGGTGCGGCAGCCTGCCGCCGTCGCCCCACACGATGCGGGTGCTTTCCATGCCTGCGCCGATCAGGGTGATATCCTGTTTTTCGCACACCAGCTTTTCGCGGTAAACGCCCGGGCCAATGCGGATCTCTGCTGCGCAGGCATAAGGCACGGCCAGCACCGCTTCGGACACCGAAGCAAAATCGCCGCTGCCATCCTGCGCTACGGTTATGGTAAGCATGTTTCTGTCCTCCCGTTTTGTTTCTATGCTTCCATAGTATACCTTCTCCTCCGTCGAAAATCAACGAAGTTTGTATGAACATCAAACGCATTTTTCCAGCCGCAGCACCGCCGCCGTAATGTCGTCCGGCCTGCCGGTCTTCTGGGCGCGCACGCGGGCCGTTTCCACCAGCGTCTTTGCAACTTTTTCCGGCGCATCTCCTGCCGCAGCGGAAAGCTCCAGCTGCTTTGCCACCCAGCCCGGACCGTCCACCAGCAGCCCGTCCGAGACCAGCACCGCATAATCGCCCACCGTCAAATGCACCACCCGGCTCTGGCCGTTCACTCCGCCCAGAATGCCCACCGGCAGGCTGGTGTCGCCCACAGCACGCACCCGCCCTCCGTGCACAAGGAAGCCCGGTGCCGCACCGGCCTTGAACAGCCTTGCCGTGCCGGTGTAAAGATCCACGCTGATGAGGTCCAGCGTGGCACCGCTCTCATCCTCACTTTTCAGGGCAAGGGCCACGTTGACCAGCCTTGCCGCCAGCTCTGCGGTAAAGCCCGCCTTGAGCAGCCGGGCCGTCAGCTCAGCGGCAAGGTTGCCATCCACGGCTGCAGGCCTGCCGGTGCCCATGCCGTCGCACAGGATCATCTGCGCTGCCGCCGGGCTGCAGAACTGCTGCACCGCATCGCCGGAAATACTGCCCCGCGCCGCCGCGCCCGCCATGCCGAACACGGCCCGCAGCACAGGCTTTTCGCTGAACAGCAGGGTGGTCATTCCCTTGCAGGAAAGCACCTGCGGCACTTCCAGCGTGCGGCGGCAGATGCGGCCCACCTCCCCGGCCAGCGCGGCCAGCTCCTGCGCCGAGAAGCGGGTGCGCGGCAGCGTGACCGCCGCATGGGTGCGGCCCAGATCATCCAGCGTGACGGCACACTCCTGCGGCGGAGTGCCAAGCTGCGCAAAAAAGTCCGCCACCCGGCCGGATTTATAGGGTTCCGGGTCGCCCGGACGGCCCAGCTGTTCTCCCAACACGCCCAGCGCTTCGGCCACGGCGCTGTACTGCTCGGTCAGGGCAGTGCGCATGGCTTCGGCATGAAGGCGGGCCTCCTTGCGGCTGCGGTACAGCGCAAAGGAGCGGTTTGCCGCTGCGCACAGTGCTGCCGGGTGGATGCACCGGGATAATTGCCCGGGCAATTGAGTCGTTTCCAGCCCGCCGCTGCTTTCCAGCAGAGGGCGCAGTGCTTCCATGCCCTCCAGCGTGGCGGCATACTCCTGCTTCCAGCAGGTATCCCGCCGTCCGCAGTTAAAACAAAGGGTATCATGTGTATTATCAATTACCCAATGGAAATCCTCACGCCGGTGCGGCAGCGTTTCGTAGACATCGTTCACGGTCTCTGCCAGCGATGCAAGGCTCTGGGACACCTGTTCCAGCCGGGTGGCCGCTGCACTGTACTGCTGCGGCTGGGCCTGCCCTGCCTGCGGCTTTTCTTCCGGCTCCGGCACAAGCCATGCTGCGGGCATGGCCGCTACGGCCGTGATGCCGATGCAGACGTTCAGCAGATATTGGAACGCGCTCCCGGGCGGCTGCACACAGAGTGCACCGGTCACGCAGCCGCCCGCGTAGGCGGCTACCGTTTCCATGCGCCGTCCGGGTGCCAGCACTGCCGCTGCCACCGTGGCACAGGCAAGGCCGGATGCCGCAAAGCTGAGAGCCGGGTCTGCCGCGCATAGCGCAGCGCCCAGCACCGCGCAGGCCGCAAGCGCGGCTTTGGCCTGCCCTTTGCTGCATAAATACAGTTCCAGCGCCGCGCAGACGATCACGCCCGGCAGCAGCTGCCACAGCTGCACACTGCCCAGCGCCGCCGCTGCGGCCGCACCCACCAGAAGCATCCCGGCACCCGGCTTTTCGGGCGCGAACTGCCGCAGACAAAAGCCCATGGCTGCGGCCAGCAGGGCATCTGCTGCACTGTAAAACACCAGCTCTGCCCCGCCGCCGCCAAAGGCAAAGCACAGCGCCACACCCACCAGCGTGCCGCAGCCCGCCAGCACCGCTGGGGTCAGTGTTCTGGCACCCATCCACCGCGCTGCCACTGCAGCACCCAGTGCGCACAGCATACAGACACTGCGCAGCGAGAGCGCGCCAAACCCGTGCAGCAGTACACCCAGCGCCGCACCCGCCGCACAGGGGGCAAAGCAGTCCTCTGCAAAGCCCAGCACAAAGCCCAGACCAAAAGGCATCAGTGCACCGTACAGAACGGCCCAGCCGCCCGCAAATCCCACTGCCACAGCCGCCAGCCTGCGCGCTGCCGGGCGCAGCTCTGCCCGCCGTGCCAGTGCTGCCCGCTGTCTGTTCTGCCGCCCGACCGCTGCCAGACCCATCCGCTCTGTCATAAAAACTCCCCGCTTTCCGGCGGGGCGTTGTGGTCCTGTTCCCCGCGCTTTCTGCATATACTGTAGCGCGGGCGCGCGGCGATTTTTGGCGCGGTGCAGTGTTCTGCCGCAAACCGGCCCAAAGACGCAAAAAAGCCCTGCAGCGTTCAAAAATGCTGCAGAGCTTTGTGGTTTTATGGCAAAAATCAGCCGTTCAGCTTTTCAATTGCCGCTTTTACGCGGGCAAGGGTGGTTTCGCGGCCCATCATGCAGGCAAGGTCGGTGCCGCCGCCGGGGGTGCGCTGCTTGCCAGAAAGGGCAATGCCCAGCGGGTACAGCAGCCAGCCGTTCTTCTTGCCCAGTTCCTCAGCCTTGGCCTTGCAGGCATCGAAGACGGCATCGCGATTGCCAAAATCCAGTGCTTCGTCGCTGAGCACAGGCAGCAGGGCTTCCAGTGCCTCCTTGGCGGTCTCCGGGGTGGTCTTCTGCTTCTTGTTGGCGTACATGCTCACATCGTACTCGGGCATCGCATCAAAGAAATCCAGCTGCTCCGGGATCTCGCCCAGCACTTCGCAGCGGGGCTGCAGGTTTGCGCACAGCAGCTTTTTGTCGATAGAGGTGTGCACGGCCTTGTCGATCCACGGCTCCGCCTTCTTCTGGAACTCTTCCGGGGACAGGCGGCGGATATATTCCGCGTTGATGGCCCGCAGCTTGAGGGGATCGAAGATGGCCGGAGACTTGGAGATGCCGTCCGGAGACCAGATCTTGACCAGCTCCGGCAGGGAGAAGATCTCCTGCTCGGCATACTCGCCCTTGGGGCTCCAGCCCAGCAGGCAGATGTAGTTCAGCACGGCCTCGGTCAGGTAGCCCTTTGCCACCAGATCCTGATAGCTGGCATCGCCGTTGCGCTTGGAAAGCTTATTCTGCGCATCCTTCATGACCGGCGGGCAGTGGATGTAGGTGGGGATCTCCCAGCCGAACGCCTGATACAGCAGGTTGTACTTGGGGGTAGAGGACAGATACTCGCTGCCGCGGATCACGTGGGTGATGCCCATGAGGTGATCGTCCACCACATTTGCAAAGTTGTAGGTGGGCATGCCGTCGGTCTTGATGAGGATCTGGTCGTCCATCTCGCTGTTGTTCACCTCGATGTGGCCGTACACCACATCGTCGAAGCCGGTCACGCCCTCGCGGGGGATCTTCTGGCGGATAACATAGGGTTCCCCGGCAGCAAGACGCTTTTCCACTTCCTCCTTGGGCAGGTCGCGGCAGCAGCCGTCGTAGTGGGTCATCTCACCATTGGCGCGCTGCTCGGCGTGCAGGGCCTCCAGACGCTCCTCGGTGCAGAAACAATAATATGCCTTGCCCTCGGCCACCAGCTGCTCGGCATACTGTTTGAACATGCCCATGCGCTCGCTCTGCACATAGGGGCCCACGGGGCCGCCGATGTCCGGGCCTTCGTCCCACAGCAGACCGGTCTCCCGCAGGGTGTTGTAGATGACATCCACAGCGCCCTCCACATAGCGGCCCTGATCGGTATCCTCGATGCGCAGGATGAAGGTGCCGTCCTCGTGCTTTGCCATCAGGTAGGTGTACAGGGCAGTGCGCAGGTTGCCAACGTGCATATAACCCGTGGGCGACGGCGCAAAACGGGTGCGGACTTTATTGCTCGGCATAGAAAAACGCTCCTTTATTCTCATGCAAAAAATTTGCGGATAGCTATGTTTTATTGTACTGATTCTGCGCAGTTTTGTCAATGCGGGATAATATCATGCATTCACAGCTTTGCTTTTTTTGTTCGCAATATGCTATACTTGATTCAACAAATCGAAACTTGTCAGGGCGAGGCCCCTCCATCTTGCCTGCGGCAAGATGGAGGGGCCTCGCCCTGACAAGTTCGCGTTTGTGGAGCGAAGCGGAACAATGAAAGCCCCAGTGGGGCTTTTAAGCGACAGAACGGTCTTGCGGCAGCAAGATGGAAGGGCCTCACCCTGACAAGTTCGCGTTTGTGGAGCGAAGTGGAACAATGAAAGCCCCAGTGGGGCTTTTAAGCGACCGAACGGTCTTGCGTTAGCAAGATGGAGGGGCTTTGCCCCGACAAGTTCCAGTTTGCCGTACAGCACTGAACAGCGGAAAAGCCCCTGCATTCCAAAAACGGATGCAGGGGCTTTCTCTTTGTTTACTTCAAGATGATCTCGCCGTTTTCATCGGCATCCACCACAAGGGTGCCGCCGGAAGCAAGGCTGCCGTCGATCAGGCGCTCGGCGGCGGGGTCTTCCACGGCCTTGCGGATCACACGGCGCAAATCGCGCGCACCAAACTTGCCGCCCTGACTCTTTTGCACCAGAGCCTTGAGGGCTGCCGGGGTGTAGCTGTAGGCGATGCCCTTGGCCTCCATGCCGGGCTTGTACTCGTCCAGCATCAGGGCCGCGATGCCCTCCAGCGTCTGCTGGCTCAGCGGCTTGAAGGCGATTACTTCATCCACGCGGCCAAGGAACTCCGGCCGCAGGAACTGGGCCAGCGCCTTGCGGGTCTTTTCCTCGCTAAGCTGTTCCTCGCTCTTGTTGAAACCAAGCCCGCCGGTGCTCTGATCACTGCTGCCGGCGTTGGAGGTCATGCAGATGACCGTGTTGGAAAAATCCACCGTGCGGCCCTGCGCATCGTTGATCTTGCCCTCGTCCAAAATCTGCAGCAGAATGTTCATGACATCCGGGTGCGCCTTTTCGATCTCGTCGAACAGCACCACGCTGTAGGGGCGGCGGCGCACCTTTTCGGTGAGCTGGCCGGCTTCTTCGTAGCCCACATAGCCCGGAGGCGAACCGATCATGCGGGACACCGCGTATTTTTCCATATACTCGCTCATGTCCAGACGGATGAGCGGGTCCGGGCCGTCGAACAGCTGATTTGCCAGCTGCTTGACCAGCTCAGTCTTGCCCACGCCGGTGGGGCCCACAAAGATAAAGCTTGCGGGACGGCGGCGGCCGGAAAGGTCGGCGCGGCTGCGCTTGATGGCCTGCGCCACCAGATGCACGGCCTCGTCCTGCCCGATGATCTTCTTTTTCAGCTCGCCCTCAAGGTTTGCCAGCTTTGCGAACTCGGTCTCCCGAATTTTCACCGCCGGAATGCCGGTCCACAGCTCGATGACCTTGGCCACATCGTCCATGGTCACCTGGATCTCGCTGGCAGCGGCCTGCTTTGCGGGCAGGTCGGCTTCGAGTTTTGCAATGCGGGTCTTGCGCTCGGCCACGCGCTCGTAGTCGATGGGCTCGTTCACATCCGCATTCTCCATCTCGGCTTCTTCCTGCTTGAGGGCATCCAGCTCCTTCTGCATCCCAAGATACTCGGAAATGACCGGGTGGGCCAGATTGCAGCAGGCGCAGGCTTCGTCCAGCAGGTCGATGGCCTTATCGGGCAGATAACGGTCGGTGATATAGCGCTCACTCAGGGTGACAGTGGCAGAAAGCACATCGGCAGGCACCTGCACATGATGGTGCTGCTCGTAGTAGTGCTTGATGCCGTTCATCACAGCAAGGGTATCGGCCACGCTGGGTTCTTCCACCCGCACGGGCTGGAAACGGCGTTCCAGCGCCTGATCCTTCTCGATATACTTGCGGTACTCGTTGAAGGTGGTGGCACCGATGACCTGAATTTCACCACGGGAGAGGGCGGGCTTCAGGATATTGCCCGCGTTCATGGCACCCTCGCTCTCACCGGCAGAGGTGATGGTGTGGATCTCATCGATGAACAGGATCACGTTGCCTGCGGCCTTCACTTCGCTCAGCAGGCCCTTGACCCGCTGCTCGAACTGGCCGCGGAACTGGGTGCCTGCCACAAGGCTGGTGAGGTCCAGCAGATAGATCTCCTTATCCTTCAGGCCGATGGGCACATTCCCCTTGGCAATGCGCTCCGCAATGCCCTCGGCAATGGCGGTCTTGCCCACGCCGGCTTCGCCGATGAGGCAGGGGTTGTTCTTCTGGCGGCGGCTCAAAATCTGGATGGTGCGGTAAATTTCGCGGTCGCGGCCAATGATATCGTCCAGCTTGCCTTCCCGGGCCTTGCGGGTCAGATTCTCGCAATAGGTATCCAGAAATTTGCGCTTAGGCGGCTTTTTGCCGTTTTTGCGGTCGGCCTTTTTGTCGCCATCTTTCTTCTCGCTGCTGGTAAAGCCCAGTGGGAAGGTGGCATTGCTGCCGGGGATCAGATCTTCGTCCATGCTGTCCGGGTCAGCATCCTCGCCGCCGTTCGCCATGTTCATCATCATGGAGAGCGGGTTTGCATCGCCCATCTCCTCCATCATGCTTTCCATGCGGTTCTCCATGTTATCAAGATCCTGATCCGACATGCCGAACTGCTTCATCAGATCGTCCACCGGCTTGATGTGCAGCTCACGGGCGCAGTGCAGGCAGTAGCCCTCCTGCTTCATCTGACCATTGTCCATCCGCTGGATGAAGATGATCGCCGGACGTTTCTGGCATCGAATACAGACCATAGTTCCTCCTTTATGCAAAACCCTTTACAGGAAAGGGTTGAAGAGATTGAAGATTTTGTAGTAAAGACTGCTGCTCATCACCGTATCGTTGAGCACATTCAGGTTTCCGCCTGTGATGACGATGATGCCCCACAGGATGCACAGCACCAAATAGATATCCAGCAGCGCCGTGGCACCGCCCACCAGCCAGCCAAGGCCGCGGTTTACCGTGCCAATGACCGGCAGCTTGTTCACAAGGCCCAGCACCGTGACCAGCATACTGACCAGCAGGCGCAAAAGCGCGTAGAACAAGAAGAACAGCACCAGCGTGATCACCGGTGTGAGCAGCGGCTGCAGCACGTTTTCCACAATGGAATCGGCCAGCACCACCGCGTTATCGGCCAGCACAGCGCCAATGGAGCGCTCGCAGGCTGCCACGATGGAAGCGCGGAAAGAAGCAGGCAGGAAGCCTGCATACTTTTCCGCAATGCCGGAAAGGTCTACCGCACCGCCCGCAGCAATGTTTGCTGCGATCTGGGTGCGGAAGCCGCCTGCCAGCATGTGCTCGAACACCCAGCCGGCGCAGGCAGCGGAAAGCTCCTTGGCCCCCAGCAGACTGAACAGGTTGCCCACCAGCTGCACAATGGACGAAAGAAAGCCCTTGCGCGCATAGCGCACCACCAGAATGATCCATGCTGCCGTGCATATGATATCAAAAAGAAATGACGGATTCTTGAACATACCTTGTTTTCCCTGTTATTTTTATCACTTTCCCCGCAAGAGTGCTATTTACGCATGATCTTCTCACCCAAAACTCACTGTCCGCTGGAAGCTGTCTGCTCCGGCGGTGTGACCACCTGCACCGTGTTGCCGCTGAGCACCATGATCTTCTTGCCCTCGATCAGTGCCCGGGGCCGGGCCGAAAGCGGCTGGCTCCACTGGAACTCGCCCACACCGTTGAAGCGCTCCACTGTGCTGTCGGTGAGCAGGTAGAAGCCGTCGTTCTTTGCCCGGATGATCTGGCTGGCCGAGAGCACGCTGCCGCTGTAACCCACGGTCAGCTCCCCGTCCAGCAGCACCGCCGTGCTGGTCTGGCCATTGCTCAGCAGCAGGGCCGCACCGTTACCGGTGTTGGACACGCTGACGAGGGTGCCGCCGCCAAAATCGTAGCTGGCGCGTTCGCCTGCGCTGCCGCCGCTCGTGTTGTACAACACGGCGCGGTTCTCATAAAGCACCAGCAAAAAGCCGTTGGACATCCAGCCCATCCACTGGGGCACACTGTTCTCGGAGCCAATGCATACCGGGTCGCCCTGCGAGAGGGGCAGTACATAAAGGTTCGTGGTCAGCTGGCCGCCCACCGCCGATACAGCAGCCACGGCAAGGCGGCGGCTGTCCGGCGCAAAGGCCATGCGCAGCGGGGTGCCCTGCTCACTGGTCAGGTTCCACACCAGCTGCTGCTGCATACTGGAATTGTAAACGGTCAGCTTTGCCACGCTGTCGGTGCTGTCGGTCACAACAGCCACCTGTCCGGCATCTGCCACGGCGCACAGCGAGATGGTGCTGTCCATGGTTTTGGTATAAAGGTTCTGGGTGCGGCTTTCCACCCGAAGCTCATTGCCGGAGCGGTTGTACAGCACAAAGCGGGTCTTGCCTGCAGCAATGGCCGGGCGGGCATAGCCACTCTGGATGCTGTTCAGGCGGGTGCCGCCAAGACTGTATACCACGCAGCTGTCGCCGCCCATCTCCACAAAGCTGCCAGACATCTGCGCCACCGCATCCGGGTCGGTGATGCCGGTCTGCTGTGGCCAGCCTGCGGCTGGTGCCAGCGCGATGACGGCAGTATCCACAAGGTCTTTTGCGCGCGCAATGGAAGACCCCACTGCTCCGGTGGCAAACAGGACAAGGATGGTCAGCACCGCTACGATGATGACGGTGCGGCGGATGCGCCGTGTTCGCACCCGGGCCCGGGCGGCTTCCAGATATTCGACGCGTCCGGCAGAAAGCGTCTCCCCTTCGGCGGAATGTCCGCCGCGGCGAATTTTGCTCATGAATGGTTCTCCTTACAGATCATACTCCACACACTTCAAAAACAGGCCCTTGGCGGGCAGGGTCGGCCCGGCGCGGCTGCGGTCACGGCTTTCCAGAATGGCGGGAATTTCCGCCGGGTCCAGCCGGCCTGCGCCCGCTTCGCACAAAGTGCCCACCAGAATGCGCACCATGTTGTACAGGTAGCCGTCGGCGGTCACTTCAATGTCGATCTCGTCCCCCTTGCGGGTAACATGACAGTCCGTGATGGTGCGCACGGTATCGCCATGGGCTGCAGCGGAAGAGCCCGCCGCGCACAGAGCCAGAAAATCGTGCCTGCCCACGAACTGCTGCGCCGCCGCCTGCATTCTGGCTTCGTCCAGATGCCGGGGCACCCGGGTGTAATAAGCCGCGTCAAAAGGCGAGTCGATGGGGTGGTTGTGGATGCGGTAGAGGTAGGTTTTGGTATGGGCCGCGTACCGGGCATGGAAATCCTCCGGCACCATCTGCGCGTCCAGCACCCGGATGTCCGGCGGCAGATGTTGGTTGAGCGCCAGCGGGAGCTTTGCCGCCGGGATGCGGGTATCGGCGTGGAAGTTGAGCTTGAAGCCCAGCGCGTGCACCCCTGCATCGGTGCGGCTGCAGCCCTTGATATCGGGGCGGCTACCCAGCACGGCCTGCAGCGCATCCTGAAAGGTTTGGGCCACGCTGCGGCCATTGGGCTGCACCTGAAAGCCGCAGTAGTTCGTGCCGTCGTAGGCAAGGGTAAGTAAAAAGTTCTGCATGGAACTCCTTCCGTCACGGCTTTGCCGTGCCACCTCCCTCAAAGAGGGAGGCTATAAGGCCCCCTCCTCGAGGGGGCTGTCGCCGAAGGCGACTGGGGGAGTTTTAAAAATTCGGGAACACCAGCCGGGAGGCAAGGATCACTGCAAAGCAGGCGATGCACACGGCCAGATCGATATAATCCTGCTTTTCGCAGCGCAGCACCTTCAGGCGGGTGCGGCCATCGCCGCCCCGGTAGCAGCGGCATTCCATGGCCATGGCCAGCTCGTCCGCGCGGCGGAAGGCCGAAATGAACAGCGGGATGAGCACCGGCACCAGTGCCTTGACCCGGTCGGTCATCTTGCCGGTGTCCAGCTGGGCACCGCGGGCCTTCTGGGCATTCATGATCTTATCCGTCTCCTCAATGAGGGTGGGGATGAAGCGCAGGGCAATGCTCATCATCATCGCCAGCTCGTGCACCGGGAAGTGCAGTTTGCCCAAGGGCTTCAGCAGCTGCTCGATGGCATCTGTCAGCACGATGGGGCTGGTGGTGTAGGTGAGCAGGCTGGTGCCCGCGATGAGCGCCATGACGCGCACTGCCATCAGCACAGCATAGCGCACACCCTCGGCATAAATGGTCAAAAACCAGATGTGCACCAGCGGTTCGCCCTCGCCTGACACAAAGAACAGGTTCAGCACCGCTGTGAAAATCACGATGGGCAGGATGGGCTTTAAGCTCTTGAGGATCATTTTGCCGGGAATTTTTGCCACCTTGTACATTGCTGCAAGGAACAGAATGGAAAGGGCAAGGCCCAGCGGATTGGAAGCTGCAAACAGCAGCACAATATAGGCGATGGTCAGCACCAGTTTCAGGCGCGGGTCGAACCGGTGCACCAGACTGTTGCCCGGGAAGTGCTGGCCAATGGTGATATCTCTCAGCATCCGGCAGCGCCTCCTTCCTTCTTTGCTTCCCGCGGGAGCACAAGGCTCTCGCCTGCCTCCCGGCGGCGCTTGGCCTCCAGGATCATCTTGACTGCATAGGGGATGGTGTACACATCAGCGGGCACATCCACACCCATCTCCCGCAGCTTGAGAAAGATCTTCGTCACCTGCGGCACGGAAAGCCCCAGCTCCAGCAGCTCCGGAGCGCGGGCAAAGACTTTTTCCACGGTGTCGTACATGGCAATTTTCTTGTTGCTCATCACCAGAACGCGGTTGGCGTACTTGGCAATGTCCTCCATGCTATGAGACACCAGCAGCACAGTGGTGCCGGTCTTTTTGTGGTACTCCTTCACCTCGCTGAGGATGTCGTCCCGTCCCTCCGGGTCAAGGCCCGCAGCAGGCTCGTCCAGCACCAGAATGCGGGGCTTCATGGCCATAACGCCCGCCACGGCCACCCGGCGCTTCTGGCCGCCGGAAAGCTCAAAGGGACTGCGCTCCAGCAGGGCCGGGTCAAGGCCAACGAAATCGGCGGCTTCATGCACGCGGCGGTCGATCTCGGCTTCGTCCAGACCCATGTTCTTGGGGCCGAACGCGATATCTTTATAACAGGTCTCCTCGAACAGCTGGTACTCCGGGTACTGGAACACCAGACCGGTGAGGAAGCGGAAGTCTCGGATCTTCTCCGGATCTTCCCACAGGTCGCGGCCATCGATATAAATTTTGCCGCTGGTAGGCTTGTTCAGGCCGTTCATATGGGTGATGAGGGTGCTCTTGCCGGAGCCGGTGGCCCCGATGATGCCCACAAAGTCGCCCTCTTCCACCGTAAAGCTCACGTCGTCCAGCGCAGTGACTGCATTGGGCATGCCGGGGTTGTAGACGTAGCTCAGATGTTCTACTTTGATGATATCTGCCATTTGCGTCTGCCCCCCTTACTGCAAAAGCTCGTACAGAGCCTGTGCGCATTCGCCGGTGTCGATGATGCCCTCCGGCATCGGGATGCCGGCCTTCACCAGCTCGTCCCGCAGCTCTGCAGCCTGCGGCACATCCAGATGCAGGGAGCGCACCTTCTCGGTCTGGCTGAACACCTCTTTGGGGGTGCCCTCCATCACCACATGGCCCTTGCTCATCACCAGCACACGGTCTGCCTGCGCAGCTTCCTCCATGTAGTGGGTGATGGACACCACGGTGATGCCCATGTTCCTGTTCAGATAGTGGATGGTCTGCATCACCTGCTCACGGCCCCGGGGGTCCAGCATGGCGGTGGCTTCGTCCAAAATCAGGCAGTCCGGCCGCATGGCAACTACGCCCGCAATGGCGACGCGCTGCTTCTGGCCGCCGGAAAGGTTGTGGGGTGCGCGCTCGCGGTACTCATAGATGCCGGCCATCTTCATGGAGTCGTCCACGCGGCGGCGCATCTCTTCGGGCGGCACACCGAGGTTTTCCAGTGCAAAGGCAACGTCTTCCTCCACCACGGTGGCAACGATCTGGTTGTCCGGGTTCTGGAACACCATACCCACGGTCTGGCGGATATCATAGATCTTGTCATCATCTGCGGTGTCCATGTCCTCCACGTAGACCTTGCCGCTCTCCGGCAGCAGGATAGCGTTGAAGTGCTTTGCCAGCGTGGACTTGCCGCAGCCGTTGGCACCCAGCACGGCCACGAATTCGCCGCGCTTTACTTCCGTTGAGACACCGTCCAGTGCGTAAATCGGCTGGTCGCTGTCGTAGCGGAATTTCAGATTTTGTGCTGTTAAAATCGTCTCTTCCATTTGTGTTTCTCTTTCTGGTGGTGCGCCCCTCTGAAAGGGGCTGTACCCCAAATCTCAGATTATTTTATAAACTCCCCCAGCCACCTGCGGCGGCAGCCCCCTCAAAGAGGGAGCCTTTTGGTTTTCTGCCGTCAGAAAGCCTCCCTCCCTGAGGGAGGTGGCATCGCGAAGCGATGACGGAAGGAGTATTTATTCTTCCCAGATGGCGGTTGCGCCGCAGGGCACCACGCCGCCGGTGGCAGAGACCGGCAGGCCGATCTCGTCGCAGCTGGTCTCGCCGCCAAAGCGGGGCACCAGCGTGGTCTTGAGCATATATTCCATGACCGCCGGGGACAGGCCGGTGGTGTAGCTGTTCACTGCAAAAAACAGCGGCGTATCACTCAGCACCTCTTCGCACTGGCTGATGAGGTCGTAGATGCAGTCCTCCAGCTTCCAGATCTCACCGCCGGGGCCGCGCCCGTAGCTGGGCGGGTCCATGATGATGCCGTCGTAGGTGTTGCCGCGGCGCTTTTCGCGGGCAACGAACTTGGCACAGTCGTCCACCAGCCAGCGGATGGGCCGGTCGGCAAGGCCGCTTGCCGCAGCATTGTCCTTGCCCCACGCCACGATGCCCTTGGAGGCATCCACATGGCAGACGGTGGCACCTGCCGCCGCACAGGCCAGTGTGGCACCGCCGGTGTAGCCGAACAGGTTCAGCACCTTTACCGGGCGGCCTGCGGCACGGATTTTTTTGGCGTACCATGCCCAGTTGACAGCCTGCTCCGGGAACACGCCGGTGTGCTTGAAGCCGGTAGGGCTGACGATGAGGGTGAGCTTATCCTCGCCCTCGCCGCAGCTGATCTTCCACTTTTCGGGCAGACGGCGCTTGTACTCCCACTCGCCGCCGCCCTGATTGGAGCGGTGATAAACAGCATCTGCCTTTGCCCACAGCGGGCTCTGCTTGGGCGTTTTCCACACCACCTGCGGGTCCGGGCGGATGAGGATGGTCTCACCCCAGCGCTCCAGACGGTTGCCGTCGGTGGCATCCAGCAGTTCATAGTCTTTCCAGGTATCTGCAGGGCGCATAGCGTCCTCCCTTCTCTTTTATCCGTTTCTTACTGGCCCAGAATGCGCTTGTTGATCTTATCCACGATGCGGTCGGCGCAGCGGTGGATGGCGTCCAGATCCTGGCCCTCCACCATCACGCGGATCTTCGGCTCGGTGCCGGACACCCGCACCAGCACGCGGCCCATGCCCATGAGCTTCTGCTGCTCGTTCTCAATGAAACCGGCCAGCACTTCGTCCTCTTTGTAGGCTTTTTTCTGGGCGGCGTTGGCGGTCACATTCACCAGCACCTGCGGGTACTGGGCGTAGATGCCGTTCAGCTCGCTCATCTTCTTTCCGCTTTCAGCCAGCAGCTTGAGCAGCTTGCCGGCGGTCAGCTCACCGTCGCCGGTGGTGGCATGGTGCAGCAGGATGACATGGCCGCTCTGCTCGCCGCCGATGGCAAAGCCGTTCTCGCGCATGTTTTCCAGCACGTAGCGGTCGCCCACGGCGGTCTTTTCGGTGTTGATGCCCTGACTCTCCATATATTTGATGAAGCCCAGATTGGACATGACCGTAACCACGGCGGTGTCGCCGTCCAGACGGCCTTTTTCCTTCATGGTCATGGCCAGCAGGGCAATGATCTTGTCGCCGTCCATCTCCTGACCCTTTTCGTCGCAGCCAAGGCAGCGGTCGGCATCGCCGTCAAAGGCAATGCCGCAGTCGAAGCCGCCCTCTACAACAGCCTTTTTCAAATTGTCGAGGTGGGTGCTGCCTACGCCCTTGTTGATGTTCTGGCCGTCAGGCTCAATGCCGATGAAGGTGCAGTCTGCGCCCAGACGGGGGAACAGCTTCTGTGCCACGGCAGCCGAAGCGCCGTTTGCGCAGTCGATGCAGACCCTCAGGCCGGTCAGGTCGCCGTGGATGGACTCATAAAGGTGATCCACATAGTCCTGCAGGCCGTCATCGCGGCGGTACACACGGCCCACCTCGGCACCGGTCTTCAGCTCAATGCCCGCGCAATTGTTGTCGATGTAGGCTTCGATCTGGTTCTCCACCTCGTCCGGCAGCTTATAGCCGGTACCGGCAAAGATCTTGATGCCGTTGAACTCCATCGGATTGTGGGAGGCAGAGATCACGATGCCGGCATCGGCATTGTACTTGCCCACCAGATAGGCCACAGCGGGCGTTGGCAGAACGCCCAGACTTTCCACATCCGCACCCACGCTGCACAGACCGGCGGTCAGGGCTGCTTCCAGCATATCACCGGACTGGCGGGTGTCCTTGCCGATCAGGATGCGCGGACGGTGGCCGGTGCTGCCGGTCAGCACCGCAGCAGCGCCGCGGCCGATCTTCATTGCCAGCTCACAGGTCAGGTCTGCGCCGGCCACGCCGCGCACGCCATCGGTTCCAAAGTATTTTCCCATAATAATACCCCACTTTCTATAGAAAGAAGCAAGTTATAATATTGTAAGCATCCTCGCCCTCTCCGTCATCGCTGCGCGATGCCACCTCTCCCTTTGGGAGAGCTGTCGAACGAAGTGAGACTGAGAGGGCAAGCCCGTTTATCTCAGAACAAACTCTGCTGCCCGTTGTCCTCGGGCACAGCGGCCTCCGGCGCTTTCAGGCCCAGATGTTCGTAGGCCAGCCGCGTTGCGCAGCGGCCCCGGGGCGTCCGGGTCAGAAAGCCCATCTGCATCAGATACGGCTCACACAGGTCTTCCAGCGTGACGGATTCCTCGCCGAGGGCCGCCGCCAGCGTTTCCAGACCCACCGGGCCGCCGTTGTACATTTCAATGATCGCACGCAGCATACTGCGGTCCAGTTCGTCCAGACCCAGTGCGTCCACGTCCATCCGCTTGAGGCCCATCAGGGCCACATCCCGGTCAATGATGCCGTCGCCCAGCACGGTGGCAAAGTCGCGGATGCGCTTCAAAAAGCGGTTTGCCACGCGGGGCGTGCCGCGGCTGCGCTTGGCCAGCTCGTAAGCACCTTCCGGCGTGATGGGCTGGTCGAGGATGCCTGCCGAGCGCTGGATGATCTTGCTCAGTTCATCCGGGCTGTACAGCTCCAGCTTGAGCAGCACGCCAAAGCGGTCGCGCAGAGGGCCGGTGATCTGGCCTGCACGGGTGGTGGCACCCACCAGCGTGAACCGCGGCAGGTTGATGCGGATGCTCTGGGCGCTGGGGCCTTTGCCGATCATGATATCCAGCGCATAGTCTTCCAGCGCCGGATACAGCACCTCTTCCACCTGACGGGACAGGCGGTGGATCTCGTCGATGAACAGTACATCGCCCTCCTGCAGATTGGTGAGCAGGGCAGCAAGGTCGCCGGGCTTTTCAATGGCCGGGCCGCTGGTAATACGGATCTGTACGCCCATTTCGTTGGCAATGATGCCTGCCAGTGTGGTCTTGCCAAGGCCCGGCGGGCCGTAGAGCAGGATGTGGTCCATCGGTTCGCCGCGCCGCTTGGCAGCTTCCAAGTAAATTTTCAGGTTCTGCTTGACCTTTTCCTGCCCGATATAGTCTTCCAGATGCTGCGGGCGGAGGTTGTTTTCCTCGCTGTCCGCCGCCGTCATGCCGGGCTGCATCATTTTTGCGCCGTACAGCGCAGTTTCGTCCTGCATTCTTTACCTCCTGCCTGCCATGCTGCGCAAGGCCAGTTTGATGATCTCTTCCACGGGCAATGCCGCGTCGATCTTGGAAACGGCAAGCGCTGCTTCGCTCTGGCTGTACCCCAGCGACACCAGCGCCGCAATGGCCTGACTGCTGCCCTGAGAAGCCTGTGTGTCGGCAAAAGCACCTGCCACATCCTCCAGCGAGATGCCGTCCACAAAGCCCTTGGCGACCTTATCCTTCAGCTCCAGCACGATGCGCTGTGCAAGCTTCGGCCCCACGCCGGAAGCCGCCTTGAACGCCTTGTGGTCCCCCGCCGAGATCGCCAGTGCCACGCGGTCCGGCTCCATCACACTCAGGATGGCAAGGCCCACCTTAGGCCCCACGCCGGACACGGCGGTCAGCATCTCAAAGCAGGCCTGCTGCTGCTCGGTGGCAAAGCCGTAAAGGCTCACGTCGTTCTCGGTGACGCTCATCACGGTATAAATGGTGGCTTCCTTGCCCACGCCGGGCAAGGCCCCGGCCACGCTGGCCGGGCACTGGGCGTAGTAGCCTACACCGCCGCAGCTGAGCACCACCGCGCTCATGCTTTTTTTGACGATTTTTCCTGTCAGACAGTAGATCATTTAAAGCCCTCTCAGTTTCTGTGTCGGCCAATTTTCCTCTGTTCAGCTCGCCCTTCAGGAGAGCTCCGGTGCCGCGCCGCTGCAGGCGGACGGAACCGGTGAGAGGGTCAGATCGGCCCGGCCACACGGCGGACAAAGCGGTTGAGCTGGTTGCCGTTGGTGTGGCAGAAAGTGATCGCCATAGCCAGCGCATCGGCGGTATCGTCCGGCTTTGGCACGGCGGGCAGATGCAGCAGCACACGGGTCATCTCCTGCACCTGCTTTTTCACGGCCTTGCCGTAACCGGTAACAGCCTGCTTGACCTGCATGGGGGTGTACTCGTAGATAGGCAGGCCTGCCTGCGCTGCCGCCAGCAGGATCACACCGCGGGCTTCTGCCACGCCGATGACCGTGGTCTGATTGTGCTGGTAGAACAGCTTTTCGATGGCAAGCACCTCGGGCCGGGTGCGCTCGATCACCTCTTTGATGCCTGCATACACCTCGTCCAGACGGCGCTCGAACGGCACGCCCGCGTCGGTGCACACCGCACCGAAGTCCACCGGCGCAAACCGGTTGCCTGCGTAATCCACCACGCCCCAGCCCACGATGGCGTAGCCGGGGTCGATGCCCAAAACTCTCATGCTGCAAATACCTTCCGATACTATTCCTATTATAACTTTATTATTATATCACAACAAAACAGTGTGAGCAACAGAAAACCTTTCGCCTGCCGCCGCCAAATGTGCGCTGGCTCGTAAAAAGGGCAGTCAGCGCCCCTGCCTTTAAAAAAGTTTTACAATTTTTGAAAAAGCACTTGCTTTTTGGCAGAAGGTATGGTAATATAATCAAGCTGATTTCGGCAAAATAGAATATGGACGGTTAGCTCAGCTGGTAGAGCATCTGCTTGACGTGCAGGAGGTCACAGGTTCGAGTCCTGTACCGTCCACCATACAGTTCGTACTCGAACCCGATTCTTTACGAGAAAGGGTTCGGGTACGTTTTTTGTTTATCGGAGGTTCTGCGGCGAGAGTACGCAGAACGGTAAGCAAGAACGAATAAAGGCAGGGTATCACCATGAAGGTGGTGCCCTGCCTTTTGCTTTGCATCAAGTTTGCAGCCTGAGAACTTGATGCTCCTATATCATGTAAGTTCTCCATCTTATGTGACTAGACAGAGGATATGCCGTATATTACCACAGTGCTACAACCATAGTTGTACATCTTTCTATGTTCTATGAGAGGAGCTTCTTACATGTCAGTAACAAAAATGAACGTCGTTATCTTTCATTTTTCTATACATGTTGAGGTTTTTGTTGAGATTTAGTTTTCGGACGAGTGATTCCTCGGATATAATATCGTTAGAAAACAGTTCATATAACAAAATCCAAGAATGTGCTTTTTCGGAAATTGTTTGTTTCTGAGCGTCAGATAAAAAATTTTTACGAAGCAGCATTATTTGAGCAAGTTCATTTTGACTTTCAATAATTTTATTGATTGCAGAATCATTAGGGACCAATGCTTGAGCTTCTATTAAAATATATAGTAACCAGAGAACTTCCAAGTCATGATCTTCTAGGAGATTCATCAAAAGCATTGTTGAAATCTGAGCTTTTTCTTTTTCGTTCAATGGCTCATATGTTGTACTTTTAAGAATAAGCGAACAAGCTTTTGTTAGAGATCGAGCATTATTAGTTAAGATTGTAAAAAGATATGCACGGTAAAGTCTTTGATCTTGATCATCAGTAAGCTCGATGGGAGCGTTTTCGATGCTCTTTAAGAGGTATCTTATTGAACCTTTGGTCCCTGAAATTTCAAGATTGAAAAATGTGTTAAAAAGGTTCATCAACTCGGCGTTATGTGATATCAATGGATTTTCATCCACTGCCGATTGATATTTTTCAATAATTTTCTTTAGATTTTCAGCTATATAATAGGGAAACTCAGTAATTTCTGTTTTTTCATAATTCAATGTGAATCCATATTTCTTTAATATACGTCCTACTATGCTGACAATTTGCTTTTCATCATCATTATAAATATATATTTCATAATCATCAACATACCGAGAATAATTCAAACCCGCGTTACAAAGTTCCTTATCGATTCTTGCCATCATACCTTCTGCAATTATTTTTGAAGAGAGCGGACCAACAAGGAGACCATTTGTTCGGTTTAGATTTTGTTTTCGATATATAGAATCCAAATTCTTATATATAGTGTAGGTGTCGCTTACTGACTCACCATGCTGAAAATTCTGAAACTGTCGATTGGCTTCATCGAACCCTAAAATAATAGCAGGAATCATATGAAGATAAAAGCTAGAGAAAAAGTTGGAAATGTCCAATTTCAAGATTTTTTTGGCTCCACTTGCTTTGATTATCTTTGCTGCAAGATTTGAAATGTAATCTGATGGCATGGGAATATCACCTGTGGGAGCATCGCCGCCGTACGATTGCTCGTGTCGAATAATCGTATGATTCACTCCCAAAATTGGAGAAAATGAGCAAGGATTATTCTCAGTGAACTCTATTAAGTCTTTAACAATATGTTTTTCTTTCATGTATGCATGAACTACCGCATATGCTCCGATTTCTGGAATGCTGATAATTCTACGCGCATCGTTTTGATTGAATCTGCTCATGTTAAAATTGTACGGAGGTATCAAATCGCATTCAAAAGGTGGCGGCTGCAGAAATGCTTTAGGGTTCAGTTGAAAGCAAGGAGGTAAATATTCAGAAAAAAAGCCTGTATTGCGTATATCTTTATCAATGGTAACATACTCCGAATCAGACAGTGACATTATTCAACTCACACTCCTATGATATGTACTGTTTTCAAAAAGGCTTCAAATACATTAAATAACACTTACCTTTGCCCGTCAAGGTTACACAGTGATTTCTCTTTAAACACAAAAACAGGGTGCGCCCCGAAGGACGCACCCTGCAAAAATCCACACACGATAAGTAAGGCAGGGAGTTCCCCAGCGGGAACTTCCTGTTTTTCTTTGCCAGAGATATGAGCCTGTTCCGCCTGCCACGCGGCAAACTCCCGCTGACCTTCCTCACTGTTCCAGCAGGCAAGGATGGCCGGGTAGAATGCCCGTGCCAGACGTTCGATGGCTTCATCGGGATAGGGGGAAGTGTTTGTGGACTTTTTCTTTTTGTTCAAACGCACGCTCCTTTGATCGTCCCACCGTGGCAAAGTCGGGCGAGAAAATCAAAGTTCCAATTTTTATCAGGCGCAAGGGCGCGGATGCTTTCCGCCCTGCACTTGCGGCTGGGGGCTCGTTGATGGCTTACAGGTGTCTGCTGTTATGCGGTCTTTTCTTCTTCAAGGGCTTCTGCAAGAGCCTTTTCCAGATAGGTTTCGATTTCAGTCAGGTAGTTAGCAGGCCTCTGCATTGCGAAGCGGAGAACCTTCTGCTTTTCCGGGTCAGTGAAATAGCTGGGATTGTTTTTGAGCGTTTTCTTCCATGAGTTTTTCATCATTTCGGTCGCACGGCTCAAGGATTTGTAAACCTTCATAAACTCGTCCGGTACATGATAGCACCGGAATTCTTCTGTTTGTGGTGTGGGCATGGGAACGGGTTCTGCTTTTTCAGGTTCAAATTCTGCACTGGCAGATTCCAACACTTCCAATGCCTCTGGATGCAGGATTTGAGCAAGGACATCTGAACGATGCTCGGCACTTACCTGCACGAGTTTGGACATTTCTTCGTTGGTAAACTTCACTTCGCCGGAAAAGACTTTCTGCTTGATGCCGGGAGAGAGGTTGTCTGCGATGTCGATGCCTCGTGTATAGTGGCTGGCGCGGAGAACGGAGGCGCGGCTGACACCGTTTTCCTCTGCGATCCGGTCACAGGTTTTCTTTCCAGAGTGGTGGTTATCACCGTGATCACCACCACTTTTCTTTGCTAAAGTGTACTGATTACCCCGAAAGATTTTTGCAGCTTTCTTTTCAGCTTCATACTGTTTCCCAAGCAGATAGCGTTTCTGTTCGGGGCTCAGGTTTCGCCGTCCCAACTGATTCCGGCAAATCCACGCAATGGTTTCTTCGCGGTTCTCAAATTGGAGCGGCGTAGTGGAAAAATAAATCTCAGGATGCTTCTGGAGAATGGCATAACGGTTGTGGCCGTCAACAAGGGTATTGTTCCAAACGATCAAAGGAGAGAGCAGCTTGCCTTCCTTGAGGATGTTTTCTTCAAGCTGCTTAAATTCATCATCGGTCAGAGGAGGAATCTGAGACTGGAACTCCGGGTCGATTTTCAGGTTGATCATACGCACACTCCTTTATCTCTCCTGCTGCGCCGGTTCTTCCTCCCGGAAAAAGGACGCAACATTCTGCTTTGCGGTTTTCAGCTTGAGCAGCTCGTTCTTGGCTTCCTTGTACTGCTCGTAGAACTGTGCCTTTTCGGATGCCAGCTGCGCATACTCGGCTTCCAGTTTCTTCGGGCTGGGCAGCTTGGTGATATCATTTGCCTTGAAATAGGCTGCTGCCGCCCGGTGCGCTGTCAGCTCTGCACGGTGCTGTTCTTCAAAGGCTGCGGGTCGTTTTGCAGCTTTTAACTGCTGTGCGACGCTCTTGGTGCTGGCGTAGGCTGCGACATGATAGCGCAGCTCTTTGTTGGCTTTCATGCGACCTTCGAGATCTTTCACCACTGCCAGCGAATCGTGGAACTTGGTATCAAGCTCTGTAATTCTCTGGTCGAGTGCGTCCTCGTTGAGCAGACCATTTTCCTGCAAGAGGATCAAGGTCTGTGCCATAGCTTTGAGGTTGTGTTTTTTCGCCCAACGCTCGTAGCCGATGCCCTTACCCTGCTTCAGCTTCGCCTGAATATCGATCAGTTTCCCGATGCGGTCAGACTTGGACTGGATAGTGCGCTTGCGTTCGGTATTGGCTTTCAGAGCGGCAAGCACAAGTTCTTTCTCGAACTTGTCACCGATGCTGCGCGCCCGGATGAACTTTGTCCTTCCAGCAGGCAGATAGCTGAGCCGTCCACGGCTTTCCTTGACGGTAATGCCGTACTGCTGCAAGAGCCTGTCCGAGAAATCTTCAAAACTCGTTGCAACATTGAGAACCTCCGAAATCTGTCTCCGCAAGACTTCTTTTGCGGTTTCAAACTTCGTTTGTGTGGGCTGCTGACCTGTTGCGAGCAGGGCAGCGTTTTCATGGTCGAGTTTCAGTTGACCTCGCTGTTTCATCCAGTATTCGCGCTCGCTCACACGAACCTTCGAGCCGTTGAGCAGGTCGATCTGGTACAGTCCAGCACCTTCGCACAGCTCCATGACCTCGACACGCAAGTGCCGCATGGTCTGGGCCGTGCTGGAGTGCTTCATACCCTCACACCAGTCGCGGGGCTTTTGCATATAGGGCTTGCGTTCCACTTCTCGCATTCGGATGCTGCCGATCACGATGTGGACATGGATGTTTCCCGAATGGTTGTGCCCATCGGGGTGAGTGCAGACGATGGCGGGATGACCGGGGAAGTTTTCTTCGCAGAATTTCAGGCCAAGTGCCTGTGCCTTTTCCATGGTCAAGCCGTTGTCGGCTGCATCTCTTGGGTCAAAGCTGATGATATACTGGTGGCTTTTGATATCACCATGCTGGGTGTTCTTGCCATACTTGCGGTTTGCCAGCAGACAGGCCGTTGCAAATGAGAAATCACCGCACTCAAGGGTGTCGAGCAGGTAGGATTCCCGCAGCTTCGGCTTGCCCTGTTCATCCAGAAGCTGCTTTCCGGTGAACTCATCGTGTTGGTAGATCAGGTACGCTTCAATGGCGGTGTAGTCCGAGTTCTTAGAGGCGATATGCTTGAGCGTTGCCATACAGTTCACCCAGAACTTTCTCGGCGTGCAGCCGAAATGCGGTCAGGTCTGCAAGTTCGTCAAGGAGTTTCGCCCGGATCTGTTCGGTGTCTGCACCGCCGGAATTGAAGTGCCTTGCAAGCTGGTTCAGGTTGCCGCCCACCTTGCTGCACTGAGCAAGCAGGGTGGAAACAGCGGTCAGGGTTTCTTCACCGCCGCCGGCAACGATGACCGTTTTCTCGATTTTGACGTTGTGAATGGCTCGGCGGATAAAAGTGGAGAGGGAGAGATTCAGGAGTTTGCAAGTGAGTTCCAGTGACGCTTTTTCCTCCGCTGTCACACGGAACTTGATGACGTGCGTTTTGTTGTTCGGCGTGTCGTGGTGCTGGGAATTGCTAGGGGACGGTTGAACATTCGTTTTGGTCATTGTACCTCCTGTCTGTTCGATAACTCCTCGGTGAAGTTATGTAAGCACGACACGCCGTTCCATTCGTGCCGTAAGGCACGAATGATGAGCAGGGTTTGGGGCAGGCACGCCCCAACAAGATCACTTGGAAAACTCGCAAGAGTTTGAGAAGTGAAGTCCCGGATGGACAGGAAATTTTCAAGAATTGAAAATTTGTGGCCACGGGACGGTTCTTGCCCTCTACCGCTGCGCTCAAAACGCATTTTCAACAAATGTTTCCGAATTGTTAAGACGCAAAAATAAGTAGAGGTGGTGCTGCTCATGTAATGGGGTCACCGTTTGCTCCGAACGAAGTTCCTGCCCCTGTTTGTGCAGCGGCGTTGACGGAAAGTCGGTATCACGTTCGGTCGGCTCATGAAATTTTCAAGGTACGTTTCCCATAAAGAAAAATACCGCCCACGCAGCGCAGCGATGGATTTTGTCGGGTGAATCGGCGGCAAAATAGATCGGGTGTGTTGCGGGGCGGTAAATCTTCGCAGGAAATAAAACCGCACAGAAT